>JACCDR011007318.1_pt1 | contig 13209 bp, 12 predicted proteins | sample 7446431 | NCBI WGS metagenome assembly JACCDR01 (sample SAMN15323443, study PRJNA562643) | freshwater metagenome | isolation source: river surface water | place: USA:Blue River Watershed | collected 2017-08-17
AAGGCGCACTCGTTCAGGGTGGAGCACCGAAGTTACCAATCGGATCCTCCGACCCTTAGTATCGTGACTCCGTAATGACAAAGAACGAAATACGGCAGGCAGCAGAAGCGGATCTCCTGACTTTCGCAAAGTTAGTGAATCCGCAACGGCTGTACGGAGAGATCCACGAGAGAGTATTCAAGTTCCTTCAGCACGAGGGATCGGACTTGAACCAGCTTCTCTTGCTGCCTCGTGGACACCAGAAGAGCCACTGCCTTGCCGTGTGGTGCGCTTGGTGGATTACTTGCCATCCGGATACTACGATCCTGTACATCTCGGCTACAGCCCAGCTTGCAGAGGATCAGTTGTACGCCATCAAGTGCATTCTGGATAGCACTGTGTACCGTAGGTACTGGCCCGAAATGCTGGATCAGGACGAAGGCCGCAGGAGCAAGTGGAGTACCACGGCAATCAACGTGGACCATCCCCTCCGTGAGAAGGAGATGGTTCGGGATAACACGATTCGTACTGCTGGACTCACTACGAACACTACCGGCTGGCACGCGGATGTGATCCTAGCGGATGACGTAGTAGTTCCGGACAATGCTTATACCGAGGATGGCCGAAGGAAGTGCGCGGGGGCTATGTCCCAAATGTCCTCGATCAAGAACGCTGGTGGGATGATGAAAGCAGCGGGTACTCGGTACCATCCTGCGGATCAGTACAATATCTGGCTCAACCAAGAGGAGGCAGTATACAACGATAACGATGAGATCACTGGCTACACTAAGGTATGGCAAGTGATGGAAGAGGTAGTGGAGATAGACAATGTTTTTACTTGGCCTAGAGAAGCAAGAACGGATGGTAAACGCTTTGGGTTTGATCGGAAAGTGCTTGCTCGTATTTATGCTGAGTACACTGACAAAACTCAATTTCACGCTCAGTACTATAACAATCCCAATGATCCTGAGTCTAATCGTGTGGATCGTTCTCGATTCCAGTACTACGATCAGAAATTCCTTAAGCAAGTAGGAGGCTACTGGTACTTCAAGGAAAGGCGACTCAATGTGTACGCTGGAGTGGACTTCGCATTCAGCCTCTCCAAGAAGTCGGACTATACGGCTATTGTAGTAGTGGGTGTGGATGAGGACAACGATATCTATATTCTGGATATTGACCGCTTCAAGTCCGACAAGATCTCGGAGTACTACGACCGTCTGGTAGCTATGTACAACAAGTGGGAGTTCAAGAAGCTCCGGGCTGAAGTAACTGTAGCCCAACAGGTAATCGTGAATGACCTCAAGCAGAGGTTCAAGGAAGGCGGGATCTCTCTGAAGATTGATGAGTTCCGTCCCAGCCGTGTACAGGGATCCAAGGAGGAGCGAATTGCAGCCGTCCTTGAGCCCCGGTACCAGCAACAGGCTATCTGGCACTACAGGGGCGGGTACACGCCTGTACTGGAGGATGAGATCATTCTTGCCCGTCCTCCGCATGATGACATTGTGGATACGCTGGCAAGCATTGTAGAGGTAGCTCAGAAGCCTCGTACACGAGGAGAGAGATCCGCTAATGTAGTGGACTTCGCCTCTACTTATAACCGTCGTTTCGGTGGATTCGGCACAACCTTTGGTGGGACTCAATATGGCAGGTGATGTAGCACAACTCAAAGAACAACTCCGTCCGGATACTCTGGCCGGTCAGATTTATATGATGTGGAATGACTTCTATAACCAACGCAAGCCGTGGGTTGAGGAACAGAAGGAACTCCGGAACTTCATCTTTGCTACGGATACTTCCAAGACTTCCAACCGGAGTCTCCCTTGGAGGAACAGCACGACTACGCCTAAGCTCACGCAGATCCGAGATAATCTGCACGCTAACTACATGGCAGCTTTGTTCCCCAATGACCAGTGGCTCAAGTGGGAGGGCTATACCCTTGACGATTCCATCAAAGATAAGCGAGAGGCTATCGAGTCCTATATGCAGAATAAGACTCGACTGGGTGGATTCCGTACCGTTATCTCCCAACTTCTGTATGACTATATTGATTACGGGAATGCTTTTGCTGATGTTGAGTGGGTAAAGGAAGAGAAAGAGGATCCGATTACCGGGGAGATGATCCCGGGTTTTGTCGGACCTCGTGTAGTCCGTATCTCGCCTCTGGACATTATTATCAATCCCGCAGCCACGAGTTTCCGGAATACGCCCAAGATGACCCGGAAGATCCTGAACCTTGGGGAACTCAAGGCGCTCGCAGAGGATTACCCGGAACAAGGCTGGGTCAAGGAAGCTCTTACCAAGGCTATGAAGTTCCGTCACGATATCGCCAATGGACAGTACAGTATGGAGGACTTCGATAAAGCCGCTGGGTACAACATTGACGGCTTTGGAAACCTGTACGAGTACTACCAGTCCCCGTATGTAGAGCTTATCGAATTTGAGGGTGACTTGTACGACCCGCATACGGACACTCTGCTCCGCAATCATTGCATTACGGTAATTGACCGCTGCAAGGTAATTCGTACCGAGCCTAATCCTAGCTGGTTTCCTAAGGGGACCAAGGCCCATGTAGGCTGGAGGCTTCGTCCGGACAACCTGTACGCCATGGGGCCGTTGCATAACCTCGTGGGGATGCAGTACCGCATTGACCACTTGGAGAATATCAAGGCGGACGTATTCGACCTCATTGCCTTCCCTCCCCTGAAGATCAAGGGCGAAGTAGAGGAGTTCGACTGGGCTCCGGGAGCCGAGATCCATCTGGACGTAGAGGGCGATGTGGAGATGCTTGTGCCGGATACTACGGCCCTTCAGGCGGACACCCAGATTGCTATCCTTGAGCAGCGCATGGAGGACTACGCAGGGGCTCCCAAGCAGGCTATGGGTATCCGTACCCCGGGCGAAAAGACTGCCTACGAGGTACAGACCCTTGAGAGTGCAGCGGGGCGTATCTTCCGGGAGAAGATCGAGAACTTTGAGGTTGAGCTTCTGGAACCCATCCTGAACAGTATGCTGGAAGTGTCCCGTAGGAACATGGATGGTGCGGATACCATCCGAGTCTATGACGATAACCTCTCGGCTCAAGTCTTTGCCCAAGTAACCAAAGAGGATATTACCGCCAATGGTAAGCTCCGACCCTCTGGGGCACGGCACTTCTTTTCGCAACAGCAGCTTGTACAGAACATGACTGGCTTGTTTAACTCGCCTGTGGGGCAGCTTATTGCTCCTCATGTCTCTAGCAAACAACTTGCTAAACTGGCAGAGGATCTCTTTGGACTGGAACGCTACCAGCTTATCTCGGATAACATTGCCCTGATTGAGCAAGCTGAATCCCAGCGGGTAATGAATGTCCTTCAGGAGCAAGCAGTAGCAGAGGACGCTACTATGATGGCTGCCGAGGGCGGTCCCCCTGCACCCCCTTCGGGCGGTTGACATTAGCGTATTAACTTGGTATAATTGGAGGCATTGATGGCTAAGAAAGGCCAGTACAAAGGCGGCGCTAAGAAAGACAGTATTCGCCAAAGAGATTACAACTCCTCGCCCGAGCAGAAGAAGAATAGGGCAGCTAGGAACAAAGCTCGTAGGGAAGCAATAAGAGAAGGCCGAGCTAGGAAGGGTGACAATACGGATGTGGACCATATCCGTGAACTCTCCCAAGGCGGGTCCAGAAGTACTTCCAATACCCGAGTAGTCTCCCGATCAGGAAACCGCCGCAAAGGTGGTAGGATTGGCGGGAAACGATGAAAACAGTTTGGTTCAAAGGCGCAAGGGAAGATAAGGAAAAAGAGGAGCGAAGGCTCCAAATCCTGACTGCCGATAACGCTTTCAAGATTCTGACCGGGATCCTTGAAGAAAAGATTCAAGAGAAGGAGTCGGAAAGGAATCTGCCGAAGAACTATGAACTCCCCGGATATCCGTACTTTCAAGCGGATACATCAGGCTACATAAGAGCCTTGAGGGAAGTTCAGAGTCTAGTCGATCTCAAGGAGAAATAATGACTGACGAATTTATGGGTGCGACCGCATCCGAAGCTGATGGTGGCTCACCGGCCCCGGAGGCACAGAAGGTAACGCAAGATAAGCCTGAGTATTCAGAGTTCCTTCAAGCGATTACCAACCAAGAAGGTAAGCCGAAGTACAAGACCGTAGCAGATGCCCTCATCGGAGCGGCCAAGGCGCAGGAGCATATCCAGCGAATTGAGCAAGAGAATGCTGAACTCCGAGGGGTGACTAAGAAGGTTGAGACTTTGGAAGCCTTGATCCAACGCCTTGAAACTGGTAAAGGGTCCGACCAACCCGTAACGCAGATCGAGGATCCTGAGAAACTTGTGCTTTCCGTGATGGAAAAGCGAGAACGAGTACGGCAGGAGCAAGCTAACCGAGAGCAAGTCCTGAATGCGCTGAAGAGCAAGTTCGGTGACAAGACTGATGATGTTCTGGGCACGAAAGCCAAAGACCTTGGTATGAGTGTAGCAGAGCTTGGTGCCCTCGCAGCCCGTTCCCCTCAAGCTGTTCTGGCTTACTTTCCGGATGTAAAAGTAGCTCCGACTGTGCAAGGCACGGTCAACACGCAGGCTCTTCAGCCGGGTAAGACGGAGACTAAGGCTCCTGATAACATCATGTGGGGTGCTAACACCAAGGATGTTGTCAACTTCTTCCGTCAGATCAAGTCTGAAGTAAACGAAAAGTACGGACTGAATTAAAGGAGATTTAAATGTCCAACATGACCCTGAATACTCCGAGCTTCATTGAAGCTCAACAGTATTCGCAGTTCATTCTTCGTACCCTGCCGACTGCGATCCTTCCGTCCTCGTTCTATCGGGATGTTTCGGATTTCGGTGCGGGCAGTACGCTGAATATCAAATCCATCGGTACGGCCACGGTTCAGGAAGTAGAAGAGGACACTCCTCTGATCTACAACCCGATTGAAACCGGCAACATCACCCTGTCCATCACGGACTACATTGGTGATGCTTGGTACGTTACGGATGTGCTTCGTCAAGATGGTTCGCAGATCGAAGCCCTGATGGCTGCACGCGCCCAAGAGGCAACTCGTGCAATCCAGCAGCGTTTTGAGAGCCGCTTCTACTCCGTGGCTTACGCGGGTCAGACGGCTGCTAACGCTAACCTCATCAACGGTTTCGCACACCGTCGGCGTGGTCTTGGCACGACTTGGACGATGAGCGAGGACAACCTGATCGAAATGCGTCTTGCTTTCGACAAGGCTAACGTCCCGCAGTTCGGTCGCGTAGCAATCGTGGATCCGGTTGTGGCTGCTACCTTCCAGAAGAAGGTCGTAATCACTTCCCAGCTTGATCGCCACCCGGCTTATCAGTCGGTGATGGAGAACGGCTTCGCTAACGAGCACCAGTTCGTAATGCGAATCCACGGCTGGGATATCTGGACTTCCAACCTCCTGCCCAGCGTTGCTGCTGGTACTTCGGTTGATGGTTCGGCCTCGGCTAGCACGACTTGCGTAGCGAACCTCTTCATGTGCATTGCGGACGATAACTGCAAGCCCGTGATGAACGCATGGCGTCAACCTCCGAAGGTTGAAGGCGAGCGTAACAAGGACCGTCAGCGTGACGAGTTCCTGACTACGGCTCGTTGGGGTATGGGCGTACAGCGCCGTGACACTCTGGGTGTCGTGGTTACTGACGCGGTTGCTACGGCCTAATAGGAGGTATAACTCATGGCTCGTGAAAATAGTTCTGGTCTGGGTGTTAACACCCGTTATGGTCCTATTAGCCTTCCGGATGGTGCGCGTGGTGAGCTTGGTCGTGGCGAGGGTGGGATTACCACTATCGCTGCGGACTTCTCCGCTGCGCTCATTAACTCGGACAGCATCAACGCTGCGATCACGGTACTGTTCCCCGGTACTCTGGTCCTGCGTGGCTGGGTGGATGTAGAGGAGGCTATGTCGCTTTCGGGCGCTGGCGCTGCTCTCTCCATCGGTGCTCAAGGCGGTCTTGGCACTAACAGTGCTGATATCTCCGGTACTTCCAAGGGCGTAGGTCTGGGCACTCTGGGTCTGAAGGGCACGTTCTCGACTGGCATCACGGCTACGACCACGGTTGTAGTTGGTATGGCCTCGGGGTCCATCAACGCGGGTGCGGGTCGCTTGATCCTTGAAGTTCTGAAGGCGTGAGCCTAACGAACGCTTGAGGCTTACATAACAGCGGCTCAAGGATTGGGGCGTGCTCGTAACTGCATTAGCGGAAGCGAGCCGCCCCTTTTTTATTGGAGATTTAAATGAAGCTAACCCTACTTGAAATCGTTCAGGATATCCTGAATGACATGGATGGGGATGTTGTGAACGCTATTGCTGATACCATTGAGGCACAGCAAGTAGCTCAGATCGTAAAGACTACCTACCTTGAAATGATGGCTAATCGTAATTGGCCTCATCTGCATACTGGATTCGCACTGGAGTCCGGACTGGATACTGCGTACCCTACCTCTCTTACGCTCCCTGAGAACATCAAGGAACTCAAGTGGGTCAAGTACAACAAGCGCACTAGCACGGACACCAAGGACAAGTACGAGAAAGTGGATTACCTCCAACCGGAGGACTTCTTCAACATCTGTGCTAACCGGGATTCCTCTGCATCCAATGTGCAGATTGTTATTCTCAGCGGGGTAAGTCTGAATGTCAGAAATGACCAAGCCCCGCAGTACTGGACCACGTTTGATGACAATACTATTGTCATGGATTCCTTTGACTCTGATGTTGATACTGTACTACAGGAATCCAAGAATGCTTGCTGGGGAGTCAAGACTCCTACTTGGAGTCATCTGGATGATGCGTACCCTGATCTTCCTGCTGAGGCTTTCCCTGCTTTGCTTGAGGAAGCTAAGAGCACTGCTTTCTATGCTCTTAGGCAGACTGCAAATGAGAAGGCTGAACAGAAGGCCGTACGCCAGAATCGCTGGCTTTCTAGAAAGGCATGGCGAGCTAAAGGCGGCATTCGACTGCCTAACTATGGCCGCAAAAAAGCGTTCTCTGGTTACGAAAAGAATCCAATGCTAGACAAGGGATAATATGGAAATCGAATCCGAAGGGACTTACTGGATCATCAAGAACTCACGCGGACCTGTACCTAAGGAACTCTCTGGTATCTGGGTATCCAAGCATCTAGCTGAGAAGGCTGTGGAGATGCACCAGAAGAAAGTACAAAGCCGTGCAATCAATGTGACTCAACGAAATAGGGAGCGCCGACAGCGTGCGTCCGAGAACTCAGCGACAGCCTCTTGATGTAACGAGCTTCATTGGCGGGATTATTACTGAGGCTAGTCCTCTTAACTTCCCCCTTGGAGCTTCGTTGGATGAGGAGAACTTCGTCCTTAACAGGGACGGGACTCGTGCTCGTCGCTTGGGTCTTGAGGTTGAAAGCTCCGCTACCTACAACGCTATCTCTACGGGATCCTTGACTCTCTCTGGTGTAGCTCTCTCTAGTTTCCTTTGGGAGAACGTAGGAGAGATTCCTGAGAGGGCTGTGTGGGTACAACAAGTAGGTAACGTACTTCATATCTACGGAGCCAATGTCTTTGCTCCTTCCAAGCATCGTCAGCAAGAGATCACACTAACCGCTACTAACAACATTGTGTTCTCCTTTGCTGGCATCAACGGGGATCTCGTAGTAGCCGCAGGGGATCAGGAACTCCGCGCTATCCGCAGGATTGGTACGGACTCCTACAGCCTGATCTTCTCCCGTATTAAGGTACGGGACTTCTGGGGTGTGGACGATAATCTGGATATCAGTGAACGCACGGCTTCACTTGGTCCGTTGCACGCTTACAATCTGTATAACCAAGGTTGGCCTCCGGAGTTCTTCTGCTCTGCGGATCCAGAGAATCCCAGCACGATGAACACGGGCTCCACAGAGGATCCTGTATCCCGTACTAGAACTTCTCTTGGTAAGTACCCCAGCAACTCGGATGTGATGTACTCCGCGCTTACGTTCCTCACGAATGGACGCAAGGCGTACTACCCGCACGCTCTCAGTAATATCCTGAACGGCAATACTCCAGCCGCTAGTGGGCACTACATCATTGATCTGTTCAATCGTAGCCAAGGTAGGATTGATACCTACCAAGCGGATCAGGATGCTGGCTGGACCGCCCGGGTGGACTACACTTCCAGTATCCCAACGGATCAGAGTACCGGAGGGATCAAGGCAGTAGCTGCTTACGCTGGTCGAGTGTTCTATGCTTGCTCTTCTGGAGAAACTGGAGGAGACAATAGGAGCCCGCACGTTGGAACCTTCGTGCTGTTCTCTAAGCTTGTGGATTCCCATGCTGATCTAGGTAAGTGCTACCAAGAAGCGGATCCTACCGCAGAGGATATCTCGGACCTGATTGATACGGATGGCGGGTATATTCAGCTTCCCACTGTATCGGATATCAAGGCACTGATTCCGTACAAGGATGCTCTCCTTGTGTTCGCTGACAACGGTGTATGGCAGATTCGTGGTGGAGATCGTGGCTTCACCGCTACGGAGTACCAATCTGTATTCCTGACGCCCAATGGTGTCCTCTCTGCTCAGAGCATCGTAGTGACTGCGGATGCTGTGCTGTACTGGAGCCGTAACGGTATCTTTGTGATCTCCGAGAGTGCCACGGGTACGGCCATCGTATCCCTCACTCAGGACAGCATTCAGACGTACTACAACAGCATTCCGTATGAGTCCAAGCTCAAGGCTGTGGGGTACTACGATGATTCCGAGTACCGTATCCGCTGGCTGTACCAAGAGGAGTACGAGGACACTTGTCACTTCTATACGCATGAACTCATTCTGGACTTCCTGAATACAGAGAAGCCAGCGTGGAGTAAGTTCGCATTCTATACTGTGGCCTCTCGTCCGTTGAGAGTCATGGGTTACATCCGTGTACCGGGTATCTCTCGGACTCTTCAAGGGTACGACTTCAAGTACGCAACGATGCGTAGAACTAATACCCAGATATACCAAGTAACAGCTTCTGTGCTCTCCGATGAGCACTTCCGGGATTGGTACTCAGCGGATGCCTCAGGTACGGATGCTGCTGCGTTCCTAGTAACTGGATTCTTTACCGGAGGGGATTCCGCACGGAAGAAGTTCGCTCCGTACTTGACTACGCATTTCAATCGTACTGAGACTCGATACGTCGATGAGGGATCCGGTACGATGACTATCTCTGGAGCTTCCAGTTGTATCGGGCAAGCTCAGTGGGAGTGGTGTACTACTGCGGATTCCGGTCGCTGGAGCGAAGAGTTCCAAGCGTACAGGAACCGGCATAACTACATGGTAAGTGAGGACGGAACCCTGAGTTATGGGTACTCCGTAATCACTACGAGGAACAAGATTCGTGGTAACGGAAGGGCGCTATCTCTGAAATTCAGAACTGAGCCTTACATGGATCTCCAGCTTCTCGGTTGGAACATCGAACTGGGAATAAATCAGGAGCCCTGATGAGCAGTCCCTTCTTTATTGTGGGGCTTCCTAGGTCAAGGACAGCATGGTTCGCAGAGTACTTCACAGCCATGGGGCACAAGTGCCATCACGAGTTTCTGAAGTACTGCAAGTCCAAAGATGACTTCTACAATGAGATGGCAAAAGGCGTAGGGGATTCGGACTGTATGCTTTCCTTGACGGACTTCCAAGAGAAGTTCCCTTCTGCGCCCACATTAATAATTCATAGACCAATCAGCAGTGTTATGCAATCAGCGCAAAGGTTAGGAGTAGAAACAAACGAGGATCTGATGCTTACACTTAGTAGCATCAATAAGCGTTTTATTGGACTCCATGTTGAATTCGCAGACATTGATAAAAGACTTAAGGAAATTAGTTACTTTCTTGTTGGCAGTTTTAATCAAGAAATAGCTAATAGCTATATAGGCACAAATATCCAGAAGCCAATTACGGGTAGTGTCGAGTCAATTAATATTTGGAGAGAGTAAATGGCAGCTATATGGGTAGCAGGCGCACTCCTTGCAGCAAGCGTAGTATCCGGCGGCGTGCAGGCAAAGCAGCAACAGCAAGCTATTAAGGATGAAAAGAAAGCCCGTCGCCAACAAACGGGTATTCAGATTGAAGAGAATCGTAGGAACGCTATTAATACGATGCGTGAAGCTCGTATTAAGGCTGCTACTGTTGCTATGGCTGCACAGAATACAGGATCCAAGGGATCCGGAGCATCCGGGGCCATAGGGAGCATCGGATCTCAAGCGGCTGCAAGTATCGGCTTCCAGAATATGCAGAAGCAAGCTAACTTGAACACTTCTCAGTTCCTTGCGGACTCCTCTAGGGCTCAAGGGAAGGCTGCTGCATGGGGAGCCGCAAGTCAAGCGTTCGGGCAGGCTAGTACTTTTGCTATGGGTGCCTAATGGAAACTGAGTTCTACAGGATAAATGAGAGTACTGGATCCGTAGATATCTTCGGGAGTAATAACCCGAGGTATCCGGATCCTTCTGATGCTGAGTTCAAAGCAGCACAGTACAGTATTGCTCAGAATAAGCCGGAAGCTTTTGAGACTAACGTGGAACTCGTCCAGAGCGGAGAAGAGGGAATGCTCCGTGATGAAATCGCTCGCGGAAGGAACTCCGAGTACAGCACTCTCAAGCGCAAGATGTTCTCTGGCGCTCTTGAGGAAGGTGATGCTGAACTCGCGTACCAGACGTTGCAGACTCCGGATATACAGGAGCCAGCAGGCGTTGCTCTGGAACGCTCCGTAGTTGAGCACGGGTTTGCTACTCAGATTGCAGAGGAGAACTACATCTCCAGTGCTAACCTCACTCCTGAGGAAGCATCCAATGCAGAGCGTATGCTGATCTTCAGCAACTACCTCATGGATGTAGCTGCGGGTATGGGTCAGTACATGAGTACTGCTGAAGGAGTTAATCCAGATCAAGCTTTTGAGGAACTCGGTGCTGCGTTCAATGCATTCCTTGCACCAGAGCACACTACGCTTACTGGTGCTCCTAGTGCTGTCGTAGGGAAAGCTACGGATGCTATCGAACTGGCAGCTAAGGTTCGTAAGGCAGCTAGTGTGTTCGGTAAGGAGTTCTACATGGACCTCCTTGCTTCGTTCGTCAACACACCCACTGCTGGTGCTAAGTCCAATCTTGGTGAAGGCAAGGGAGAAGCCTTCCTTGCTCCCGGTGAGGAGATGAAGGACTTCCTTACTGCTGCAATGAAGCTCCCTAATGAGGAACTCCGTCCGTTCTTGGAACAGAACAAAGCGTACCTCATGGAGGTAGCAGCAAGCAACCCTCTCAGGGCATTCAGCATTGCTTGGGATTCGCTGTACAACTACAACTGGATTAATCCCACGGAGGCTCAGGAACAGTTCGCTATCTGGAAAACTCTTCCGGAGATTACTATTCCTGTAAAGAACTCTGATGGTTCAGAGAAATTGGATTCCGATGGGAAGCCGCTGTACGCCAAGATTCCTAATCCGTTGTACGAGATGTACGCTCAGGGTGGGGACTCAGCAGTAGACAAGTTCCTGCACGCCGTTGATGTGACCTTTGCATCCCCGGGCGTACAGGATGTTGTGGATACTCCTGTGCTGGATGCGCTCGCTCTTATGGCTGCACCGGCTAAAGCACTCAAAATGATTAATCGCTTGCGTACTCTTACGCGAGTAGTAGGACGACCCACTGTAGCTGCTAGCACTCTTGCTAAGGGTTATACGGGTAGCAAGAACACAGCGGAAGTATTCGTTCATGCTCAGACTGTACTGAGTCCTGTTACCTACGCGGATCCTATGCTTGCTGCTGAGATGCGGAGGCTTTCGGATAGTGTTGGCGGATTGCTGCGAGAAGTTACTACTGCTACGCGAGTAACTCCGGATCCTGCTGTAATTCAAGAAGCCCGTAACAGTCTCATCAACAATAAAAGTATTATTCCCGATCACTATATGTACTCCGTTGCTGACGCGGACGAAGGTAATACTTACCTCGGTATTCGCTACGGGGCAGGAAATGGCAGCGGCTTTGCTTCCGAGCAAGCTGCCCGGGCGTGGGCAGATAGCCGTGGGTTCCAAGGATATACGATTGAGAATCCCACGGGTTCGGACTTCCTTGTTAACTTCCGTGTAGCTCTTGAGGATGCAGCCAGTGTGGATACGGCTATTGAGCCGTCCAAGATCTACGACTACGTTCGTACTCTCATGGGTATCGGCAAGTACGGCTTTACTCCGAATGTCAGCACGAGTGCTAAATCCGCAGAAGGGGCTACTGCTGCTAACATCCGTATTGGCAAGTACGCGGATGTATTCAACAACCTGTACAGAGAAATGGGGAGCCTCAGCAAAGAAGAAGGCAAGACCCTGAACGCTATCCTCCGTAAGGGCCAGCGTGCTCCTGCTAAGAACGATCCTACGCTTCAGGGGCGCTGGTACAGCGAGTACGAATTAGATGCTGAGTACCTCCGTGAGTTCGGACGGAAAGCTAACTACAAGGAGAAGAAGGCGTACTACACCGTCAAGACTGCCTTTGATCTCAGCTACGCTCTTGAGAACAAGCGGATGTACGACACGGCTGCTAGTGCTGGTGTATCCGCATGGAAAACCCCTATGGGCGATACTCATGTCCTCGGTAAGGAAGTTCCTCTGGACGAAGCTGCGAAGTCACCGCGCTTCCTAGCCAGCATCCCCGGAGGGAGGTATACCACGAGCGCACAGGACGCTAAGATGGCTGTGGGGCAAGACGGTATCGCTATTAAGGTGTTCGGGGATCTTACTGAGAACGGTAGGACCGTTACTTACATCTTCGCAAAGAAAGGTGAGTTCACTAACGTAGGACTCCCTAGGACGCTACTGAACTACACTGAAGGCGGATCCCGTCAGTACGTTTCCCCTTGGTTCCTGAAGGGAAGGAACTCCGAGCGAACCTTCACGCTAGGGAACTTCACTACCGCTAAAGAAGCTGAAGCGTACAAAGCTAAGTACAACAAGATGCTTGGTCACTACAACAAGTTCTTGGAGGAAATGGGACTCGCATCCGCCGGTAGGGGAATGAATCCTTTCAAGGAGAACCTGATTCGTAATAAGTGGGATGGCATCCTGCAAACTCTGGATCCCAGATTTACTACGAAGTTCTTGGACTCCAAGGTAGCGGATGGGGTATTCGATCCCAAGGCTGAAGTCCATGTACTGTACGACCGCCAGAGCTTCCCCGGAGAGTCCGTCAAGAAACTTCTGAAGTCCGGTGATGAGTCCGCTATGACTCAAAGCAAGGGACGGCTGTACTACA
>JACCDR011108944.1_pt1 | contig 13207 bp, 30 predicted proteins | sample 7446431 | NCBI WGS metagenome assembly JACCDR01 (sample SAMN15323443, study PRJNA562643) | freshwater metagenome | isolation source: river surface water | place: USA:Blue River Watershed | collected 2017-08-17
AATAATAAACTTACTGTTTATAGATTCCGCCTCTTTTACAGCATCTAAGATAACTTGAAGATCATCAGACTCTTCACAATCTTTGTCTATACCTTGCCATATAGACTTTAATACATCAGCTTCTAATAACAAGCTACATCCAGCGTCCACTCTCACATCATAACCATAACCAAGTTCTCTCACTATATCTTGGCTTTCTTCGCATAGTTCGCTTAATAATAAGATAGGAATTTTGATGATCATGTCAAGCCCTTTAAATTGCTACTATCTAATAGGTGCAACCAGTAGGTAAAGATGGTAGGGATAAGTTATATCTTTTATTATCGGCATCTGGATCTTCTAATATCTTATTCATCATACTGGCACAAGATTGATAACCTTGAACATCCCTAAGTCTTAAAAACTCGTTCATATTAGCCCTAAGTCTGTTTACAGCTTCTTGCCATGTAAGGTTCATTCTTATATACCTATTTAACCAATAGACTGAGAAATTTGTGTCACATCACCCATCACATCAACCGATTGTACACTATGGGGCTCTCTTTGTAAAGCCCTGAGCAAGTTCTCAATATCGGGTAATGAGTCGTATTTTACCTTTAATTTGGTCTTTTTATCCCCGCTAATAACCCACAAGCGGATTTGAGGCCTACCGCTACGAGCAGCGGACTTGGCCTGAGACACAATGACCGATCCTACTACGTTATACATATCATCATCCTATATTGATTGTTTGAGCTATCGGACCAGTCGTGTGATCATATCAAACAAGGCAGTTTGCATCTCTCTTGAGAAGTCTGCACAACCTGTGCTATAGTGCAAGCACTCTTCAATAGCGGTAGAAATAACTTGGTTTGTTAATTTATTAGCAGGAGTATCAGAGTCGCCCGCATAATCTTTGTTCATATAGACAATACCTCCCTTGTGGTATCCGAATAAACAAGAGTCGGCATGGTGAGTTTGACTAAATGATTTGACAATAGGCTTGTCTTTCCCGTTGGTATATTCACATAGTTTAATAATATCCCATGCAAAATCAACAGCGGTTTGAGCCTCTTTGGTCGGCTCATACACAACACGCCCTTTGAGGTCATTATAATCAAGTACAGATTCAGGGGTCGGCAGATTAGCTTGTTTAGCCGCCTCTACATATTGTTCACCTAAATGAATTACGTTATAACCCTTGCGAGCCGCCACTTCTCCATTTCCACTAGTGGCAACAACCGCCTTATCTCCATAAAGAGAATTAAAGGCGTCTAACCACCGATCTCTCTCGTTAACCCCTAGTCCTACACTCAAGGAATAATGGGAGAATGTTTGTTCCCATGCTTTGTTACGGGTCTGTAAACCCTCAAACATTTTAATCAACGTAGCTTTATCAGCCCTTGCCAGTGCGATAGCGGCATAGTGTGCGGCAGTATAATCGTCGGCCTTTCTGGATTCGTCTAATTGTAAATCACATAGATTATAATCAAACAGGCTATCAGTGATATAACTAACCTCACGTACCCTTACTCCCTTTTTATAGATTACGGGATTACCACTGCCATCAATACTATTATTCTTAGGTAAGATAGCTTGATTCAGTAAAGAGGGGTCGCGGAAGTGTAGGAACCATTTGTCTAACTGATGATAGAACGAGTATACATCATTGTTCAGCGGGACAAATACCCTAGTTGTGCCAGACTTAGCCCGCACATTTTCTTCGTCAACAATCTTAATATTCACATGTTTTAAATAATTTTCGGGATCATAAGCAATAGCCCCGTCGATAGCATTAGAAACAAACTCACGTAAAGCCATAGAGACTTCTTTCCAGTCATTAGCCCCATAGCTCATTACGTAGCCTAAATCCTCTGTCTTAGAGCAGGATTTTCCGCTATCATCTTTGCCACCATACTTCACAACCACCTGATCAAAATTTGTACCATTTACCTTAGTTGATTTGGTAGTGAAATTCATCCGCAGAGTACCTACATAAATAGTAGGGGCTACTCCATGACGTAAGGTTAAGGCAATACTATACTTGCAGCCAGAACCAAACGTACCGATAACATTTCGATTAGATGAATTAGACTTGGCACTGGCACCAATCAAAGTAAAAGAGGCGGGATCGGCAACACCACTGTTTTCAATCATTAAAAATTGGGCCATTTGTCTAGTCCTTAAATAGATTGATTTGTAAAAAAAATGACTTGCGATACTAGGCCTAGCCTAAAGGCTTATCCCGTTATGGTTCCAAACCCATACCGTCACTATATCGTATATAATCGCTACTAGCCCCCAAGGACTAGGATGGTCGTCACGCATCGACATATACCCAGCCTCCACACTAGGATTTGAACCTAGAACCCACCGCTTAGAAGGCAGTTGCTCTATCCAATTGAGCTATGCGGAGTTATTCTATCATTATAAAGGATAGAAGTTGTATTGTCAACAATTGGTCGTATCATCAGGCCAATAAATCAGGTAATCTGTATCCTTATGGCTATAGATACCATCTGTTAAGATAATGTCAATCCCTTCATCATCTAAATCTGGATTGTCCGTCTTAGCTAGTTCAACTAAATGGTTCTCAGCCTTTTTAGCTATCTTGCTATGTTCACCATAAAAAGCATGAACTGAATAGACAACCCCACCTTGAACGATCATTACTAGAACAATTTCTTTAGCCATAAATCACCTAGATTAAAAAGATGGGGCCTTTCGACCCCCATAAGTTGGCCGAATATAACTATTCCGCAGCTTGTTCCGGCTCTTGCTGCTCATTGGTTTGAGTAGTCGAGTCGGTAGTTTCTGTAGTTTGGGTAGTCCCAGTGGTTTGAAAAGCCGCCTTGACTTTTTCCATTTCCTTCTTAATATCTTCCACAGTCATCCCCCGCAAGCTCGCCATAAGCTGAATATCAGCCTCAGTAGGCTCGCCACTGCGGGCAGGGCCCTTACGGAAAGGAGGGATAACCCATCCGGCTTTCTTCATAACGGTACGACGCTGATTAACAGCCTCTCTCTTCATACCCGTAATTTCGCACAATTCCTTAACAGAAGAAGCCTTGCAGCAAGCGGTGAAAAATTCTTGATTGTTCATAAAATCCTGTCCTCATTTAAAGTAAACCATTGAACCCATTATACACTATTCAACTATTTTTGTCAACGTCTCATATAAGAACTCCCCTCAAGTAGAATATACAAAGCGAAGAAAAATAGGACAACCCCTAAACCCTCGCCAAGTTGGTACACTTCGGCCAAAATCACACAATTCATAATTCACCTTATTTAAAGTAATCGGCACCACCATAGCCACCTGCCGTGGATTTTACCCTATTCCAAGCCAAGGCACTTTTGCTGCCTTTTGGTTGAGTATTATGGATTAATAACGCAAAGCTACGCGATTGTAAGGCGTGGCTATCGTCTTTGTCAATAGGCAATTTTAATTTGCGGGCTTGGTACTGACTGTACACAACCTGAACTGATTTAAGGTTATGCTCCTTAATAAGATGATCGAATCTGCCGCCGATACTAGCGGTCAAAATCAGATTACTTGGAATACTATCAATTCTCTTTACCCAAAAATGAATTGATTTAGTATAAGCATAGAAGGTAATATGCGGCATTCTACGGGCTACTTCAAGCCACATATCAAAATAGTTCAATGTGACAAAATCGCCCGCTACGTGGATACGCACTACGCCAGCATTTTTAGGAAGTTGGCTAACTACCTTATCTGCCGCCTCTTGTACACTGATTGCGGCTAGTTTGACTAGCTCTTGATTACGTGAACGAGACTTGTAAACAGAGGGTAATAAAACCTCTTGTGACGCGGAAAAACAGCGAAATTCTGTATGCTTACCATCACGAATCCGCATACCATCATCGGTTTTAACCGCGAACGATTGACACTCTTTAGCACCAGGGCAGTTAAAGCCGGAAAGAAGAGAGAAAGTGTATAGCTTTTTTCCTAACTTTTTCTCTAATTTAACTAACTTAGTATTCGCTTTACCAAACGAAAGTTTCATAATTCACCTTGATTTTTGTTGTTCGATATGACTATCGGCTATGTATTCATTATAAACTATTGTCTTTTTTTGTCAACCCCCTACTAAATCACCTAATTTATCATACGACATAACCCGATTAGGATGACTACCAGTAAACACAACAGCATTACCAGTATCTAAATCACCTACGATGATACGATGACTAAACCGCTTAGCATATTTCAATAGTAAACCCCTATCATTAGAAGCATCTAAAATAAGCTGATTTAAACCGATCATAACGTAGCGGTATTCCATTACAGAAGCCATGACTTCGGCCCGATTATAACGCTTTAACATAGCGAGCATCCTACGTTGATTGTGCGGAACTATAAAATAGTAATGTTTATTTCTTCAATCGGAGCAAAAAAGCCAGGATCTTCACAAAGCATCTCATTTAAATAATCGGCCAATTGCTCTTGGTTCATACCCTTTGGCACGTTCAAATTTAAAGTAAGCACGATTTCATCATACTCTTCAATAGTTTCAACGCTTTCCATTTTCGTTCTCACAAAATGAGCCTAAAATTAAAAGTAAAATTCCGCAAACTAATTGATGACCAGCACTTACTTTAATAACATCAGTAGCCATCAGCAAGCTTGTGCCTAATGCCTGAATTGCCATACCGTAATACATAAGATTCATAAATTTTCCTTTTGTCACTCGTAACGATCTGCCCGCTTTTTTAGTCCATATGTTTTAATAATAAATAATAAAACATCCCCCATAAACTGACTGCCATAGGCTTGGCAAAATCCAAGACTAAACTCCGTGGGCATCTTGACTATCTTATTTTTATGTACGGTTGATTCGATCTCAACCCTCACCCTATTTTGAGCATAGTCTGTAATTTTTCTTACAGTCAGATAGAAAGGTAGTTGGTTAAAATACAGAATTGTTGTTTCGGTCATTTTCTGTCCCTTTAAACTATCTAATCTAGTAGTCCCGTCCAGACTTGAACTGGAAACCTAACGATTATGAGTCGTGTGCTCTAACCAATTGAGCTACGGGACCAAAATAAGTAGAATATTGCGGACCTACCCGACTCTAATATCAACTACTAAAGAGCCTAAGTCTCTGCCAAGTTGTGTGGAAGCATAAGTTACATATCTTGATTATTCATATGTAACTAATTCGCCCTATTCTACTCTTTCATTATACACTATGCGGCAATTTTGTCAACTCTACTAAACTAAGTTATTAAATTGTTTGTTTCCACGTCCCTTAATCTTCCATTCACCCTCTTTTGTGAACAAGTACATATAATCAACCATATCACTATGATAAGTTAGACGGTTTGAGAAGCTAGTCCACTCTTGGTCCTTCTCTCCTCTGTCTCTGCCATAAGCCACACAATACCCATCAACAGCACTATTGAAGCTATGACCATCGGGCTTTTCGGTGCTTTCTGCTAAAATAGACAGATTGCCCAATGCAATCAAACTATCTACTTTTTCAGGCGTATTGTAATGATTCAGCAAAATCGGCCCATGATGTTCAGGGTATCCATCCCAATGACAATAAATAGCGGCAATTGTACCATCTGCATTTTCGCGGCCAATATAAGAGCGGGTTGCCATAAATCACCTTGTTTAAATAGGGAAGAACAAAAAGTGCGGGGATAGGAGTCGAACCCATCATCAATCTATTTTACATAGTCTAGTCCGATTCCAAACTATGTGAATTATCGGAAGTACAAAGAGTATTACTCGTTTTTCATTAACAAGCTCTCTTTACACTAATTCTAAGATTGGTTTTACCTTTAAACTACCCACATATTAACTATTTCAAAATCGTGATATTAACTTCGCCATTTCCTACATTGTACTCTATACCATGTTTTTTGTCAACTACGCACAATTTAACATGCTTAGCCACACTGCAACCACATAGCATGAGTACCAAAATCAGACAGATTAAGCGTTCCATCGCAGTCTCCCTTGTGATCATTTTAGATTGTTTGTTTTGAACCGAATTAAAAATCGACGATATACCTAAGACCTCTCTTTATTAACAATCTGCTTTAAATCAATTTCTTCCCATACAGCATCAAACGGAATAGCAAAATTCTCTTTTTCATACTTTGTAAACACTGTAGCCGATTCACGGTCTACCCAGCCATGTTCGTTATTCCAGTATAAGAGGGCGTCGCTCTCGTCGTCTCTTTCAAAAGTTGACATAATTATATAATCATAATCTAACTCATCACTATGAGGCTCATTCCCTCCTTCTATACCACATATATCGCCACCACTATTATCAATCCAAACTCCATTTTTATCGCGGAAAATTTGGCACCCGCACCGTTTACAACGTCCACTGATCATATTTATTTATCCTAAAACTAAAATATTATTTAGATAATTTTCCTTAACAAGCCAGCCTTAACTATCTGCTCAGCCGATAAGGTCCGGCTAATCTCGCCAGTTTCAGGGTTAAACTCCCTGACTTTCCCATTCTTTTTATTATGAATGAAAATCCTATCCTTACCTTCCCAGTCTTTACGGTGCCAAACGCCGTAATCTGAGATAGTTTCCTTAAAAAACCGCATACTATTCTTACTAAAGAAGAAGTGGCCGGTTTCGTGATTTTTTTGGCGGATTTGATAGATAGTCCATTTACGCATGATAGCTCGCCTATTGAATGGTTATTGTTCTCTACGATCTAGTTCATCTTGAATTAGATTCAACTTCTCGGAGTCAATCCCCGGTGGGCTTATTCCTAACCGAACCCACCTAGACTGTAACCTTTCTGCTAAATCAAACAATGCTTCATTAGATAACTTAGAAAGCATATCGGCATAATCTGCTGAATCCCACATAACTAAATCCTTTCTCTTTATACATTCATTCTACACTATACCACAAACTTTGTCAACCTATCAAACTATCTAGGTTAGCAGTCAACCAATCTTCGCCCACCGTAATCACCTTGGTTGACTTACGGTATTCCATATTAGACCAACCTTTCTTTTTGTAGGCACTAGGCTTGCTAATCTTATCGCCCGCTTTAGTGAAGTAGCCGCCGCTCTTGCCTGATAATTCGGGTTCACAATCTTTCCCTTCTTTATCTAAAAATGAGATAGGAATTGCATCAGTGGGCCGATAACCAAACTGTTTTCGTAAATTCGCCCTGATTTTCTGTAACTGCTTTTTGTTCAGCACGGCAATACCTCCTTAACTATCTTATTTAAAGCAGTAGTATAATGAGTATCGTTCAACCCATCACTATACATTTTCCAATCTGGCCTATGCTGGCAAATCCTAACCCGATAACCCGAAGCAAAGGCAGGATGATTATCGTCATATTGCCAATCATAGTTGACGATATTAAACAGCCGCCACCCGATTGCGGTATTTGTAGCACTGGGAAAATCCGCCCTGCTTAATCCCAGCGTATCGATTACCTTCTTTATATCTCGCTTGATTTCAGCGTAATAGTTTGATTGTATCTTCACTTGATTAACCTACCTGTCTTAATTCGGTGATAGCATCGCACCATTCATTACGCAAGTTATCGTGATTATAACTCGCATACATACGAAAACCTTCGCACTCACGAAAACGATCATCGTTTGCGTAGAACCCTAGCTCGCCACTCATACACAGTTTAGTGTCACCGTCAGACTCGTAAGAGAGGCCTAATTGCCCGCAAATACAGTGCTCAAATTTCGCCATGTCTAGCCTATCTAAGTCAATTTCCCCTTCCCACCCTCGAAACCCACCAAACCGTTCATTCAGATAAGCAATTCCACGTTGAACGGCTTCATAATATGCTTGTTGTAATAACATAACTTTTTCCTTCTTAAACAAGATAAACTAAATGATTAAGTTTGAACCGGCTCAAACTCTTTAATACTGACTACCCGAATTGTACCGTGATGGATATGTTCGTAGTAGTCATATAGTTTAAGAACAGCGGTGTTTTTTGACTCGGCATAGCAGGTGTGCTGATACCAGTCGCCAAAACCTAAAGAGCCAACTTTTCTACCCCAAAATTGTATCACATACTTAAACATCTCACTCTCCTTTGTACATTCATTCTAAAGTATCGTATTCCGTTTGTCAACCCCCTCAATTCTACCTGATTTACATATATTTGAGAGGTTGTGGCTTCAAGCCATATGCTTTAATAACATAGCCTAGAATATCCCTCTCAAATTCACTCGGCTTATCTCTGACAAATCCAGCAGAGTATTGTGTAGGCATCTTAACTATTCTTTCTACATGGATTAATGACTCAATCCATACCGTCACCATATCCGTTGAAAGGTCGGTTTCCTTCTTAATCGTAAGATAATAAGGTAATTCAGGAAAGTGGAGCGTCGAAATTATCTTTTGTTCTGCCATAAATACAATCCTTAAATAAGATAGTTTAGAACGTAATCCGCCACTCTAAATGCTCTAGTAGAGCGATGCAATCACCAATCGTATAGTCATTATGTGGCCGATCAATCGACCTAGTTTCCATAGCCTCCCCTTGATCGTCATAAAAACCAATCATAGTAATACCTATCATAACATAATAGGCAGAATCAAGATTCCGTTTGATGACTACCGTGGAACCTAGTCGTTCGATTATCATAATCCCCTCTTTGTTTGTTGCTTACTATCCCGTAGTTCTAATTGACAATCGGAGTGCATCGTAAACAACCTACGATAGTATTCAGGGGATTCCCCATACTTTTTAGCACGTTTATTAGCAGAAGGTACTAATACAATAGGTTTTTTACAATGTGTGCAGATATGCTCACTCATACTTGTCTCCTTATCCCCTTATTCTAATCTATCCAAGCCAGATTGCAAGCCCCTCTAGTGGCGGTCCTAGAGGGGAAAACAATATAGTTTAGATAACCTTATAAACAATCTTATCTAAGGTGATTTCGCGGATTGAAGAAAGTGAGTAATCACGCACGATTACCTCCTTATCCGTTCCCTGTCGGCTTGTGTTGTCGTAGAAATACGGCTTTACTTCTTCATAAGGCACCTCCTTCCCATTCAGAACATAAACACTATCCAAGGCCTTTTCTACCTTACATTCAAGATAGACTTTAGCGGGCGGAATGGTGGATAATTCACCTAGTTTGATTTCGTGATGGCAATCTTTTACAACCAAACAAGCTGATTTATTATCGATTTTGAGCCGATTGCCCCATTTGCGGGGTTCCGCTTCAAACTCGGCTTCTTTCCCCTCTCTTTCCAATTGGCGGTTTACCGCTTTTTCGTAGTTGAAATTCAAGGTAACATTCACCCTAGACAATTTGACGATACCATTCAAGGGGCAGGACTTACCCCCTTTGAGTTTTGGGGTTGTCTCTGTCAAGATTGTGGCGAATTTCGCCCCTTTAATTCCTGCTAACACATCCCGCAATTTTGCTTGTGAAATCAACATGTTCTATCCCTTTAAATTAAGTAAGTTTCCTACCCTTATAACCTCATTCTAAACTATCTGAGTTTGTTTGTCAAGTACCGAATCTTATTCAATCCAGCACTCACCATTTTAGATTGATTGTTTTAGCCTTATCGCTTATTCCAATCCGCAGGGAGAAAGCCCCCTTTACTAATCCATTGGTCAAGAGATTGAAACAATTCAACCATACGATCTAGTTCAAGAAACTCCCACTCAAAGCTACCCGTATTTCCTAATTCCGCCATGCGTTTTCTTAATTCATCTAAAGTAGCGTTCGGGTCCATACCTATCCCCTTTAAATTATGTTGTTTGATTTAACCTAAACGAATATGCAACTTCTTTCCATTTTTGATAATCCAATGGGAAGCTACGTTGCTAAAGCAGGTAGCATAAACCCGATATTTCCGCCGATCATATTTCCCATTGTTGTCAGCATAGGGAAAATAAAGTAGTTTATCCGTCGTGATTTTCGCCCCATATCCATCCATCCCCTGCCCAGGATAAAATGAACCCCAGGCATTACGACGAACCCCTTTAGGCTCATCTCTAAGAATATGATAAATCCCCGTTACGTATTCTACTTTAGGCAAGTTATCCTTTTTCATCTCATTTCCCCTTATGTCTTGATTCTAAACTATGTCACTTGTATTGTCAAGGCCCGATTTAACCGAGACAGTTTAGACGACCCCCTCACTCGGAGGGAGTCGGGTTAAACCATCCTGATTATACTAGGCGAGCGATACCGCCAGTTCCAAGGCTTTCGCCTTAAATTCGGCACCATTCCCCTCAGTTATGTTTTTCCAGCGGTTATCCTGCCGCTCAATCTTTCCGCCCTTGTAATCTTGGTTCCAATCGATGAATCGAGTAGCGGCATTATACAAGGCCCAAACAGTGCCTTGAACCGAACGAAGCTTATTTTCCGTTGCAAGGCATTGCATGAACGTCGCCTTATCTTTTTCGATATTGTTCAATTGTCGTTCCGTCAATCCCCCCTTTACGGGGAACAATTGTTGAATGTAATCATGTACCTGCTGGGGGGTGTATTGGCGTTTCACCATAGCCGCCGCTTGTGCATTGTATCGGCTGAATGCTGCCGAAAATTGGCTAATGTAATCTGCCGCCATTTCCAAGTATTTTCCCATGTTTTTTGTGTGCTTGAACGACACAAGCCGATTCCCCTCTTTCGCCTCACCGATTGCCAATTGCGTCATATTCCAGCATTCAGGACGGAACGAGCATGGAAAGAGGTTGATACGTCCATTGCCACCATGCCCCCAGTTTGCAATCACGTTACAGAGTTGCTTATCTCCCTCCTCAACCATAAAATCGCATTGTGGCATCCGTGCTGACATAGTGACATACTTGCCCCCCATCATACTAAAACAGGCATCATATTTCATAATCCCATCTTTAAGCAATCCATCGATAAACGTAACAGCGTCCCGATTTTGCCAAACCGAATAATCCTCACCCACATAACCGAGGGGGGCACCGGTGTCCGTGCGGATAACCGCCCATTGGTCCGATTTTACCATTTCACCCTTATAGGGGATCAATTGTTGGATTTTCTCAACATCGAAAAACCACGGTTCGTTGCAAATATCATCCCCTGTTAGCAGGTGGTCAACTGTTTTACCAAACCCATGCCAACCCGCTTTCCCACCCCCATAAATCGCCTCTCCCCCATTGGTGTAACCCAAAGATTCCAAACGCTCGTTAACGCTAATGTTGTGCGACATAATCCAACCCTTTAAAAAGAAGTGAAATACTAAACTGAATCCGATTGTAAACTATCTAACTTTGTTTGTCAAGCCCGATGCTTTCCAAACTAGCCAAGGCAACCCCCTACAAAGAGGGAGTTGAGTTTGGGCAGTCTGGAAGAGGGGGAAACTCATATCGCCCCTCTTCACTTTCCAGTTCGTCTCGCCATTCCAGCAAGGCCCGAATATCTTCAGGGAAGCCTGCTTGTCCATCGTCAATTAGGTAATCTAATCCCATAATTCCCCGCTTTCCATTAAAAATTCAGTTACCATAGTTGAGCACATACGCTCATTAATTTCGCTAGTTGTCATGCTATCCACGAATGACAAACCTAGCGTATTCATGTTAAACCGTTGAATACAAAAGCAGTGGTTCATTCTCACCGTTACACTCGGCGAAGTTGTTTCATCGCCTTTATCCGATAGGATGCTTACATCCCACCGAATAACTGCTTCAATATCATCGGCAAGCCAACCAGGAATAATCCGATTCAAGGGGATAACCGATTCCCCGCTTTTATTGTATCTCATTTTGTCCTTTCATTCTAAACTATGTGGTTTGGATTGTCAAGGGGCTGATTTTAACTTGATTCTCGTTTCCCCTCCTTGCACTTCTCATTCTAAACTATCCTACGTTATTTGTCAAGTAGTCTAGTTTAGTCTCGTTTTCGATTCCCTCTCCTTGTGCTTTCATTCTAAACTATCCAATCTAAAACACAAGCCCCACAAGCAGGGGGTGGATACCGCCGTGGGCTTGCGGGTATCCGCAGTACCGCAGGGGCGAGGGTTCCAAGCCACAAGTGCGTACCTATCCCACCGTCCCACATTGCTTGTGTGGGAACCATGCCCCTTAGATTGTCGATCATTGCTTACATTCTCACCTGCTTTCCCTCAAATTGGATAGATAACAGACTTAAATAAGACCCCCTCCGTGAGAGGGGGCTATGTTCAAGCCAGTCACCCATTATTTGTTTTCTTCTTTATCTGCTTTCATACACTCCCTTGAATACGCTTGCATAAATCCAAGGGAGTTTACAAGATTATGCGATAGTTCGCAATCATCGACTACAAACGCCGAGCGTCCCTCATTTGAGGGGTCCGCATAGAATGCTTGCAATTGATTTAATCGTTCAATGCTACCATGAGGGGCGTCATCGAGAGCACAATAATCTTCCCCCGCAGGAGGGGGTAATTCCTTCTCTACAATCTTCTTTCCCTTGCGGACCTTTCCCCCTTCGATGGGGTATGTTACCATGACTAGCTTACCATTTCTCAATTCAGGGGCGGAATAGCTCCAAACGTCTCCAAAATCGGCAGAATCCACTAAATTGTTAACCCGTTGTTGTAAAGTTTGCATAAAAATTTTCCTATATGAAGTGAAGTTAAACACCGATTAAAATTCTCTAATCTTCCAATAATGATAGCATCGCTTTTTTGGCTGCTTTCAACGATACGAAACAACCTAAATTCTCCTGCTTGTTATCTAAGGTAATCAATTGCCACCTCCGGCATGGCTTATCCCCCATAACCCACCGATCTATTATTGCAAGATTACCCCTTACTTGCGGAATATATTTGTCGCAAGTTATCAAATTTTCCGCCATTAACATCCCCTTATTAGCAATAATTTCGGCTTGCTTATCGCTATAACCATTACCTAGAGCAACCGAACGATAGTGATTGTAAACTCGCATTGTCTCTCCCTTGTTTGTGTTTCGTTTCTTCGCTTGAACTCTCCCGCCCGTTGTATTGTATCGTATTTTCAAGCTAGGTAGTTTAAAATATTTTGAGAATTGTCATAACTCGTTATGCTGCAAGGAGATAAAATTTTATTTTGTGACGATGGGAAGCAATGGGAAGCTAGACAAAAACCACAAGAGGGGGGCGGAAAGCGGCGAGAATAGCGGGGAATACGCGAAAGGAGAATCGAAAGGGGGGTTATTAGCAGGATGCCCGCTCAGGATGCCCGCTCAGGATGCCCGCTCAGGATGCCCGCTCAGGATGCCC
>JACCDR012035757.1_pt1 | contig 13203 bp, 9 predicted proteins | sample 7446431 | NCBI WGS metagenome assembly JACCDR01 (sample SAMN15323443, study PRJNA562643) | freshwater metagenome | isolation source: river surface water | place: USA:Blue River Watershed | collected 2017-08-17
CCCGCCGCGCTCCCCGCTCTCCGCTGCGTCATGGCCACACCCACCATCGCCATCCTCGGCACCGGCTCCTACGCGCCGGCCCGCGTGATGACCAACGACGATCTCTCCAAGATCGTGGACACCTCAGCCGCGTGGATCTTCACCCGCACCGGCATCCGCCAGCGCCGCATCGCCGCCGATGACGAAGCCACCTCCGACCTCGGCACCCACGCCGCCCGCGCCGCCCTCGCCGACGCCGGACTCACCGCGGCCGACATCGATCTGATCATCGTCGCCACCATGACGCCCGACATGCCCATGCCCGCCTGCGCGACCATCGTGCAGGCCAAGCTCGGCACACGCGCTCATGCCGCCTGCTTCGACATCAACGCCGCCTGCTCCGGCTTCCTCTACGCTCTCGACACCGCCTGGGCCATGCTCGCCTCCGGCCGCTACCGCCACGCCCTCGTGATCGGTGCGGAAAAACTCTCCCACAGCCTCGACTGGAGCGACCGCACCACCTGCGTCCTCTTCGGCGATGCCGCCGGCGCCGTCGTCCTCGGCCCCTCGCGGGGCGACGGCGCCCGCCTCATCGGCGCGAAACTCTACTGTGAAGGCGGCATGGAAGACCTCCTCTGCATCCCCGGCGGCGGCAGCGCCCGCCCGATCACCGCCGAGTCGGTCCACAAGGGTGACCGCTTCATCAAGATGAAAGGCCGCGAGGTCTTCAAAGTCGCCGTCCGCGAAATGGAAGACGCCGTCGAGGAAATCCTGGAACAACACGCCCTCGACGCAGCTCAGATTGCCTGCGTGATCCCCCATCAGGCCAACCTCCGCATCATCGAAGCCATCGCCAAAAGCCTCAAGCTGCCGCTTGATCGCTTCTTCGTTAACGTGGACCGCTACGGCAACACCTCCGCCGCCTCCATCCCCCTCGCCCTCGACGAAGCCCGCAAAGCCGGCCGCGTGAACCGCGGCGACATCACGCTCCTGGTCGCCTTTGGGGCGGGCTTGACCTACGGTTCCGCGCTGGTTCGCTGGTGATTCTTTTTTAAAAATGTCTCTATTTCCGCTCCGCCGGTGGCTCTCCGGACTCCTCGTCCCGACCCTTTTATTCATTTTCACCGGACGCCTCTCCGCCGACCTCGTCTGGACGCCTCAGTCAGGCTGGCAGGTCGAAGGCGGACTCCTCGTCGGACTCGGCCCCAACGAAGCCGAAAGCGCGCTCCAGCTCATGAACAAGGCCCGCGCTTCGGAGGAAAAAGGCAGCCCCCGCTCCGCCATCCGCGCCTACAACAAAGTCGGCAAGAAATACGCCAACTCCGTCTACGCCCCCGAGGCCCTCTACCGCGCCGGCAAGCTCCGCATCCAGCTGCGCAGCTACTCGAAAGCCTTCGAGACTTTTCAAAACGTCATCACCCGCTACCCCAATTCCCCCCGTTTCAACGAGATCATCGGCGAGCAATACCGCATCGCCACCACCCTCCTCGATGGCGCGCGCGGCCGCATCTTCTGGGTTCTCCCCGGCTTCACGAACCGCGAAAAATCCGTCGAGCACTTCGAGTACGTCCTCTTCAACGCCCCCTACAGCGACTACGCGCCCCTCTCCCTGATGAATCTGGCCCGCGCCCACCAGCGCTTCGGCGACACCGAACTCGCCATCGATGCGCTTGATCGCCTCATCAACAACTACCCCCAAAGCGTCCTCACCCCCGACGCCTACCTCAAACTCGCCGAATCACACGCCGAGCTCGTTGAAGGACCTTATTACGATCAAGAATCCACCCGCCAGGCCATCACCTACTTCGAGGATTTCATGATCCTCTACCCGAGCGACAACAACGTCAGCAAAGCCGAGAAGGGCCTCGCTCGCATGAAAAACGAACTCGCGGAAAGCAAGATGCAGATCGGCGATTTCTACTTCTACAAACGCGACAACTTCAAAGCCGCGCGCGTGCTGTATAACGAAGCCATCACCGCCTATCCCGACTCCGACATCGCCGCCCGCGCCCGCGAACGCCTCACCGAGGTCACCGCCGCCGAGGAAAAAGCCGCCGCGGCGGCCGCCGCGCCCAAAAAGAAAAAGCGCTTCTTTTTCTTCTGAGCCGGCACCCGACGGTTTCTCTCCCCTCCAAAACGCGCCCAGCCAAGGCGCGTTTTTTTCTGTCCTGCCCCCTTCTCCCTATGCGCGCAACTCGACGCGACCGCCTGTGCGGGCAGCTTCATAAATCGCCTCGATGATTGCCAGGTGCTGGCGGCCCATTTCGCCCGGCACCCGTGTCGGTCTTCCCGTGGCTGCACAGAGGGCAAAGTCATCCATCTGCAGAGCCTGCTGCGGCACGTTCTTGGGCACATCCAGCGGACCACGACTCGTGCTGCCATCGATGCCTCGGTAGCTGTAAGCCGGCTGCAACTCAAACCAGCCTCCATCCGCCTCCGCGCGAAAACCGCTCATCCGTTCACCGTAACTCGTGGCACCCTCGCACACTGCGCCTTCGGGAAACTCCAGACGGAAACGAATGCCTTCCTCCACCTCGTTGAACAAATCCGGATTGGTTTTGGGCAGCTCCTGGGCGTGGACCGCCAGCGGGGAAACGCCACCGGCGGCCCTCACCGCCGCCTGCAACACATAGATGCCCACGTCCATGAGCGGCCCGCCGCCGGCGAGCTTTTTGTTCATCCGCCACGAACGGCGTGTCTGCCTGAACCCGTAACTGCCAGTGATCCGGGTGAACGGCCCAAACTCGCGCGTCCTGGCGAGGCGATCCAACTCCAGATGATGCGGCTCAAACGCCAGACGATAGCCGATCGAGAGTTGCACCCGTGCCTCGCGACACGCCGCGATCATCTCGTCGCACTCGGCCACGCTGTTCGCCATCGGTTTCTCGCAAATGACATGTTTGCCCGCCTTGGCCGAGGCCAGCACATGATCGCGGTGCAAACCGGGCGGCGTCACCACATAGATGATGTCGATCTCCGGGTTGTTGGCGATGCTGGCGATCGTGTCGTACGAGTAGATGTTGTCGCGCGAAAACCCATATTGCTCGCTCCATGCCCGACCCTTGGCCGCATCGCCCGTGATGACTCCGGCCAGCCGGCAATGCACAGTCTTCTGCAACGCTGGCGCCAGCTCACCCGCGCTGTAGCGCCCCAGTCCCATCAAAGCGACGCCCAGCTTGCGGGTGCCCGGCGCAGGCAAATTTTCCGACGACGTTTTCCGATCATGCTGTCCGTGCAGGGCGCCGGCACCCAACGCGAACGCCGCTCCTCCGAGAGCGAACTTGTGCAAAAACTCACGACGCGAGGGCAAGGGTTTGACTGTTTTCATGAAGACAGGTCTTGGAAAAATTCAGCGTTCGCCGCCACCTCCACCGCTGTCAGGCGCGATTCGAGGAAGTCGTCGCGAAGTAGAACATGACGCTCAAAAACCATCCAGGAATGCGGCGAAGGCAAATGCCCCCGGCCGACTTCTCACCTCGAGCGCATTTGAACAATCAACGCCTCACGTGCCGCAAAAGGTCTGATAACGCGCCTCGCTGGCAGGCGCCGGCTCGCGGAAATCCGGTGCCGCACGCGTGTGGTCATAGGGCGCGGCCAGAACTTCAAGGAGTGCATGCAGCGGCCCAAGATCGCCCGCTTCCGCTGCGGCCAGCGCCGACTCCACGCGATGATTCCTCGGAATAAACGCCGGGCAATGCGCTCGCCGCAGCGCCTCCGCCGCTTCAGGTGATTGCGACTGCCGGCCGAGTCGCGCGCGCCAGCGCACATGCCAGTCGGCGAAGACCGGATCATCGCCGCGGCCATCCTGCGCAGGCAACGTCACGCTCAGCCCGGCGAAGGTGTTGGTGAAGTCCGCCTTCGTTGTTTGCATCCAGCCCAGCAGTGAGTCGATCAAGGCCGCGTCGCCCGGCTCGTCGTCAAACAATCCCAGTTTCCGCCTCATGCCCGCGAGCCAGTGCTCACGATACTTCTGGGCGAAACGGCTCAGCACCTCCGTGGCGAAGTCCTGCGCCCGCGCCTCGTCCAGATCCAAGACCGGCAGCAGCGCCTCGATGAAGCGCGTGAGATTCCATTGCGCGATTCCCGGCTGGTTGCCGTACGCGTAGCGGCCGCGCGCATCGATCGAGCTGAACACCGTGGCGGGGTCGTAGGACTCCATGAAGGCGCAGGGGCCGTAATCGATCGTCTCCCCGGAGATGGCCATGTTGTCGGTGTTCATGACGCCGTGGACAAAACCCACCAGCATCCATCGGGCGATCAACGATGCCTGGCGCTCCACCACGCCTTCGATCAAGGCATGCGCCGGACTTTCGCCGGTGCCGACGCGTTCGGGAAAGTGGCGACGCAGCGAATAATCGACCAGCGCCTGCAGCCCGGCGGCATCCTGGCGTGCCGCCGCCCACTCGAACGTACCGACTCGGATGTGACTCGCCGCCACACGCGTCAGCACGGCGCCGGGCCGTGCCGTCTGCCGGTGGATTTTCTCGCCCGTGGCCGTGACCGCCAGACTGCGCGTCGTGGGGATGCCCAGCGCATGCATCGCTTCGCTGATCACGTACTCGCGCAGCATCGGCCCCAATGCCGCCCGACCGTCGCCCCTGCGTGAGTAAGGCGTGGGGCCGGAGCCTTTGAGCTGGATGTCAAAGCGCTCCCGCTGCGGGGTGATTTGCTCGCCCAGCAAAATCGCCCGCCCATCGCCCAGGATCGTGAATCCACCGTATTGATGTCCCGCGTACGCCTGCGCGAGCGGACGGGAGCCGGGCGGCAGCCGGTTGCCTGAAAAAATCTCCGACCCGACCCGACCTCCCAGCTCGTCGCTCAGCCCGAGTTGCGCGGCCAGCGCGCGGTTGAAAATCACGAGTTGAGGGGCGCTCACCGGCGTGGGCTCCACCTGGCTGAAAAACACCGCGGGCAATTCCGCATAGCTGTGTTCCAGGCGCCAGCCGGCACACTGCGTGGATGGAGAGGAAACCGCATCACTCATGCGGCACACCCTCCGCAAAACGCGCGCCGCGTCCAGACGAGAGACCAAAAGAAATCTCCATCCACCGCCCCACACGCACCGTACTCAATGTCCCTCCCTGGTCACTCCCTACCCCGCCACGACCGCCGAAAGTGTCACGTAATACGTGACACTTTAGGGTGCGCTAAGCCAGCCGGCTCAGCCGTGCGTGCGATATCCTCACGCTTGCGGCGGCCGCTTCCGGGGCTTTTCGTCCTCAACGATGCTCACGCTGCGCGCCTTGCTCGACCGACACTCCTCGATCCTGCTGATCGACTCCGCCTCGGCACGCATCCAAGTCGCCTTGTTTCGCAGCGATCTTCCTCCGCTCTGGGAATCGGCCAACGAGGAAGCCGGCACCGCCCTCTTTTCCCTCACGGATAAGGTGCTCGCCCGGGCACGTGCGAACGGCCGCGCGTTTGGTCTCTCGGAGGTCGGAGCCTTTGTTTTCTGCCACGGTCCCGGCTCCGTACTCGGAATACGGACCGCCGCCGTCGCCTTGCGCACCTGGTGTGCGCTGCATCCGCGGCCCTGTTACGCCTACACCAGCCTCGCCCTCGTCGCGCACACGCTGGCGCTCACGGAACGTCTTCGGGATTTTTCTGTGATCGCCGATGCCCGCAGGGAAACCTGGCATCGCATCCGCGTGGATGCCAGCGGTGCGATTTCTTCCCTTGAGCGCTCCGCCGTCTCCTCGCTGGAAGGCACCCTCATCCTGCCGGAAAACTTTCGCCATTGGTCCGCGCTGCCCGCCGGAGTGCGCAGCGTTCCCTACGATCTCGCTTCGCAGATTCCCGCCCTGCGCGAGACGCCGCTCTTCGTCGATGCGCCCGAGCCCGACGCCTTCCTTCACGAGGAGCCGTCGTATCAAACATGGACGCCCAAAATCCACCGCGCGCCCGCCTGACAGTGCCCGCCCAAAACCTTTTCGGCACGCCGCCGTCACCCTCATCCTAGCCCTGCATGCACACCCACTCCCGCCTGCCCCTGCGCTGCTGGGCTGAGATCGACCTCGCCGCCCTCGAGCGAAATCTGCACCTGATCCGTGCCTCGCTGCCGGCGCACATGCGCTACGTCGCCGTGGTGAAAGCCGACGCCTACGGTCACGGCCTGCCGCAAACCGCGGCGCGTCTGATGCACGCCGGCGCCGACCTCTTCGCGGTCGCCAATCTCGCGGAGGCGGCCGCGCTCCGCGAAATCGGTCCAGGCTGGCCCATCCTGCTCCTGAGCCCGCTGCTCCCCGACGAGGATCGCTATGTCGCGGAATACGATCTCACCGCAACCGTCTCGACCCTCGACGAGGTGCGGCGCTTCGAAACCGTCGGCCGCTCCGCCGGACGGCCCATCCACGTTCATTTGAAAATCGACACCGGCATGGGCCGCCTCGGTGTCTGGCACGAGGAAGCGGAAAAACTCCACGCGCACATCGCCGCCGCGACGCACGTAAAGCTCGCCGGAGTGTTCACCCATTTCTCCAGCCCGGACGACGATCCCGCCTTCACCGCCGAGCAGCGGCGGAGGTTTCTCGCCGCGCTGTCCCGCTGCCAGGGCCTCGAGCTCGCCCAGCTTTTTGTCCACGCCGACAACAGCGCCGGACTTGAAACACTGGAGTCCGCCGGCCCCTTCAGCGCCGTGCGCGTCGGGCTGCTCCAGTTCGGCATCCTGCCCCGCCGGGAATCCCTGCTCGCGCAGGTCCGCGCCGAGCCCGTATTCAGTTTCAAGACACGGGTGGGCATCGTGAAGCGCCTGCCAGCCGGCACCGCGATCAGCTACGGCCGCACATACACCCTGAAGCGCGAAACCACCGTCGCCATCCTGACCGCCGGCTACGGCGACGGGATACCGCGGGCCGCGAGCAACCGCGCCCAGGTTTTGGTGCGCGGTTCACGCTGTCCGGTGCTCGGACGCGTCACCATGGACCAGACCATCGTGGACGTGACCGACATCCCCGGTGTGACCAGCGGCGATGAGGCCGTAATCGTCGGCCGCCAGGGCGAAGGAGAAATCTCCCTCGTGGAATTCAGCCGATCGGCTGACACGATTCCTTGGGAGACGCTCTGCTCCGTCACCAAGCGCGTGCCGCGACTCTACAAAACCTCACTGGGACTTTGATCCGCGCTGATTGCTTCCCGCGCGCTTGCAGAGTGCCTTCGTCCTCCTTACTTCCCGCCGATGGCCTTCGTTTACCCGCGCACGATTCACTTCCCCGACACCGACGCCGCCGGCGTGGTTTATTTCCCCAACTACCTCTCGATCTGTCACGAAGCCTATGAAGAGTCGCTGGCGGCCGCCGGGATTCCCATCCGCACGTTTTTCTCGGCGCATAAAATCGTCATCCCCGTCTCCAAGAGTGCGGCCGAGTACCTCCGCCCGCTTTTCTGTGGCGACAAAATCGGCGTGAGCCTGAAAGCCACACGTCTGACGCCCGATACCTACGCCATCGATTTTGACATGACGCGCCTCGATCCGAAGCCCTCGAAGCCGGTTGCGCATGTCCGCACCAGCCACGTTTGCATCCGTGCCGATACCCGCGAGCGCACTCCACTTCCTGCGGAACTCAGCGCTTGGATCGAGTCCACCAACACCTGATGCCGCCTTTGCCCAGCCGACCGGGCACGCCTGTGGAGGAGCCGACGGTTTTGAATTTCAAGTGAGCGGGGCGGCCAGCAAAGACGCCCAGCTCACACGAGAAAAGCACGCGATCAGATGACCGTGCCGCTGGGGACGATGCCGCCTTTGGGCACGAGCAGCACACCGTCGCGGATGATCACGCCATGAGCATAGGTGCCATCCGGTTTTCCTTCGGGCGAGAGCGTCACGTTATCGCCGATACGGGAATTTTTGTCGAGAATGGCGCCCCGGATGGAGCAGTTTTTGCCCAGTCCCAGGTGGGGGCGGCCTTGCTCCTGATTTTCCTCAAACTGCTGGGCGGTTTCGTAGAAATCAGACCCCATCATGACCACGTCCTGCAGTTTGGCTCCTTGGCGGCCGAAGGAGCGAATGCCCAGGACGCAGTGTTTTAGCGTCGAATCCTCGACGATAGAACCGTCGCCGATCACCACGTAGTCGATGGCACAGTTGTTGATTTTCGACGCGGGCAGGTCGTTGTCCTTGGTGTAGATCGGATTCTCTGCGTCGAAGAAATTGACGGGGGGCAGCGGCTGCGCGAGGGCGAGGTTGGCGTCGAAGAATGCCTTCACCGTGCCGATATCCTCCCAGTACCCCTCGAAGATGTGGGCGAAGAGTTTCTTTTTTCCAAGCAGGCCCGGGATGACCTCTTTGCCGAAGTCGGTCATGCTGTTGTCGAGCGCTTCGGCGAGAGCGGCGCGGTTGAAGACATAGATGCCCATCGACGCCAGGCACATTTTTTCGCCGGTGGCCGGTTGCTGAAGCTTCGCCTGCAGCGTGGGGCTGAGCGCGAGGCTCTCGATGATCGCGGGATCCTTCGGCTTCTCCACAAACTGCGCGATCGACAGGTCGTCGTTGACGCGCGTGAGGCCAAGTCCCTCCACCTTGGAAGTCGGAAACGGCACGGTCGCGATCGTGACGTCCGCGCCGGTGGAAATGTGCTGTTTGATGATTTTCCGGAAATCCATCCGGTAGAGTTGATCTCCGGAAAGGATCAAAACCAGATCATGGGGAAAGGTGCGGAAGTGCTGGAGATTCCGCCGGACGGCATCCGCCGTGCCTTGATACCAGTCGGCGCTTTTCTCGGTCTGTTCTGCCGAGAGTATGTCGACAAACCCACCGCCGAACGGATCGAAGTGGTAGGTGGTTTGGATGTGCCGGTGCAGGGACGCGGTGTGAAATTGGGTGAGCAGAAAGATGCGGTTCAGCCCGGAGTTGATGCAGTTGCTGATCGGAATATCGACGAGTCGATATTTGCCCGCCAAGGGCACAGCCGGTTTGCACCGTTCCATGGTAAGCGGATAGAGGCGCGTGCCGCGACCTCCACCCATGATGACAGAAATGACGTCAGGAGTTGGCATGATGTGGGTCTTAAAGCCTTGCTCCACGTTTGCCCGGGTCGGTACTTTCGCCAGCCAAAAGCAAAAAAACTATGTGCGGAATCGTTGGTTACATCGGTAAGCAAAAAGCAGCGGCCATCATCATCGAAGGCCTCAAGCGTCTCGAATATCGCGGTTATGACTCTGCCGGGGTCGCAGTGCTTCAAAACAACGGTATCGACGTCGCGAAGAAAGCTGGACGCGTCGAAGTACTCGCCAAAGAAGCCGCCAGACACCGGTTCACCGGCACCACCGGCATCGGCCATACGCGCTGGGCGACTCACGGTGGCGTCACCGATGCCAACGCTCACCCGCACGTCAGCAGCGACGGCAAATTCGCCCTCATCCACAACGGCGTCATCGAAAACTACGCTTCGATAAAAAAATTCCTGCTTGGGAAGGGCTACAGTTTCTCGTCCGAAACCGACACGGAAGCCCTCGTCAACCTGATCGCCTATCATTACCAGAAAGAGCCGGCCTCCGACGACAAAAGCCGCTTTCTGGAAAGCGTGCGTCGCAGCCTGATGCACGTCGAGGGCACCTACGGCATCGTGGTGCTCTGCACCGACTGCCCCAGGGAACTGGTCGCGGCCAGAAAGGCGTCTCCGCTCATCCTGGGTGTCGGCGACGAGGAATTGATCATCGCCTCCGACGTCTCCGCGCTGATCAGCCGCACGCAAAATGTCGTCTACCTGAAGGACGGCGAACTCGTGCACCTGAACGGGAAAAACTTCTCCATCATCACGCAGTCCGAGGAGGATGTTTCCCCCATCGTCAATCAAGTGACCTGGACGGCCGAGGCCGCCGAGCTGGGCAGCCACGCTCATTTCATGGAGAAAGAAATCTTCGAGCAGCCCGTCGCGCTCGAAAACGCCATGCGCGGCCGCTTCTCCGCCGATGGCAGCACGGCACAATTCGGTGGACTCAATCTCTCCCCCATCGAGCTCCGCCAGATCGACCGCTTCGCCTTCTGCGGCTGCGGCACGGCCTGGCACGCGTGTCTGGTCGCCGAGCATCTCATCGAACGCTTCGCGCGTGTTCCAGTCGAAGTCGATTACGCGTCGGAGTTCCGCTACCGCAACTCTCCCCTCGACGGCAACACGCTCTTCTTCGTCATCAGCCAGTCGGGTGAGACCATCGATACGCTCGGCGCCCTGCGGGAAGCCAAACGCAAAGGTTACAAGGTTCTCGCCATCAACAACACGGTCGGCTCCTCGATCGCGCGCGAGGCCGACGGCGGCATCTACCAGCACGTGGGTCCCGAGATCGGCGTCGCCTCGACCAAAGCGTTCACGTCGCAGCTGCTCATCGGTGCGATGTTCGCGCTCTACGTCGCCCGCATGCGCGACATGAGCTTCAGCGATGGCATCGAGTATGTGAAAGCCCTCAAAGCCGCCCCGGATCTCGTGCGCAAAACGCTCGAGCAGGCTCCGCGCATCAAGGAAATCGCCAAACGCTACGCCCAGTACGCCGACATGCTTTTCCTGGGACGGCTTTCGCTTTTCCCCATCGCCCTCGAAGGCGCCCTCAAGCTCAAGGAAATCTCCTACATCCACGCGGAAGGCTACCCGGCCGCCGAGATGAAACACGGCCCCATCGCGCTGATCAGCGAAAAATGTCCGTCCGTCTTCTTCGCCCCCCAGTGCGAGATCTTCAACAAGCTCGTCTCCTCCATCCAGGAGATCAAAGCCCGTCACGGCAAAACCATCGTGATCACCACCGAAGGCTGCGAACTTCCGCCCGGCGTCGCCGACGACATCATCTACATCCCCGACTGCCACGAAGCCGTGCTTCCGATCGTAGCCACCATCCCGGTACAGCTGCTCAGCTACTACATCGCCTGCGAACGCGGCTGCGACGTGGACAAGCCGCGCAACCTCGCGAAGTCCGTCACCGTCGAGTGATCAGCACTCATCGTCTCGACTCGTGCCGGACCGACTCCTAGGCGCGTAGCCACGCGACGGTCGGCGGCCGAGAACCCCCACCTCCCGTGCAGAAACGCGGCCGGCTGTGGCTGCGCCTCCGTCATTGGCCTTGCCCGCCCCCCTCCGCGGCGAGCATAAACCCGCTTTTGCCGATGAACATCTACCCGAGCAAAGACGCTTTCCTCTCCCTCGCCGGACAGGGCAACGTCATTCCCGTTTACACCGACTTGATGGCGGATTTCGAGACGCCCGTTTCCGCCTACGCAAAACTCAAGGAAACCGGCCCGTCCTACCTGCTCGAGTCTGTCGAGGGCGGTGAAAACCTCTCGCGCTACAGCTTCATCGGCTGCCGCCCGCGCAAGATCTTCGCCTGCGGCCCCCATACCACCGAGATCCGCGTGCCCGGTAAACCGATACAAACCCTCCCCACCCCGCCCGATCCGCTCACCTTGATTCAGGCGGAGATGGCCAACCACCGCTCGGTCAAACTGCCCGGTCTGCCACGCTTCACCGGCGGCGCGGTCGGGTTCATCAGCTACGAGTACATTTCCCGCATCGAGCCCACCGTGCCGCCGGCCAAAAGCGATGTGCTCGGCCTGCCTGTGCTCTATTTCATGCTGACGGATTCCCTGCTGACCTTCGACCGGGCCAAGCAGACCCTCCGTCTTTGCGTCAACGCCCACATCGCCGGCGACGCCGCCGCGGCCTACGATGCCGCTGTCACCGAGCTGAATTTTCTCCACGATCTCCTCCGCCGTCCCAGCTCGCTCGCCCCCGCCCCGCTCGTCGATCCCGGCAAAGTCACCGTCCCCCCCGGCAACTTCACCCAGCCCGCCTTCGAAGGCGTGGTGGACGGCGTCAAAGAATACATCCGCTCGGGTGACATCATTCAGGTCGTCCCCTCTCAGCGCTTCACCAAGCCCTTCACCAAGTCCCCGCTCGATCTCTATCGGGCCCTGCGCACGGTCAATCCGTCTCCCTACATGTTCGTTCTCGATACGGGAGACTTCGCCATCGTCGGCGCTTCGCCCGAGGTGCATGTGCGGCTCACCGATGGACTGGTCGAGATACGCCCCATCGCCGGCACCCGCAAACGCGGCCTCACCCATGCCGAAGACCTCGCCTTGGAAAAAGACCTGCTCGCCGACGACAAAGAGCGGGCCGAGCACCTGATGCTCGTCGACCTCGCCCGCAACGACATCGGCCGCGTCTGCCAGTTTGGCTCCGTGACCGTCCCCGAGATGATGATCATCGAGCGCTACTCGCACGTGATGCACATCGTTTCCCAAGTCGAAGGCCGCATCTCACCGGAAAAAAACGCCTACGACCTCATGCGCGCCACCTTTCCGGCCGGCACCGTCAGCGGCGCTCCCAAGATCCGCGCCATGCAGATCATTGCCGAGAACGAGCCCTCCCAGCGCGGCTTCTACGCCGGCGCGCTCGGCTACTTCGGCTACGACGGCAACCTCGATTCCTGCATCATGTTGCGCACCGCCCTGCTCAAAGACGGCCAGATCCACATCCAGTCCGGCGCCGGCGTCGTGGCCGACAGCGTGCCCGTGGCCGAGTACCAGGAAACCGTCAACAAAGCCTCCGCCCTGTTCAAAGCAGTCGCGATCGCCGAGCGGTTTTAGGCCTTCGCCTGACCAGCCAGGCCATTCCAGACGACGCTCTGGCTGACTGCAGATATCCCGATCACGGCCTTGCCGCCTTTCTTTTTGCACGCCTTGCGGGTCCGCAAGCCTGTGCTATCCTGCGATAAGAAAATTATTTCGGGTCAGATTCTCCCCTACCGGAGCCACGTCGTCACAGAATTGTCACACGTGGACGAAAATTTTCTGCATCGTTTAGAGGGGGTCGTGCGTATAGCTAGTTGGAACGATTCCGGCATGTCGTGGGTCCTCAAAACAAACCGACCGCATCCCGATCCGTCGTTTCCGACCGACCGAGTGCATCGCAACCTTAACGAGGAATCCTGTCATGGCTCAGCAACTGATCAAAAATCGTAAGTACGCAGACGCCGATGAACCCGAGACGCGCGACGTCTCGACCACCGCGTTGCAACCTACTCCTTTGGACGCGCCACCCTCCTTTCTGGAGAAAAACGACACGCCCGCCCCCGTCGCTGAACCGAAAACCGGCCCGTCGGAACGCAGCAACCTCCAGCTCTATCTCCAAGAGATCGGCAAAACGCCCCTGCTCGCTATCAAAGAAGAGATCAGCCTGGCCCGCCGCATACGCCGTGGCGACAAGGCCGCCCGCGACCACATGATCTCGGCCAACCTCCGCC
>JACCDR012025130.1_pt1 | contig 13199 bp, 26 predicted proteins | sample 7446431 | NCBI WGS metagenome assembly JACCDR01 (sample SAMN15323443, study PRJNA562643) | freshwater metagenome | isolation source: river surface water | place: USA:Blue River Watershed | collected 2017-08-17
CGGGCCATCGGGAAGTGGTGGCCGTAGCTGTAGATCACCGGCCCCTGCCACCAAACGTTGTTGTTGTAGGTCTTGCCACTGTCGTACTTGGCGTCCGGCTCCTGGGCGTGAGCCCATTCGTGGACGACCGGGCCGATAGCGCTGTTGCGAAATTCGTGGTCCATATCCCCTCCTGTGGGGTGGTGGAGCAGCGGATTAATCCGCTGCTTTCTTGGGTGCAGGAATGGAGAAGTCCGCCGCCAGGCAGCGGCGGACGGCGTGCTCCAGGTACTGGCGCTCGAGCCCTTCCATTGCTGGCTGCTCACGGTGCTGCCGGTCCCAGTGCATCGTCTCTCCCACGGCCTGCTCGATCAGCTTCCGAGCGTGGCCCCACTTCTGGTCCGTGCGGTGGCGGTAGAACTCGCTCCAGCTGTTGAGCGCCATGTCCGCGCGGAGCCGCACGGTGTCGGCGTAATCGAGCAGCACCGGCTGGTGGCCGTAGAGCTTGAGCTTGATGCCACTGCGCGTGGTGTGCACGGTGCGGTTGAGGATCTGGTTGTCCAGGTGGTAGGCCCAGTCGTAATTCAGGGCCTCCTCCACCATGGTGATCTTGTTCGCCGGCTGGAGCAGGCTGGCGTGCCGGCGGCGGTCGTAGTTGCTGATCTTGTTGGGCAGCTGCTCGATCCACAGATCAGCCGGCTCCTCTCTGTTCAGCTCCTGGATCCAGAGGCAGGCGGAGCCCATGCCAGCCGAGATGCGGATCTCGTGGCGGGCGAGGTTCAGGTCCTTGAGGATGTGGCGGAAGGTGTGCAGGTAGGTGAATGCCTGCCGTTTGCGGACATCGTCGACGGCGCCGTCGTAGCGCGCGTCGATGTCCTTGAAGCTCTGCCGCGGTTCCTTCTCCATCAGCGGACCTCCACTTCGCAGACCATGCGGGTGTTGGTGCTGCCGGTGCCAGCCTGGCCGCGGTAGGGGCCGCTGCCATTCTGGAACTGCCGGCCAGCTTGCTCGCAGGCGGGGCGGGTGGGAAAGCCGGAGTCGACCAGAAACTTATGGACGGTGCCGGGGCTGATCGTCAGCAGAAGGTAGAGCGAGAATGAAACCATGATGCCCTCCTGTGGGCGAGGTGAGCAGCGGATAAGTCCGCTGCGGTGAATCAGGCGCAGAAGTCGGGCTGGGTCCAGGTGCTGGCCTGGCGCTCGGTGATGCTGCCGTTCTTCTGCAGCTCGTCGACCCAGTTGTTCCAGGCTTCGCGCATCATCGGCTTGTCCTTCTCCAGCTTGGGCCAGATGTTGGCGTAGCCTTGCTTGAACTGGGTGACGGCCTCGGTCTTGCTCATTGCCATGGGGTGCCTCCTATCGTGGCAGCAGGTGTTGCGAACGCTCGTGGTGCTTGAGCATGTCGCGGTAGAACTGGTGGCGCGCCGAGCGGGCGCTGCGCTCCTTCTTGGCGAAGGGGTTGAGCAGGGTCCGGGATTGCCGGATCACCTGGCGCGGGCTGGCCGCGACGTGCAGCCTGAGCCGCAGATACTGGCTGAAGGTAGCCATGCTCCTCTCCTGTGAGGTTGCCTTTGGTCCAGGGCTCTAGGCAGAGGCCTGGCCAAAGGCAGCGGATAAATCCGCTGCCCAGGAGTCAGTCGGCGCCGCAGGCGGTGCCGGTGTCGCTGTAGCTGGAGGTGTCGGCGGCCACCGAATCGGTGGCCACGTTCAAGGTGGCCAGCACCATGGCGGTGGCCGTGGCCGCCTCCAGAGTGCCGTTGCTCTCCGGCTGCTGGGCGGCTTGGCGAATGGTCCGGGCGATGTCCGGGTTCGTGCGGCGGCCGCCCATCTCTTCGCTCAGGATGTTCACCCGGTCGCTCCGGGCGCGCCTCTCGGTCAAGCGCAGCTCCGAGCGTCGCTGCTCCGCGTCGTAGCAGCGTTTGTAATAGTCATTGCTGACCCGCAAGCTCTCGCGTTCGCTGGTCAGCTCCATGTTCGATAGGGTCAGGGCGCGGATCTCTCGCTCCTGTCGCTTCGAACGAGCGATCCAGAGCACGAGGAAGACAAACAGCACGGCAGACAGCAACAGCAGGCTATTGACTTGCGGGTTCATGGCTATTCTCCAATCTTGCTGCAAAGTTGGATGCCGGTGGCGGAATACCGCGGCATCATGGCGCCCCTTCCTTGGTCCTGGGCCAGGTACTGGCAACCCGTCTTCGGGTCGATCCAGATCCACGCTCCAGCCATCTCCTTCCAGCCGTAGGGCGATGCCGGCTGTTGGCGTTCCCACTTCACGACTCCCAGGGTGAGGCCGACCAAGATCGCGCCGACCACACCGTGGACCATCTTCATCCGTGTCATTTCTTTGATTCTCCCGATCTAGCGTAGGCTAGGCCCCTGCATAATAACGGTGCGCAGCGGATAAATCCGCTGCATTTTCTCTATCGGCTTGGCCGCCCTACCCGGCGGCCAGTTCTTTCTCCAGCAGCAGCGTCACGCCATAGCGGGCGCCGCCCAGAGCGGAGCGGCACAGCTCGCATTCCTGCCAGCTGAACTCCTCCTCGCCGGTGCCGTCCGGGTCCTCCTCGGTCGGAGCGATGCCAGTGGAGAAGTGGCCCTTCCGACCGTTCAGCTCGCGCGCCACCGCGGCCTCGATGTCGTGGTCGTTCTCGCAGACGTGGGCCACGGACATGAAGCAGTCCTCGCACACGCTGTACTCGATGGTCTCGAACTTCATGGCTCAGCCCTCGGGGAAGAGTTCGTGCTGGATCTCGCCCAGGGCTTCGTCGAAGCCATCGCCTTCGCTGTGGTCCGCGATCAGCTCATAGCCGCGCTCGTCGTTGCCCCAGACCAGCAGGATGGTGTGGTTCTTGTTCAGGCCGGCTCGCTTGAACTGGATCCAGCTCATTTCCACCGCCGAGGCATCCTCGACGACGTCGCGCAGGGTCATGCCCAGCTTCACCGGCTCGTACTGCTCGCCGTCGCTGATCGCCGCGACGTGCCAGCCCTTGTCCTGCATCTTCTCCAGGGTCTTGAGCAGGGTCTGCTGCTCCTGGTTGAAGACCTTCGGCTGCGGCGCCGGCTTGGGCTCCACCGGCTCCTGGTGCTTGCTGAAGCGCGGGCTGAAGAAGGCTTTCAGCTTGCCGGTCTGGCGGTCGAGGTGATCGCGGATGCCGAGGACATCGTGGATCAGGTCGAAGTCGCCGGCCGATGCGAAGCGCTGCAAGTCCAGCGGGTTGCCGTTGCAGTGGCACGCCTCGATGTCCATGGTGCGCTCCAGGCGCTCTTCATCGGTGACCACGATGGAGCGGGCGTTCTTGAGGATCACGGCGTAACGTTTGACGATGCGCTCGACCAGAGCGCGCTCTTCAGTCTGGGATTGGTCGAGGAACTTGACGTCGGACATGCTGGGCCTCCTGTGGCCTTGGGTGGGTGTTGCCTTTCCACTGAACACCAAGCGGTGGCCAGTGGAAAGGCAGCGGATTTATCCGCTGCCTCCCGTTTACCAGTCTTTACCGTAGACGCCGCGGCGCCCTTCCATAGCCACGAACTCCTCGAACGTGGGCATCGGCCCATCCTCCCGGATCAGGTAGTGGAAGAAGCGCTTGCGCGCGGCCTTCCAGGAGAAGAAGGTCCAGACGACCCAGGCGGTGGGGATCAGTAGCAGGATGATGATCAGCAGTTCCATGGGCTCACCAGCTGTAGGTGCCGGACAGGACAGCGCCGGTCTGGTTGCTGCTGGTGGTCAGGCCAGCGTTGATGAAGACGCGGTCGTTGATCGCGCCGCCTGCGCCGATGGCCAGGGCCTGGTAGCCGCCCATGGTGGCCGCCGAGATCGCAGTCTGGAAGCCGCCATGCACGTCGAACTGGTGGCCTGCCACCGCCAGGGCAGCGGCTGCGCCGGCCCGGGCCTGCTTCGCTTCACGGCGAGCCTGGCGCACCTCGCCACGCAGACCGCTCATGTCGGTGTACATGCCGGCCAGGCTGGTGCTCAGGGCCTCGTTGACCTGGTCCTGCTGGGCGAAGCGCTGGTCGTGGCCGTCCAGGCGCACCGTCTGCTGCTGGTTGGTCTGGCGCTCAGCCAGGATCGCCAGGTCCTGGTCGTCGGCGCGGGAACCCAGCTGGGTGATCGAGCTGCTGTTGTTGGTGATCCGCACGTCCGCCGCACGCTGGGCCGCATCCTGGCGGGCCTGGTCAGCAGCGAACTGCTGGTCCTGGCGCACCTGGTCTTCCTGCAGGCCGGCGATCTGGCCGCCCTGGATCTTGATGGCCACCGAGTTGCCGTTGGTGAAGCTGTTCAGGTCGGTGCGTTCGTGCAGCAGATCCGCCAGGGTGGCCGGGGTGTTGTAGATGTCCTTGCCTTCGTAGATGTCGGCGGCCTGGGCAGCGGTGGTCAGGGCGAGCAGGGACAGAGCGATGGTCAGAGCTTTCATTTTGATGGTCTCGATTGAATGGGTGGGGCAGGGGTGGAGCAGCGGATAAATCCGCTGCCGGGTCAGGCTTCGACTTCGCTCACGAGCGCCTGGTAAAGGGTCTCCTCGATGTACTCGAGGATTTGGGTGTCGCCCTGGGCATAGGGCGTCAGATCGTGCTTTCTGGGAAACAGCTCCGGGCCGATGAAGTAGGGCTCCAGGGTGTAGCGGGCGGTGATCCACTCCTCGTAGAAGCCGTTCTCGTTCATCGGGTGGAACGGCGCGTCGATGAAGATGGCAGTCACCGTCGGGTTGTGATCGAGGGTGCGGGCGAGCCAGAGCGGGGTGACCTTCACGCCGCTATCGAAGCCGGAGCCGCTGGGCAGTTGCTCGAGCAAAAACTCCAGGCGCTTGTCCAGGGCCTCGACGACCTGGGTCTGGAACTCGTTGAGGCCCTCGGGCCGCGCGCCGCGCATGTTCTCCATGCGCTTCTGGTGCTGCCAGGTGTGGACCAGCTGCTGGTAAAGCGGGAGCTTGCTGACGCTAAGGATCGTCATGGTGCCCTCCTGTGGGCGGGGGTAGAGCAGCGGATTATTCCGCTGCTGGGGTTCAGCGTTGGTCGGCTTCGATACGGCGGTGGAGCCAGTCCCAATAGCCGAGGGTGGTGATCCCCTTGACCACCGCGTGGCTCCAGTCGAGGGAGGTGTGGATCGGGTGGCCGCGACCTTCGTTGGCGGAGGGGACGATCTCGCCAGTAGCCCCGCTCGGGGTGCCGTACTTGGCTGCCAGGTTGCTGGCGTCCATGTAGCAGTCCTCCTCGTCGTAGCCCTGGGCGGTCTGTGCCGGGCCGTCGGCGTCTTGTCCGCAGATCCGCAGGCCCTCCACCTGGCGGCCATCCCGGTCGATCTGGAGCCAGTCGGCCCCGACGTCCTGGCCGAATCGGATCGCCTCGGCCAGGCCGTGGCCGCGCCCTGCGCACCCGACTTGCTTGAGAAATTCCGCGGTGGACTCCTCGTCTAGGCAGATGCGCCAGCCGTATTCCGCGACCTTGTCCACGATCAGCAGCGGGATGCCCGGATCGTCTTTCACTCGGACCTGCTCGTTCAGGTACTTGGCCGCCCTGTCCGAGATGTGGGCGCTGGAGATCACCAGGTGTTGCTGGATCTCCAGGCCCTCGCGCTCCACGGCCTCCTTCCGGATCTCGTCGAGGATCGTAATCAGCGGCTGCAAATTGATTGGCATGGTGCCCTCCTGTGGGCGGGGTAGAGCAGCGGATTATTCCGCTGCCGAGTTGGCGAATACAGTGCCGACGGTGACGTTATCGCCGTCGCGGTCGACCTTGATGACCAGCGCGTGGAAGGCGCTCTGCTCGGCTATCGCCTGCCAGCCGAGGCTCTCAAGGAAGCCGCCCTTCTCGATGCCGACGTGGAACTCGCTGAGCGACCAGAGCAGGCCGTGGTAGCGAAAGCCTCGCCAGTCCTCTGCGGCCTCCAGGTTCCCCTGGTGCTCCAGGCGGAGCTGCTCCTGCTCCTTGGCGGTCAGCTCGTGGAAGTTCAGCAGGGGGCGCGGGACGTTGTTCGTGCGCAGCTTCATTCCTGCTCCTTGGGCATCAGGTGCCCAACCTCGGCCAGGGTGTCGTTCAGCATGGCCTGGAGCATGGCGTCGTAGACCGCCGGGGAGTGCCGGTAGACCTTGTCGGCGTGGTAGATCACCTCGTTGATCGCCAGCATCCGCGACTCCAGCATCTTGTGCACGTCAGCCAGGTGGGTACTCATCTCCTTGAGCTGGTCCTTCACCGGCTTGGCCGGCGCCGGTGGCGCATCGGGCAGGCCGCGCCACTCCCGCGGCGTCTTCAACGAGGTTGCCGGCCAGGTCTTGCCGACCGGGCCTTCGCCGTTCTCGACCGTGCCGCCGGTGCCCTTCTGGCGCCAGTAGCCTTCCGTGTCGTAGTAGCCGCGCCAGGTGTTCGTTTCTTCCTCGCTGCGCCGGCGCACCTTCTGGGTCAGGTCGCGCAGGCCGTCGTCATTGCCGGCGGTGATGGCGCCCGACGAGTCCACGAACGTGGCTATCGTCATCGGCTCGTCCATGCTGTGGCGCAGCAGGCTGACCACGCCGTTCTCCCGAACCAGGCGGTAGAAGTAGAGGGGTACATCGGGTGCCACATTGGCGTCGGTCATATCGTCCTCCTGTGGACGTGGGTGCTTTCCACTGGCCTCCAGCACGAGAGGCCAGTGGAAAGCAGCGGATTTATCCGCTGCTCTCTTCGTAGGTGCGAAGGCAGTCGTTCCAGCCATCGGCATAGCTGCGGCGCCACGAGTCCGCATAGCTGAACTCGTCCTTCACCGCCCGCTTGCCTGCCTTGAGCACGGCCAGGCAGTCGTTCCAGCCTTGCTTGTAGCACTCGTGGTTCAGCGACTCCTCGCCGCTGATCTCCTTCGGCTGGACGCTCATAGGTCGAACTCGAAGACGGCAGGGAAGCCGCGCTCGTTGTCCACCGCGTCCCGCGCCTCTTCCATCTCGGACGTCAGCTGATCGCGCTGGATCTTCGTGAGCTTGCCGCCGACCGGATTCTCCCAGCGCACCAGGTTCCAGTCGGCGTCCACATACCGCCAGCGCCCCTCGCCGTCGTAGATCACCTTGACCACGTCCGGCCAGTAGGAGCGAACCCGATCCAGGGCATGGCGGACCAGCTCCTCGCAGCGGACGGCCGCCCCTTCCACCGGGGTGACCACCTTCGCCGTGGGTGCCCAGGGCACCTTGGCCACGAAGGTCAGCGCGCGCTTATCTCCGGTCACGTCGAAGGCCACCGCATCGCCATCGCTCACCTCGATGTCCTGATCGGCGAAGGTGATGTCGCCATCGTCCACCGGGCACTCCAGGATCACGACGCGGGACTGCGCGTTGAACCGCACCTTGTCCACCTGGTAGTGGTCCAGGGTGGTGTAGTCGGCTTCTCTCAGGGCATGGAACAGTTGGGTTTTCATTTCCGTTCAGCCTCCAGGGCTTCGACGCGCTCGGTGAGTTCTCGAAGGAGATCGCCGACGCTTTGGTTGGGGTCGTTGGTGTAGTTGCAATACGGGCACTCATGCTCGCCATCGCCTACCTGCTGTGGCGTGGAGAACTCCAGTGGCCGGTCGCATTTGCGACAGTAGGAGGGGGCGCCCATCAGGCGTCCTCCAGGTAGACTTCCAGGTCCTTGGCGCGCCGCACCAAGGCGTCGAAGCTGGATCTGTGGATGGCACCGTGGGTGCCGTTGAACATGCCCCGCATAGCCAGCAGCAGATCCCGGATCAGCTCCTGCTGGTCGCTTAGCTGGTGCTCCACCAGGTCGCGGGGATCGAAGCCGGCGTATTCGGAAGCCCCATCGCCGTCCAGGAAGCGGCAGACGATGCTCTTCCCGTCCCGCAGGATCGGCTTCACCGTCCGGCCGGCGTACTGGCCGACCCGCTCATGCACCTCGTAGGTCTTGGCCAGATTGAAGGCGGAGATCCGTTCACGCTCCTGCTGCACCACCAGTTCCAGCCGCCAGGCCACATAGGCATCGGCGCCCAGCTCCTTGAAGCGCAGCACCTGGTGCTCGGTGTCCAGCGGGATCACCATGCAAGTGCTGCGGCGCTCGGCCTCGGTCCGGCTATTCGTGAAGTGGGCCTCGCCACCGTCCATGAATCCCCAGCCCAGCTTGCCGGTCTCAGGTACGCTCAAATTCGCAGGCATGGTCAGTCTCCGATGCTCAGTTGCAGATCCACCCATTCCCAGTAGCCCATGGTGGTCGTGTCGGTGTGCACCGCCGTCTTCCAGTCCTTGACGGTGTGCTTGGGGTGGCCGAGGTCTCCGTACTTCATCCGCAGTTGCGCCTCGTCGCAGGCACCGTCGTGGTTGAACAGCGGTACGCCATGCTGATCGAAGAGCACCTGGAGGTGGTTGAAGGTGTCGGAGCTGAACTCGTCGTCGCTGAGCAGCTCGTGGATGCTGGCCAGGACGAGGACCGCACTGGCGGCCACCGCCAGGGTGGTCTTCGCAGCCGGTTCGGTCAGCGGGGTCTCTTGGCGCAGCTCGGTGGCCAGCTCTCGCAGCTTGGCCGAATTGACGTTTTGCATGTTGCCCTCCTGTGGGCAGGGTAGAAGCAGCGGATTTATCCGCTGCCGAGTGGCAGGTAGTTGGCCATCACCAGGGCGATGATGGCGCCGTACAGCGCCAGGAAGCCGGCCACGAACCAGAGGAAGTGGCGCAGCCTCACAGTTGGTACTCCCGGCGGACGTCCTCCATGTGCGCCCTCACCAGGCTGGGCATCAGGAAGAGATCGGCCACCAGCGCCGCCAGGCCGATCAGCCACAGTGCCGGGAACCAGAAGCCTGCGAACCAGAAGAACATCAGGATGTACACCCCCTTCATCTGGTTCAGGTACACCCGGTGGCCACCCACCATGCCGGCCATCAGCCACAGCAGGTAGGCCATGCCCAGCGACTTCTTCCGCTTCCACACCAGCTGCTCAACCAGCAGGTCCCGCTCCGTTCGTTCCATATCGCCCATGGCGCTCTCCTCAATTTGGGGAGCAGCGGATTTATCCGCTGCTCAGGGTTGCCTTCAACAGTTGATCCCGCAGGTCGTCGCGCACCGCCCAGGACAAGTGCCCACCGGTCAGTACCGAACGAACCCACACCATGGCCACCTTGTCGCCGCGGTCCAGGAAGGGGAGGTTCTTTTTGTCGGCCATCTTCTGGCTCTCGGCGATGGTCGTCAGCAGCGTGACGACCTCCACCTGAGTGCCGGTGGCGTGATGCAGCACCACTAGCCGCTTGCCTCCCGGCGGGCAGTAGCCACCGCGCCAGCTGGTCGCCTCGTGCATCTCCTCGATCTCGAAACCCTTTAGCTGGGCGTTCAATTCTTTAGGTGTCATCGCGCTGACCTCCCAGCTTCACCGGCCTCAGCAGCACCAGGTGCAGCCGATGGCTGATCTCCGCCTTGAGCAGCCGATCCTCAGCCTCGGCCTCGCGGCCCAGCACTTCGACCCGCGGCCCAGGCGTCAGGATCACCTGGCGAGTGACCGGCTTCGGCGCCCCCTCCTGGTGGTAGCGAACCTCCAGGCGGATCCGCTCGCTGCGGACATCACCGTTGCGGTCAAGCTGGGGGATCACCTTGAAGATCTCCAGGTCGGTGATCTCCAGCAGCGCCAGCCGGCCGCGCAGCACCTCGCCGATGCCGTCGTTGCCGATCATGCCCTGCTCCAGCAGCCCTTGGAGCGCCGAGGCCACCGTCTGGTATTCCGGGGCGATCATCTGATTGGCCATCAGCTCCAGCAGCACCTCGCCGTCGCTGCCTGCCGCCGCGGTGGTCGGCTTCGGCTTCCAGCGGTCCAGCACCTGGGCCACCCGGTCAGCGCCGCTCGCCGCCGGTGCCGGAGCAGCGGATTTATCCGCTGCCGGAGCAGCCTGGGCAGCCACTACGCCGGCGGCCTTCTCTTGCAGGCGCTTCCAGCTCACCGCGATCCGGTCCAGCCGTTCGGCCACCGCCGGCTCATTGAGCAAGCCGCTCTCATAGCTCTCGGCCAGCGCCTTCACTTCGTCCTGCAGGTCCCAGCGGGGCTCGGGGCTCGTCTCGCCGGTCAGGATCGGATCCAGCGTTTCGATCCAGCCTTGCAGCGTGGCCACCAGCTCGTCGTCCGGCTCCATCTGCTGCTCGTCCTCACCGGGTACGATCGGCTCCACCTCAGCGTCATCGCCGGGCACCTTGTCGTCGCCCTGGGCAGCGGATTTATCCGCTGCTCCAGCTTCGCGGCCCCACTCGCTCGCCTTGGCGGCATCCAGGTCAGGGGTGCCGTCCGCCTTGAGCAAGCCCAGCGCCCAGGCCTTCGCCTTCTCGCCGGTCATCGAGTAGTGCAGGACGCCGCGCTCCTTCCAGTCCAAGGCCACCTCTTCCAGCGCGGCCAGCCGCTTCCGAAAGATCCGGTCCTTCTCTTCGTGAGGGGTATCGCTGCCGATGGTCTCGCCAGCGTCCAGCTTCTTGAGTTCGTCGTCGTTCAGCTGGCGCGTGCCGTAGGCCACGTCCCAGAGGACCGACCAACGCAGTTGCGCCTCTTCGATCTGCTCCAGCCCAGCGTTCCACGGCAGGTCCAGCAGGAAGACGTTGCTCTTCAAGCCCCACTGCAACGGCTTGATGAAGCCGCCGAACTCTCGGCTCAGCTCCTGCTGTTTCAGCATGTAGAGCCGCAGGTTCAGCAGCTCCCGGCCCGGCAGGGTGACGAAGTCGTCCGGCTCGTCGCCGGTGGCTTCGTAGTAGGCCTGGGGTCCGGGATAGGCCACGCCGTTCGCTTCCAGGAAGCCGGCATGGGTCAGGGGGATCTGCTCGGCTTCAAACGGCCTGGCCTTCGAGTAGCTCAGCATGAAGTCCGTGTCGCCGGCCATGTCCAGGAACGCTTCGTCGGCTTCGATTCGCTCGTCGCCATCGTGCTGGCTGACGTGCCAGTCGGCAGGCACCGTCCAGCGCTTCTCCTCTTGCTGAGCAGCGGATTTATCCGCTGCCTTCGTCTCGTCCAGAGCAGCGGATTTATCCGCGGCCGGGGTGGCTTCCAGAGCAGCGGATTTATCCGCTGCCGGCTCGCGTCTCAGGGGCATTTGCGTCTCCTTTGGGCTCGGATCAATTCCGAGTGCTATAAAAGGTATATAAAATGACGTTTGGTGCAAGCGTGGCGTGTGCACAATGTGACGCGATATATAAAAAGACCGCGTGAAATGCGTGCGTACACGAAATGGCGCCAACACGGATTGCTCCCGTGGCGTGTTATGTCACGCAGATACACATAAGGCACGCAAATCGCTCCACACAATATGACGCCCCAGCGGGTACTCGCATAGGTGCTTTCTGCTGCTGCGAGCGTGATATTCTGCGTTCTGATTTGCCTCCTGAACATCTCAGAACGCCCATACGGATTCCCGCATAGGCGTTCTGAGATGCACAGCGATTGCCGTGCTTTTCCTGCAATGGGCGCGACATTGCACGCTCCGCAGTCGATCACGCGCCGCACAACCTGCGGAATAGAGCACTCCCACGGCCATTCGTGCGCCAATTTCAGTGCCGGCGGCCCCGAAAATGCCGGTTTTTGCCGTCCCCCTCCCGTCTGGAAGCCCGCCAACTAGCCCCATGACTGACCCGCTCACTTAGGGGGCTGTTTGCACGATTCAACCCTCTAGGGGGGTCATTTTGGCCCTTTTATATAAAATAAATTTTTTCTTTATATAAAATGATAAAAGAAAGAGAGGAGGCCATAGACTCAGCCTCCCTTCCCACCTGTTGGCTTTCAGGCGGCAGCAGCAGCCGGCAATGCCAGTCGGCACCTGCAAGCCCTAGCCACGCGGACCCAGTCCGACGCTGCCATAGCGGCCTTGATTGCCCGGTCCAGCATCTCTGCCCTGGCCAGAGGCTCGGCCTTCCAGTGGACCCCGTCAGCGACCCCGGCACAGGCATAGAGGGAGTCGCCGTCCCCGGCAAATTCAAAGGCCGAGTCCATGACGACGAAGGTCCGCGCTGCCCGCCGGCACACTCCATGCCGGTCGAAGTCCAGCTTGACCGGGCCGTCGATCAGCTCGGCGCTGCCGACGCGCTTGGGGCCGGCATCGACCATGCGCATGAGGATGGGGCTGGAGCACTCGGCCAGGGCTTCTTCCAGCACATAGGCGACGGTGGATAGGGACATCAGCATTGCGGGCCTCCTATGGCCTAGGGGAGCGGATTTATCCGCTGCTATCTCGGTGGGTGATAGCAGCGGATAAATCCGTTGCGTTTGCAACGGGCGAACGGAAGCGCCCCGGCACTGAGTGTGCCGGGGTGGATGGCGACGCTAGATCAGGACGGACCGGGCGATCTGCTCGACGCCCTGAGAATCGCGGAAACCTGCAATCACGCGATTTCCGTTATTCGGGCAAATCTTGCAGAACGCGACGCGACCGTCAGAAAGCGCCTTTTCGAAGGTTTGCGCCTCGGACGCTGCCGGCACGAAACCGGACGCTAGCGCAGAACGCTCCAGTTTCTGGAAAGTGGTCAAAACGCGGAAAGGGTCAAAACCGTGATGGCGCATATCGTGTCTCCGGCCGGCAGCGGATTTATCCGCTGCCGTGGCAAGTGGTTAGAAAAGGCCCAGAGCGCGGGCGGCAGCGGCTGCGATAGTGGCGGCGAAGGACAGGTTTACGATGACTGCGGACATGGCGGTATCTCCGGGGAACTCGGTGGCTTGGGTATCGGCAGCGGATTTGTCCGCTGCCTAGCAGGAGGGGAAAGGCTTAGGCTTGCTTGCGCTTGGCGCTAGTCGGCTTGGCCTCGGTGCCGGCAACGGGATTGCCGGACAGGTCGGCAGCGGGAACCGGGGCGCCATTTTCGAACGCCAGTTCCGGGGTGACCGGATCGAATGCGGCGGGGAGGTCGCCCATGGTGGACGGACGGTCAGCGGCTGCCTTGATTCCGGCAACGTCGGCGGCCTGTTCGGCGGCCTTGCCGCGTGCCTTGAGTTCGCTATTTACCATTTCCCCGAGGGCCACCAGTGCGGCGACGTCAAGGCTAGCGACTGCCTGACGCAATTGCTCAAGGGTAAGGACCGGGGCGCTGGGCTCGGCACTGCCTTTGCCGGTGGACTCGGCAGCGGATTTATCCGTTGCCTTTTCGGCGTCTACAGCCGCCTTGTCATCGGCGGTCATATGCTTGGCGTTATAGGCGGCAATGGCGCGGTTTTTGGACTTTTCGTCGAGCGCTGCATTGCGGATGTCTGCCAGGGTGCAATCGGGTGCCAGCATGACTACGCGCACCTCATTAGTTTTAGGATCGCGAAGAAAGACGGGCGGCA
>JACCDR011561619.1_pt1 | contig 13198 bp, 23 predicted proteins | sample 7446431 | NCBI WGS metagenome assembly JACCDR01 (sample SAMN15323443, study PRJNA562643) | freshwater metagenome | isolation source: river surface water | place: USA:Blue River Watershed | collected 2017-08-17
CCCCCTCCCCCTGTCATCCTCGGCCTGTCACTGTCTTACTCCGTTAGCTGTATTTCTGACTGAATGTCAGGAATTCGACTTGACACGTTAGCATCTTCAGGCACAATGGGAACCCTGTCGACGCAATCCTGCCCGACAGACTCACTCACTCACTCACTGAAGGATTGAATCATGGGTAACACCCGCACCATCAAAGCTCCCGCATCCGCTCCTGTCGGAACGCCCGACGATTTTTTCCAGCGTGCTTACGGCATGGGTCTGACCTTTGCGCAACATGCTGCCGAGGCCGAGGATCAAATCCGCGCGCTTCTGGCAGACGTGTCGGGCCGGTCCGATCAATCGTCGGTCGACCGATTCAAGGCTGCGCGCGATGGGTGGAAGGAAGGCTACGCCGCGGGCCGGTTGTTCCCGGAGAACCCGGGCAAGAACGCCAGCGCTGCCGAGCGCGACGCCTACGCTGCGGCGCGCAACACGGTCGATAAGGCATGGTCCCGTCTGGTCAACACCCTGGCACACGAGGGATGGACCCCCCCGGCCACGCCAGAGATGCGCAAGGCTGCGGCACGTGCACAATTGGCACGCGACGCCGCGAAGCGGGGCACGTCCAACCCGGCACCGCAGAAAACCACGAAGCCCGCCGGGCCGGTGGCTCCGGTCAGTGGCGCCGAGGCCGCGCGCAATGCCCTGGAGGTGCACATGCTGAGCCTGTACCGGCAGGGTAAGATCCGCGAACTCCACGCCTTCATTGACGAAACGGTCGCCAAGTCCTGACAGTCTCCGTACCCCACAGCCCCGCTCCGGCGGGGCTTTTTTTCGCCCGCGAATTCCTGACCGAATGTCAGGAATACACCCCACCCCGCCGCGAGCGGGGTTGATGAGTCGTGCCGCTCGCTCGTTCGACCATCACGCCCCTCGTTCACCAAGTTGCTGCGTGTGCGCGGATATGACCGATCCGGGAAATCCTACGACATCTGACGCGAAGCTACACATTTACGGAATCTTCCAGCATCTTCAATGCGTGGAGCGCGATCTTACCGATCTGTGGAATCTTCCTGCGTTTTCAGCGTGCTGGCTAAATCATACCGATATTTGGAATCTTCCAGAATCTTACCAATCTTTAAAATCTTCCTTTAAGTTGCCGTATATTACCTGGTAATCACTCCGCGTGACACTTTTGTGGAATCTTCCAGAATCTTACCGATCCGGCGAATAGTACGGAACGTGCAGCCATCTGACACGGGAACGGAATACAAATTCCACGCGGCATTCCGCGAAGGCCCACTTTTGTTCCAAAACGGCTTTTTTGCAAGCACGGTGCGGAGTCCAATAAATCAACAACTTAGCTTTTTTTTCGGGGTGAAATGACGCGAAAAAAAAGTAGAGTCTCGGATTTTTTGAGGTCTGTGGGGTCGCACGGGGCGGGCCTGGGCACCCCCCTCGGGCTTCGGGCCACACCCTCTCCAAACTCCAGGCGGTGTATTCTCCAAATTTACGGAATTTTGGTATGTAGAGGCTGCTGAGCCTTATAAATCAACAACTTAGCGCATTCCCCAAATTTTCCAAAACGGAATTTTCTGGAACACGCGCGGAACGTTCCAGCACGCTACACCATCTGACACATTGCCCCCAAAGCCCATCTTCCCCCTCCAATCACCCTCCCATGCCCCCGCACGCCGACCCCCAAATAAACCGCACGGCTTCATAGACTTTACGTGTAAACTCCTGTACACTGGGATTTCCCCAGTGAACAGATCACTGGGGTGCACTCCTGACATCTGGTCAGGAGTGCGGGACCCGCTCCCGTGCCGTATCCCCCTGGGCACGCCGAGCCCCCAACCCCCGTTCTTTCACACTGTCGACTGAACCCCTGTGTGCGTGGCTTGCGTCGTGAGACGCCGCCCGCCGGGGAGCAAGCATGGCGCTGCACTCTCATGTGCAGAAGGCGCTGGGGCTTGGAAGGATCTGCTGGGGCAGGGCGGGGTTATCCCGCCGAGGCACACCTACACCACACTCGTGCACCGAAGGCAGACCCGAGGAACTCCGAACCATCCCCCCAGTGCCGACCGTATGGGCCATCGCAGTAAAAGCCTGCACTTCTGACATCCTGTCAGGAGTTCGTAGCCTGGGACGTACCCAGGCGCTCACGCACAGTGCACCCCGTGCACTCCCTGCGAGTGCTGCCCGCAACGCAGCACGCTGAGCAAGAAATCCACAAATTGCAAAAGCAAAGGCACGCGACGGCGACGCGTGACTGGGGACGGGCGATGAGCCCGCGAGACCAGAAGCCGAACCCAACAACGCCAGCCATTAGACCCTGGCGCGGTGCGCCCCTCACGGGGCCGCATCCCTAAGTGCCTACATGACAGACGCTCAGGGATGCGCCAGCATCACACTCATTCACTCACCTGGAGACCCACATGCAGACCCGACTGATCTGCGCCCTGAACGCCACCTTCGGATGGCTTGTCGACTTCATCGCCGCCGTCACCCTGGTGACGGCGATCTACTTCGGGGTCGACTTCGTCCTGTCACTGGTAAATGCGTAAGCACGCTCCCGCCCCCACTGCCACCAACACCGACAGGCGCGGCACACTGATCCCCACCAGGATCGCAGCAGTGCCGCCCTGGCCCTTCGCGTCTTACGACATGCAGTTCACCGGGGAATGGAACGGCACCGACCGTTCCCTGTTCGTCGTCCGCAGCTACGGGCAACCGCTGGCTGCGTTCTTCGTTCCATCCCTGACCTGGGTGGTGCACGCTGCGCCCGCCCACATGACCGACACAGCCCAGCGCCACGTCCAGATGCTGATGACCGGGCTGTACTTCACCCAGAAGCGGCGGCGCTCGCGCCCCGCCGTCGTCAACCTGCCCACGGCACGGGCGCTCCGTGCCTGCATCGCGGCCGGCAAGCCGCCCGGAAGGACCGACCATGCCCCCGACCTCCCTCGACCCTCTGCCGGTGCCTAGCGTCACCGAGTACACAGCCGAGTCCATCGCCCGCATCCTGGCGGCGTTGGAGGACATCGCGTCCACCACGGACACCGACTGCCTCTACAACGACACGGCGTTCCTGCTGCGCGGCATCGCGCAGCGTGCCCTCAACCCCGGCGGGCGTGCGCAAGCGTAAGCACGTCAACCCGTCAACCCGTCACCACACGTCCAGGGACTGGTGCACCCCGACGACGTTTCATCCCCGCACCACTGTGAGCTACTAAATGGCTAACGCCACGCTTTCCGCTTCCGCTCTCGCCACCATCCGCCTTGCCCGGCAGCACGCTGACGCCGCCACCCGCAAGCAGATCAAGAAGGATCTGTTCGCCCACGCCAAGCAGCACTTCGGCATTCCCGCCGACATCAAGCTGAAGGTGGAGATGGACGGCCCGCTGGCCGGCGAACTGCGCACCCGCACGGGTGACGTGTTCCCGCTCAACCCGGCGACGGGCAAGTGGGTCGACTACGTGGACCCCAGCGCCACCACGACACGGGTGCTGGTGGGCATCACCGCAGACAACCTGCTGCGCAACGTGTTGGTCGACAACCTGATCGACCTCACCGCCGCCCGCTGGACGCACCCCAACCCGCCCGCGGGTGACCAGATCGCCCTCGACGGCAGCACCCTGGTGATGTGGGTCGATGCCTCCGACCTGGAGGACACCGACCTCTGACCCAGCCCGCACTCCTGACATCTGGTCAGGAGTGCACCACCCCGGCCCGCCACCGTGCGGGCCTTTCTTTTCTCTACTCACTTACTGACCATGAACACCACCAAGATCCCTGAAGGCTTTGAAGTTGTTTCCCTCGAAACGACCACCACCCATACGCCCCCGGCCGAGTTCGCAGACCTCGCCGCTAAGCTGACCACACCCGACGAGTACGCCGTCGCCAAGCGCTGCATCAACAGCGGCTACCACGGCGAGGACATCATGTCCGACAACGAATCCGCACGGTACTACCGTCGGTTCGTCGAACAGCAAGAGTTCGCGTTGCTCGACAACACTGCCCCGGGCCTCGGGGAGAACTCGTCCATCGCTGCGCACGCTGCGAACACGGCGTTCGGCATCACCACGTCATGCCACCACGGCGCGTTTGGTTTCTGCCTGCCGTTCATCTTCCGTTGGTGGATGGAGCGCGAGTTGGCGCGCATGGTGTTCGGTGTCTACGCCCGACTGCCGGCCGAGATCATGCACGTCATCAAGACGTTCCGGCTTCAGCATTATTTCATCCACCCCGCCAGCACCGACCTGACCAAGCTCGCCTACACGCCCGACGCCGAGATGGGCAAGGCTGACCGGCAAGTGGTCATCTCGCCCGGAAAGCTGTTCCGCAAGCTGCTGCCCCTGGTCAGCGACACGTACATCGCCACCCTCGAAGCGCAGTACCGCTCGTCCATCCAGGGCGAGTACGCCATCGCACGCAGCAAGGCAGCGATCCAGTACGTCTACCGCAACATGGTCGGCGACACCGCGTGCATGAGGCACGACTCATCGTACTTCGGCCTGCCGGACGACGTGCACCCGTCGCATGTCTACGAGGCCCCGGGCGTGGGTATCGCGTTCACGACCGACAGCACCGGTGCGGTCAAGTCGCGCGCCGTCATCTACGACAACCCCGACGACCCGAGCGACAAGCGCTTCGTGCGCTGCTATGGCGACAACGTCCTGCGCCAGCTGCTGACGCGGCAGGGGTACAAGTGCCGGGGCCTGTCGGGCGTGTACCTCAAACACATCGTCGACCCCAACTCGGGGTTGGGTGTCATGCCCTACATCGACGGGCCGGACGGGCATCAGTCGATCTGCGACGGCACGCAAGGCGCGGTGCTGGGGATCAAGCCTGGGTACGTCCGCATGTTTACCCGCGCCGATTACGACGCGCTGCGTGCCGTTGGTCTGGAGATCCCGTCGTTCAAGTCCACGTCCCCGAAGTACCGCATCCCCACCCTCCCCGGCGATGGGTTCACCATGACCTGCGGGCTCACGGGGCAGACGTTCAGTGTGTCTCAGCACACCCCCATCTACGCCCTTCTCGGGGATGGAACTATCACGCGTTCGGCACAGGCTTTCCTCCCCGAGAACATGCCGACCAACGCGTTCGGCGAACCGCTTGCGATCCGGGGGGTGATCGACGGTCAGTGGCGATCTGTCTACGTGTCGCCCGAGGCGAACGCCGTGCTCGATACGCTGACCATTCTCCACACGGGCACCCGCTACCTGAGCAACCAGGAAACCATCGAGTACCTGGGCATCGTGATGCTCGACGCTGAGTTGTACGGGACGGGGCAGATGCACGCGGGTGGAGAGGCCACGCGCGTTCCGCGCCACTTGCCACTCGGCGACAACGGCATCCCGCTGGACGACCCGGAAGACGTTGCGTTCAACGACCTCGCCACCGTCAAAACGTCCGACGTGTACTACGCGGTCTGGTCCGACGACGGGTTGCGCAACCGCCGCATCACGCACAAGGTCGCGGCCGAACTCAAGCGCACTCGCAAGTGGGTCGCGTGCTGCATGAAGGACGGGTTCAAGGTGCTGGCGCACGTCGACACCCGCAATCTGGTGCAGCGTGCCGACATGAACCGCAAGGCGGTGCTCGGATTCCACGCAGTGCGCCGGACGTTCAACGGCAAGGTGCTGGCGGCGAACAAGACCCACGCGCAGCGCTTCTTCAGCGTGCGGCTGATGACCGAGATGTACAAGGCGGACTACCCGACGTACGACCAGTGGTTCGCGGGGCTCGCGTCCTCCTACAACAACGAGACCACGATGCGCGAGCTTCTGCTCAACATCGCCGAGTTCCGCGAGACCTACGGTGACTCCGTGCTGTCCGGCTTCCAGGTCGGGCAACTGAAGGAAAAGATGCAGGGCATCGTGGCGCGCATGGTCAACGACAGCAACGTCATGGCGCGGCTGGAGGACACGCAGGGTCTGTACAACAAGTACGTGGGCGGCAACGTGACGTTCGGTTCGCACATGACATGCCACGACGACGTGCTGGCACTCGGCCAGGAAGAAGTCGAGCGCACGTTCGGCAAGCCAGTCTGGCTGAAGCACGTCGTTCTCGAAGCCGGCCGCGCGGCCATCGAGCAGATCGTTGCCGAGGTGACCCAGCCCCGGCCCCCCACGGTGACTCCTGACATCACGTCAGAAGTGCAGCCCGTCGAAGCCGACGAGTTCGACGACATTGACTTCTAAGGAGACACAGCATGTCCACGACTGAACACACCACACCCACACTGGAAGAACTCATGGCCGAACTCGACGCTCAAACCCCCGACACCGTGGAAGCCAAGGGCACCACCGTCGTCGACCCGACGCACACCATCCCGGAATCGGTGGACCCGCTGCTGGTCACGATCCTGTCCTGGATCAGAACGCACGACTCATTGGGCGAGTACGCGTTCTGCAAGTGGCTGCGCGAAACCATCAGCCAGATGGGCGCCACGCCCGTGATCCGCGAGAAGGCCAGCGGCGCCATCACCGTCCTGATCGGCGGGGAGAAGAAGACCTCGACCATCTTCTCGTGCCACGTCGACACCCAGGACGGGCGCGCCGAACACAGCGACAAGCTGCGGAAAGGCCTGCTGTACGACCCCAACTTCGGCCACATCACGCTCGACCCCAAGAGTGCTGGCGGGTGTCTCGGCGCCGATGATGGCGTCGGGGTCTGGATCATGTTGCGCATGATCGAGGCGCGCGTGCCCGGTCTGTACGTGTTCCACCGTGGCGAGGAATGCGGCGGCATCTCGGCCAAGGGTATGGCGAAGGAATACGCCGACGAGCTTCGCTGCTACGAGGCGGCAGTCGCGTTCGACCGGCCCAACAACAGCGAGGTCATCACCCACCAGCGCGGGGGCACCGAGTGCGCCTCGACCAAGTTCGCGGCCGAACTGAGCAAGCGGCTCAACGAGCACGGCATGGACTTCAAACCATCGCAGGCCGGGGTGTACACCGACACCTACGAATACCGCCTGCTCGTGGCCGAGTGCGTCAACATCGGCGTGGGGTACTGGGGCCAGCATGGGCGGGGCGAGACGCTTGACTACGCTCACGCCAGTGCGCTGCTCAACGCCTGCCTGCGGGTTGACTGGGAATCGTTGCCCATCGAGCGCGACTGCGACAAGGCGGCGACCGAGGAACGCGAGCGCCAGGAACGGTACTCTCGTCACTACAACACTCACCCGTGGGATCGGCGGTCCGCCTCCTGGGACTACCCGCCGTTCGGGCGTACGGCACTCGGCCAGACCACCGATATGTTCTCCGGGGCGGATGCCAAGTTCGGTAAGAAGAAAACCAAGCCCACCAAGGGCAAGGCGGCGAAGTTCCGCCGCTCGGCCGAGCCCGAGTTGACCATCGACCAGGAACTCGCCGACCTGGACTACACCGACCTGGACGTGCTGTGCAACGAAGACCCCGAGTCGGCGCTGCGCATCATCGTCGCCCTCATGGTCGAACTCAACAAGACGCGCGCCGAGCGGGACACGTACATGCGGCTCGTGTATCCGAACGCGGTGTGATAACCTGTTAGCACGGAGAGTCAGCATGACTGCCACCGCACAACGACCGCCCACCGCAGAGCAGGCAAACGCTGCTCTGCTCACCAGCATCTACATTGCGCTTACGCGTATAGAGGAACGGCTCACCCGCGTCGAGACTCGACTGGTGCGCCTGATGCTGGTCAACGGCACGCAGCCCGACGGCACCCCCGTCGGTGCACCGCAGCAACTTGAACTCGACCTGGACTGACCATGCCCAAGACCCCTGCCAAACAACTCGCGGCCAAAGCTGCGTACAACGCGCGCCCGGAGATGAAGAAGCGACGCGCCGAGAACAATGCTGCCCGCCGTGAGGCAATGCGGCAGGGGTTGGTGAAGAAGGGGGACGGCAAGGATGTCGGCCACCGTGTTGCTCTCGACAACGGGGGCAGCAACACCAAAGGTAACCTGAAGGTTCAGGACCGCACCGAGAACCGCGGCTGGCGCAAGGGCCAGTCCGGATACCGAGTGCCCAACAGCAAGTAGTCCCGCATTCCTGACATCCGGTCAGGAATTCAATTCACGCCCGCACCACACCGGGCCATTTACCAGGAGAAAGCCATGACGGCTATTGAATTCGCCATGCAGAAAGCTGGCGTTGCACTTCCGTCCATCACCAAGCGCATCTGGACGTGGGTGAAAGACCACCCCGACGCCACCGCCCTCGAAGTCGCCACCGCTGTCGGGTACGACCAAGCGCAGACCCTGCTCGGGCAAATGCACGGTCGCAAGATGCTCACACGTAAGCAGGACGTGAACCGCAAGGGCAAGGCGGTCTACCGCTACCGGGCGATGCACCCGACGTACGAAGAGGCGCTGGCTTACTCGGTTCCGCTGCACAAGGCAAAGCGCACGACTCATCAGCCCCCGCCGGGCGTACTCAAGATGGTCCCCGGCCCCATCGTCGCGGCGCCGCCCAAGTCCAGTGTGGACAAGATCATCGACATGATCTACGACCTGAAGCTGTCGGAGGTCGCGGAACTGAAGCGCCGGCTCAACAAGCTGGTCGATGAGGTTTGACATGAGCACCCGTTCCCGCATCGCCGTCGCCAACCCGGACGGCACCTTCTCCAGCATCTACTGCCACTTCGACGGGTACCCGGAAGGTGTCGGCACCGTGCTGCGCGACCACTACAAAGACCCCGGCAAGGTTTCCGCTCTGATGCTACTGGGCGACATCTCGTCGCTCGGCAGCGAGGTTGGAGACAAGCACAGTTTCGACGACCGCTCCAACCGGAGTTGGACCACTGCCTACGGGCGTGACCGCGGCGAGACCGGCGCCGAGGGGGCCATCAGCAAGGACTTTGAGGAACTCTGCGAACTGACCCGGGAGTGCGGCGGGGAGTACCTGTACGTCTTCAAAGGTGGCTCCTGGTACTGCGCCGAGGGTGGCATCGCGTTCTTCGGGATGCCCGCCGACAAGGCTCCGGAATTCCTGGAGCACATCGACGAAGTGTTGCGCAAGGAGCGGCAATGCCAGTAGACCACACCCTCCCCCTCGGCCCCGGCAGGTACGTCACGTACACCCCCGACAAGCTCCAGGCGCTCATCAAGGCGTACGACGAGGCCCGTGCTGTGGACAAGGACACCTTCATGTTCGAGGGTCACGAGTACGTCGCCGACTACGCCAAGTACCTAATCGAGTTCTTGTCCCTTCGCTTTGGAGGCGTCCTGTGAACACACGCGTCCTCCGCCGCGTAAGGCAGTTGTTCGGGGTCGACGGCGTGCCCCGCTCCACGCAACGGCACAACCAGCGCCAGTGGGTCCGCTCCGTGCGCCTTCTCGGGGACAGGTGGCTGCTTGCTCGTAAGTACGTTCGTCTCGACTCGTAGGAGATTGCGTGTTTGACCAATTGATGCGTGGAACCCAGCACCCCGGCCGTATCCAGCGGCTGTACAAACCTGGGCTCCCACCCTGCCCTACGTGCTCGAAGCCGACGAAGGCAACCGAGACCCGGTTCAACCGACGCAGACGCGTCTGCCCCAACGGGCACGCGCACTACACGCTGGAGTTGCCGGAGCAAGTGTTGGCAACGTACTTGGCTATCGAACGCCTGGAGCGGGCTCGACAGATCCTCCGCGACAAAGGCTATCTGGAATAGGGCTGGGTCCATTGTTGCGTCGATGGCAGGAGTCGGCTGGTAGATCTGCCCTGCCACTGATCCGCGTTGTGTCCCCCAGCCCTGGAGCAGTTGGCGCAGCGCGGCCTTTCAGACCCGGAACACGCAGGGGGCCGGGAATCTACATCTCCCCCTGCACTTACTCATTCAATCAAGGAGTCCATCATGGACGCACACAGACGCGAACTGGTCCGGCTGACCCCGGCCCCTGCGGATGAGAAAGCCGCATTCAGTTTGTCCAACACCCTGATGTTGGCGACTCTGCCGTCCGGCCATCGGGCGGTCTACGACGTGCAGCCGCAGCACCTGAACTTGGTTGGCAAGGTCAACCTCGGCCAGCGGGTGTACACGCTCAACGACGTGGCAGTCGAACACGGCACCTAGGTTGCCCACGAGTACAACGGTACATGGTACTGGTCGGCCGGACCCATGCAGCACGCGTGGCACGCCGTCGAGGACCAGGACGGCTGGCGCAAGGCGGTCGAGAAGACCGCCAAGGCGGAGGGAGCAGCGGCATGACCACCCCCTTCTATCGCGTGGTCTCTCCGGTGTACGTCCACCGCCAGTACCGAGTGCGCGACCGGCTGCGACTGCCGTGGGTTTACGCAGGGGATTTCAACGGCCCCGGCCACGTCGAGGGCGGCTACTGCCTCGACCGACCAGACACCCGCCCGGCGTATGCGTACGAAAGCGGCTACTGCAACCCCCGCCCGGCGTCGGACTATTTAGGACTGTGAGGAACCGACATGGAAAGAACACCTGTACCCATCGACTGCCGCACATGCGGCAACCACAAGATCATCAAGTGGACCTCCGAGTTCGGTTCCGTCGAACACCGCGCACATTGCGGGCTGCTCGGCCCTACGTGCGTCGAAGGCGACCGGCATACCAAGACCGTACCGGTCCAGTTGTGGAAGCGAAAGGAATCGACGTGAAGATCAAAACCAGTGAACTGACCGGCGTTCAGCTGGACTGGGCCGTCGCTGCCGCCAACCAGCTCAAAGTCGTGCTTCACGGCAAGTCCATCCAGGTGTGGCTGGTCGACTCCCTTACGAAAGAGCCCGAAGTGCTGGTGAACTACCGCCCCTCCACCAGCTGGTCCCAAGGCGGGCCGATCATCGAGCGGGAGCGCATCGTTGTGCAATTTGGCCCCTTGTGGACTGCTGTGCACCACAAACGCCTAGGGCAGCCAAGTTACGGTCCCACCCCGCTGATCGCCGCCATGCGCTGCTACGTAGCGTCGAAGCTGGGCAACGAGGTCGACGTACCGGAGGAACTGGCATGACCACAGCAACCAACCACTGCGGTACATGCACGATGTGCTGCAAGGTCATGGCGATCAAGGAGATCGACAAGCCGGCAAACCAGTGGTGCAAGGACTGCACCCCAGGCAAAGGCTGCAACATCTACGAGACGAGGCCCGAATCGTGCGCGGGGTTCGAGTGCGTCTGGCTGCAGACGCAGTACCGCAGACACGGGGAGCACGCCATGCCGGCCGAAGCACGACCCGACCGGTCGAAGGTTGTGATCGACGTGCGGGGCAACGGCGCTGGGCTGGTGTTCTTTGTCGACCCGGCATACCCGGAAGCGCACAAGCGCGGGTACATCTCCAAGGTCATCGGGTCTTCTCTGCGGCGCGGCGAGGAAGTGGTCGTCGCTGTCGGCGACCGTCGCACGCTACTGAGAGGATGACATGACCCTCCCCTACGACTACGCCCGGTGCGCGGGCAAGGACCACATCAACTGCAAAACCTGCGCACGCAGGACACCCGGACACCCGGAACGTCAGGCGTACATGGCGCCGACGATTGACGAGATCACAGGCGAATGTTCCTGGCGCATTGGCATCGTGATCCCACCAGCACCAAACAGGAGAATCGTGAATGAGTGAAGCACTGAGAGCAGCGGCCATCAAGGCGTTGGAGGCGCTGGAAGCTATCGAAGACGACCCGCATGGGACGCATTCGTTTCCCGCGCTCTCGTACAGCGCCATCACCGCCCTGCGCGCCGCCCTGGCCGAACCGACACCCGGCGAGAACGCCCAAGCGCACGCGGATCGCATTTGCCGTAAGGCGCTGGCCGAGCCTGCCGGGGAGCCGGACCCTGGGTGCCCGGATTGCAACGGTACAGGAGCCCGCGACAGTGGCGGCACGACACCGTGGGGCGAAGCGATATTTCTGCCGTGCGATTGCCGCGCCCACCCGCCGCAGCGCACCCCAGTGCCTGCCGGGGAGCCGGTGGCGTGGCTGTACGTGGATGACGCCGGCAAAGGGCATCGTCATATCAGCGAGCGTTCGCCGAGCAGCTATGACCCTCAAGACTTGGCAGATGCCGAAGTCTTTGTGACGCCCCTGTACACCCACCCGCCGCAGCGCAAGCCGCTCAGTCAGGACGACCTGCTGGACGCCTTCTGCAAGACCCCCGGCGTTCACCAGTTCGTCGAGGCGTTTGTGGCAGGCGCGAGGTTCGCGGAAGCGCAACACGGGATCAAGGAGAGCAGCGAATGACTGACATCGTGACGCAGATGCGCCTAGCTCGGAAGATCGAGAAGCGCGACCGCCGCATCGCCGGCTTGGAGCGACGGGTTCAATCCCTGGAGAGCGCCCTCGCCGTGCGCAGCGGTGATGCTGTGGTCGTGGACTCGACCCGCCTCAAGCGCGACATCACCCGCGCCGTGCAGGAGGCGCTGTGCAACGTCCGCATGATCCCTATGCACATCGGAAGCCGGATCAGGGAGGTCGATGTGTCTGTGGTCGCCAAAGAGACGGGAGCGAAGCTATGAATGACACCCTGCCGCCGCTACCAAAGCCCTATGGGAGATCGTGGCAGTACGACCAGTACGGACACGGTCGGTACGAACCGACGGACGACTACACCGCCGACCAGATGCGAGAGTACGGCAAAGCCTGCGTCGCAGCAGAGCGGGAGAGGTGCGCTCGGATAGCGATGGAGTTCCGTCGCGGTGCTGGCGACCATGTGTGCGGTCAGGTTGCCGCCGCCATCATGGAGGGTGAGCTATGACCGACACCCTACCGCCGATGCCTGAGCCGGATGTCAACGCCTACCACTACTTCCCAGAAACCCTGCGCTCCTACGCCGCCGCCTGCGTCGCAGCAGAGACTGAGCGCCTGCGTGCCGAGGTCGAGGCGCTCAAGCGCGAGGCGCACACATGGAGCAAGGCGGCCGAGCACTACGCGAAACCGCTCCAGCCGCTGACGCGCGAGCAGATTGACGCGGTGATGACCGAGCACTACCCGCTGAGCAGCCTGCTGCGCGAGGAGGTGGACGCATTCGAGCGGTGCGTGCGCGACCTTGAGCGGCTGCATGGGATTGGGGCCTAAAGATGGCTGAAGCGAATTTGCTGGTGCCGTTGCCCGATGACATGGCGCGGCTGATGAAGTTGACACAGTGGCAGGCGGCCGAGATTCAACGGCTGCGCGAGCGCGTGTTCGAGCTGGAGACGGACCCGCATGGCGGCGACGTGATTCCGCTGGCCCAGCCGCGCGACGGCGAGTTGCGGCGGCAGGCCGAGCGCTGCATTACCGCCTGGA
>JACCDR010373239.1_pt1 | contig 13197 bp, 2 predicted proteins | sample 7446431 | NCBI WGS metagenome assembly JACCDR01 (sample SAMN15323443, study PRJNA562643) | freshwater metagenome | isolation source: river surface water | place: USA:Blue River Watershed | collected 2017-08-17
ACGACTTCGAACGTGGAAGTGGCTGGTTTGTTAATTACTGGAAATACGAGGTAATTTACGAGGGTCTCGTAATCGGTGAGATCCACCGTCGCGTTGTACGTTCCGTTCGGAGGAGTGACGGGATTGCGAATCGAGAGGTTGGAGCTGACGTTCCCTCCGATGAGGCCCATCTCCACGAGCGGGCCAACGGCCTCGCTCTCCGTGTAGACCGTCGTGAAGTCCACGACCTTCGTTGGATAGGCCACCGGGATACCGTTGACGTCCACGAATTGCGTCTCCGCAAACGTCTTGCGAGTGATCTCGGCATAGAGAGACCTCTGGGTGTTCGTCGGAGCCGGCGGGGACATAGGGTTCCAACCCGAGTCCCCCGATCCAACAGCCAGAGCGAAGATCCCGTGAGGGGGCTCTGCGTTGTCCTTCATGAGCCGAGCGATGAGGATGCTCGCATCGAGCACCACCAAGTTCCGAAGCTCACGCTCCAACTGGAGCGCACCTGTCTTGCCGTCGCTCAGCTTGAAGAAGACGTCGCCCCGGATGTAGTACCCCTTATCTTCGAAGTGGTCGGCGGGACGAACCCTGAATGCTGACGACACCCGCCCCTCCTCCGGTTGCCGCACTTTCTCGGGGATCTTCATGCTCATTTCCTCTGGTTCAACGAGAGGAAGCGCATAAAGAGAACCGCGGGGCCCTCAGTTTTGGCTTGAGGGCCTAGGGCTCGAGGGGGCTCGTAGGCCCCCTCAATTGGTCAGGGAAGACGGAGCAGAGTGAAGACGCCCCAGTCGGTTCCGTTGAACCTGAGGACCAGCTTCCATTTCCCTGGGGGAATCGTGTGCAAAGGCGTTGTGTCGTGGTTCTGGACCACCAAATTGAACGTCGGCGTTTCGTCAAACCGGTAGATCTCGAAGAGCTCATTGGTGACCGCATTCAGGTCGTCGATCACGAGCGTCCGGCTAGCTGTCATCGTCGCCGCTGGCATGTGGCGAATTGACGCCGACGAGACCACTAGCGTAGCGTTCGCATCTGCAAGCGGCGTCCCAATCGGGACGGTCATAGAGAGGTCGCCGCTCTCATCTTGGATGCGAAGGCGTAGATCGTTTGGATCTACGTACATCCACACCTTGGTCGACGGAGGGTTGGTCGTCGGCTTGGCCGCCGCCATGTCCACGCAGAACCCTCGCTGCATCGATTGCCAGTTGAACGCTGTCGGATCGCTCGCTCCGAGCATCGTATTGCCGACACGGGTCGCACCGGTACCAGGGCGCAACCAAAGGTCGCCGCCGACGTAGGTACCCCCACCCCCGGATCCGCTCGCGTCACCGGCACGGACCATCGCCGTGCCACCTTTGAACGTGAAGGCTGCTGCTGTACCTTGATTATCCCCACCACGAATTTCACCAGGACCCGCCGTCGAGTTCGCACCCGAACCCGTTAGAAATTGTCCCGTGACGCGCGTTGAGAACCCGCTCGTCGCCGATCCGCTCGACGCGACACGGACCTCGATTTCAGACCCTCCAAGATTCGTCCAGTTACCGTTACTTGATCGAAAACGCGCAACGAACGCCCCGTAACGAATGTTCGTGTCGCCGATCGACCACGACTCCAAATTGTCAGAGGCCGGGTCAACCCATTTCAGGGCGCCACTGCCAGGAGCTGCTGTTGGGGACGTCTGTGCACGCCCGAGATGTAGAACACCATCGCCTGTATTTGCCGGCAGTTTGGTGGTGTTGGCTGCCGTCATCCCAAGCAGCGCAAGAACCCGTCGGCCATCGACGACCTCAGCCGCCTCGGCCAAGAACTGCCCGTTCGCTACAACATCATCAGGGTTCAAACGCAACGCCGAGCTACCCATGCGCCCCGTGCCCGTCGGACGACCTCCATCAATGTACGCTGGGAGCCCGTTTTGGTCTGTCCCCGTGCTCTTCGAATCGCCACGGAAAACAAAGGCACTTGCATCTTGTGTAATGAGAGCGCCTGCACCGTTGGTCGTGTTCGCGAACCGGATCGTAATCGGCGTTGTGTTCGGTGTAACGGCACCGATCGCAATGGTCGAGGACCCGATCCTTGTTTTGTACGAAGAATGCCCGATCGAAAGCCAGTTGGGGTCCCCGCTGATCGACAGCCACGCCATCAGTGTTGCGTAGGTGATCCCGTCTTGTGCGAGCCCGACCACGAACGGGCCCCCGTAAGGAATATTCAGCATTCCGTCAGAGGCCGTCGTATCAAGCCCCGGACCGAAGTAGAGCCGCCCTGTAACCGCAGCCCCTAGTTGAATGATCGTCGAGCTTAGGCGAGTTTTGAGGTTACTGCTGCCAACGCTGAGCCAGTTCGGATCACCAGATACGGTGCCGACCCCGAAAATTGTATCGGCGTTCGCACTCACCGTGCTGTCACGCTGAGAAACGATCCCGCCGCTGTACGGAAAGTTTAGGATCCCGTCGAGAGACCCACTGGGGGCTAAGCCTCCGAAGTAAATCCTCCCAGAGCTCGTGAAAGACAGCCCTGTATCAGATACAGCCCCGTCGATCGCGAACAACATCGAAAGAGCACCTGAGACGGTCGTTCCTTCGATGGGTCGACACTGTAGACCCATCCGAACGAACCGTGAGACGCTATTGTCCGTGTCGTATGCGCTACCTCGCCACCAACCTACCGGAGAACGCTGCCTCGGGATGCCCACAGTGGCGGCACGCTGACTCTCGATGACAAAGTTATCATGCGTCGTGACGCCGTTCGCATTAGGGCCGTCGTACCTGAAAACAGCCGACACAGCGTACATGTTGCCGCCGTAATCGAACTCAATCCCGGTAGGAGCATACGTGCCGTTAAGCCCGTAGACATGCCGCATCGTTCCGGTGACGGTAGTCCCTGGAATCGGGACAGACACCCAACCAAAGCCGACCGTTACCGACACGCTCCCGTCCGTGTCGTAGCCCTCAGACTCTACAACGGAGGCCGGAGAATTCTGAACCTGCACCGAGTTTGTTGCAACAGTGCTTGCACGAACTCGAAGTCCTCGGATGTAGTTGGTTGTGATATCAGGAAGCCCGACTTCGACACCATTCTGGTCTGCGTAGAAAGGGGTCCCTGTCTGATCGCCGATCAGGACCCCATCCGAGGCGTCCCTGCCCCGCAAGACCAGCCGCCCTGTAGAGTCGACGGTGACGATTGGCCGAGCCACGGCCCCCACGTCCAAAGCTTGTATGAGGTCCTGCGTCGACACCGAATAAGGAGCATTGGCGAAGAGGAGCGAGTCGAAGAGGTCTACGTAGAGACTCCCAACTCGCTCAGCTGTATTCGCTCCCGCTGCCGTCTCCGTACGGATCTGATTGGCGCGAACGAGGGCTTGACTTTGGGTAATGGTAGGCATGGATCAACCAAATGTTTCGTCGAACGTGTCGTCAAACATGTCGAACTCATCCACAACTTCCAGAGTATCCGACACTGCGATATCGTAGAAACTCGGGCTGACAACCGGGGTCAGGTTGTTCATCGTGGTGAAGTACTTGGTGACGGGGGTGTCCCAAGTCGTGGTAAAGCCAGGAGTGATCCGCTCCACCATGAGGCTTTCCTGAGCGGTCGCTGTGTCGCTCAACGTGGCCGACCGTCCAACGACCTCAGAGAACGATTGTGACCCTCTCAACAGCCAACGGGGGTCATTCAAGAAACCGCCCCTGCTTGTGTCGATCGTCTCCTCAAGGGTCATCCCTGCAAGGAAGTCCGAACTCCCTTGAACGTCGTCGGAGAACCTCTGGCTGACGTTTAGGATCGCCTGACCCAGGCGATAGGCATCACCCCACAACACACTCGTGGGACCAAGGACACTCGGGATCCCTGGCCGGAACGTGAAGAGGACCGAAGGATCGGGAGGGTTCGGGATGTGATACTCGTCGTAGGCCCTCGTGCAGACTCCTAGCTCCTGAAGCTCGATCGTCGAGTTGCTGGAGACGGAGGCCTCCAAGGCCGGCGAGAAAAAGACCTGTCCATCCGGAGCGCCTAGCAACCCCTCCGTCACCTCTCCGGAGAAGTCCCTGATGGGGATCTCAAGCGGAATTCCTGCCCGAGGGCGTGTCGCATCCACCCACTGAAATGTAACGGCTTCCGGATTTGGAGGGTCCCCGTTAACGTTCAGGATCCCCGTAACACGAACGGAGTAGTACTCGAGAGACTTGAGAGGAGCCCCCAAGACAAGGGTGGCCCGTCGGACAGGAGTCCCACCACTTTGAGTGGCCGAGAGGACAGCAATTGCGGCCCCACCGGTGACGGCCTTGATCACATAACTTAGAGGACTGGTGAGGGCGCCGTTCAGCTGAAGGTCTTCTGAAAAGACCACCTCAACTTTGGTCGGGCTTTGGGCTCCTGCGAGGAACGTCAGCATGGCTCAATCGATGGTCACACGGACAACCCCAGCTCCAGGGTCGCGTGTGATGCGATAGTTGTGGAAGTTGCCGTCGAGGAAATCGAAACTCACCGAACCTAGGTGTGCCCCGTTGTTGAGGTCCACCACCAGGACGTAACGCTCGGCATGAGGGGTCGTCACGAACGCAAGAGCCACCGTCAGGCCTGGGGCTGAAAGCCCGAAACGTACCTGCGTGTCCCCAGTGCCTAGCGTGGCATCGTCGAGCAAACGCAAACGGAACCGGGCTTCGGTTTGCAGACCCGGGGCATCGGGGAGCGTCGTGTTGTTCTTGTAGACCGTCTTCGATCCGGTCGTGCGATAGGTGAGAACGCCACCAGATACGATGGCCGTCACGTCTGCTGGCGTGGTGCTCTCACGTACCCAAGGTGTCGATGCCGTGGCATCGTTCTCCGGCAACACATTGGAGTCTGCATCGTAAGAGAGGCAGACCTCCTTCTGATATTGGACTCCCTTGAACATGGGGCCACAGTCTTCACCGAAGGGAGCGATGAGCCCGTCCTCTCCCGTCGTTTGCTCGATCACGTCCAGGGAGGAATACAGGACATCATCCGGAACGATGAGACGGTAGCGAATCGCACCGCTATTCAAGACGAAGTCCCCATCCGAGTTGAGGACATCTTCGGGACGATTGAGCGCGGCAACGAACTCTTGAACAGGGTATGGCGCTCGAACCTCGAAGGTCTGCGTGCTTGGCACGAGCGGCGTGGAGTCGTTGAGCTGTGTGGTGACCTCCAACGCCGGGTTCTTCAGGAACTCAGGGTCCTTCTTTGGGACAATGCCCGTGGAGCTCGACTTGAAGCTCGTGAGCTCATGCGGCAATGCCGTGTAGAGCCGGTCTGGGCTCTCCATGACGTTCCACTGGTTGAGGACCTGGTGATGCGGGGCAATACGTTGCTCCGTCGGCGTTCGTGTGATGCCGTACCGGAAGTAGTCCCAGGAGGATTGCTCCAGATTCTCTGTGCTGAACGAACCAAAAGCGATGGCAGCCAAGCCGTTCGACAACGTTTTGACGATACCCACCCCGCTATTGGGCAAGTCCAGCGAGTTGTAGCCCACCTGAATCAAGGGGGTCGTATCACTCTCGAACAACAAGGTGACGTCGCCAGTTGTGTTGCGAGAGATCCGGTACTTGTGAGCGACCGTCCAATCGGTCTCTTTGAGGATTCTGTAGCTGACAACTGTGGGACTTGAAGGCCACACACCCACGATCGTCAGGTTCGTAGCGCTGCCAACCGCTGCAACTTCATAGACGCCCTTGTTCAGACCCACGTCCACAACGAGTCGGTCACCCGCGACAACGTTGGACGTGATGAAGTTCGCCTGAGAGTCCCCCAAGGCGTTACCGACCGCCTGAGCCCCCGTACCAGCTACCTTCAGGGGTAGATGGTAGCCGGTGAGCTGATCCGGTTCAGACCCCTTCCAGATGCCAACGTAGCGCTTGATGTCGCTGCGGGTCCTCCAGGCATTGCAGTAGGCCCAATCCACGACCGATAGGGCCGAAGAACTGGCCGGCGTGGAGGACCCGAAGGACACCATTGCGGTGCCCACCGAAGCCGTGAACGCGCTGTAGCTGGCCGTACCGATGAACGCGCTGTCGATGAAGAGAGAAACTAGGTTGCCACCCGTGCTCTTAGCGATGCGGTAGGTGTGGAACTTCGCATCTCCCCAGTTGAACGCAAAGGAAGCGACGACAACGCCTTCCGAGTGCAGGCGCACATACTTGGTCCCGGAGACTTCCGCAAGAAGTACCCCGACCGATCGCGTTCCATCAAAAACCTCGGCAAAGGACCCGGCGAACCCAGCCCCATCCACCGTGTAGGAAACGACCTTGTTCCGGAACTCGAGGAAGTAATCGGTGCTGGCCGCAATGACACGATCGTCAGATGCCGGGAGCTCTGTGTCTTCGATGTAATAGACGAGGCCATCGCCGACAGCGGCGTCAGTGATCCTAAGCACACGTCCAGCAAGCGAAGCCGTTGCCGTGCCCAAGGATGCCCACACGAAGGGGCTGAAATCTTCAGGGAAGGACCCTCCACCGTAGCTGAGCTTGGGAGTGCTCCGATGAGCTAGGAAGGCCACCTGCGTGAGCCTCGTGCCGTCGTCTATGGCGAACATAAGGCCGTACGGATCTACGCCGTGCGTGTAGGTCCGTAGTTGGACGTTGGCATCGACCACCACCTGCGAAGCCGACGTGAGCAACGGCTCCATCCGAACGAAACCCTTGAAGGCTCCGCCCATGAGCGCCATCTCTTCTTCAGAGGCTTCGTCCGTTGCGCTCGTAGAGTCCAGCAGGAGGAAGGTGTTGCTTAGGATGGTCTCCGTTCCGTGATAGCCCACGGGCGTCCACGGCTTAGTATCAACCTCGGGCGTGACCGTCCCCTCATAGTTCACGAAGGACGAGGGGCTCGTCTGAACAGGGTTCGTCGGCAGGATGATGTAGCGAACGAAATCCCACTGCGACGTGCTCTCAGCTTGCCTCGAGATCGAACCAAAGAAGGCGCCTTGAATCTCGTTGAACGGTGCGTTCAACTCTTCCAAGAACGGTGCCTCGCTCGGCAAGATTCTCAGGGTTTCGACAACGTTACCGTCTACGAAGAGTCGTACGACACCGTTCAGATCCTTGAAGATCCGGTAGCTGTGGAGAATCGACCAATCAAAGTCCGTCGGTGCCCCCGTGGGGTCTCCGAAGGAATCCAAGCCGCCGGTCCACGAAGCAGTGAGAGAAGGATCGTCCGCCGATCCCCGCTTGAGGAAGCCGACCTTCCGGACACCTCCGACCGTAAGGAACCCGACCACGTAAGCGGAGATGTCGTCCGTGTAGCCGGCAGCGAGCCCTGTGAATACTCCGTCGGACGTTGGGACGGCCGTGATGTTGAACCGCCACGACAAGGCGAAGGCGCTCGGGAACGTGAGATCGATGCCTCGCGTCCAGAAGATGGGTTGGCCTGTCGGGAACGGTCCGGAGACGTTGTCGATGACCGTAAGGACGCCCGTCGTGACAGAAGCCGCCCCAACACCGTGACGAATCCACGGGTCGGTAGAGTTCTCGGGAAGCACCGTGGCCTCGTACGCAACAAACTCCTCCTCGAGTGTTCGTTGCGAGGACGGGAAGGCGATCCTGTGGATCGGGCTGTTGAGTAGGAGCAACGACGGGTCGTTCAAGACCGGGGTGTACGCTCGCTCATAAGCCCTGTACGCGAGGCTGCGTAGCTTAGGCTGGTCGTTCAACGCCAACACGCTGGCCGATTCGTAGTCCCCCGGACGAACCAACACGTTGTTGTAGCGGTACCTGTGCTGCGTCTGACCTGTGTCAGGTAGGTCACGGTTCCACGAGTTCAACCGGAAGGCGTGAGAGTTCAACCCACGGAACTCAACGGTGGGGTTGCAAGCCCAGCTATAGTCGACCTTCACATCGTCATCCGAGCCAGGGATGTCGCTCAGGAGGATACGTCCGAGCAGACCGTTGACCTCTTCGGGTACGACAGCCTCACCATTGATCCGAACCAAAACATCGGCGGGGTCGTTCGCGATCTCTCCGGTTCGGGGGTCAAAGAGTTCCCAGTAGAGCGCTCCGTTTGCTTGATTCGGGGTCGTAAAACTTGCTTGGAGGCGGGCCCGAGTTGAGTTGACGACACCTTCGATCCTGTAAACCCCCTGAAGGGTCGCGTAGGTCGTCGTGCTGTTCAGATCGACCGTCACGGCATCCGCGGCGTAGACCGTGTCGTTCACAGTCACGTTCTCCCCGACAACATTCGAAGATGTCGTCGGGGAGAGACCCTGCGAACCCAAACGCACGTAGCGTCCGATATGGGTTCCGGTCAACGAAGCTCCAGGGAGTGTAACCTCCGTAGCGGAGACAATCGTGGCCCCAAAGCCAGACTGAAGTACAAGCGGGGGCTTCGCGATGGGCCCCTTGTCCGTGAAGATGCTGCGAGACCTTGACGAGAGGTACCCGCTGAAGGTCTCGATGCTGTAATCCGGATCCAGAGGGTTCCCGCCCATGTCCTTGGGCGTGCCGGAGAAGTTGACGTTCAGATTGTAGGACCCGTTGGTCAACCCTAATGTCTTCAACGCAACGGTCGTCGGGCTGATTGTCCAAACCCGCGTGATCTGCACGGGGTTATCCCCAATGATGACGTAGTCGTCGGGTGACGTGAGCGCCTGATCCGTACGCATCTCTTGGTCGAACTCGACCAACACAACGCCATCTTCCGTGACCGTCGTCTGAAGGATACGAGGCCCTTGTATTCCCTGAGCGTGGAAGGTGTTGACGAAGTCGTACGGGACACCCGCACGACTGGTGAGACCCTTGGCTCGAAGCTCGTAGGTCTCTTGGTTCCGCATCTTGGTGGCGGTCTTGATGCGGAGGCCTTGAACGGCACTCGTCACCCTCCAGTCAATGAGCCCGTTGATGCCCACCGGGAGGGGGCGATCCAGCTCGACCGTGGAAGCGTTCAGAACCGCCACGATGCGGTAAGCCCCTGGAGCGGGGCCGTTCAGGAGCTCGAGGTACCCGTTGACGTCCGAGCTCGTAAACCCGTTCGTGTGGCTGGCGGCATGGGGTCCCAACACCTCCACCGTGTAAGAATCGAAGACCGACAGAGCGTCGACCATCGAAACCTCAGGACCTACAACCGAGGAGGAACCAGAGGAATCCGTCCCCGAGGTCCTAAAGATCGTGGAGAAGAAGTTCTGGCCGCCTTGGTAGACGACCTGCCCACCACCACCCGTCCGGTAGGGCGTCACGATCGGCTCCACCGACCGCAATTGATTGGGAGCTACCCCCGAGATAGATAGGAGTTCGAAGTTCCCACGCTTCTGAAGCGACTCGTACCGGATCTCCTGGGGCAAGGTAAAAGTGAAGCTTTGCCCGTCCGCAGCCAGCGTGGCGGGGAACGGGGTGTACAGCTCCACCGACAGGACGTCAGCGGCCTCAGCTGTGGAACTGCTGTTGGCTAGCACGCCGTCCTTTGTGATGAAATCCCAGAAAGCTCCGTCCGTGGTGTGCACGTGCACATCATCTGCAAAGCGATCTAAGGCTCCCCATTGGTCCGTGGTGGTTACTACATCAGAGGCCGTTCTTTGATAGATCAGCGATGTGCCAACGGAATCCCCAACATTCACCACATCCTGCGGGAAAGACGTGTCTACGATCGATTGATCGCTTATGGACCCAACAACATCGACAATTGTTATCGCGAAACTTGCTGCATAACGGACCTCATCCGTGATGTCGATTGTGTCCCCAATATCCGATTGAACGAAAGCGACGACCTGATCGCCGATGTCAATCGGACTTTCGGTAACATCCCGGAAATAATGCAACCCTGTTGAGATGCTGTCGGTGATCGAGCTGATCGAGTCTGTGGGGGTTTTGGCGTACCCTGTAGATGTTAGGCACGTGTCAGCACAGATCACCGAATCGTTGACCAGAACAGAACGGTCACGAGTAATCGTTGCTTCGTCGGTCACGCTGACGGAGTCCTGTGCCTCCGCCAGCAACGCTACGACCGTGACAATGGTGGCAAAGGTTCCCGGAAGCGTGGCGCCCACCGATCCTGTGATGATCGGAGTCCCTTGTACGGCTACTTGCGTACCAGGAAGAGTTGCCGCTACGGACCCTGTAGCGATGGGGGTGCCGCGAACATCCGCCTGAGTGGCTGGGAGGGAAGCGCCCACCGATCCCACAATGATGGGGGTCCCTTGAACGTCTGCCTGCGTAGCTGGAAGCGAGGCGTCTATCGTACCTTCGTTCTCTTGCCCCTCTTCGAAAATGTTGGCTTGGAGCCCAGGAAGAGTTGGGCTCACAGAACCAGTCGTGATGGGCGAGCCCCTGGTATCACCTTGCGTCGCAGGAAGCGTCGACCCTACGGATCCGGTGATGATCGGGGTCCCTTGAACATTCGTTTGAGTCGCGGGGAGAGAGGCAGCGACAGACCCTTGAATGAGCGAGGTTCCTTGGACGCTCGCTTGCGTTGCTGGAAGACTAGAGCTGACTGAACCTGTAACGAGAGGTGACCCCCGCACGTCGCCTTGCGTTGTCGGAAGGCTTGACTCCACCGAGCCTGTGATGACCGGAGAGCCCCTGACATCCCCTTGAGTTGCGGGAAGAGGGGCTCCTACCGAACCCGTAATGACAGGGGTACCACGAACATCACCTTGCGTTGCCGGAAGAGAGGCTGCAACCTCCCCGAAGTTCCCTCCTTGAACATTCGCCTGCGTGGCAGGAAGTGATGCCTCCACCGATCCTGTGATAACGGGAGTGCCACGGACGTCGGCTTGCGTCGCTGGCAAGGATGCATTGACGGAACCTTGTGTGACAATGGAACCTCGAACATCTGCTTGGGTGCCAGGGAGGTTCGAAGCAACAGACCCTGTGATGACAGGCGAACCTCGTACGTCGCCTTGTGTCACGGGCAAAGGCGAAGCAACAGACCCTGTGGAAACAACCACCCCGCGAACATCTGCTTGGGTCGCAGGAAGATTTGCTGCTACGGAGCCTGTATTGACGACCGTGCCCTGAACGGTGGCCTGCGTCGCAGGCAAGCTCGAAGACACGGATCCGGTGACAAGCGGGGATCCGCGGACATCTCCTTGAGTGGAGGGGAGGTTGGCAGCAATCGATCCGGTGGCAAGAGGAGAGCCACGGACATCTCCCTGAGTGATCGGTAGATTTGCGCCTATCGAACCTGTGACAACAGGCGTTCCTCGAACATCTCCTGTGGTCGCAGGAAGTGAAGCGCCCACAGATCCTGTGACGATCGGGGTTCCACGGACGTCGGCCTGTGTAACGGGCAGCGAAGAGTCTACCGATCCGGTGACGATCGGAGATCCTTGAACATCTCCTGTGGTCGCTGGAAGAGGCGCACCCACAGATCCAGTAACGATCGGAGTTCCACGAACATCTCCCGTGGTGGCCGGGAGATTTGAAGCAACAGACCCCGTGACAACAGGGGACCCTTGGACATCACCTGTAGTGGCTGGAAGGCTCGCTGCTACCGAGCCTTCGTTGAGGACCTCTACAGTGGCTGTTGGTATCGATATCGCAACAACTAACGAGTAGCTCTCGTCGTTGGCATCACAGGCCTGAGTGGTGCCTGTAGCGTAGAGGTAGCTCAGTCGCGCGCTGTCGCCCGACTCACCTGCCTGTGTCTGCCCGTTGGTCCACCCGGCGCTGAGTGATGGGGCCACGCCTCCCACGAACTGATCGAATTTGAGGACCAAGTCCTCGGCGACCGTGGTGAGCGTCACGGATACAACGTTCGAACTCTCTGCGTTCGCTGCATCCGCGTCACGCCAGGAGGTCGTGTCGCCGTCCTTGGTGAAGACAACGATGCAACAGGGGCCGTTTCCGATGGCCCCGTCTGACCACGCGATCGTGAGCGACTGAGTCCCTGTCGGCGGATTGTACCAAACAGCACCGCCGCCGCTCGTCAACGTAGCGCCGAGCCCATTCTTGTTTATCGTCTGGTCCGGCGCATCGCCTCCCAACGTGAATGTCGGCAGCGTGGTTTCGTTGCCGTCGCTGTACCCGCCGGCAAACACATATACAGCGGTCGCATCAGTCGGGACCGAGATATTTTGAGGTGCCGGCGTCGCTGACCCGCCCCAGCTGATCGCCGTTGGCGTCCCTATGATCTTAACCTTGTGCTCGGTGACGCTCCCTTGGGTGATGGGGAGGCTTGCGGCCACACCGCCGGTGATCTTCGAGTTGAAGACCGCGGTAAAGGCTATCCAGAAACTAGACTCTGAAAGCGTTGTGGTACGGGTGCCTGTTGCTCCAGCGGCACGGGTTTCGGTCCAGAGCTCGATGAGATCAGAGGTGTCCTCACGCTCCGTCATCCCAGCAGGAACGCTCGTAGTCGTACCACTGGTGCCTCCCTGGAATAGGACGAGCATAGACCCGTTGAGCCCAACGTTGTTGTCAGGCGCGACAATCGTGCCAGTAGTGTCGAAAGCCCAACCCGTGTCGTACGGTATTTCTCCCGCGTCTCGTATATCGAGCACGACAACTATCGGCTGTGTCCCTCCGCCGCCGAACGTGTAGTTTCCGCCGCTGCCTTCAGAACCAGTTCGCACCTTGGTCCAAAGACGAACCGGGACCCCAACGCCCGGGATCTCATCACGTTGGGTCCAGGATCCGTCGGGAGGCGTGGCTACATCAATACCGAACGCGACGAGGATATCTCCAACGGCACCGGTCGGAACCGCGACAACGCCACCACTGACGAATCCTGTCGTGCTGTCGATATACTTGACGGAACCATCATCGGTCGTGAAGTTCCACGAGGTGAGGTCGGAGATCCCTCCCCATGGCGCAGAATCGCTGGTGGCTAGGATCGCACCGTTATCAACCTCGACATGATATTGAAGACCTCGACCGAAGGTTCCAAGAGGAGGCTTGACCGTGACCGTATCTGAGGAAACCGAGACTAGGTCACTATTGGTAACTGAGATTGTTTGAACGGTGGTGTGGGACACACCACGAAAGGCAACCGTGAGGGCAACCCACTCCTCATTCGTATTGGTGAACGTCCCTGGATTTTCGCTACCAGCAGTAGTGGAAGCAAGCTCCGCGTAGGCGAGCCACGATCGACTACCAGTGGTCGTGTGACCGCTGTTGATCGTACCTGTATTGCCGTAGCCGCTCGGATACGCGGAAGCAGAACCGTTGCCGTCGCCACCTGCAATTGCGAAGACAAGCGTTGGTTCAGTACCCCACGGGAACGTAGCCGACGGTGGATCGGCAGCTGCGCTGGCCCCCGTAGCGGGGGTCGGCA
>JACCDR011392863.1_pt1 | contig 13195 bp, 12 predicted proteins | sample 7446431 | NCBI WGS metagenome assembly JACCDR01 (sample SAMN15323443, study PRJNA562643) | freshwater metagenome | isolation source: river surface water | place: USA:Blue River Watershed | collected 2017-08-17
ATTGGTCTCTACCACCATGTGCGGCGTCCTGTTCGAGGCATCCAGATCAAGAACGACACCTACGCGTCGATCCAGGTTCGTCAGTCGAACGGCATCGCTATCCCTCTCTTCGATGCCGCTGCTGCCAGCGACACGGGTAAGGGCATCCGGAACTCGAACTTCATCGTTCAGTCTCTCCAAGAACAGCGTGCAGAGAAGCAGCAGATCGTTCTGACCTTCGGCGAGCCCTACGTCTTCTTCTTTGGAGAGCAGCCACGCATCCTCAACGTGACGGGTGTCCTTCTCAACACAGAAGACTTCAACTGGCGAGCTGAGTGGTGGGAGAACTACGATCGCTATCTACGCGGCACACAATGCGTTCGCCAGAAGACGCGTGTCTATCTCTCGTGGGATGACATCGTCGTCGAGGGCTACATCATGCAGGCGAACGCGAGTGAGGATGCCCAGAACCAGCACCTCGTTCAGTTCCAGTTCCAGATGTTCCTGACCAACTACCAGAACATCTCTCGAATCGGCGACATCAATGCCCACTGGTCTGGCAAGGACATCAATCTCGATCCGTCGACGGTAGATCTTCCAGGCACGGGCGGTACGTCTTCAACAACACTCGTTCGTCAGGCCAACATGATCAGCGAGCAGCTCGAGGCTGGGCAGAACTCCGGCTCCCTATTCGAGTTCCTCCGCAAAGGTCAGCTCAACGACGCTTCTCAGCGGCTCGTTCAGCTCCAAGGCCAGCTCGTCGACTTCCTCTCGGTAGCTGGACAGTTCGTCTCTGGCAGGAACATTCGAGTCCCTGTTGGTTTCGAAGGTGCTGCCGCTTTCGACCAAGAAGTTCAACTCGCTCTGTCGTCGATTCCAGGCGCCTCCGACATCATCAACGGCGGTGGTGTGGTGACCCTGAAGACGGGCGGCCTCAATCTCGTTCCGGAATTCCGGGCAGCTCTTGGCTCCAAGTTCGGCCCGGCTCGTGTTGGCCTCCCTCTCAGTGCCAACGAGGACGAGTTCGTGGCTCGAATGCAGCAAGACGACACCGGAGCTCAGAAGTACAACAGCCTCTTCGCTGGTCAAGCTGCTACCGAGAACGACGCGACCTCCAAGGTGCTGGAGGTGTATGAGAAGTTCGGTATTGAGACAGATCCACCCAGCGAGCTGACATTGCTCTTCCGAAGGGCTATGTTCGGCATCGTCTCCTTGGGTGCAGGTATGAACGTAGCCGACTCGAGCAAGCTCCGTTCTAGCCTCAATGCGATCGGAACCTTCTTCTAATGGGTGCAGCTGGCCAACAGCTTGGCCTTCGACTCTTCCTCGAAGGACTCGAGGTTCCTGTCGTCGGAGCTCAAGTTCAGATCGGAATCAACGCTCCCGCTACCGCCTCCATCCAGGTGGTGCCGAGCGACAAGATCGTCGAGCTCAAGGCTCGTACGATGGTCCATCTGTTCTTCTGGGACTACACGAGAGACAACGCTCCTGTCTCTACGCCGCCTGATCCAGATCGCGTAGCCGAGCAGTACGGTGTCACGGTCGATGAGGCCAGGAACATCATCGCTGACAACCCGGACTTGTTCTCCACACCGGAGCAAGACGAGCTCCGAGGCTACAAGCTGCTCTTCTCGGGTGAGGTCATTGGCGTCGTCTACATGAAGACCCCGACGGGCCGACAGGCTGTTCTCCAGTGCTCGGACTTCTCGACCTACTGGGACACGACCTATCAGTTCTTCGTCTCGTACTCTCCCAACGGCAACTTCCTCGGAACCTCTGCTGCGGTCTGGGCAGGTAGCGATTCTCTCTTCGACGATCTCACGGCTGGCCATACCTCCGTGATGAACGAGTATCTACGGAGCAAGCCGCAGACTCCAGGTCTCCAAGGAGTGAAGGGCCTCATGGGAGGCATCATCGCTCTGCTCGAGGCAATGGGTGGTGTCCCCAAGCATACGCACGGCATCAACGACTTCTTTACGATCGCTGAGCTCAAAAACCACATTCTTCAGCAGATCGTAGCCGAGCAGAACGACGACACGTCTCAACGTCTCTTCGACGACAAGGCGTTCATGGATTGGTTGACGAGAGGTATGTCCAGCCTCGGTCAACTAACCACGTTCCGCGACATGATGAAGTTGCTCTTCAAGTACGTCTACTACGAGGTTGTCCCCAACCCCGCAGCCATGTACGTCCGGTCGAAGCAGTCCCAGACGAAGACCAAGAGAGTCACATCGACGACCAAGCTCGATCTTCCTGGCGAGCTCCGCGGCCATGTTCAGGCCAACTACTTGGCTGCCGAGAAGTGGACCGTCAACACGTACACCGACGAGCCGTACGACGAGGATAACTACGCCCGGACATTCAAAGCGAACCTGAAGAAGATCGCAGACGCTCAGGGCATGCCGAAGGTCTACAAGACGAAGATCGAGAAGACCTACGTCTGGCTGGACAAGATCAAGTCGACAGCTCGAGAGTCTCGCCAGCCTACGCAGGCAGCTCAGGGAACAACGATTGGTCCGTTCCCCTCGCAGACGTTCAGAGACAACCGTGCTGCTTGGAGAAGGGTCACGGACATCCTTCTCGACGTTCTGGGAGCGGACATCCGATTCACCAGCTCCTCGAACAAGGTCAGTCGAACCGCCCCAGAGCTCGACCGTCTTCACACGCAGATCTTCCGTCCGGACTGCTTCTTCGCAGCTCCGCCTCGCTGCAACGTCATCTTCCCGGACCAGAACACCTCATTCACCTTCTCGAAGAACTTCCTCCAGGAGACGACTCGTCTTCGTCTCTCTGTCGATTGGCTCTTTGGTGGAGATTCTGGCGGCCTGCTCGCCGAGTATCATTTCGCTCCGGCGACGACAGAGATTCGGAAGCTGGCCAAGCTCCAAGGCAACGCCGGCATTCGAGCTCTCCTCCCGTGGGAGATCTACTCCGGCATCCTCCCAAAGTTCGAGACCATCCACGAGGTGAACTACGTCGCTGGGCAGGCGGAGAGACGTCGAGGAATTCGCGGCAACATCAAGGGTGCAGCCACAAGCTACGCCCAGCGTACGGCCAACTTCAACTACATGAAGTACCGCTTCGCTTCTCGTCAGTGCGAAGTTTCGACGAAGTTCAATCCGTTCGTGGTCTGCGGCTTTCCAGGCGTCATCCTGAACAAGCCGTTCATCCTCGATCCGGAGACGGCTCAGAAGCAGCTCACCGCTCAGTCGAGCAACGCCAATGACGACATCTCTGAGATGGTTCGACGTGTGGCTCGAGACGTTGGAGCTCCGACGCAGTACCTAGGCATGATTGCCGCCGTCTCTCACAGCATCCAGCAGGACTCTGGATCTACGTCCATCCAGTTCACGCATGCTCGAGCTCACCGCATCACCGACGACGACTTCTTGAATGTCTTCTCGACCGAGATCTCGAAAGAGCTCGAGACAGACATCATCCCCACCGTTCTCAATGCAGATACGCTGCTGAAGAAGGGTGACTATCGACTGCTCAAGTACCTGATGGATGCTACTCCCCAGGACCTCGAGAAACAGGCGCAAGCCGTTCAAGACGAGCAGGAAGACCTGGGAGACGACGATGATTCTCCGCCTCTTGAAACGCGTCCTAGCGGCGCCCCTGATCTGGACAATGTGGCTGCTCTGGCCCAGTTCGGTACTCTTCTCGCTCCAGCAAATGTCGAGAAGCCAGCCAAAGTCAGCATGGCATCGACGCAATCGCGAGGTGACACGAACGTCCCCATCCGCGGTCGCGTAAAGAAGGACCGTCTCAAGAACTCTCGAGAAGTGATTCTCGTGCCAGATCCTGGAGGTAAGCTCGCGATCGGAGCCAAGGGACCCAAGGGCGGCAAGATCACTCAGATCCAGTGCGTCACCGACCAGGCTATCGGCATTGTCGGAAGAGACACAGCTCGTCGCCTGTCTCAGGGACAGAAAGTAACGCTGACGAGCAGCCCAGGTGATTCGTTCACTCGAGATCCAACCACCGGCAAGCTCATCCTTCAGGGCAACGTTGTCGACAGCTCTCAAGTGACCTACCTCTGGAAAGAGATCGTCATCTACGAAGAGGTACGGACAACCAAGAAGGCAACCAAGCTCCTTCCCGTCGAAGAAGGTCTTCGTCCGCCATGGTTCAGTCCGCTCTACTCGAACTGGTTCATTGGCGAGGAGATCTACCAACCGTTCTTCGGCTGCGGTTCCATCGTTGATCAAGCTCTGTTCGTCTCTGACTCGGGAGCAGCCACCTTCGGAACCGGACGTACTCAGCAACAGCAGGTTCTCGACCAGCTCAAGTCAGCTGGCAATGACCGCAAGAAGGTTCTCCAGATTCTCGAAGACGCCAAGGCGAAGAAGATCTCCGATGTTCCAGACATCGAGTCTTCCGTGGATGTGTTGGCCTATACGTACGGTGAAGTTCGTCGACTCAATCTCGACGTTCACCGCTTCGTTCATGACTACACGCATCGTCCGATCGCTACGATGGAAGACATCTTCGGTACCTCGGATCTCCAGTACAAGGTCAACGCCAACAACACGCTGTCGTTGGTCACCGGAACACCGGGCTTCCACTCGACAGCCATCGCAGATGTCGGTGGTCAGCTTCGCGGCCTTCTAGACAACCCGGACTTGCTGCTCTCGAGGCTCAAGAAGGGTGCAGGCAAGAAGGTTCCTGTGTCTCGTGACCTTGACCCCCGCCCCGGTCGTAGGGCAAAGGTGCTAGAGTACTTGCAGGAGATCAACGCCTCTTCGGGTAGCTTGGGTGTCGGTGTTGAGGGCTGATTAGGCTTCCGTCCCCGCGATACGGTGCGTTACCCTCCAACGGAGGTCCCATGGCCAAGTCATATCTCGAGAAGATGGCGGAATCCTTTCAGGACGAGGTCCTGAAGATCGCTGCCGAGAAGCAGGGCATGTCCCCAGACGCGATGAAAGCTATCGGCCTGGTCGGAGCAGGTGCTCTGGGTGCCGAGTTCCTTCGTCGTGCAGAGCGTGACCGCAAGATGGGTCGCGCGATGAGGTTGCAGCAAGGCGCATTCTGATGACCTCTCCGCTGAGAACCATACGAGCTTTCTCTTCGGAGCTCATGAAGATTGCCTCCGGCATCAAGCACGATGCGGATGTTCGCAAGCTTCTTGCCGAGCGACGGGGAGAAGAGTACCTCGACGGCGGTCGTCTTCTGACGAACAGCGAAGCCGAGGCTCCCTACGCGAACCAGAAGATCGCGTCCGGCTATCAGGCCGGTCTCAACGCTGGTGTCGGTTCCTTCGATGTTCTTCGTTCGAAGAAAAAGAAGAAGAACAACTACCAGACAGTTCGAGACTACGCAGGCACTGCTCTCAAAGGCGGTCTCACGGGTCTTGGTATTCTCGGCGCAGCCAATACGCTGAGAGGTCGCTTCGGATCTCCAGTGGGCCCGACGGCAACGCGGCAAGCTGTGAGAGCTGCTCGTCAGGCAGCCACCGCAGGAGCTGGTTTGGCTCTCGCCGATCGTGCCTACCGACACAACGACCTTCCAGGTCAGGACAAGACGGCTTTCGCAGTCAGCCCTGGCCTCAGCACCAATTTCAAGAGCCCAGCCGGCGAGCTCGCTCGATCGGGCCAGACTGGCGGCTTCCGAGGCGGCATCATTCATGATACTGGCAAGGCTCCGCAGAGCCTTCAGCTCGGCAAGAAGTTCCGCCTTCCCTGAGGAGACCCATGATCACCCGTGATTCCTACGTCGCCTTTCTCGAGAAGCGTGCAGCTGATGCGGCCGAGTCGGCTATCGAACCGACCGACAGCGTCCAGCTCACCACGCAAGAGTATCGGAAGAACCGCGAGGACGATCGTCAGTACCTGAACAGCATCTTTCCCAACGCGGGCGAGGTGCAGAGCAATCAGTCGGCGACGGTCAAGAAGATGTTCGACAGCATCCCCAAGGATGCCATCGTCGGAACGCCTCTTCTCAAGGTTGCTCGAGCAGTCTTCTTCGACGCTGTGAACAGCGGCAGGATCAAGACGGCTTCTCCAATCCATGCCGAGCTCGTGTATCGCTCCTTCGCGAACGAGCTCGAGAAGATCGCCAACATGGGTGGACTCAGTGGCGGTGCTCTCGGTGGTGCTGTTGGCGGCGGCGCTGGTATGAGCATGCCCTCTGTCCCGTCTCAGGGCGTGAAGCCAGCAGCTCCTGGTGGCGGCGCCATGGGCAAGCTTGCTGGTCTTCGTCCACAAACCCTCTCTCAGGTCGCAGCCAAGAACCAGATGGCCATGAGCCGTCCGGCCAAGGTCTGGGACCTCTCGAGCCCGATGTCCGCTGGTGCAGCTGCGGCCAAGCCCTCTCTTCCGCAAGGGTCGGGCACCAGTGTCCACCAGGGCGGGTTCTTCTCGCGTCTCTTGGGACGGTGAATGAGCAATGCTCTCGACATCGACCTGCTTGACGAGTTCCTAGAGCTCGACCTCGTCAAGGAAGCCCTGGCTAAGAAGAAGCAGCCAGAGCCGAAGGACAAGAACGTCCTCAAGGCGACGCAGAAGAAAGAGATCGACCTCTGGCACAACTGGAACACCCAGGGACGGAAGCCAGAACATCTCAAGCCTCTCTACGAGTCGTTCAAGCCTCTCCTCCAGAAGGAGACGAACAAGTGGAAAGGTGTCGAGATTCCGAAGTCGGCCATCAACGCCGAGATGCGGAAGCAGTTCGTGAACGCGGTCAAGACGTATGATCCTGGCCGCAACACGCAGCTGAGCTCGTGGGTCACCACGAACCTCCAGAAGTCCTCGAGGTTCATGAAGACCTACCAGAACTACGGCAAGATCCCCGAGGGTCAGATCTCCAAGATCCGCGAGTTCAAGCAGGCCAAGGAGAAGCTGTTCGACATCCACGGATTCGAACCGGACACGAAGACTCTCGCTGACCACCTCAAGTGGCCTCAGAAGAGAGTCGTCCAGCTTCAGAAGGAACTGGCTCGAGAGGATCTTCCTCTCTCCGGATTCACGGGTGGAGACCCCGCAGAGTCCCTCGCTCCCAAGGAGCTCGAGGCGATCCGGATTCTTCAGTTCGACAAGCGGCTCTCTCCAGACGAGAGAACCGTGTACGAGTACACGTTCGGTATGAATGGACGCAACCGGCTACAGCCCGGTCAGATTGCCAAGCAGACAGGTCTCCATCCTTCCAAGATCTCCCGTATCCGCGGCAAGCTGAAGGGGTTCGTACAGGAAGCGATGGAGGTCCTGTGACATGGCAGGCAACGCAGTCAAGCGCCTAGAGGAGCTCGAGAAGGCAGCCTCTGAGTGGTTCTCGTCTGAAAAGAACCGACTCAATGCCCAGTACGACTTCCTCGATGCCATCTCCAAGAAGCGAGGTGGTGCAGTCGGTCTCCAAGACGCCAATGCAAATGGCGCCTCGGTCATTCTCGTCGACTCGATCAACGAGTACCTCGGAAGGGTGACGAGTTGAGCCGACTGACTTCATATAGGCAGCCGAACCGGAAACCCGTCATCACGATGGATGATCCTCCGGACTCTCCGCACGCCTACGATGACGAGTTCAACTCGGTGTCTCTTGATCCCAAGTGGAATCTCTACACGCCGATCGATCCCGTCAACCATATCCATCCGTATGCCTCGGTGGTCGGTAGCGCTCGAGTCAGCCATAACAACTATCGTCAGTCGTGGCTGATGGCTCAGCCAGTCCCCAACGTTGTATGGGGCGTCTTCCAAGCAGTCACGTTGCCCACCAACTGCTTTGCGTGGGCTCGCATGTCATTCAATACGCGATTCAACGCAGTTTCGAACAACGAGGCAGATCTCGCGCTTCGCTTTTGTGCAGATGCTGGCGGCTTTCCGGACTCTCTCAACTGCGTTCATATGAACCTGAACGAGTCCGACGCCAACACCGTTCTTGCGAAGGGCGGCAAGGCTGTTGCTGGTGTTGGTACTGCCTCAGCAACGAGAAACGTTGGACCACAGACAGTCGGCACCGACTCTCTCATCCAAGACGCTTGCTACGTCGGAATCCAGAAATTGGGAACCACCTACAACTTCGGGCTTGGTTGGGAGAATGGAAACTGGTTGTGGCTCACTCCTCAAACGAGTGCCGCTACGTATGTCTGGCTCGAGGTCGTCTTCGTCAACATTACGAGCAACGCTCCTGGTTCTCTCATTATGGGATGCGACTTCGTTCGCTTCAAAGACGGAGCAGAGCTTCCATGAGTCGACGTCTTCAACCTCAATGGTTGCGCCAGCACGCCAACTTCATCGATCCGCCGCTCTGCCCTCATCCCTACGATGACGAGTTCGAGTCTGGAACGCTCGATCCTTCTTGGACAAGAACGGGCCCTTCGGGCGGAACTTTGTTCGATGATGTAAATCCAATGTCCATTCATGCTGCCTTCAGTTCTGGTGGCTGTCGTTGGGCTCTTCCTGGAATGCCGGGAGGACGTCGCTCTTACTACATGGTTCAGCCTCAGGCAGGCCCAGTTCCCGGGGCAGCTCAAGTTCAGATCCAAAAGACCGTCGTTGTTCCTTCGAGCTGCTTCATGTACTCCCGAATGAGTTTCTCGAATCGTACGGGAAGCCAGCCCACCAACGATGCCGTCATTGGTATCGGGCTCTATCAGGGAGTCCCTTTTGCTGATGGGATCAACGTTGCGTTGAACAAGGGCAACCTGACCGCCATCCAGGTCACCGCAACTCGTCATGTCGCGAGTGTTGCCACCACGATCGGCGGTTCCACTGGCAACGAAAACAATAAGGGCCAATCGTTCCATACCGTAGCCATTCAAAGAGACGGCACCACGTACCATTGCTGGGCCCTTGCCGCCGAAGCGTATTGGCAGTGGCTCGGCAACATCACGTGGAACGGCACGCCAGACACTGCGGTCATCTACTTCTTCAACAGCTCAACGACCGCCCCCGGTAACATGATTCTGGGTGTCGACTTCGTTCGCTTTTCAAGAACGGGGCTTCGCACATGACCGCCAAATGGCTTATCAAACGGCCGGCAAATCCCTCGAAGTGGGATGACGAGTTCGAAGGTGCACGCATCCATCCAAAGTGGTCGAGGTACGTCACCGCTGACCCCGCGATGGAGGAACACACTATCAACGCCATCGATGGGTCAGCCTCGCAGCAATGGCAGAACATCCATCGATTCAAGAGGTCATGGATCTATCGCCAGCCTGCTGGACAGGGTGTCATCGACAACGGACAAGGTTACACGCAAGACTGTCCAGACCTTCCAGAAGAATGCTTCATCTACATGCGGGGCGGACGAAGCAATCGTCGAGGAACTGCGGCAGATGGTGACTGCGAGATCGCTCTTCGTCTGCTCATGCAGAACAACGACTACGCCCTCATCATGTGGGACTCGGCGTCGAGTATTGTCTCGCCTCTTCATGCTCGAAGCGTCGCAAGCGCTGGTGGCTACGCAAACATCGGCCTCGTTCGTAACTTCCTGAGCATCGCAGAAAGTGTCGAATACCTCGGTCTTCAGCGGCTCGGGTTCACCTACCATGCGTGGGCTGCATCAAGCAGCGGAAACTGGCTCTGGATCAACTCGTACACCCACGTCTCTACTCCGAGCTATTTCTTGTTCGCGATGGGAAACACGCAAACCGCGACTCCAGGAACAGCGACTCAAGGTGTAGACTTCTTCCGCGTTATTCCCGGCTCCAAACTCCCCTGAGAGGACAGAATGGCTTCTCCATTTCTCACTAGAACCTGGACTGTGACGCCAAACATCCGTCAGGCGTATGTCAGCCTTGCGGACACCGTTGGCTACGTCCTCTATCAGAACAAAGCAGCTCTTGTTGCTGCTGGGTGGACCGTCAAATGGACCTGTGACGGAACAACGGGGCCGGCTTCCGACGGTGACAACACCGATCGCTGGCTGAGCAAGACGGATGCAGACAACCGAGGAGCCAACGCGTCTGCGGCTCAGTCGTTCGCAGTTCTTCAGAACTCTGACGGTGTTCAGGTTCTTCTCGCTTTCCAGGGAGCGGCAGACCACAACGCCCGTCTCTCGTTCAGCCCGAGCGGTAGCTTCGCTCGAGCAGGTACGGTGACGTTTCAACCAACGGCGACGGATGAAATCGTCTTCCATGCGCCTGGCGACTCGTTGGTGAACTCGGGAACGTCTGGTGATCGCGTGATGACCATCATGACGTCATCGGATACGAGAGCCTGGAGATTTGTTCTCTTCCGGGCGTCTGCCATCTTGGCGTATTGCGGCGTCGAGAGAGTGTCCAATCTCTGCGCAAACAACATCTTTGGAACGACGGGCTCCAACAACATCCCTTATGTCGGCTTCCGGTTTCTCACAGGAACTCGAGGAACGAGCTTGGGAGGTCCTGTCGATGCGTGGCCCAACGTTGCTGTCGGCGCAACAGGTGCCCTCGGATTCGCTGCCCGTATCTTCACTGGCGGTGCTCTTCGAGCTGTTCGATTGATGGGAACGAACTACGTCGTTGGACATCTCGTCGGAAACGCGGTCACCACCTTCGGTCGTGGTCAGTTCGCATCTACCGCTCCCGCTCTTCAGGGTGGCGCTGTCTCGCCTCTTCTACCGATGTATCTGTGGGGAGAAGCAGCGGCCAACCTAGACGGTCTCGCCGGTACTTTGGTCGACTGGTGGCAAATGGTCACGTCTTCTGCGACGGTGCCCGCAGTCAGTGACTTTGTTCCGGGATACGATCCAGGAGACAACCCTGTATCTCCCGTCAGAACGAACTGGTTGGTTGCTCTCGGCCCAGGCATTGTGATTCCTTGGCGTAATGCGGCAGCTTCTCTAGAGGTCGCCTAAATGGCGTCTTACGACGCACAAGTTGTCGATCCAATGACCCTCGGCGAGGCAATCGGCGAGGCGTATCACACTGTCTTTTACGGTGACGAGACAGACTTCAACACTAGTGTTGGGCCGAGTTATCAAGATGGATACGACGATGGCTTTGAAGACGGAGAGCTCGCTGGTTACGACGAGGGCTACGATGATGGCTACCTCGAAGGCAACCACACAGACTTCGTCTATGCGGGTGCGGTCGTTGCGGTCACGGCCCAAGACTATGCCGGTCTTCCTCTCACAGGACTGACGCCGACGTTCAGCGTCTACCTCAACGCAGCCACGGGAGTGGCGCAAGCTGCTCCGACGGTCAACGAGTCGGGCGGCGGGCACTACAACTTCTCGCCGACGGGAGCATATCCTTGCGGCATCCTCACTCTTGGTGGTGCTTCGCACCCAAGATACTTCCTCTACAATGCGATGAGCCCGTACTTCGTCTTCGCGGCGTATGACGAAGAAGGTCAGCCTCTTTCGGGCCAAGTTCCCGTGTGGCTGAACCTGAAGAAGGTCTCCGACGGTTCCAATGTCTCCCAGCCAGCCATCACCGAGCTCTCTGGAGGCCTCTACAAGACGACCATGTTCTCGGAACACGTCGCGGGAATCATAGACCTTGGCTCAGCGTGCTTCCCTCGATACATTCCATACGACTCAGAAAACTTGATGAGCTACCACTTCGTACTGGGCTATTACGAAGGAACGGAGGCAGACAGCGTGCTCGTCGTAGATCACAACACAGCCAAGACCGTCTCTGTTCGCACCATCAATGCCTCGACGGGCCTTCCCTTCGTTGTCAACGACCTGGACCTTGCTGCGGCAACCGTCTCGTTGAAGAAGTCGGGTGGTGCCTTCGCAACCATCACCCCTGTTCTGACGAAGAGGAACACGTTTGTCGACGTCGCTCTTACCAGCACGCATCTGAACACGCTGGGCATCGCAGACCTTGTTCTCGATATTCCGTCTTCGATTTCTCCATCTCTCAAGATGGATGTACGAGCCGCTCCTCAAGACACAGCTATTCTCGCGGCTATCGCGAACGTCGATTCTGACATCGCAGCTGTAGAGGTCTCCATCGACGGTGTCGAGACGAATCTCGGGGCCGCCATCTCAGGCGTCGCCACTGATGTCGATGCTGTACAAGCCGCCGTTGCCAACGTCGATGCTGACGTGGCCTCGGTGAAGTCGGACACAGCGTCAACGCTGAGCTCGATCGGATCGATGGTCACGATGCTCACCGAGCTCCACAAGATTGGTGTCAATCGATGGAAGGTCGCCAACAACCAGTTGACCATCTACGACAACAACGGGACCACGCCTCTTCGTGTCTATGACCTTCTTGACGAGGACGGTCAGCCCACGATGACGAAGATCTTCGAGAGGGTGGAGTCCTAAATGACCTACACGTACTTCATCACTCTCGCGGAGAGCGACAGTGATCTCAGGACCGTCTACTTCGAGCTCCTCGACAGCTCGGGAGAACCTGCCAACGTCGCGACGGATAGCGACAACCTCCAAGTCAGCTTCGACAACGGAGAACAGTACTTCACTCGAGAAGGCGACTGGCTCCAGTGCGGAACTGGTGACGGCATGTACCGCTATACGTTCTCGACGGGAGAAGTGAGTGGTGTACAGGGCAAGAACCTTCTTCTTCGTTTCAAAGAGTTCGGTCTCCCTACGAAGGTGATGCCTGTCATGTTGCGCGAAGCAACAGCAGGAGGAGGCGGCGGAGACAACACGGAAGTTCTAGGCGCCATCGCCGATATGCAGGCTGACGTCGATACCCTCCAGATAAGCGTCAACGATGTGGGGAGCGATGTCTCTTCGATCGCTGCAACGCTTGCTGGCATGTCTCCCATGCTCGAAGCGCTGTACCGTATTGGTGTCGGTCGTTGGAAGATTCAGGGTACGCAGCTCCTCATCTATGACGAGGACAACACCAGTGTCTTGCTCTCGTTCAACCTGAAGGATGACGTGGGTGCGCCTACTTCCACGCGTATCTTCGAACGTGCTCCTGTTCCGTGAAGAATTGTTCCCTTACCGGAATTCGGCCCTTATCTTCAGGGGAACACCATGAGCAAGACGAATGTCTGTGAAACACGGCTGCTCCAGCTGTTGTTCAACAACCAAGACTTCGCCAACATCGGCGATGCAGCCGGTCTCCAGAACAGCGCCACCGAGGGGTTCTTTTACCTCTCGCTGCACACGGCTGATCCCGGTGAAGCTGGAGACCAGTCGACCAGCGAAGTCGGCTACACGAGCTATGCTCGAGTCGCTGTCCCGAGAAACTCGGGTGGCTTCACGGTCTCCGGAAACCAAGTCACGCTGACTGCCAACATCGATTTCCCGATGGGAACCGGTGGCTCTGGGGCGGCGACGCACTTCGGTATCGGAACCGCTCCCAGCGGTGCTG
>JACCDR011766090.1_pt1 | contig 13192 bp, 14 predicted proteins | sample 7446431 | NCBI WGS metagenome assembly JACCDR01 (sample SAMN15323443, study PRJNA562643) | freshwater metagenome | isolation source: river surface water | place: USA:Blue River Watershed | collected 2017-08-17
CGGCATAGCCGCTCCTGGCATTTGAGGAGGCACTGGCATTTGTGCGCCCATACCAAGATTAGGGCCGACTGGAGTAACCTTAGGCGGGTAACCTGCCGGCATATATTCGCCCATGATTGGCTGACGCGGTCTGAATAGCATAGTTGTCTCCTAACTCAGGGCATACCCTAATCCTGCGCCGATTAACGCCCCCACACCAGCTCCTATGGGACCAAAGGTCATCCCAGCACTCGCGCCGGTCAACGCACCGCCTACAGCGCCAGCGCCTGGCGAGGATTGATTAGGATTCGGAGCGGTAGACGATTGGGTACTTTCGCGTCCAGACGCTTGGTTTAACACATTACCGAAGAACCCGTGCTGCGTGTATGGGTATTGCTGCCTCGCCAGAAACTCTTGGTACGCAAGATCCATAGCCTGCTGCGTCAGCGCCCTCTGCGCATCTCCGGACACCCCGAGCCTGCTTAGATCTGCGAAGCGCTCCTGGGAGATCCCTTGTAGCAGCGGAATAGCTTGCATTTGTCTGGCGCGCTCGGATTCCAGCGCCATGTTCTGCCGGTCGATATCCGCCTGCGTGAACTGCCCAAGCCTCCCAAGTTGTTGCTCCATTAAGCCCTGGCTACGCGCGTAATCCTCGCCGCGCATAGTGGTGGACACATTGGACAATTGGCGAGCCAGGTTCTCCCTATCTATATCTGCCTGCTGCAAATGGGCTGTCCCGCCGAAAGCGCCAGCTCTATTGAACAATGCCGACGTGCTCGGCGCGGTAGAGCGCATATACTGATTGGCGATTTCTTCTTGCGCCATGCCGATTTGGCCGGACAGATACGGATTGTTGCCAATGAACGGATTGTAGGCCCGAGAAAACGGATTAGACGCAGTAGGGCGGAAGAACTCGCCGCGTGCAGTCTGCTGCGCTACCCCTGCGGCGAGGTTCGTGTTAGGGTCGCCAGATAGTGCGCGGGCGCGAACGCCCTGCATCGCCGCCAGCTGGTCCCCTGAAAATCCAGCAATCCTCGGCCCAGGATATGGCGTATACGGCTGTTCAGCAAGCCGCTGTCCCTGCTGGATGTACGGAGCAAGATACGGCTTTACATATTCCGGGACTTCGGTTTTTGAGATCTGAGTGATTTCGTCAGGTTGCCCGCCGCCGCCCATCTATAGCTCCTTCGTGTACCGTACGTTTGACGGTGTGAACCCGTAACGTTTTGCAAGTCTACGCCAACCCATACGGTTAGACCAGAATACAACCCGCTTCGCGCCGACATCTTTCGCGATCTGTTCTATATCTTCGTAGAAGTCTCGACCATCTTCCATTGTATGTGCCGCCCAGATGAACAGTTCCGTGCCGTCTAAAGACTGATGTTTCTGTAGGATTACGAAGCCCGCAGTTTCACCCTCCAGGACACCACGAAACGCTTCTGCCGACTCTGTCTTAAGTGCCATATATACGTCTTCCGGTAACCAATGCTGGCTAGAAGACTCTAGGATGCGCTCCAACCCTTTGCGGATCCACGGCCATTCATACCTAAGATCTTCCTTAGGAATGAAGCGTAGCGCCGTACAGCGATTCGGAACGATCTTTAGCCCCCGTGACCCAGCGTCAACCGCTAGTTGCCGGTGAGACATCGCATCTCCTTGAAGGATGGGGTTGAGGTGGTAGACACATTGACCCAGCCGATAATTACATACTTGCTGCCAGCTCCGCCAAGCTCCGTCGGCGTCTTGTGCCAGACGATATCGCCCTGCGTGTATTGTCCGGTGGACGGCGCGGCTGTTGCTGCGGTGTATCGCTGAGATATACGACCCTCCGAGAGTCCATTTAGCTGCCCGGCTATCTCGCGCAATGCTCTGTATAGCTTCTCAACGAGATCCTTGCCCCATGACTCCTTGGGCTCTCCGAACTTGGGTTCTGAGATACGCACGCTACTCTAATCCCTGCTGTGACACGTCTATATCTGCGGCGACTATCTCCATGTCGCCGGTGAAATCTAAACGAAACCGATGCCAGCGCGCTATCCGCATAAGATCAAACTTACCCTCCACCTGAGAAACTGTCATGTCCGTGGAGAGGCTGCCGCCAAGCTGGTCTCGGTGATAGTTTTGTAGCGTTGCCGCAGTAGTTGCCGTTTTGTAATGTGGGCGAATACGTCTGACAAAGGAGTACGCATCGTTGTCGCCAATGTCATTCCAAACGATGTGGCTACTGCCAGCTGGGCCTGTCAATGTTTGCGGCATGTTCGCCGAGTTGAAATGGAGCAAGATGAAAGACGATGAATTCCAGAACGGGGAATCATAGATGATGCTCGGCATGTCGTTGTAGGTCGCAAACAACGCTCCAAGACCATCATAAGTAATCGCCACAGACGAGGCTTCTACTGCTGCCTGCACTGTCCGATCATCTACTCCCCAGGTATTCGTCCTGTAGTTGTAGATCAGCCCTTTGCTCAGCACGCCATTAGACCCGGGAGCCGGGAAGTAAAACCGCACCAGGTATTTCTCTCTATCATGCACGCCGAGGATTCGGCTCTCGAACTGTTGATCCAAGTTGTTAAAGAAATAGTCTCTGCACGGCGCGTTCAGTGGCTGCGCTCTCGTGCCGTCGAAAATATAGAAGTCATTGCTCCCAGGGAAAATATGAGCAGTCTCTATATTTACTACTGATTCGTGGCTAGGCGCCCCTACCGAGCCAGGGAGAAGAGGCCATGCCCATACAACTGGCGGTCCTTGGTATTGCCCTACATACATAGAGTTGCGCTTGTAGGCAACCACAGTGTCGCCCAATGAATGCGCGGCTGTAATGGGCCCAGGGGATGCGTCCAGTGTACCGGAGGCGGCTTGCGTCGCCGGGGAAGGGGTCCAAGACGTATGATCGCCAAGCGCACTGCACCACCAGCGGTTTGGAGAGTCTCCGAACGTGCCTTCGTTGGTATTGAACAAAAGAACAAAGTTAGAGTTCGAAGCTACGATTGCCGCTTTTGGCGCTCCAGTCAGGTCAGCGAATGCCCCGGATATGCTAACTTGCGGCGTGTCCGCCTTGTTTACAGCTATACTGGCGTTGCCAAATTGTGTAAAGCGCCAGCGTGAATCTGCCCCTGCGCTATATGCCCCACCTACCGCCCGAGTCCGATCTGTCCAGCTAGATGTAGCCGCCTCGTATAGCGCAGCAGCAGTCCCAGCAAACGTCCGCCGACTCCCATCCAACTTGAGAGCGAGAAACGCACCAAAACATTCGCCGGCCAAAGCACCTTGTGGAGCGTTTACTCCAGAGGACGCTGCGCGATACCCAGTGAGCGTCGGGATAATGGCGCTCGCTTCCAGAATCGCTCCTGGTGTCGTAGGCTCAAGATCTGGCGAGAACCCGATGAATTTAACCTTCATCTAGCTTTCGCTCCAGGTCACGGTCGTTACAGATACTGTGTTCCATGTGGCAAGCGTCGCGGTGATACAGGGACTCCACGCTGTCAGCTGGATGTGTATAGTCAGCATCCCAGTCCCGAGTAATGGCGCCCACATTATGTCCCAACCCCCATTAGCATCAGCATAGGGACTACCGCCCCGCCAGCTGGTGTCGCATCTAGTTGCAGGATAGCAATCGCGCTTTCGGAAATACGAGACGTTGCCGTGCCATTGACGCTGCGGAATTGAGTCTTCCAAGTGGTGGATGAGGCCGCCAAAGATCTGCGAATGACCCAGCCATTGCTCATGAAATCTAAGGCCGTATTGTTTTGGTAGGCTTCCCGCTCGACTTCGCCGCCTAGCGTTGTTGATCCTTCGATAAACTTGTGCCCATAGTCTGCCGAATTCGCCGATCCGGCCCCGATGCTGCATGCGATCAACAGGTGATCCACGGCGACTGGGGTTGCCGTAAGTGTGGCCTTATCCTGGTATGTCGAGGATGTGGTATCAGCCTCAGTGCGCGATTCGCCGTAATAGTTGTTGTCCAGAGTGTCCAGACGTATCGCGACGATGCGTCGATTGCGAATACCTGCCGTCCCAGAGCCAGCGCGATACTGAATCTCGAAGGTCTTGCTGCTGTTGGTCAGATTAAGCCTGACGATGGTAGACCATGGATTCCAATTTGTGGAGGTGACCGGTCGATGCGACATGAAGCCGTAATCCACCGCACTATGCACCAACTTGACTTCAATCTGGTTGTTGGTCACGGACAGGTCTAACTCTGCCGTGGCGATGATTAAGTAATCTCCCGTACTTGCTGGCGTGAAGGTCAGTGTGCTAGCAACGATAAAAGTGGTGCTGGTGGTGGTCGTCTCGGCATCGTTCGATACAAACTCGTCATCCGCGTGAAGCTTCAGCGCACAAATCTTGGTATCGCTGGCGGTCGCGGTGCCGCCGGACTGATTAGCAAATTGAACTTCGTACGTCTGGCTCGCGGGAGAGGCCCCGAACGTCTCCACGTCTAGCATGAAATCGTTCATGATGTCGGTGACATCCTGCTGAGTATCAAAGACACTTTCTGACAAGGTACTGGCAGATGTCGTATTTTGTAGCCGCATTTGACAGCCGCCTGCCGCAGAATCGCCGTTGATCCGGCTGGAGGCGATGATCAAATAATCGCTGCTTGCATCTGGAGTGAAGGTGAGAGAATGCTTAGCCGCATAGGTCGAAGTAGAATTCGTCTCGGACCCATCTTCCTCGGCGTAATAGTTCTGTCTTGCAGCCATCTACAAAATGGCCCTGGCGTCATCGATCTTGCCCTTCATCGCCTGGATATTGTTGATGTGGGCATTCCCTAGAGCGCTAGACAAAGCAGTAATGAGGAGCTTGTTTTGGATATCGCGGACGGCGTTGCATAAGATTTCAAGCCCCAATAGAAGTCTATCAACTCGCTCGATGTACAACCCGTCCACCTGTCGAGTTCTCAACGCATCGGTCGCAATCTCGGTATCTACTGTCGCGCTGAAGGCACGGATCTCCACTTCTGTCGGGAACGGCGGGGAATCCAGCCACTGAATCCCGGAGTAGACGTCTGGGTTACGCGAGATCCATTGCCGCGTGTATTTCCTGGAAAGGATCTGTTCTAGGGTAGCCATACCTATGGAGCGATGAAGAAGTGGACGTTAACTCGGACATCTGTGACAGCAGCAGACAGTTGCGCGGTGAGATTGTTAGCTGCCGTCAACTTCCAAGGTGGAGAGAAGCGCTGCACGAAGCCCCCTCCGCTTGCCGCAAGCGCCATGCTCCAGCGTATCGTACCAGCCGTGCCATCGCGCAAATCAACTCGCGTAATCGTTGCAGACGTATTACTACAAGACAGCTCGGTAACGTGAATAGAGTTGGACGCGACCCCTGTCGCAACCGTCGTCTCTGTCGTGGAGCTTATAGTTGTAGTGTTCGGACCGTGCGTAGAGGACGCGACATTAGCCGGGAATCCTTGTACAACTACGAGACGTCCTTGCTGATCTGTCCATATATCAGTGGTATCGCCGTCTGCGACAGCCGTCGGTTCGTTTTGATTTGCCTTGCCAGCAATGCGCACAGGATTGCCGGAGACAGCGGCGTCATGGGCGGCGACACCGCCGACTGCAAACGTCCCAGTCCCGGCATTCGCCGTGACAGTTCCCGAAATCGGTTGAGTAACCGCGCTTCCGTCTACTTTGAGAGCACCAGTGGCGGCAGCTCCAGTCTGCACTCTATCCCAGTTTGTGCCATCGAAAGCCATCAGGAATGCGCCGACTCCTGGGACTGTCGGGTTAGCCGTGTTATCCGCAAGCGCTGCGGCGGCTGGCAGTTCAGTGTCTACAGAACCAGTAATCGAGACGGAGCCGTCTACGGTGATAGAGTTACCACCGTCTGCAATATTGACATGGCCAGTCGTATTGGTCGAGATGATCTGGGCATTCGTACCGTCAGTCCCAAGTGCGTGTAGACCAATAGTCCCGGCGGCAGAACCGTCAGTAACGGTTAGATCTGCCCCGCCATTGGAGCGCAGATTGACATGTAAGGCGCGCTTTGCGGTAATCCTAAAGGCTGCTCCCTGGTCTTCTGTGGGATCGGAGGCAATGGTGTCGTTTAAAACCCCGCCGACAGGGGTGAATGATGTAGAGCCTTCGGTGAACGCTGCCTCGTCCGCAATCGCTGTTCCGCCGCTACCGGCCCCGGCGACAATATTGACTCGGATTGCGTTATTGGCGTCGTCGGTAATAGAGTCGCCTGCCCCGTCTACGGCGTGAAACCGTAGATCACGATTGGCGTTCATCCGTGGCGCCCCGACATTCCCATCCGTGATCGTCGGCGGGGTAGTGTCGAAGATAGCCCCAATCGGGGTTACACTAGTAGTGCCTCCGGTAAATACAGAATTGTCGGTAGCTGCCGTGCCGCCAGACCCGGCCCCAGCAACGATATTGACCCGGACGGCATTATTTGTGTCGTCCATCGCGCTATCGCCTACGCTATCGCGCAACGTAACGTGCATCGCGCGCGTCGTGGTCATAGCTACTACGCCAACATCGCCAGCGTCTACAGCATCGGAGGTAGCAAATCCCATAAGAGGGTTGCCGGTACTAACCCCAGCTGTAAACGCGGAATCATCCGTTGCGATACCGCTACCAATAGATAGGTCATCTTGGATGATTACCCGCACAGCCCCGGTATTATCAACGCTAACCGGAGAATAATCCCCGTCCGTGGACGTTAGCCCCGCCAAAGCGTCATTCCGCACCCCAAGAATGAATTGCCCTGTATTGCCGCTAGCGTGGGCCGAATCTTCCGCGAACGTTCCTGGCGACGTTAATACGTCTACATCGCCGATATTGTTGGTGCCGGCAGGAAGCGCATCTCCAACCTTAACCGGCAGCCTAGAATTTGTAGCGTCATCGGCGTCAGTGGCTGTCCCGTCAGGCCCCCACTGCACCTTTACTCTGGGATGCTTGACGGCAGAGATCTCGTCAGCAGCGAAAGTGTCGCCAGGGGTGCCGCTTACAGCGTTAACTTGGAAGTTATCAGCCATGTATATTCACTTTAGCTACGTATACGACACGCCGGTTATACGTTGGTACCCATTGTCAAACTACATTTCGCGCCATGCCGATCAGAGCGCTACCAGACCACCGCTTGTTCTCATCGTTCGCCATGATCTCGCCAATTGCTTCATCGTACGCTTGTTTCCAGATGGGCAGGCGATTATCCTTATACCCGTACGCCTCTGTCTGTAGAAGAGACCCGTACAGATACGCGTCCGGATGCGCGGTAAGCAGCCAGTTGGTGGTATTCGTGTCAGACAATTCTGGAATCCGCTCGTAGAAGTCTATCTCTACCGTGTTGTCTCCATCCGGTATGGGAGCAAACTGGAACTGCTGGTTGATGATCGAGAAGTAGCAGGGCGTACCAGTCCGCCCGCGATACTGCTCGTCAATCTGCTGCGGCGTCATGTATTGGAGGACAATGCGAGACGAGCCGTTAAGCTGGATATTTCTCAACGCCAGAAAGTTATCCGGCAGCGAAACATACTCCGTGTTGACGGTCGCAGTTGATCGGCACTCCATTTCTGAAGTGCGCAGGATGCGATTAAAGCGAGCGTGCGCTAACGCGATGAAGTCAGGAATAACCCCGGCTAGATCGGCGCGGTGCGTGTAGTTGGTGATCGCTTGGCGCAGCTCAGCGTAATTGGTAATCGCCATGTGCCTATGCTATTCTTCGCCTCAGGGATGGAGCGTGGTTACCCCACACCGTTCTTAGCCTGGGCAGGTTGCCCAAACCTGTTCAGGCGATTTCACCTACTTCCCTGCTGCTGGACCCACTGCGGGAACGGTAATGGCTGCATGCCCTGGGATGTCATTTCTTCGACATACTGGAGCCACGCTTCGCGCGCCTGTTTAAGCATGGCGGCATTTTGCAATAGGCCAGTCCCCATTTGGCTAGGCTGTATCTGCGGCCGCTGTGCCATCTGCATGTTTGGTTGCTGTGGCCTATTTGCCACTTGGTTCGCAATTTGCAGCATTTTCATCCAATCCATACCACCGCCGCCACCACCAGCAGGCGGCATATTTGGCCCGTACATTATCTGGCTCCTTTCACAATGATCTGAGGGTTAGGGTTTGAGAACGAACTTCGGAGCTTTTCAAACTCCGGGTCTCTCAGCTTTCTGCGGAAAGCGTCTGCGTGGTTCGGGTCGAACAGATTCAGACCTTCCGTGTTATACCAATGCTCCAGAAGAGCTATAGGAATGTCATAGACGCGTTTAAGGTCACGGGCATCGTTGTAGCCGTCCGTATTCCGCAGTGCAGCATTCCGCTCTAGGATTGGGTTGATATCTTGCGTAGTGGCCACGATGATTTTGTCCCCTGCCACGGAAGTTGTATGGGTCATGCCAGGCCATTCGTTCGTATCTTCCATCAGAAGCCGGGGCAGTCTTTCGACCGCCCCGCCATGTTGGTTACAGTACAGTGGTATTCAGGTCAGCCAGCACGCCATGTGCGGCTTCATTCCGCACTTCTAGTGTGTAGGATGCCCAAATCTGCTTACGCACAGCTAGCCCGGTAATGGCCAAGTCCTGCTCTCGGAAGCGCTCCAAGAACGATACAGCGATATACTCTGGGTTGATGAAGTGCATCGTACGATCGCGCTGGAAGCGGTTTGGAATCAACTTTAGCGCTCCGAAGTCCGAGTCATATACTGAAATCGTTGCTACAAGCTTCTTGTCTTCCATCCTGTAAAACTTAGTGCCGCCGCCGGACAGCTGAGACGAGAGGTTGGAGCGGTTCGCCGGGCCGGCCATGACGAACATGTTCGGACCTATAGAAGCGTTGGTGTAGATGAGATTAACAACCGCCTTGAACAGCGCTTCCGTGAAGTTACGCTGCGTACCGTCTGTCGCTGCCGTCGTCGCGGTGCCGTCTGCGCCAGTAGCGCCTCGGTTGTCGTTGGTGGCGTACCAACCCTCTAAGGCTCTCAGCTTCTGTGCAGTACCGGCTGCACCCACTACACGAGCTTGGTTTTGGGTCATGATCGTTTCCATGTCCCGGCGAAGCTCTAGGCCTTTGTTGATAAGCTGGTGCGCTAGCTCATCTTTCCTGCCGGCCTTATCGACCACCTGCTGAATGGTGGTTACGCCAACGACCTTATCCGAGATTTGGATATGGTTAACGACACGCGCGGTTGCAGTTACAGCATCGTTGGCAGCATCATCGCCTTCGATTACGGCGTTGTTGGAGTCCACCGCTCCTAGTGCTTCGGTCTGCCACTCGTGCAGCGTTGCCGTGGCCTTAGTTTTTTTGGCCATTGACAATAGCGGCGTCTCGTAGGGGGTGACATTGTAGATCGCATCGGCAAGGTCTTCTCGGTTGCCGATAGCTTGGTACGTCTGGAAGGTATTAGTTGGGACAGCCATTGTTTGCTCCTAAAAAGGTTGGGGTAACCCCGGATACAATGGCTTGTCCCCTACAGGGGATTCCTTGGGCGCGCCGACAAGAGGCCACATGGCTTGTCTTGACGGCGGTCCGCCGGATACGGCTTAGATACTACATAAGTGTCATGGTTTCGTCTAGTGGCTACGCTCTAGCGCCTGGAAAGAATGGCGTGTACCGCAGCGACTCCATCTTCGACGGCCCCGGTAGCTCTTACGCGTCGCACTAGGTCCTTGGCTTCTGCCGGTCTGGCAACGCCTGATTTCGCCATTCTTGGAAGAGTGGTGATTTGTTTTTCAACTTGCGGCTTGCCTTTTTGCACTTTGTTATAGAAGTCCTTATAGTAAGCAAGATCATTTAGTATCCTAAACGCCCGGTGATCTGTGGCGCTGAGCACTTCTTCCTCGGGATAGCCGTAATCCTTGATGGCGATCTGCATAAGACGATGGTATTTATCGTTAGACCAATCAGATATTTCTCTTTCCAGAATCTCACGACTTTCCTGAGCGGCTTGCTGGAATGACTGATGTCGTTTGGCGACATTATCCTGCCTAATGCGATTGGCTTCTTGATCCAACTGCTGAACCAAGCCGTTTAGCTGGTTCCATCTACGAAGCTTCTTGTTATATGCGGCTGGATCCTCTTCAGCCAATTTGTCCCAGTTGACGCCACTAAATTCAGGCGCAATAGCCGTCATTACCTGAGCTTTAAGCCTGGCGATCCCCTCTGAGTACCCAGTTAAAGCAGACGATTCTACCCTGTCGGCGTCAGCCTGCTTCTGTTTGGCTATCTGGATATTGCGGGTATAGTCTGACTGGCGTAGTCCATTCTCCCGCCACTCGTTCAGCTCCGTAAGGGTTGCCTTGACGACATTGCCCTTACGGTCTCTGAATTCAACTACTTCTTCTTTTTCTTCGCCGTCTTCTTCTGGCTTGTCTTCGGAGTCGGAATCTTCTTCAGGCCCATTTTCGGTCCCATCATCTGGTATGGCATCTTCACCCTCTACTTTCGCGTTACCCGGGTCATCAGAGCCGCTAAGCATCCCGGATATCTTAGCGACGGCGGCCTCCACGCTGCCGCGTTCTTGGTCTAGACCGTGCGTTAGGTCTGCAACTTGTCTAACCTCAGCGACCTTAGCTTCTGCTGGCCTACCTTCTGCTGTTTCTGGCATACCTGTCTCCTACCCAATGTTTTATGCGATCCGCGAATGCATGTTCCCGCTCTAGAAGAGTTTTCGCGTGCTCCCCGGCAGAGATCATCTCTTCAAAAACCTCTTGTAATGTCGCAAGCAGCTTGTAGTAACGCCAAAGTTCATCTCTCTGCTCAGAAACACGTGTCTCCGCCCACTTTTGCACCAATTCTTCGCGAATTTTCGCCCATGCTTCTTTATAAAGGTCGCTTTCTATTAATTCTCTGGCTTTTACAGCCCTATTTATATCATTTTGAGCGTTTTTTAGGTCCATATGGCCTTTTAGCGTCCGTAGTAGCGCCGTGCTACCGCCCGTATGGGTTAATACCAGCAGCCAACTCTAGCTCCACCTGACGTAGCTTGGTCGCCGATTCGATATTTTCCTTCTGGAGCTCTGTCTGCGCCATGATTTGCGCTTTTTGGAGCTCTGTCTGTGCCCTCAATTGCTCTTTCTGCATCTCTAGGGTCGCCTTTTGCTGCGCGGCCTCGATTTCTGGGTTTTGCTGCGGCTGCGGAGGCGGCTGATTGGCAGGGTTCGTCCAATAATCGCCCACATTTTTGATACCAGCAATCTCCAGGAATCTAGTTTGAGCATTGTAGACGTTCGCCAAAGTTACAATCTGGTTTAACCCGCCCATTTGTATTGCAGTAGATTGGTTCTGCGCAAGCTCTCTCCAGACCATCAACTGCATTTCCTTGTCGAATGGAGCGCCTGTATTGATCTCGATATCAAACTCATCCGGCCACTTAGACGGGTCAGCGGTATACGACATACCATTGACATCCACCGCCATGTCTAAGCTTTTACCATAATTCTTGACGGTCAGTAGCACGCCGCGAATCAAGTCTTTGATACCAATCTCACCTAGAATGCGAGCGCGTAACTTCTGCCTTTGCATTGCCGCGCTGTAGGTAAGACCAACTTCCTTGGCTGTCTTCTGAGTCAGAGCGTCCGAGTCTATGCCCTGGTGATACTTCTTCACCCCGACTCGCGCTTCCGTCACGGATCTTACAAATTCTATGCCCCTATACGCCTGCTCGGTTGTTTGTGCGACCGGGATATACATGGGCTTAATGTCGTCTTGAGTGCCTACCCTAACGACCTGGTTGGGCCGGACAGACAGTAGTTCGTCAAGGGACACACCAGAGCCTCGGCGTACTTGGAGCCTAGGCTCATTCGCCAAATACATGGCATTCATCGCCTGCCGCCACAAAGTAGAAGATAGGTCTTGCAGCGGGACGCCAAGATCGGCTGTAGCTAGTCCGTAGTACTGGTGCGGCAGCGGGATGGGGGTAAAGCAAGCGAAAGAAATGTGATCTACGACACGGTCATCTAGAAGCGTGTCCCCGACATATTTGATGTTCCTTAGCTCTGCTACTCCGTCCTCGTCTCTGTCAATAAGAATGAAGACGTTCCTAAGCCAGACTACGCGTGTACTGGGATCTGCGTTGCTCTCGTGACGGATGCGCTCGTCATATCCCTCGTCCTGCCTGAGCGCGCTCCACAAGTGGTCTCTCTGATAGGGGATGTCGTCAGAGATATCATCGTCTACTCGATAGCCGTACAGGCGAAGGTCTGAGAGCGTAATCGGGTAGACTTGTGCGCAGTAGGTCATATCCGCCGGACGCGGCGAGCGAGCATTGTTGTCCGGAACGAACTCAGGGGCTGGCACGTTCTCAATGCAAATCTTTACCTTCTTCTGTTTTACCCGGAAGCGAACATCATGCGAGCCATCTGGGTTGGCTGTATGCTCGACTATCTCGGCCCCCTGTTGTTGCAGCATCACTATATGCTCTAAGGGAGCGCCAGATAGCGTGTCCTCCTTTACCACGGTAACCGCCTCAGGGTACCAGGTAACAATCCCATTCTTTGTCAACAACGCGTCTTTAATCCAAGTGTGGAGGATTAGAAACCAGTTGTTTTGCTTCCAGAGGATACGATCAATAATCGTCTTTGCTTCGGCTGCCTGCTGCTTTGCTGTGGCGAACGCCTGGGGATCTGCCGTTGGAAGTGGGTTGATCTGTATGCAGTCCTTAGACGATGCGAAGACCTCCATCAGCCCAGGTATTTCAGCTTCTACGATGTCGAATACATCGGATGTGATTACGCTAGATTTGCCCTCTTCTTCGTTCCCGAGTGGGCGCATATAGTAGTAATGAAGCGCCGTCTCCCTATCTCGCCATATCTGCCCTTCGTAGGCCCAGGATTCCTCTACAACTTTTCGTACCGCGCTCAGCAAGTCTTCATCAGAAATCATTGAGTTCTGCGCCGATCTAGTTTATGAGACAACCGCTCCACTAGAGCATTTATGGCTTGTAGAGCGGCCTCAAGCGCCTCTACTCGCGCAAGCAATTCTTGCAGCATCATCTCATGTTTTATGGACATCTATGATGGCCTTGGGTTATGGACATCTATGATGGCCCGCGTATTCCACTCCAGGATTGCCTGATGAGCGGCACGCTCTTCAGCCAGCTCTAAGCCAGGCCCGGTAGTCTGTCTCCGCGCCTCGCCAGCAGACGCCCCACAGGAGGCACAGACCGCTCTGCGCCACCTGAACGTACTGCCCTCTTCGATGTTGATGGTTTTGCCACCGCAGAACGGGCACGGTAACGCGTCAGTTAACCGCAACATTACGCCCCC
>JACCDR012018420.1_pt1 | contig 13190 bp, 9 predicted proteins | sample 7446431 | NCBI WGS metagenome assembly JACCDR01 (sample SAMN15323443, study PRJNA562643) | freshwater metagenome | isolation source: river surface water | place: USA:Blue River Watershed | collected 2017-08-17
AACTCATCATTCTCAAGCCGTTCTATTAGTGCAAGATTTTTACCTGTTCTTGGTGGTAAATTTTGGTATGCGGAGGCACACTTCGGGTAAGCCATACATTGCCTCCAATGATAGAATGTGCCCCGACGATGGTTTCGCCACCCAAGATGGTTGCACCCGAATAAATCACCACGTGGTCTTCGATGGTCGGATGACGCTTGAGCGAAGCCATTTGTTTACTAACCGACAAAGCTCCCAGCGTAACACCTTGGTAAAGCTTTACGTGTTTGCCAATGGTCGTAGTTTCGCCCACCACTACACCCGTGGCGTGGTGAATCATAAAATACTCGTCGATGGTAGCACCCGGATGAATGTCGATGCCCGTTTTAGAATGTGCGTATTCGGTCAGAATGCGGGGCAACATAGGCACATTCATTTCGTAGAGTACATGAGCCAAACGATAAAAAGCGATAGCATAAAAACCTGGGTATGCTCGAATCACTTCGTACTCGCTTTGGGCGGCAGGGTCGCCCGATAAAATGGCTTCTACATCGGTAAGCAAAATCCGATAAATTTCGGGAACAGTCTGAATGTAGTCATGTGCTAGTACCTTGGCATCTTCCTGTAGGTGCTGTTGCATCGAACGTAGCAGGCGTGTCAGTCGTAATTCGATTTGGTCGAAAGCCTCTTGTAATTCCTCCAAGCAACAATAATGCCTTTGTGTTTGCTCGGGAAAGAGCGTAAGTAAAAGGTCGGTAAACAACTCTTTTACATCGGCTGTTGGAGGAAATGGGTTGGGCTTCGAGTGCTTCTGACTGAGTGCCGCTAGGAAGTTTTTTGGTAACATGGCATGGAAGAATAGCTTCTAATCAATATAATCAATTCTTTTAGGCACAAAAGTAGGGAATTGTTGCCTCAATCTATCAATTTGGATAATCAATATGATATAAACGCCAAATATGTTGAATAGATTCGTATTTTTGTTAAATAAATTAAGCCTTCAAAAGAAAAAAGAAAATTGGTTAGATACCAAATAATATTTTGTATTTTCACGATAAAACCGTCGTAAATTACTAATTTTGGGTACTATTTAATTGAAAAGTTAGGTAGAATTCGTTTATAACAAGAAAAAATTTCACTATGTCAAGTTTAGCTACTCAGAAAGGTGTATTGCATGGAGATGCAGTGCAAGAACTCTTCGAAATTGCCAAAAAACATCAATTTGCTTTGCCAGCCGTAAACGTTACCGGAACCGATACCATCAATGGCGTTTTGGAAGCTGCGAAGGCTGTTAATTCACCTGTTATCATCCAATTCTCTAACGGAGGAGCTCAGTTTTACGCTGGTAAATCATTGCCAAATGGCAAGCAAGAAGCTTCTATTGCGGGTGCTATTTCGGGTGCATACCACGTTCACCAATTAGCTGATGCTTATGGTGTACAGGTTGTACTTCATACCGACCACTGTGCCAAAAAATTGTTGCCTTGGCTAGACGGTTTGTTGGATGCTGGCGAAAAATTCTATGCACAATACGGCAAGCCACTTTTCTCTTCGCACATGATTGACCTTTCGGAAGAGCCTTTGCACGAAAACATCGAGATTTGTGCCAAATACCTCGAAAGAATGGAAAAATTGGGCATGACGCTTGAAATTGAATTAGGTGTAACGGGTGGTGAAGAAGACGGCGTTGACAACTCAGACGTAGATTCATCTAAATTATATACACAACCTTCGGAAGTAGCGTATGCTTACGAAGAATTGAGCAAAATCTCTCACCGTTTTACAATCGCTGCGGCTTTCGGAAACGTACACGGCGTTTATAAGCCAGGTAACGTGAAGTTGCAACCAGTTATTTTGAGAAATTCACAAGAATTTATCAAAGAAAAATATGGTTTGGAAGCTGAAAAACCTATCAACTTTGTATTCCACGGTGGTTCGGGTTCTTCTCGTGAAGAAATCCGTGAGGCTATTTCTTATGGTGCTATCAAAATGAATATCGACACCGATTTGCAATGGGCATTCTGGGAAGGTATTTTGAAATACTACCAATCAAAAGAAGGATATTTGCAAGGACAAATCGGCAACCCAGAAGGCGACGATTCTCCCAACAAAAAATACTATGACCCACGTGTTTGGTTGCGTAAAGGAGAAGAAACATTTGTAAGCCGTTTGAAATTGGCTTTTGAAGACCTCAACTCTGTTGGTGTAAACCAATATTTGTCATAATTGAAAAAGTAGCATTAGCTCGTTTTTACCCTTAAAAACATCGCTCAATAAGCCACTTTTCAAACCACAAAAAGCCGTTTACTAGAAAAGTGAAACGGCTTTTTGTTTTTTCAATAATCACACAGAACTTTGTAGTGGGCAGCAGCACAAGAAGCTAAACCTGTCTTATATGTACAACATGATGGAAAACGACACACAAGGTTTTAGAATATTGATCGTAGAAGATGAGGCAATTCTGGGTATGGACTTATCCCTGAACCTGCAACGGGAAGGCTATGAAGTGCTAGAGGTCATTGATAACGGCGAACAGGCCTTGTCTTTGTACAAAAAGCAAGAAATAGATTTGGTTTTGCTCGATATTCAGTTGAAGGGCAAGCTTGATGGCATTGAGACGGCTGAACAAATGACACAAATCAAGCCTGTACCTATTATCTACATCACGGCTCAACTCGACGAAGAAACCCTCGACCGTGCCAAAGAAACCTTTCCAGCGGCTTATTTGCCCAAGCCTTTTAATCCCGAAGGCTTGAAAATTGCTGTTGATTTAGCTATTCATAATTTTGCTAAAAAGCGAGAAGAAACCCAAGCAAAAATCGCAACGGCTTTGAAAGAAAAAGAAGCCAGTTCTATGCGAGAAACGATTCTACAGATTGATAACCATATATTTATCAAACAAAGCTATCAGTTTACCAAAGTGCGATTGAGCGATATTTTGTTTCTCGAATCGGATAATAATTATGTAAATATCATTACACACCAAAAGAAATTTACGCTTCGGCTTACGCTCAATGGCGTACTCGAACGCATCAATTATACAAAATTACTCAGAACGCACCGCTCCTTTGCTATCAACATGGAGCAAATAGAATCGTTCAACGACCATGAAGTATTAATAGGCAAATACACCATTCCACTCGGAAGAAATTATAAGGATGAGTTTTTGCGGTATTTTGATTTTTTGTAAAAATGGTATGATAAAAGCCTCCGTGCTAAGGCTGAACTATGAGCTAAGGGCTTTATTGTTAGGAACTTATCTTTTGACGCTGTTTAGACCCATTTTCCTTTTAGGATGCGGATTTATTTGCACCCTAAAAGGAAAATCAGGTTTAAACAGCGTTTTTGTTTGAATTGTAAGTAATCATACAAAATCAAGTTAGATTACAATAGAATATAAATTATTGAAAATCAAAGAACTAATTCATAATTAATGACTCAAAATTTTGCATTGCCACTTATTTCTCTGTTTTTTTGGAAGCCACCATACTGGCGGTGATTTCGTTCAATACCCTTGCTGTTGCAAGTTTAAGAACTTGAAACGCCCAATAAAAAGCAGTACCTGTACGTCCCACGCATGGCATGACTGCTCATGACTTGTTGATAACCGCACCGTTTGATAAGTCATGCCATGCGTAAGGTATCTTGCTTTTGTACTTGTGGTGCTGTCTTTGACTGCACTTGATTTATTGTTCCAAGTTGTTAAGCTTGGAACAACGAGGGGATGAGTTGATTATGGAATAGTGTTTTGATTGTCAGTTGTTTATGATTGGTTTTGTCGAAAATAATTCTGCACGATTACGAGTAGGGCTTGGCGATGTGGCGAATTTCGGAGCATGAAACTGTCAATACGCCACAAAAGTTGATGCGAGGTAGAATGTTCAATTAACCATGTCACCCGCCATTGAATCAAACGTCTGTTATAGCTTCGATGTTCTTTTTCGTCCGTTGGTTTCTCGGTCGTTTTGGTCGTGTGGTTGTTAGCTAGGGGCTTATCTAAAACCATACTTCTCTACTGTTTTTAAATTAAGTCTTGCTAAAAATTTGTTCCTGTCAGTTAGAGTTTTCTTACCTTCTAAAAGGTCTAACATAAAACGGTATTTGGATACATCAAGCCTTTTATTTCTTTTGTCCCATTGTACAATTTTTTCTATTAGCTCAATAGTAATTTCAATATCTTCAACCTTTTTACTATCGTCCTCAATGAAGAAATCATCCATATCAAAAAATAATTCTGGATTAACTTCTGCTACAATATTGAGAATAGCCTCTCCTTGATTTCTTTCGATATCTGTAATTGTACGATTGTTTCTAATCTTACTACTTAAAGTAGATGCCATATCATACTGGTATTGGGTTAAATTATTTGTTTCTCTTCCCCAGTCCTCTATTTTCTTCCAAGTTTTTATGTGTATTGATTTCAACCTATTTAATGAAGTTTCAATCTCAGCTTTCATGGTTTCATCTTCAGTTAGCTTTTTTCTTTTTTCAGACAATTTATTTTCCAAGTCTGAATTTAAACTTTCGAGGTCAATGCCAAAATCTTCATTTTTAATTGCATTCCAACATTCTTCTTTTTTAGCCCATTCGCCATATAAAGAGCCAGGTGCTTTGGTTTTTATATATTCCTCTATACTAGACATTACCTCGTGTAGCTTTGATTTAAGAGTGTCGCTTAGCGATTGTAGTTTCCATATTTTGTATAAATCAAGTTTATAGTTCAATTTAAAGCCTAACCAGGCCAATGAATATGGAACTGTAATATAACGCATATCACCAATGGCATTTGGTTTCACACCATATACTTTTTCAGCAGATGATAATAAAATAGCTTTTGCAATAGTATTTTCAAACCAAATATTGTCTGGCTTGAAACTGAAATTATAATTCAGGAATTGAACATAATTTTTTTGACTTCCTCTTACAACAATATGAGGACCAATAACAAGCTTCTTTCCATGATAAACCTCCTGATATGAGTTAATATATTTAGCCAATGACTCTTTAGTAAATGTTTGATTTTTAGGATTTTGTTTGTCAAACTGTTTGCTTTTGGAGGGTGTGATACCAAATCGTATACGTTCATTCTTGTACTGTCCTCTTGAACGTTCAAAAAACCAACGTGTTTGTGTGGTTTCGCCTGTAATAGGTGGTGCCCAAATTGTTCTTGACAATTTTTCGATTAGAACGTGATTTTCCTTGTTTGAACTTAAATCTGATGCTGAAACCTTATTTTGAGTATTTGCATATTCTGCGATACGTCCAACTATTTCAGAAAAGTTTTTTCTATTTTTTATAATAGTAAGTTTAACTGGAACGAATACATTTGAAATATCAACTTTATCCTTTTTCCAAGTATGATATATGGACGCAGTAGTTTGACCACCATTCACAATTTGAAAATCTTTCACTTGGGTAATTGTTTTACCTTGATTGTTTGGCAAATCTGTAATGGTAACTTCTTCGGCAGTCGCAGCTATACCATTATTAAATGCCATAAACATATGCTGCTCTTTCAGTATAGTATTTCGAATTCCTTTATTTATTTTCCCTGTGAATTGAAGAAATGAACGAACATTTTGCTCTAGAAGTCTAGCTCCATATTGTTCATAAATATCTGCTAAGGCAAGACCCGGAATAATTGCAAGCCAAGATTGATAATCAGAATTTTCGCTTTCATTAACAATACAAGGTACTTTGTATCCAGCTAGTTTAAAGTTAATTTCAATAGGCACTCTGGATTTATCTGAAAGGTTGAAAAGGTATTTTATATCAATTATTCTGTAAAAAACTGTGTAGCCAGCTATTGTATCAGAAATTTTCACATCTGACTTTACCTCACCATTTGTTATTAAAAATATATTTACTCTGGTTAGATATTCTTTAACCTCGGGAACATTTGCTAGGGTTTGAGCCAGATCAAATATTTCAGAACTTTCCTCTATTTCGTTCACATAATCTTTGTAAATAGCATTTCTGAAAAATTTTACAGCTCTTTCAATTGTTTTGTCTGCATCACTCTTTATAACACTTTGAATGATGGAATCACTATTGTATATAGTTACAAATAAATCGAGTGTTTCGTAATTTTCATAAAGAGAGTAGCCATTGATTTTATGCTCAACGCCTCTTTTACTAATCTTTTCATCAAAGCAAACACGAAAATTTTCTGTTTCTCCTGCTTCTGATAAATACGATAGAGCTAACTCTGTGAAAATCTGTTCTGGATTTGATCCTTGTTCTTCCGAGATTAGACTTGAATTAATTTCTTCCTGAATGTCTATATAGAACTTTTGTAATTCTTTCTTTTCCATAAAATGTTATTGTATTTCTCTCAAAAGAGTTTGGTGATTGATTCTCCATTCCTCTGATTCCGATAGAACAATAGAATACCTCACATCTCCAACACCAATAGGGATTTGATTTTCAGTTATTCTAGGGAAATTACCCGAAACTCGATATAGGTTTTCCTGTCGTATACTATATCCTCTATCATCATATAGGGGTTTGTGAATATCATAATATCCAGATTCTAATAATTTTAGCCTAAATAGGTTTAAAGCCGTTGTACTATCATTCAGTATTTCCGAAACTTCGTCAATTAGTATATTCAATGATTCACCGTTTCCCACTCTTACATCTAGCGAAAGATGAAATAAAAATATTTTTTCAATGATAGAATCATCTAACTGTCTTTCACTCGTAATATGAATTTTTTGATGATTGTTACCGTGAGTAGTTTTTACTTCAACAGCCCAATTTGAATATTGAAAATCTTGAATTGACTTTTCTGGACCAAGCCATGATTTAAGACAAAAGTATTTATCAGAATTATTAGACAAGAAAAAACGTAAAAAATAAACTTCACCATAAAGTCCTCTTTGTGCTTCATCTGATAAACCTTGTTTACCAACCTTTTCAAACAAAGACTGCCATTTAGCCAAACGCTCCAATAGTTTTTCTACTAAGGTTTGTTCTGTGGACACGTCTGATACTCCAAATATCAAATCTTCACAAAGTGTAGAGAAAATATCTTTGTGCTGTTTATTTAGTAAAAGAATTAGTAAAAATTTCTTTGACCTATCTCTTTCATCAGGTAGCGTTTCAATTTTGATGTCTTTGAGTTTATTCCATTGGTTTTCGCCAAATGGGAATGTAGTACTTATTCTAAATGCAATACATCTTAATTTTTCTGGAGATTTTAATGCAATAAAAATATCTGGTAATACTTCTGCCGAATACCGCTTATAAATTAACCCCGAATGATTAGAAGTTTCATTTTCTAATCCAGTCCAAATATTTTCAATCTTCGTCATCTCCATAATCTTCAAAATTTTCTTCAACAACATCAAATCTGTCGAGTAATTCCTCGTTAACAGCATAAGACACGGGTGCGTTAAAATTACTTTTCGGGAAACTTATTGCATAACCTACAAATGGGCTGGTACCTTTTGGCGTTGGATTTTTCTTGTCTATGCTTTCTTCTTGATCAAGAAGATAAATTAAAAGCAATGGCTTTCTTGGGTCTCTTAACTCATTTCTCACTAATTGACCATTCGGATACATTGCCTTACCCTCCTTTTTCCTATGCTGATTAGTTAGAGCCATAGCTCTTTCGTATTCTTCTTTTGTAAAATCAATAAATTCATCAGACGGACTTATAATGTGCGATTTTCGCAAATAGTAAATATGCTCATTAGAGTTTTTATCATCTTCTGTTCTTTTCCATTGACCGATTGAAAAAATATTTCCATTAATTTCAAAATACGAGCTGTTCTTTGCATTGGGCTTAGTCATAAAAGCAATTCGCCAATCAGTTAATTCACCGTTTCTTAATTGAGCATTGATGAATTGTATTAGTTTTCTTGGTTCAGCTTTTTTAAGATTTTCCACAGATTGCATTCCTTCAAAATAATTGATTACTTGTTCAGCTGGGATATCATACCAAACAAAGGAATTTGGTTTAGTAACAAAATTAGCTGGTAATTCTGATATAAATTTTTGAGTGTTCCTAAGATTATTGTCTATTACCGAAATATCTTTTTTAAACTCGTAAGATTCAACCAATCTACCTGCCCAAGAAATCTGAACAGTAATCGCTGAACGTAATTTATTTGTTGCCGAAATTTGAAGAACGCCAGGATGTGTTCTAACTCTTAATGCATATTGCTCTGGAGTTGAACCTGTTACATTCGACATATAATCAAACTCGTCTCTAAGTTCCTCAGAGGCTTGCGTTATATGGCAAAACCACTCATTTAATTCTCTACTTGTAAAAAGTCTGCACAAGTCAACATAACCGCCTCTGTAACCGAACCAACGTCCCATTTGCATTAGGGTATCATACATTCTTGATGCTCTTAAATAGTAGCTAACGGAAAGTCCTTCTAAAGTCAATCCCCTTGAAAGCTTGTTTCCACCAACTGCAATTACTGAAAGTCCGTCTTTGTGGTCATAATAATCAAGTGCTTCACCAGACCCACCGTGAATAGCTCTAACTTTTATTCGTTGAACGGCTTCATTTAAATGTTCTAATACATTACTCCATTTATGCACAGAAATTTGTGAATCAATTTCTTTCAAAGACGAGTTAAGAATTAGTTCTGAAATGGATACATAAGATTTATATTCATTCAAATCTGTTTCAAAAGTATTTCTGAATAATTCTAATGTTGTCTTATCATTTTGATTTATTCGATTTCTGTAGTCGATTACTTGGTTGGAAACTAAATCAGTAATAAAATCTTGCCATCGTTGGAATCTGGATACGTGAATCAACATTGAGTTATGAACTATTGTTTGCCCTCTTAACCTCCTGATTGCGCAAGTGATTATAAAACAACGAATGGCTCTTTTTAAGGATTCAGGTAACGACGATGGTAATTGGTCATCTTTTTTATGTCTGTCTGGAACAAATCCACTGTAATCATTTATTCTGTTTACAATAGGCAAAACAGTATTAGAAGCCTCGTCTTCCTCTAATGGACTGAATCCGAATACCTTTTCGGGTCCAATATAGTTTGTAGGGGCTGGGATATTTTTTATAAAGTTTCTTGGGAATAAATTTTGGTCATCTAGCGGAATGAAAATATTGGCAAAAGGAGTAGCTGTGTATCCAACATAAGCACTTTTATTAAATAGATTAAGAATATCTCGAATTTGTCCATTTATTCTTGTTGGCTCTCGCTCTTTTTTATTGGTATTTATTGAGGCGTTATCAGCTTCATCATCAATAACCAAAATCGCTTTTTCTCGTATGGACTTTCTCAATTCCGAATCTTCTTTTGCATTTGCAGATAGCCAACTATAAACCTGTCTTAAAGGCCCTGGATTCTTTTTAATTACAGCAATTAAAGTATCTGATGTTTCGAAATTTAACCCGAGTGAATTTGCAACACCTTGATTGAAATCACCTTTTTCTTCACTTGATGTGAGTGAATGTGCTACTTTGTTATTAGAATAACCTGGCTGTCCAACTCCAATTCTAATATTTTTCGTTATTAAAGCCCGTTTATGTTTTGTGTCAAATCCTAAAAAGCTCTCATCTATTCTTAACTGAGTTTGACTTCTTAAATTATTATGTATGCCAGCTAACACAATAATAAGTCCAAAACCAGCGTCAGCAGCCTTACAAATCAAGCCAGTGTAATTACCTGTTTTACCAGATTGAACTTGTCCGACTACTAAACCCTTTTTATTTATCTTAATACGAAGTGTTGGGTCAAAGAGGTTGTTAAGAATGTCATCTGTTAGTAGGTCAAGTTTATTAATAACGTCTGGAGAATAGTTTTTCTCTTCTTCTAAATATTGTTTATAACTACCCCAAAAACCATTTACGAAATCAATTGACGTTCTCTTTTCAGCAAGCCAGGGATTATTTTCATCTTCTTTTACAATAGATTTCCAATCATCCTGCCTAATTGTATACAATTCTTCAGCTCTTCTAATAAGCATATCTCGATTTTCATTAATGAAATACTTCATTTTAAGAACTTCATCTACAGCATCCTCTATTTCTTCTCTAGTATGAGTGGAACTGTCAGAGAGTAACTGTCTAATATTTTTAATGGGGTCTTTTCTACTCATTGGTTAAAAATTCAATGTATTCTGGATAAAAGTTATAAGGTTCAGTATTCAGTATTCTGGCTTTTGCTTTTTCTACTGTAAGTCCGCTTGAAACATAGCTCTTAAAAAGCTTTTGCATTGTTTCCTTTATAGCATTGTGGTCTATGCCTTCAAATGGCTGACCGTGCGGTTTTTCATTTTCACTTTCTTGAAGTGTGATTAAGGGCACAGGTATTGTTTCCTCAATAAATTGAAATACTTTTTCAATGTCTGTTCTTAAATCACCTGATTTAGAAAGCAATTCGTTTAATAGCGGATGTTTACGATTTATTTTATAAAATCTTTTACCGTGTCTGGCTCTTTCTTCCCAAAAAGGAAAATATTCATTCGAGGCCAATTTGCGTTTAAGAACCTTACCTTTGTGTCTATATACCTCTACTGCTTGATTTCTAACTTCTTTTGCCAGTGAAAGAATTTGTTCACGGTATATAGAAGGTGGTCTAGCGATAGATTTCTTGATGTCGATTTGCCAGTCATCATCAAAACTATTTGGTAAGTCAATTTGAATTCTACAAAGGTCATAATGTACTTCTCTTTTAAAAAGCCCAAGCCAGTCACCAGCAACAAGTAGTCTTCGATTTCTATAAACATAGAAACCTTGTTGAGCTGTCCAACTATCTTTTGGACCTTTCCCATAATTATATTGTTCGGCTGAAAGTTTTGAACGGTGAGGTAAAACAAAGCCTTTAATCTTTATTGAACCTCTTTTTAATCTTGTTTCTGGTTTTGTTTGTAAACCATCAACACCAATCATAAATGGATCCCAAGAATTTATTTCCCTGTCACGTAAATATATTTTTAACCCCTCATCTATATATCTATGAAATACCATAGATAAGTGAGATTTTACGGAATCCATTATTCCTAAAAACTTACTTTTTGCTTCTTCATTATCTTCAGAAGTATCTTTTGTGAGCCTATCTAAATCCCACCATATTACACAAGTACCAGTTTCAATATTGTCAATTTTTTTTGTCCAATGCTCTTCTTCAGGAATATATCTAATCAATTTCCATACTTTTTCTTGATTGACAAAATCCAAGTCCCAAGTCCAAAAAACAGACTTATAACCTCTAGCTTTTGAGAAAACGGTAAATTTTCTTGATTGCGAAAATGAAGCAGTTTTTAAGCCTAAACCAAAACGACCTAAATCATCTTGATTTCTTTCATCTAAGGGATTTTTACTTCCTGGTCGCATAGCATTAACAAGCTGCTCATTATTCATCCCAGTACCATCATCTAAAATAGACAACGTTGTGGTTGTACCTTTCCAGTCGTAATCAATCCAAATATTCTTTGCTCCAGCCGTAATAGAATTATCAATAATGTCAGCAATAGCAGTTTCAATGGAATAACCAATTGCTCGAAAGGTTTCAATCATTGAACTTGCTTCGGGTTCAGCAGAAGTGGATGGTATGTTGGAGTAGTCAATCATTATTGTCTAAGCGTTTTTAAAATTTCATAAGCTATAGATTTTGCCATTAAAGGTGGTACGGCATTGCCAATTTGTTTAAAAGCAGCCGTTCTATTTGCACCTTCCTTTTCTCCTTCAAAATAATAATCATCAGGAAAAGATTGAAGCCGTGCTGCTTCTCTTACACTAAGTGATCTATTTTGCTTAATATCAGGGTGAATATAGTAATGACCGTCTTTGGCAATATGGGCGACAATTGTTTGCGAGTAGGGTAAGTCAGATGCAACAATCTTGAACCTGTCAAAAAATGAAGTGCGATTGTTGTGGCTTTTTAGCCTTTCGGGTAAATCATTATAGTTTAGTCGTTCTTGCTTTCTCTCCCATTTCTCAACAGCAATTTTGTAAATTTCTTTGTCTTGTTCTCTATGTGGTCTTGCAATATGTTGGGTTAAAATATCAATACCGTTACGTAAGGCATGATATTTTAAGTATTCCGTTGTTTCAGTTTTGTATTTTAAAAATTTATCAGCACCTTCACCAGCTTTTATCACAGGCAAATCGTCCAATAAATCTTTAACTAAATAATTGTTTTCAATTGTAATTTCTTCCAAATTTGGTGCACTAATCTTTTGGTTTTTTTGCCAACCAAGAATGATAATTCGTTTTCTGTTTTGCAATACTCCAAAGTTTCTTGCTTCAAGCGTATGAAGTTTTATTTGATAGCCTTTTTTGTTAAAAATCTTCTCCATCTCTTCGAGATAGTGACCACCTTTAGCGGACTTTAATCCCAAAACATTTTCAAAAACGAACATTTTAGGTTTATATCTTTCTAAATATTCAGCATATTGGATAAAGAGGTAATTTCTTGGGTCTCCTTCCATTTTAGTTTTAGACCGTGATCTACCAACTAATGAATATGCTTGGCAAGGAGGTCCGCCAATAATTAAATCAACCTTTCTTTTTCCTAAGCTTTTCTTTATTTGCTGGTGTATAGTTTCATTGTGTTCATCTCCAATTGGAAGGTTAATAACAGCGTCCAATATGTCTTTGGGCACACTTAAATATAATTGCTCACGAGTTATCTCACCTTTTAGGTAGGAAATATAAATTTTGCAGTTGTTGTTAGCTTTTAAGTAATGGTAAGCAGCTCTTGTTCTAAGAGTATTACAAGCAGAATTTTCAATTTCAACGTGAGCAATTGGCTCAAAACCAGCTTGAATAAATCCTTCTGAAAGCCCTCCTGCTCCTGCAAATAAGTCTATGAAATTGTATGTCATTATTATATCTTTACTTTGGTTCAAATTTATTTGTTTATTCTGTGCATTGGCAAAATTCCGACTCTTTTGCTTGCGAAGTGGTTGCTTGTGCGTTGGGGCAAGCAAATGTGCCTGAATGTGTGGCTGGTATTTTATTTCTGTCATTTATTTTGTTCACCGCTGTTGTATCAAGTTTAAGAACTTGGAACGCCCAATAAAAAGCAGTTTCCGACTGCGACCTTGCTCAAACTGACCAGACTAATGTATCCAATCTTTGCTATTGCTTGTACTTGTGGTGCTGTCTTTGACTGCACTTGATTTATTGTTCCAAGTTGTTAAGCTTGGAACAACGAGGGGTAGATGTAGTCGGAGTCTATGTATTTGTAAGAGTTAGACATAGGCTTTTTGTTTTGCAA
>JACCDR010354775.1_pt1 | contig 13188 bp, 16 predicted proteins | sample 7446431 | NCBI WGS metagenome assembly JACCDR01 (sample SAMN15323443, study PRJNA562643) | freshwater metagenome | isolation source: river surface water | place: USA:Blue River Watershed | collected 2017-08-17
ATAGACTTCCTCCATGGCCCGGCACACGTAGAGAGGATTACGGGACCCACGCCAGTTCTCGATATACAAAACAGCTGGCTCACCTTCGAGTTTTTGGGGAGCTACTTCTAATGGCTTGAACTTCTCTAGATCAATCCCTTTAGGAACTAAATAAGTCCGCTTGATGCTATTCCAAATAGCATGTTCTTCCTTGCGCATACAGATGAAAGCATCCATTGAGGGGGCAAGGTCACATATGGCCTTCATGCTGATTCCATTACCCACACTGGAGAGAGGCTCACCGTGCATCCACATCACTTTGGGTTTGCTATCATGATAGGCTTTCATGCCCAATTGAGAATGCACACAATGAACATCAGGATTGTCAACCCTGCCGTAAAGGACATCATCCTCACCTGGTTGTCGTACTTCAGTCTGATGCCCCGCTTTCTCCTCGTACTTCACGAGTTCTAAGGTTGATGTAGCCAACCCACTTGATTCCTTCTTCATCCAGTGCAAGAGTTGAATAAAGCCCCTCCTTCGTTAGTATAAGTTACGGTATGCGGCTATTCTGGTTGCGATAACATCATCACGTAAGGCAATAAACTGAGCATTATTCGCATTTTCTAAACCAACATTCACCGCTCGCATCCAGGCTTGGAGCTGGCGATATTTTGCCACCCAAGCTGCCTGATCGAGTTCAGCTTGTGTAGGAGCTGGAGCTGGGGTTGGATCAGCTGATGGTACAATAGCTCCAACAGGTAATGTAGGAACCCATGCACTGACCGCGTTTAATTCTTTTATACGGTCTCTAACTTTATCTCGTAAAAATGTATTAGTTTGCACTGATCGAAATCGATAAATTTCTTCAAACGCTGATCCTGTCACATCATCTTTAAAGATTACTTTTAGTAAGGCATCTCCATCTAGAATTGATGCAGATGATAACTGAGCACTCCAGGCCATTAGAGGTGTCCTCCTCTCCAGTTCATTCCTACTTCCATACCCAGAGGAGCAGATCGTGTATTTTTGGTGGTACGCCCCCCACCCCCTCCAGGTTCTTTAAAGGTTGCCATTGCAGCTAATGTGTTTTGAGACCCCCCAATAGTAAAGGTAGCAGCTACTGATCCGGCTGTAGCAAGGATCCGATCTTCAATTGCAATCTGCGCTGCATTGTCTGTATCAGCTCGAAGGGTAAAGTTTGTCCCAGCTGTGATTGCAGTATCTGCCCCCGCCATAATCAGAAGACAACCAAAGATTAATTGGTTGTTCGTCGTCGTGGTTTGCGCGGTACTAGTCACGTCGTCGGTCCCAGTTGTCCCCGGCTCTTGCAGGTTACTGTCGGTCTTATCCAGTGCTGACGATGTTGCTGCTCCGCTATATTCGGCAATAATAAGACGACGAAATGGGCGAGATGAACTAAATGTGACCGTGATTGTATCAGCCCCACCCGCTGCATTCTCCTTGTACCAAATATCAAGAATCTGATCACCAACTCGTTCAGCATGCACAGCTTGAGTCCATGCTCCAGAGGAAGACCCAGATACGCCTGTTACTGTCGAAGAAGTTGCGTTATCAGCAGTGACCCCCAATACAAGAAGATTTCCTGCTGTGACATTCGAACCATAGGCAACAGCTACAGTTGTTGAACTGGTATCGTCAGAAGTCTCTGCAACCTGTACAAATGCAATAGCCATTAATTACGACTCTTCTTTGAATAATCTAAATATACTTGGGCCATCTTTTGAGTAGAGTTATAGGTCAATCCCTTTGTAGCTCCCCACACTGTTCCACCAATCGAAACCACTGCAAGAGAGGCAGCTAACAACTGATTACGAAAATGCCAACTAATAGAGAGAAGACCTGTGATCCATTCAAGGAAGATAACAATAGAGGGCGTGCTACTACTTCCACTAAACCCAATGGGGCCAGTTGTTGAAGCAATGATATTATCCCAATACGGTCCTTCTCCAGTACTTCCAGGATTAGCCCAGTTTTCTAACCAGATTGTTTGGATTGAGCTTCCGTTTGAATTACCAGGTAATCGCTGCCCCGTTAATCGTGTTCGTAAAACAGGGGATGCCCCACATGAAGTACCCGCTGTTCCACAATCGTTAATCCACAGTTCAACCGTTCCATTCGTGGCATGGGCAATGACATGGAATTCAAAGAAGTACCAATGATTAGACTGGAGAGTGATATCAGTTTGATTGGGGGCTTGACAAAGGGATTCCCCATGGATGATCTGAATATACGGAATAGCTGTGGTATCGGCTGATCCAAATCCACAATTCAGCTGCACATTGGCGAAGGCAATATCTCCGTCACTATTTGTGACATTGAGATGCTTCTCTGCACCAAATGAATATCCTGCTTCCCATTTAGCATACCAACGAACATAGATTTCTGAAACGTCACAAAACTGTGAACCATCTGTTCCACAACTCGCTGTCTTAAGACGGTGTTGGGCCATATTGACACCACCCGCTCCCCCACCATGATCCCCACCATTCGCAGCATAGGTTCCAAATGGGGTTACACCGGAGATAATGGCATTGGCAGGGGTGATAGGATTGGCAAAGATCGTCCCACACCATCCATCATTTGCAGCATTCGTAATCCCACCTGATGTATCACAATCGGTGGCATACCAAACCCCATCTTCAAAATCATCACAGAAGAGTTTGGTTGAATCTGACCCGTCACAGCCTGTTTCAGATGAGTTGTAATAAGGATCAGCTTGTGTGATTGATGGGATAGTTAATAAAACAAATAGAGGAATCCATTTCATATGTCGGCTATTCCACAAACGATAGATCATTGAGAGAATTGCTAGAAGGGCGTAGATCACCCCTACAATCATGGCAATAACTTCTATTATTCGTAAGATCATCATGCGGGGGCTGAATAGGTTAAGGAGGTGATAGAGACTGCTTGGCCAGCAGTCACCGTGATGTCATCAAGTTCAATATCCCCACCGCCACCTGTTCCTGTCACTGAACAGATGATCTTGTCCGTCCCAGCAGCATTCTTGAGACGAGCTTTGGCTACGGTTCCACCCGTCGCTGAAGCATCAGCTGTGATCGCATTGGCTGTAGCTGTCCCACTAGCAGCAGCTCCAAAGGCTGGATTGCCTAGTGTCAAGGTGGCTACTTCAATATCTCCTGATGTCTGAAATACTAAGGTCCCTGGAGGAACCCCTTCATCGAGTTGGTCTACGACAAAATCACACATACCATTTCTCACAGCTGTTGGATGCGTTACCGCCATTGGAACAATCTCCATGCTGCTTTCGTCTTCTCCCACAAGGTTTCATCCTTTACAGGTTCTGATTGAGGAGCTTCCTGTATAGGTTCAGGAACAATTACAGGGGGTTCAACAATGATCTGTACTTTCACAGGTTCAGGGGTATCAATTACCTCTACAGCTTCCATAGCAGGTGCCCATAGGACAACAGGAGGAGGGGCAGGCGGTGGATTTGTTACGATTCCCTTACCTTTGATGATCTTGTCTTTTGAGTTGTGATTGAAGACTATCTTGCCCTGTAAAGCCCATACTTCAGCCAGGGCATTTAAATAACGATTCCCATCACGAATCGTATAGGACAAGCCCTCCACATAAACGCTCTTAGTCTCAGAGGCTTCAAAAGTTTGAAGTGCAGTAAAGGATCGCATTACTGGATAAATCCTGCTTGATAGGTGGCTTCAAGATCAGCTTTCATCGCTGCGAGATCAGTTGAAGCAGCTGTGATCCCTGCATCTTTAACTGCGAGATATCGGCTCAATTTCTCTACCCATATTTGTTTTGCAGTCGGTGTTACCGCAGTACGGTTTAATCGAGGTACTGTTTGCCCAGGTTGGAGAATAGCTAAGGTCCCCGCTGTATGCATCAAATCCAACTCATCAATTGTATCTGCAATCCAATTGCGAAGGCTGGTTGCTGTCGTAGAAGACGAGACAACGAATGCTCTGGTTGCGGTAGGTTCTCCAGCATTCCCTGTAAATCGAAAGATAATCTTGGGAAATCCATTCCCTTGACGTTCATTTGATACTACCGTAGGATTTTGGTATGCAGCGAAACTAACAGACGGAAGAAAGAGAAGAAGAGAAAGAAAAAGAGCAATCATAATATCCCTTTAGAATGATCCTGAAGATTGGGGACTCGCAATGACAACAGACGGAGTTATGGTATATGTATCCAAAGCTGATCCTGTTTGGTTATACAAACGAAAAGTATAGGTCCCAGATGCATCAGTATCGAATCGGATACAATATTCTAGTTCTGTTTTATACCCATTATTAAGACCTGAGATAGTGGGAATTGCATTGGCACTAAACACAATCCCACCAGGAACAAACGTCCCTCCTGTGCTTAATTGATTAGTTGTAGAAGACCCATTACTTGGTATTAGAGGGTCAACAAATGTAGAACCACAAAAAGCCACATTCCCAGCCCCAAAGGTATCAGGAACGGCAGCATACCCACCCCCTGTAGCGTAATACACATAGAAACCAGTGGAATCACAATTAGCCCCTCCACATGTTATTGCGTAGCGGATACGAAATGCTCCACCTGCTATAACTGAATAAGTGGACACTCCCTCTGCTGATCGGATATCAGGTGATGCTTCTAATCCGTACACACCATGGTATTCATGGGTTACTTGGGTTAAGGTAAAGGTAGGGGCTGATCCTGAATTATTTGTACAAGATTGATTTGTGAGAGTTTGAACATATGGTTGATTAAGAGATCCACCAATGAGTGCACTATCAGTTAGACCGCCACTTGCCCACGAAATGTCAGCAGTATCCCCTCCTACATACGTGGTTGTTAAGGGAAGGCTGACAATATTATCACCGATCTTTGTTGCAGCCCCAGTAAGGGCATTATTAGAACCGTTCCTGCGAGCTGTAAAGGTCGTCAGTGTAGACCCTAAAACATTTGTGTTACTTGTGAAAGTAATTTGAATCGTACTTGCAGCACTATTGGGAACTTCACAGGAAGAAAATACGAAAGTTTCAAATGCTCCAATATCGGGAGCTGAACCATTATAAGATAGACCTACATCTACCCCTGCATCGATACATGATGATCCGGCTTTTTGGGTGAAGTCAGATGTGCTAACGGTGCAATCAGTGATTGTACCCGTTGTACGGTTATTCGAATAAACAGTACCCGTTCCTGTGTCTCTCGTTGCTCCAAGACCACAGGCTGCTAAATGGTTATTTTTAGCTGTACTGTTGAAGACGTTGGTGCGGGTGTCAATACAGTAAAAAGATGCATTATATACTGTGTTGTTATATGCAGAATTATCAGTTTCAACATGGGGAGAGAAGCTGTAAAATAAAAGACCATACCGCCATTGATTCTTAATAAGATTATAACGCGCCACATTGCGTGAACCGGCAAGCAAAATGGCTGCCCCTTCACTTGTACAATCTTCTACACCTCCAAACCCATCCCCGTTATCATGAATATAGTTATATTCTGCAATATTATCTGTTGAATCTCCTCCCGTTGTACTACTATTACCAAAACGTATAGCAACACATTCATTGTGATAGAATTCATTTCTTCGAATAATAGAATTTACTAACGATGGAAAATATAATCCATTACTTTGATGATAATCTGTTGCCCATCCATTATCATGGATCGTATTATATTCGATGATCCACCCAGACGACCCACCTCCAGCATACCCCCCACCACCTTGGCTATTGTAAAATTCATTGTCAATTAACCATACATTATTGATACCGGAAGTGACATTATTTGAAAAACATGCAGTATTGTCACCTGAAGCAGTCGAAGTACAATTGAAAACAAACCCTTCAACAGTATAATACGAGCGTAATAGGGTCAATGCTCGCGTGGAAGCTCCTCCAGGGGCAAAAGTAGCCTGTCGCCTATTTTCCGCTTGAATTGTAATACGATTTGAACTTGTTCCCGCATTTAAACTTACTGAGATATTCATAATCTCAGTATATGTGCCATCCCCAACAATTAAAGTATCACCAGGTGAAAGACATGTACTTGCGGAAGCAAATGTTCGTTTACGAGTACCAGAATTTTGTGCTGTCGCGCAGCTATTTGCATCACTCCCTGATGTACCCATGTAATAGGTGGCAGCCCATAAGGATGGGGTAACAGGAAGAAACGTTAACAAAATTGCGATAAGAACAACGTACATTACTGTCTCCTAAACACACCAAAGAGAGCTGTATCAGCGGGTTGTAATGAAAAGGCATGCAGTGCCCAATTCTCAGAAGTCGCTGCACTCCAGCTCATCGTAGTTGTTGCTGCCCCCGCTTCAGAGCTTGAACAAGAATCAAGGTTGGTCGTACCATTGGCCACACAAGCTACAAGGCTATTTTGACTTGCCCCAATCGTAGGTTCCCCAGCGTCTACAGCAGAGACTGTGACAAGATCAATAACCATGTCACCAGTAGCTGAGGAGACATTGACTGACACGCTTGTATCAGTGGAGGCAGTTCCTGTTGTTGCAGACCCTACTCGTACTGGGGTCGTTTGATCCACTCCATAACATGTGATAGCGATTACCGTTGATTGAGATCCAAACACACCACTCCAATCAACTGAGACTGTGTATGTGCCACTTGAAACCCCAGTAATCACCCATTGGGCTGCTCCCACATCAGGGGTTGGCGTCGTATTGAGGGCGCTTGTCCCAATTTGGGTCATTGCGTTCCCATCAAAGGTTACGCCTGTAATCGTGCCACCTTCTTCTCGCCAACTGGTCTGAACAATAACAGCTCGATTCACAGTGGTTGTTGTTCCCACTGTGTAAGAAATTGTTTGAGGGTCTGCTTCTGTGGTATTACTTGATACTGTGTCACATGGGGGTGTTTCCCATGCGTAGGCAGGGGCGCTGACGAGTATAAACAAAAGTAACAAAATCACTTCGCAACTCTCCAGGTACGGCCAAACTTCATCAAATGGGCATCCCCTGTCATATCATCTGTCACTGCTCCACCATTGGCATCACGGCTAATGCGCACATACACATGATCTCGAGCTGCACACGAGGTACAAGTTACCCCCGTAATAGTAGCGTGGTTTTCTTGTAAGGTCGTGCCCTTGGCAGTATCAGAAACACAATTACCCGATGCTTGAGCAGGGAATGCTGGATCAGAGGTAGAGGCATCCGCCACACGAATCAACTGAGCACACCAACCTACCGCACCACTTGTTGCAGCTGCTTTCCAGATAAAATGGATATCAATTGATCCTGTAAATCCAGTTGGAAGTACCCAATCTGTTTGAAATGATTCATCTGTCGTTGCATCAAAGGATGCATATCCTTTTTGAGTATTCGTGCCGGTGTCACAAGCAGCAACAGGCGCATTTGCAGTGGGTTCATTCCAGACTAATTGGGCTGTGGCATTTTGGCAGGCGGCGACATCCCACCATTGTTCTTCTTGAATGGTAACGGTATTACCACTACCTTCAGTATCTAAGGTAAAGTTTGTCCATGCTCCCGTTGATTCAGTTAGCCGAGCAATGCTTGTTCCTGATGAATTTTGCCATTCAGCATACTTCCCTGATGCCAGTTTACGAACATAATTACAATCGTTTTCCACTCCTGCAATGAAACACACAAACTGTGGACCATTTGTTGCATCACGGAAAACAGCAAACCCATCAGTGCCGTTTCCGAATCGAACAGCATTCGCAAACGAATTCGCCCACGTAATTTCCTTTGTCGTACTAACTGTAGGCCATCCTGTAACGGCGGATGAGCCTGTAGCGGAAACCCATGAAGCCCCATCCCAATAGCAAAGGCTAATAGAACTTCCGGCACCAGAATCGCAAGCGCCTGCTGACGAATCATCTGTAACAACAAACAATGCCCCTGTGACTGGGTTAGAAGGAAACGCCGCACCAGATCTAATAATAGGTGTTGTCCCTCGTACATAGCCTTTTAGAGTGTTCGCATCTTTTTCAGAAAAGGTAACAGCCGCATGAACCCCAGAGGCTAATCCTATAATATAGACACACAATAAGAAAAGAATTCTCATTGCACACTCGTCTCTGTCTTATTGACATTGAAAACTAGATTGATGGAACTCGTAGCGGATGCAAGAGCACTGATAAAATCACCACTATCAAGGATGACAGGTAAGACAACTGTTGTGGTATCATTCGCAGGGACAGTAATTTCCCCAAGAACCTTATAACTATTTCCCACACTTTGGCCTGATGGGACGACATAGAGTGTGGCTGTCCTATCCGTAGCTGTCCAATTTGCAAATGTAAATCGTTCTATGGCATATCGTTGATCAGCTGTGAAATACGTAACAGCCGATGCCGTTAATGTAGAAGGCCCCACTCGTTTAGGGTAGACCCGTTCTAAAATCATAGATCCCCCTTATACGTTTTGAGGCCGTGGAATACGATTGTTGCCATACCAGCGAAGACCCCAGTTAGAGTAAAATCGTGGGCCTTTGATGCCTGGTTTTTCGTTGCTTCGCATGATGAAGATTAAGGCACGGGGACTAGTACCACCAAGGACAGCATAACACCCCCGTTCAAAGTACAAAGGACCACTCACTGAGGTTTGAGCTGTTGCGCTTAGATCTGCAATGGGGGTGGAATCATTTGCAGTTGCTGTATCCGTATCGTATAGAATAAGGGTTTCATCGTTGCTGGAAATCTTGGGTAGAGTAGCCCCATCAATATAGCCAGGTCCAACAAAAACATGGCCTGTTTTCAAGAGTTGATACGTGGAAGGAAAACGATCACGATAGGGATACAACCGACCATCATCTTGAACAAAGTCATCATAATAGATCGTACCGAGAGTCGTAGCAGCAGTATCCTGTGAACCAAGGACCCCACGTCCAACAGCGGCAGCATGGGTTTGACTGGTCAGGGTAGCAACCTGAGCCCCATCGAGGAACAAGGTCACGACACCTGCACCACCTGTACTGATCGTAGCCAATAACTCCACACAGACCCACTTCTGACGCCCAGGCCATTGCACAAAGGATGTGGGAGCCGTGCCATCGCCAATACCAAATTCAATCAATTGACTGGAGTTTGTCACCCGAAAGCCAACAGAAACTTCTGTCGTGCCACCCGCTTGCTGGAGTTCGAAAACATTGAAGGTATCATCGGCTGTAAATCGGAAGTCTTTCGAGAGCCCCATGTACCAGCGAAAGTACGATGTCCCAGCATCAGCAATATCAATATCACCCTCAATCACCACATGGTCATTGGTATCTCCGAGGGCATTTCGCATACAATAGGCCCCTCGGTAGGGCATTAGACTGTTAGGATCTTTTGCTAGGACGGTGTAATGGGGAAAATCCAACAGAGAACCCGTATCAGTCTCAGAGTCCCATTCCGCATTGGTACCGGCTTCAAAGTTACTATGAAAAATAAAGGGATAGGCCATCTAATTAGGCTCCTTCAAACGGCACTGATTCACCCTCTTGAGGGCTGACAGGATCTTTCGTCTCAGCTTGCTTTGCACGAGCTAATGCCAAGCGTTCAGCTAAGACGCGCTTCTGTTCCTCAGTCCGTGGTAGTTTACGTTTATCAATCTTGGATTCTTCTTCAACTTTCTTTACTTGCTCAAGGGCACTATTTGGTTTAGCCCCCTGGAAAACACGATCCCAGTACTCTTGCGGGATGTTCCCAAAGGACATCAAGCCATTGATCTGGGCATCTCCTCTGAAACGATCCACTTCACCAGAAGGGCGAAGTCGTTCAAAGTTACTGAGGTCAGGATCATTGGAATCTGGTTCAAGGATCTGCTGAATGTTCTTCCATTCCAGAATGCGTTTCTTATTCGCTTTCTCCCAGCGCATATGACGTCCCACCATACCAGCAGGGTTCTTTCGCATCTCTTCGTGAGTGGGCATTCCATTGGTGACTTGTTCTTCGATTTCCTTGGCTCGCTTTGCCAGTTTATCCTTCACAGCACCAGGCACTTCAGGGGGGCTATAATCATTCAACTGCTTCTTCAACCGGCGCATACGAGACGAAGCTTCTGCCACATCAGCTCCACCCCTCATCTTAAAGGGGTTCTGGGGGTTGAGAGAGTTATCAATATCCTCAATCTCTTGCTTAACTTCCTCACGTTGGTGAAAACGAAGAATCGGCTTCTGGGGAACTTGTACTTCAGAATCCTTGACAACAACTTCCATGATTTATGCTCCTAGGTTATGGTCTAGCTACCGCAGGACAAATAAACAGGTGGGGGTGTCCTGAACCCCCACCATATGATTATTAAGTGATTGCTACCACAAGGACACCACCATCAGTGGCCCCAATACCAAAGTCATAGTTCTCCGAAATCATAGCTTCGCCAGCATCGAAATTATCAATAGGGACAGTGACACCAACACCAAAGCGGCAATCGGAAATTGCCACCCCATTCGCGACGGATGCACCTGTTCCATCAATCCCTGCTGTAACAGTTCCCGCTCCGTCCACAACATAACATCGGCGAATATGGAGACGATCCGTAGCTGCTCCGCATGTCAGATACGCAGCCAATGTGCCTGTTACTTGCACATGCTCACATTCCACTACTTTGCTATCCAAGGTAGCGGTCATATCAATCATGGCCCCGAAAGCCCCGTCAGCAAACGACACCACTCGTTCAATCACCACATCCTGAGCTGCCCCTGTGGCATCAATCCCCAAGATTGACGTAGAAGCCGTTTGTGCGGTCACATCTACGACACAATCATGAATATACAGAGCCGTAGCCGCTGCACTGAAATTCACATTCGCTGAACCCGTGTTCAGCGCGTCACCAAGGAATAGAATATTCGCAATCTCAATATTCGCCGCAGTGATATTGACTGTTTCATCATTGGCTGCAATGGTGAGTTTCGCCGATTTCGCCCAAGGCGACCCACCCACAGGTAGACCCATCATACGAACATGTGCAACATTCGCTGCAATCGATGTGGCAGTTCCTGCCGTGTTTGCTGCGCTGTGAGTTCCTGGTAGCAGGATAATGGTGTCGCCAGCTGCTGCAAGTGCCCATGCGCGATTAACCCGCCTCAACGCTCTTTCAGGGGAAAGCCCGTCATTATCATCTGATGCTGAGTATGTGTTCCCAGCAAAAGAATATGAATTAGATGGAGACACCCAAAGAGTACGCCCATAAGATTCGGGCAATACTCCGAGAGATGTTCCAAATGATGTTAAATATCCCATAACTTATAGTCCCTCACTCTTAGGGTAGACGTGGCATTTATACACGCCACCTGATCGATCTTTCTGTGTTTTGCCACCAGCTTTTGCTGAAGGAAAAGCAGGTTTCTCTCGCATCGAAAGGGTATCCCCACTTCGACCGTTGGAACCACCAGCACTTCCTTTGATCTTCCGCTGGCTATTGGATGTGTAGTAACGATTTGCCATTAACACACCTTCTTCATTTTGGGCACCTTAGCCCCCTTCCGACGAGGGGGCTTCAGGGCTACCATATGGTTATATGGTTGTTTTTTCATTACGACACACTGGCACCAAGAATGCAGCGCCAGTCTCTCCAGAAAAACGAATACCGAGCATAGGCTCTCCACTTTGCCACGAGGGTATCCAGTTCCTCGGCCATGGCAAATTCAATCGGGATCCGATCAAACCACTTGAAACAGTCCTTCTGCATCCGGCCATCAATCATGAACCAGTTATTGGTATCCGTCAGGTATTCCCAATCGAAAATTTCATACATTCCATTGGAGAAGTTGACGTTGTTATTCGCCGTATCTACTTTACCCATGGATTTCACAATCTCATGAGCCGTTGGATAGAGAGCCACCGGGACGATCAGCTTCGAAGGCATCACGCTGATCTTCTGTCCTACGTCATTGCGGAAATCCCGCATCTGGATATAGGCAGCTTCTACAGCCGTTGCACTCAGTGAGGACGTGGTAAGGTTGTCAAATCCTGTGGTCGTTGAGACGTTCGCAGCGTTCGTGGTATGGCTGTCACTGCAAAGAGCCAATCCTTCACTGTTGTTATAGAAAAACGTATCGATGGAGAACGCATTGTTAAACAACCGAGCCCCATGACCCTGACGGGTCTGATGGTAAGACCTGGCGAGGCCCTTCGGGCGACCCTGCCAGACTCCATGCCGATCATCGTCATACAACTCACGCTCAATCTGGATACCATTCGCAAAGGCCACATGTGTAGCCGTTACGTCATATCCCTGAGACATGCTCTGATACGTCACCGTCCCAGTGAACTGGGTAAAGTTTGGAAGGGCGCCACCTGACGACCATTTCTCGAAGCTATCGCTTGAGGACATCATGTCATAGACAGATGCCAGCCGATCAGGGAGGGCTGTATATTCATCATCAAAGAACTTCGTCACACGCTTATCAAGAAGATCAAACCAATTACCAGCATTATGCGGAGTAGGCATATTTTATATCCTTTTATTCAATTAGGTTGCGTTCGTCCAGACTTGATCACCCAACACGAGATGAACAAAGCTATCAGTCGAACCATTCAATTCCAATTCAATTGTCGTCGCAGATGCACCAGTAGAAACAGCGATATCAGCACGAACATTCTTCAGGTCAGTCGTGAGGGTAACGCCCGTCAAACCAATGTTGACACCAGCATACAGGAACTTGTCACCCACGGCACTGGCATATGGAAAGGGCACAATTACCGTAGCCGTGACAGACGAGGTAGACGTGATCTTCCGCGAGCGACCCACGTTGGAACCACTCGTGAACCAGATCACACCTTCATCCATATCAGGCGAAGCAACCGACGTACCACCCACCACCGTAAGACCATTGGACACCGCCGTAGCAACCGTATCCTCAGTGATCGAAGTCCCCGTGGCGCCAGTGACCATCTTGGCTCTGAGAACCATATCTGGATTAACAATCACCCCAAACACTGCCTCATCAGCACCCTGCGTGGTGCTGTAGGTCAGAGGGGCACCAGCCGCCATACCATTGTCCAGGCACAACCCAATTGCATCGGCAGCTGAAGTAGTCGTAGACGTAGACATCTGGCCACTAGCACCAGCAGCAGACCGAATCACAAGCGTTCCCACTGCCTGAGCAGCGGAAGCCTTGTACTTCTTAATAACCGGAGTCGAACTCGAAAGTGTGTATGCAAATTCCATTGAACTATCCTTTCAACCCTGCTTCATTGGTCCAGGGGTGTGACCGTTAAAGACGACCTAGTTGTAATCGGCGATCACGA
>JACCDR011937237.1_pt1 | contig 13188 bp, 9 predicted proteins | sample 7446431 | NCBI WGS metagenome assembly JACCDR01 (sample SAMN15323443, study PRJNA562643) | freshwater metagenome | isolation source: river surface water | place: USA:Blue River Watershed | collected 2017-08-17
CGGAGTTCAGGAACTGGAGATCGACGGAGCGGTTGGAGGAATCCTGGCTCTGGTTGCCCGAGCTGTCGCCGCTGGAGGTGGAAGGCTTGTTGCTCTCGAAGGGCAGCACGCCGGACGTGGCGTCCATCGGCGAGTTGAAGGGGTTTTGGAAATACTTCGAGGTGGCGATGAGCACCTCCTTGTCCTGCGAACAGATCCAGAGGACCATGAACAGGGCCATCATCGCGGTGACGAAGTCCGCGTACGCTACTTTCCAGGCTCCACCTTTTCCGGCCATGGTCAGGAGGTAGGGCGGGTTGTCCCCAACCCGCCGCGTTGGACGTTAGCGCATTTGAAACCAAACGGTGGCCCAAGGTGGAACGCGTTCTCCGAGCGCATTTCCTCGTCGAGGAAGCGTGCTCGGAGAGCCCGCTCCACCCCACAATCTGGCCTCCGTTTTTTTAAAACCACCTTGGCACTCGCCCGAGGTGGACGAGAGAAAATCGTCGTCGTACGCGGACGAGCTCGCTCCGGCGCGTTGGGGACAACGCGCCCCACCTCGGCCGTCCCTACCTCGGTAGTCATCGCAGAAATTGTCGTCATGGGGAGGCCGGCGGCGGGCTTACTTGCCCGGGGCGGGCATGGACTTGAGGGTGTTTTCGAGTTCTTCGGCGCCGGGTTGCACGGTGCCGTCGAGCGAGCGGCGGGCGACTTCGACGGCGGTGAGCGGCGCGAGTCCCTTGGCAAAGCCGGCGACCGCGGAGAGGATGCAGCGCAGATACTGGGTGTCGCAGCCATTCATGTGGTGGATGCGCGCGGCCAGCGGCGCGATGAAACCGTAGGAAACGAAGATGCCCAGCAGCGTGCCGGTGAGCGCGGCGGCGACTTTTTCACCGACCGCCTCGGGACCTTCGGCGATGGCGGACATGGTGTTGATGATGCCGAGCACCGCCGCGACGATGCCGATGGCCGGCATGGAATCGGCCACCATCTGCAGCGTGTGCACGGGATGGTCGGCTTCGTTGGATTTGGCCTGAAGCTCGGTCATCATGAGGGACTCGAGCTGGTCGGGCTTAATCTTGCCGTCGATCACGGGCTTCATGCCGTTGAGGAGAAACTGCATGCGCTCCTCGTTGGCGGTGATGGCGGGATACTTCGCGAAAATGCTGCTGTTTTTGGGATTGGTGACGTGCTCCTCCAAGGCGATGAGGCCGTTGCGGCGGCCGACCATGAAGATCTCGTAGAGCATTTTCAGCAGATCGAAGTACTCCTGCTTGCCGGCTGTCTTGCCGAACATCGCGTGCTGGGTCTTGTGGACGATCTCCTTCAAAATATGCGCCGGGCTCGCGATGACGACCACGCCCATGCCCACCCCCAGGATGACCACAAACTCCGACACGTGCAGGAGCACGACGGGGTTGCCTCCGGCGATCATGAACCCTCCGAGGGTCGATCCGAGGACGATTAAGGCTCCGATGATGATGAGCATGATGTGATACTGGGCGTTTCCCCCTAACGGCTCATCCGCGGCGCCGCTTTATACGAACTTATGCCTAAGACTGTAAAAGCGCGGGCGCGGCGGGCGGCAGGCCTGGGGAGCACACGGATCGAGGTGGAGCGTGACCTCCGGGCACGCTGTTTGGCCCGGTGCCGCCTGCGTTGTCGCTCAACGCGCCCGGAGGTCGCGTTCCACCTCCCGGCCACAGTACTTTTTTAACCGATCTGTGGACGTCGGAGCGCCTTACCCCAACGTCCGCTCGGCGCAATCAGCCGCATCAACCGGCCAGACAGGCCTTGAAACCCTCGTTGAGGGCGGCGCGGTCCAGGTTTTTGCCGATGAAGACGAGGGTGTTGGTGCGGGCATCGGAGCCCCACTCGCGGTCGAATTTCGCGTCGAAAAGCATGTGCACGCCTTGGAATACGAGGCGCTTGTTCGAGCCTTTGACGCTGAGCACGCCCTTCATGCGGTAGAGATCGCCACCTTTGGTTTTCAGGAGGTTGCCGATCCAGTCGTTGAGTTTTTTGCCATCGAGATCGCCCGGGGTGCTGATGCCGACCGAGGTGACGTCGTCTTCATGCGCGTGGCTGTGCTGAAAATCCTTTTGCCAGACGGGCTTCACGATCTCGCTCGCGATGTGGATGTGCAGGGGGTGCTCGCCGCAGCCTTCAAAGACGAGGTAGTGGCCGTCGGCCGGGATGTGCAGGAGGTAGTGGCCATGCTCTTCGTGGAGCACGAGGCGCTGCAGCGTGGGGCCGGCGGTGAAGGTGTCGCCGTCCTTCACGCGGTTTTCCCAGTCGGAAAAGGTGACGACAGCGGTCTTGATGGCGGCGTCGATCGCAGCCGGTTCGAGCGAGGGCAGCGGCAGGACCACGACGTCGAGTTCGCCGGGATTGCCGTGGTGGTGATGCGCGTGGCCGTCGTGTGCGTGCCCATGGTCATGGTCGTGATGGGCGTGGCCGTCGCCGTCGTGATCATGGTCGCAGTGGCCGATGACGAGCTGATGGACGCCCTGGGTGAGCGGATACGCGCCGGCCCACTCGAACGGGTAGTCGGGCTCCAGAAACTGCGGGTCGAGCTCGGTGGCCCGGGAGAGATTGAAACCGCCCAGGTTGAGCACGGCATCGAGCGGCACGCCGGCGTTCTGCGCGTGATGGATTTTGGCCGCGCTGTTCATCTTGCGGATGCGCGCCTCGAGTTTTTGCAGGTCGGCCGGCGAGACGAGATCGGTCTTGTTGAAGATGAGCACGTCGGCGAAACCGATTTGTTTTTTGGCCTCCGGCGAATCGTCGATGTGCTGGAGGATGTGTTTGGTGTCCACGAGCGTGACGATGCCGTCGAGGCGGAAGCGGGCGCGCATCTCATCGTCGGTGAAAAAGGTCTGCGCGACCGGCCCGGGATCGGCCAGCCCGGTGGTCTCGATGAGGATGCCGTCGAGGCGGTCCTTGCGCTTCATCAGGCGGCCGAGGATGCGGATGAGATCGCCGCGCACGCTGCAACAGATGCAGCCGTTGTTCATCTCAAAGATCTCCTCGTCGCTCTGGATCACGAGCTGGTTGTCCACGCCGACCTCGCCGAATTCGTTTTCGATGACGGCGATTTTTTTGCCGTGCTGCTCGGTGAGGATGCGGTTGAGCAAGGTCGTCTTGCCCGCGCCGAGGAAGCCGGTGAGGACGGTGACGGGAATGGGTGCGTCGGAGGACATCGTGGTGGAGTGCGAAGGTGAAAAAGTGCGCGAGTCGGAAGACCGAGAGACGCGCGGCGGACTTGAGCGGCGCAACCAACGTCAGCCGGACGCAGGCGTCAAGGAGCGCGGTGGGCTCATGCTTGCTACGCGCCGGACGAGGCGGTGAGATGCGTCCCGCTTTCATGAAAACCTCCACGATTGCGGATCCGGGCACCGGACGGGAAATTCTACTGCTGCACGCGACGGCGGGCGCCGGCCACACCCGGGCGGCGCAGGCCATCGCAGCGGCCTTAAAGGCGATCAACGCGCCCTGCCGGCTGGTGGACATCCTCGACTGCACGCCGGCGCTGTTCCGGCGCATGTACGTGAAGTCCTACATCGATCTCGTGCAAAAAGCCCCCGAGCTGTGGGGCTATCTTTATGATCGTTCGGACGTGGTGCATCCGGCCAACAGCGCGCGGGCACGGGCGCGTCTGGCCTTCAACCAGCTCAACAGCCAGCCGTTCAAAAAACTCCTGCGGGAAACCGCGCCCAAGGCCATCGTGTGCACGCATTTTCTCCCGCTCGAGCTGCTCTCGGATTTGAAGCGGCGCGGAAAGATCGACGTGCCCGTGCACGCGGTCGTGACCGATGTGAGCCCGCATGCGTTTTGGGTGTATCCGCATATCGACTGCTACCACGTGGCCACGCCGTCGGCGGCGCGAGAGCTGGAGCGCAAGGGCTATCCGGCGGAGCGCATCCGCGTGACGGGCATCCCGGTCGATCCTGTTTTCGCGAAGCGCGAGGCGGCCGCGGCGGCGAGGGCGCGGCTCGGCCTGCCGGAGCGTCCCACGGCCCTGCTGCTGTCCGGCGGCTTCGGCGTGGGCCCGATGGTGGAGGCGCTGGAGTCGTTTCGCGGCAGCCGGGCGGAGATTTCGCTTGTGGTGATCACAGGAAAAAACGCCGAGCTCGAGGCCGGCTGCCGCGCCTGCGCCGCCACCCTCGGCGTGCCGGTGGAAGTGCGTGGCTTCGTCACCAACATGCACGAGTGGATGGATGCGGCGGACATCATCGTGACGAAACCCGGCGGACTCACCACGACCGAAGTGCTCGCCAAAGGGAAGCCGATGGCGCTGGTCTCCCCGATCCCCGGCCAGGAACAGCGCAACTGCGAATACCTGCTGGAGTCGGGCGCGGCCGTGCGGCTCTACGATGTGGGCGACAGCGCCTTTTATCTCGAAGGCTGGCTCCGCGACGAAGCGCGCATGAAACGCATGGCCGCCGCCGCTCGCGCCATCGCACGTCCGCAGGCGGCCCGCGACATCGCCAGTGCCGTGACCGGCGCGGCGCTCTGAATTCCCCGCCCCGACCGCCATGCATCGCCAAGCATTCGGACGCTGGTTCGCAGGCTGGGGCCTCGTTTTCGCCATGAACGTATCAACGCACGCCACAGAGGAGTTTCACGCCATCGTCGACGACGCCTGGGTGGGCGCGCAGGGCGCGCATTTCTCAGGACGGATGACGGAGGTGCGCCTCGCACCGGACAAGGACGACAGCCGCTGGACCGCGTTTTACCGAACCACGCGCATGCTCTTCACCAGCGGCGAAGAGGGCGTGGTCACCTGGCGCGTCGGCTCCCTCGAATGGTCGATCCGCGTCGACGATCATGGCTACTGGGAGCTCGCCTCCAATGCTCCGCTCAGCCTCGCCCCGGGCTGGCATCCGATCGTGACCGTGCCCTCCGCGAGCAGTCCGGCGGCGGTGCTCGTCGCCGATCCGCGCAACACGCTCGGCATCATCTCCGACATCGATGACACGATCCTCGTCAGCGAGGTGCTCAGCAAACGACGCCTGCTCAGCAACAGCCTGACCGTGCCCGCGGAGCAGCGCAGCGCCGTGCCCGGCATCGCCGCGCTCTATCGCCGGCTCGCGGCGAAAAACCCCGCTCCCGCTTCGACGCCGATCTTCTATGTGTCGGGCTCACCCCGGCAGTTGACCGACAATCTCCGCCGCTTCCTCGCGGCCCACGAGTTCCCGCCGGGCGTGTTGCAGTTGAAGGAAATCTCCACCGAGCGCGGTGACTCGCTGCGGGACACGCCCGCCTTCAAGCGCGCGCGGATCGACACCATCCTGGCCGCCTTTCCCGGCGTGAGATTTCTGCTGATCGGCGACGACGGCGAACAGGATCCGGAGATCTACGCCCAGGTGATGGAAAAACATCCCGACCGCGTGGCCGGGATCTGGATACGCCGGGTGCACACCGATCCGCAACGGGCCCGTTTCCCCGGACAAAAAGACCTCGCCGAGCTGCTCGCGTCCGAAGCGACGCCTTAGCGTCACGTAAAAAATTTTCCAGGCAGGGCGCGTTGTCCCCAACGCGCCCTGCCAATCAGCGGCGAGTTCGTACTCGCGGAAAAAAACGACGGCGAACCTTACAAAACTGTAAGGTTCGAGAAAGGTCGGGGAAAGCGGCGTGTGCGAAAGTGGTGCTCACTTCCAATCAACTTCAGCACATCGCCATGAACCTCCCTTCCACTTCCCCCCTTTCCAGCCGCCGCAAAGCTTGGTCGACGGCTGGCTTTCTCCTGGCCGGTGGCCTGGCGCTTAGTGTGGTCGCCTGGGCTGCTGACCAAGGGAAACCGCAAGTGTCGGTGAAAACCGACGATCAGCCGCTGACTCGCTCAGGGGTGGGCGAGTCGGCGAGCTTTTCGCCGATCATCAAACAAGTGGCCCCCGCCGTGGTGCGTGTGAATGTCACCGAGCGCGCCAAAAACGTGCCCGCCCCGGAACTGCCCCCGTTTTTCAACGACCCGCAGTTCCGCCAGTTTTTCGGCAATCCTTTCGGCAACGACAGCCGCCGCGGACGCCCCATGCAGCGCCAGCCCGAACAGCAGGGCCTGGGCTCCGGCGTGATCGTGAGCGCCGACGGCTACATCCTCACCAACAATCACGTGGTGAGCGGCGCGGACGTCATCAAAGTTTCCCTCAACGACGGTCGCGAGCGGACGGCGAAAGTCGTCGGCTCCGACCCGAAATCCGATCTGGCCGTGATCAAGGTCGATGCGAAGGACCTGCCCGCCATCACCTTCACCGACAGCGATCAAATCGAGGTCGGCGACCGCGTCCTCGCGATTGGCAATCCGTTCGGCATCGGCCAGACGGTGACTAGCGGCATGGTGAGCGCGCTTGGCCGCTCGACCGGCATGGGACTGGAGTACGAAGATTTCATTCAGACCGACGCCGCGATCAATCCGGGCAACTCCGGCGGCGCGCTGATCGACGTGAAAGGCCGTCTGGTCGGCATCAACACCGCCATCTACAGCCGCTCCGGCGGTTTCCAAGGCATCGGCTTTGCGATCCCCTCCAACATGGCGCGCAGCGTCATGGAGCAGCTGGTGGCCAACGGCAAAGTCGTGCGCGGCTATCTGGGCATCTCCATGCAGCCCATCAGCGATGAACTCGCCGAACAGTTTTCCCTCAAGAGCCGCGAAGGCGTGCTCGTGGCCGAGATCGTGCAGGGCAGCCCGGCCGCAAAAGCCGGCCTCGAATCGGGTGACGTGATTGTGAAATTCCAGGGCCGCGAAGTGAAGGATCCCCGCACCTTCCGTCTGGCCGTCGCCAATCTTTCCCCCGGCACCGAGGTGAATCTCGAAGTCCTTCGCCAGGGCAAGACCGAGAAAATCAAACTCAAGGTCGGCGAGCAGCCCAAGGACATGTCCGTCGCCTCCCGCGGCGGCCGGCAGGACGAAGGCACGCTGAACGGCGTGGGAGTGGCCGATCTCGAACCGGCCGCCCGCCGCGAGTTTGGCATACCTTCCCGGATACAGGGTGCGCTCGTGGTGGACGTCGATCCCTCCTCGGCCGCCGCCCAGGCGGGTCTGCAGCCCGGCGATGTCATCCAGGAAATCAACCGCGAGCCCGTGCGTTCGGCCGACGACGCCATCAAACTCACCGACAGCAGCGACACCAAGAAAACCCTGCTGCGCGTGTGGAACCGCACCGGCACCCGCTTCATCGTGGTCGATGAAACCGAGGAACGCTGACCCCTGTCTTTCCAGCCTCCTGATGTCAGTAGTGCTCAGGATGCTGTGTTGAAGTGATGGCCGCCCCGGATCGCTCTGCGGTCCGGGGCGTTTTCATGTTTTTCCAGACGGCTCACTTCCCCCGCACCTTTGTCTTTCCAAGCGTGAGCGCATCTCCTCAAAGTTCCTCCGTGCGCATTCTTGTGGTCGAAGATGATGCCAAAATCGCCTCCTTCGTCGTCAAAGGACTGAAGCAGGAAGGCTACGCCGTGGACCACGCGGCCGACGGCGACACCGGCCTCTCGCTCGCCACGACCACGCCCTACGACGCGGCCATCGTGGATGTCATGCTGCCCGGCCTCGACGGGCTGAGCCTCGTCAAACGGCTGCGCGCCAACCGGGCGGAAATGCCCGTGCTGTTTTTGAGCGCTCGCTCCAGCGTGGAGGACCGCGTGAAGGGATTGCAGGCCGGCGGAGACGACTACCTCACCAAGCCCTTCGCGTTCGCAGAATTGAGCGCGCGCCTGCAGGCCCTCATCCGCCGCTCGACGCGCACGCCCGAAGCCACCCGCCTCGCAGTCAACGGAGTCGAGATGGATCTCGTCGCGCGCAAAGTCACCGTGAGCGGCGAGACGGTGGAACTGCAGCCGCGGGAATTTTCCCTGCTGGAATACCTGCTGCGTCATCCCGGTCGCCCGGTGACGAAGACGATGATCCTGGAACACGTCTGGGACTACAGCTTCGACCCGCAGACCAATGTGGTCGATGTGCTCATGCATCGCCTGCGCGCGAAAATCGACCCCGACAAGACGCGCATCGAGACCGTCCGGGGCGTCGGTTACATTTTCAAACGCGGCAACTGACGCACCCAGGCCCAGCGAGGCCGCGAACCCACATGACGACTTTCAGCACCCTGCGCCGCTCCCTCGCCGTGCGCCTGAGCGTGTGGTTTGCCGTTCTCTTTGCCGTCGGCTTCAGCGCGATCTTCGCCCTGCTCTACTGGCTGCTCGGCCGCCAGCTCGAACAACGGGAGCATGAGGCACTCCAGCTCAGACTTCGCCAGTATTCAGATGTCTACTTCGCCCGCGGACTGCGCGGACTGCAGGAGCGCGTGGGCGAGGACAGCTACGCGCCCTATGTGCGCTCGCTTTTCATCCGGCTGATTTCGCCACGGGGTGTGGTGTGGGCCAGCGTGCCGCCGGACTGGATCGATCAAGACGCCAAAAAGGTGACGGTGCCCGATGGCTGGGGCGGCTGGACGGAGAAAAATGTTTTCACCCTCCGCGTGCCTCTTGATGAGCAGGAGGACGTCGCGGTGGCGTCCATGATGCTGCCCGACGGCCTCCTCCTGCAGGTGGCGCGCAGCACCGACAACCGGACCGCACTGCTGGAACCTCTGCGGCGCACCTTTCTGGGCGTCGGCGCCGCCGTGCTGCTGGTGGGCTTCGCCGGCGGAGTCTTCGCCTCCTGGCGCGCGACCAGGCCCCTGAGAAATGTGGTGGCGACGGCCCGGCGCATCATCACGACCGGAGCGCTCGATGCACGCGTGCCCGAACCTTCCCGCGACGACGACATCGCGGAGCTCATCCGGCAGTTCAACAGCATGCTCGATAAAAACGCCGGCCTGCTGAAAGCGATGCGCGAGGCGCTCGACAATGTCGCCCATGACCTCCGCACCCCGCTCACCGGCATGCGTGGCGCCGCCGAGCTCGCCCTCGCGCAGGAAGACGTGACCGCGAAAAATGAAGCGCTGGCAGACTGCGTCGAACGCTCCGACGAAGTCCTTAGGCTCCTGCGCGCCCTCATGGAGATCTCGGAGGCCGAAGCCGGCATGCTGAAGCTGGAAAAAACCGACGACGACCTGGGCCGGCTCGCGCGCAGCGCAGGCGAGCTCTACGATGAAATCGCCGCCGCCAAACAAATCACCCTGCGTCTGGAAACTGCCGATACGCCCGTCGTCGCCGACGCCACCCGACTGCGCCAGGCGCTGGCCAACCTCATCGACAACGCCATCAAGTACACCCCGCCGGGCGGGCAGGTGCTGGTGAGCACCGCGATCCGTGGCGCCGACGCAGTCTTCACGATCAGCGACACCGGTCCGGGCGTGCCCGAACCGGAACAACCGCGCATCTGGGAACGGCTCTATCGGGGAGACCAAAGCCGTTCACAAAGCGGCCTGGGCCTCGGCCTCAGCCTGGTGCGAGCGATTGTCGAAGCGCACGGCGGCCGCGTCAGCATGAGAAATGCCCCGGGCGGCGGAGCCATTTTTGAAGTGATCCTGCCTGCCGCCACAGCCCCGGCCCAGGAATAAAGCGGTTCGCCAAAACCGGTGCCCGCATTCCAGGGGTGGAGCGGGCTCCGAGCACGCTGGCTTGGAAATCGCAGCTCATCGGAAAGCCCGGACGGAACGCCCGGGCCGGCACGTGAGCCCCGGTCGACACAACTCCTGCGAAAGCTTCGCTTGCCTGAGCAGTCAGGTGCTGTACCAACATTTCCCCTGCACGGCTCCGGGGCATCCCTCGAAAACACGCGCGTGCACTTCATCCGTTTTCTCCATGTCCACCGCATTCATCACCGGCATCACGGGCCAGGACGGCTCCTACCTTTGCGAGCTCCTGCTCGAAAAAGGCTACACCGTTCACGGCCTCGTGCACCGCCCTGACGCACTGGCATCGAGCAACATCAAGCACCTCTACGCCGATCCGCAGATCTACAACAAACAACTGTTCCTGCACAACGGCTCCTTCGAAGACGCGACCCACCTCCGCCGCATCATCAGCAAGGCCAAGCCCAACGAGTTTTACCACCTCGCCGGCCAGTCCAGCCCGCGCATCAGCCTCGAACTCCCCGAAAACACCGTCGACAGCATCGGCATGGCGACGCTGCGCCTGCTGGAAATCATCCGCGACATCCCCAATCCGCCGAAATTCCTCTACGCCTCCAGCGCCGAAGTCTTCGGCTCACCCGTCCACTCTCCGCAGGACGAACACACCCCGGTCAACCCGACCACGCCCTACGGAGCCGCCAAGGCCTTTTCGCAGCAGATGGCGCGCATCTACCGCATCGCCTACAAACTCGAGACCTGCTCCGCCATCCTCTACAACCACGAGTCGCCCCGTCGTAGTGGCAACTTCGTGACGATGAAGATCGCTCGCGCCGTCGCGGCGATCAAGAAAGGCCGCCAACGTGACGTCACCCTCGGCAGCCTGACCGGCCTGCGAGACTGGGGCTGGGCTCCCGACTACGCGCGCGGCATGTGGATGATCCTCCAAGGCAACCCGGTCGATGACTACATCCTCGCCACCGGCAAACTCCACTCCGTGCAAAACCTGGTGGAAAAAGCCTTCGAGTCCGTGGGTCTCAATTGGAAAGACCACGTGAAGTTCGACTCCAACCTCGTGACGACCGTCGAACCCATCGCCCCCTGCGGCAACCCCGGCAAAATCAAACGCGTCCTCGGCTGGGAAAACACCGTCCCCTTCGACGAAATGGTCTCCCGCCTCGTGCAATCCGAACTGGCGAAGCTCGGGTAAGTTAAAATCATTCGCAGAGTCGTGGCTGTTTTCTCTTGGACAAAGCTCACCGTGCGGAGTGCGAAAGACTCGTGGGGCGGGCTCGCCGCCCCATTCGAGCCGCGTTCACGTTGGCAATTTTGCGACCAGGAAAATTCTTTTGCCGCTCAACACTCTCCCTAAGCGAGCCAATCCCCTCTCATGCTACGCAGCCTGATTCCCAATCGCACCGGCCTGTGGCAGCACCGCCAGCTGCTATGGCAATTTACCCAGCGTAGGATCGAGCTTCGTCACAAGGGAAGTCACCTGGGCCTCGCCCTCTCCTTCGTGAACCCGCTGCTGATGCTGGCTCTGTACGTACTGGTGTTCGGCTATATCTTTGATGGCTCCTTCGGCATAAATCCCGAAGAAAGTCGCATCGACTACGGCTTGGGTATTTTTTTTGGACTTAGCCTCTTTCACTTCTGCTCAGAAGTCCTGAACACGGCGCCCACACTGATTCTCGCCAGCCCGAACTTCGTCAAAAAAGTCGTCTTCCCACTCGATGTTCTTCCTGCCGCAGCGGTCGGCGCAGCCGCGTTTCACCTGAGCATCTCACTCACGCTGGCGCTGCTCGGACTCGCCTTTTTCGGCCACGGACTGAGCATCGGCGTCTTCTGGATTCTCGTCGTCGTTGCGCCTCTGGTGCTGTTCGCCCTTGGCGTTTCCTGGACCGTTTCCGCCCTCGGTGTTTTTTTTCGAGACATCACCCAGATCACGCAATTTCTCACCGCCGTTTTGATGTTCGCCAGCGCCGTCTTTTATTCGGCTGAAAAAATCGCGTCGCAGGCCCCCGTGGCGTGGCAATTCCTCCGCTTCAATCCACTGCTGCTCGCCATCGAGGCGGTTCGCGACGGTGTGCTGTGGGATCGCACGCCCAATCTGACCCACATCACTTATCTGTGGGGCACAGGACTGCTCGTGTGCGGTGTCGGCCACTGGTTCTTCCGCAAAATGAAACCCGCCTTCGCGGACGTCCTCTGATTCCATGGAAAGTCCTTCCGCGATTTCGCTCCAAGACGTCGGCAAGTCCTACCGGATCTGGGAAAATCCAGCCGCGCGCCTGATCGCGCCCGCGATCGAAACCCTCGCGCAAAAACTTCCACTGGGAAAATCATTGCGAAACTGGCTTCAAAACCGTGCTCGCCAGAGCTACCGCGATTTCTGGGCGGTGAGAAACGCCTCAGTGGAAATCAAACGCGGCGAAAGCATCGGCCTCATCGGCCGCAACGGCTCTGGCAAAAGCACGCTGCTCCAGCTCATCGCCTCCACACTCCGTCCGACCTCCGGCGTAGTGGCGGTCCAAGGACGCGTCGCCGCCCTGCTCGAACTCGGCGCCGGCTTCGACGCCGAGTTCACGGGACGCGAAAACGTTTACCTCAACGCCGCCATCCTCGGCCTCTCCCGTTCCGAAATCGACGCTCAGATCGACGCCATCGCCACCTTCGCCGAGATCGGCGATTTCTTCGACCAGCCCGTCAAAACCTACAGCAGCGGCATGGTCGTACGCCTCGCCTTCGCGGTGGCCGCCCACGTCAAACCCGATATCCTCATCGTCGACGAAGCCCTCTCGGTCGGCGACGCCCGCTTCCAGCTCAAATGTGCGCGCACCATCGACCGCTTCATCGCGCAAGGCGTCACCCTCCTATTCGTTTCGCACGACCTCTCACTCGTGAAACGCCTCTGCAAACGAGCCCTGCTCCTCGACGCCGGCCGCGTGCTCTACTCCGGCCATCCCAACGACGTCGCCAACCTCTACTCAAAACTCCTCACCGACGGCAGCTCCGCCGCAACCATCGCCGCCGACATCGCCGCGCTCGAGAAGAAGGCCTGGGAAAACGTCTCTTTTTCCGCATCTCCCCTGCCCAGCCACCTGCCCTCTTCGGCCCCTTCGCCTATTAGCGAAACGGCTTCCTGCTCTACATCTACAAACTCCAGCTCCGACGGCACGCCACTAACAGTATGCCCGCCCGACTCGACTAGCGCGCAATCAACCGCGCTCGTCGCCGACCAGCGCTCCAACAGCCCACTGACCAGCCACGAATTTTCCTACGGCGGCGAACGCGGACAAATCAAGGTACTCGCCGCCCTCGCTGCTAACGGCGAAGCCCGCGACACGTTTTCCTCGGGCGAAACCGCCACCTTCCGCATGACGGTGCTCGCGCACGAGCCCATCGCGGACCCGATCTACGCCCTCACGCTCAAGAACACGTCCGGCGTCGATATCTACGGCACGAATACACTCTTCGGCCAGCAGTCTGCCCCTGCGATCTCCCCTGGAGAAGCCCAGCAAGTGGACTTCTCGTTCCCGCTAAACCTGCCCGCAGGCACCTACTTTTTATCCTTCGGTTTCACGCATTTCGTCGGCAACGATCTCGTCGTGATCCACCGCCGCTACGAAGCGTTGAAAATAGAGGTTCACAGCCCCCTGCGCACCCTCGGCCTGATCGACCTCCGCGCCTCAATAACCAC
>JACCDR010617971.1_pt1 | contig 13187 bp, 10 predicted proteins | sample 7446431 | NCBI WGS metagenome assembly JACCDR01 (sample SAMN15323443, study PRJNA562643) | freshwater metagenome | isolation source: river surface water | place: USA:Blue River Watershed | collected 2017-08-17
CTTTGCTGTTGCCGCTGGCGAGGGCGTCGTCGGCGGATTTGGCCTCGGCGAGGGCGCGCTCGCGGCAGAACTGGACGACGGCGTTTATCTTCGGGTTGACGGCGTCGATGCGCGCGTAGTGGGCTTTGACGACTTCGACGGAGGAAACTTTTTTCTCGCGGATAAGCTGGGCGAGTTTGGTGGCCGACATGAAGACGAGGTCGTCGGTGGTGTCAGAGGAGGCGGCGTAAGCGGGGGCGCGCGCGGCGGTGATGACGCTGGCGAGAGTCGCGGTGCGGAGAAAGGCGCGGCGGGAGTTTGAGCGTGAAGGCTGCGCGGGAGAAGGACCGGCGGGGGAATGACCAGTGACCAGTGACCAATGACCAGTGGAGGAAGGCATGGTGGAAAAAAGGGGAGAGTGTGCGGAGGACGTGGCGGGTGTGACGGCAGCGCGAGCGAGGGCGCGGGCCGGCGCGGTTGTTTTAGATCGCGGGTTTCACGAAGCCGCCGGTGCCGGCTTCGACGAAGTAGGCGGCGGCGAGGGAGATGTCTTCGCGCCAGGGCTTGGTGATCAGTTGTACGCCGATGGGAAGGCCGTCGGGCGAGGTGCCGGCGCGGACCACGGTGCCGGGCCAGCCGGTGTTGTTGTAGGTGGCGGTGTATCCATAGTTCCCTGCCGGCGGGGGCGTCCAGCGGGGCTCATCGGGCCAAGGCTCGGCGGGTGTGGCGTTGGTGGGGCAGATGACGAGATCGTAGGGCTTGACCCACTGCAGGAAGGCGGTGCGGTTGGCGTCCATCGCCTCGGCGAGACGGGTGAACTCTGGCGTGTCGCACTGCGGATCGCTGGTCATCGCGATAACCGAGGAAACCTGGGTCGTGCCGTACTTTGCCAGGAGGCGCTTCACCCAGGAGCGGCCGTCGGCGGTGCTGAGGGCGTTGCGGATTTGCTGCGATTCTTTGATGAGCGCGGTGGGGCAGTTTTCCTCAATGCTCACGCCGAGGTCGCGGAAGAGGGCGACGGTGCGGTTGATCGCGGTCACGGTCTCTGGCGTGCATTTCCGCTCGGAGCCGTTTTCGATGTAGTAGGCGACTTTGATTTTTTTGAGATCGATCTTGGTCGGTTCCGTCCAAGGCATGGGCAAGATCGCGGCGTCGATGTAGTCGGGGCCGGAAATGATCGGCGTGATGAGCGAGAGGTCTTCCACCCAGCGCGACATCGGGCCGATGACCTGGAGCGAGTCAAAGTAGCCGCCGTAGTCGACGATGTGGCCGGTGCGCGGCACGCGGCCAAACTGGGGCTTGATGCCGGTGATCCCGCAGAAGTGGGCGGGCCCGCGGATGGAGCCGCCGAAATCGGTGCCGATGTCGAAAGGCGAGCCACCCGCCGCGATGATCGAGGCGCCGCCGCCGGTGGAGCCGCCGGGCTGGTAGCCGAGTTTGTACGGGTTGTGGGTTTTTCCGTAGATCAAGTTGGTGGTCTGGCCGGAGAGGGTGAGCTCGGGCGTGTTGGTTTTTCCAAGGATGATCGCGCCGGCCTGGCGAACGCGGGCGACAGTCGTGGCATCGCGCGTAGGGATATAGGACTTACGGCCCAAGGTTCCGCCGGTGGAGCGCACGCCGAGGGTCTCGTGGGAATCTTTGATCGTGCAAGGCACGCCGTGCAGCGGGCCAAAGGACTTGCCCTTGGCGAGGGCCTCATCGGCGCTTTTCGCCTCGTCGAGCGCGCGCTCGAAGCAGGGGAAAACGACGGCGTTGAGCTTGGGATTCACCGCCTCAATGCGGCCGATGTAGAGCTTCGCGAGTTCGACCGAGGAGATTTTTTTCTCCCGGATCATTTGCGCGAGGCGGGCGGCCGAGGTGAACAAAGGATCGTCCGGCAATCTGGCAGCGGGCGAAGATGCTTCGAGGCGGAGACGCGAGGCAAAGAACGCGGCGGCGGAAAGCGCGGCGGTTTGACCAAGGAATCGGCGCCGCGAGGTGGGGGCTGTAAGTGTGGGCATGGTGATGAGGCCGGGCGTTGGTTGGTGTGTGCCCGGCCGCTTCGACGCCGGGCACAGGATGCGCGGATGTTTAGAAACGGCGGGAGATGGAGAACTCGTAGTTGCGAGGCAGGCCGGGCTGCACGAGCATGCCGCCGAATGAACCGTTGTTTGGAGTGGCGTACTCTTCGTCGGTGATATTCCGGACTTGGAGGGCGAAGCGCCATGTCTTGTTGTCGTACGCCAGCGTCAGATTGTGCGTGTCGTAACGGGGGAGCGTGAGCAGGTCGGGCAACTCGGAGGAGGAGACGACGGAGTCGACCCAGTTGGCGCTCCAGCTTACGCTCAGGCCATTGTCGAAGTTGTGCGCGACGAACAGGCCATAGATCCACTCCGGGTATTGGCCAAAGCGATTGAACCGGGCGTCGGAATTGTTGATGACGACCAGGCTGTTGCCGCCGTAGAGGAAGGAGTTGGCCGGGACGAGGATGTTGCCGTTGGCATCTTTGATGTCGGCGATGCCGATGTAGTTGGCGTGTGCGGCGGCGGTGCGGGTTTGCGCCGGGTCGAGGCCGAAGCGGTACATTTGGAGCTTGGTGGCTGTGCCGATGACCGACCAATTGCGCGTGGGGAGCCAGCGCGCTTCGAATTCGTAACCGCGGTTGCGCGTGGCGCGGTTATAGGATTCGCCCTCCTGAATGACGTTGCCGGTACGGAGCTGGTCGAAGGCCGAGATGGAGTAGAAGATTTTTCCGCCCAGGGCTTGTCCTTTAAGACCCGCTTCGTCGAGACGCGCAGCTGAGATGATGGCCTTGTCGCGGACGTTGGTGTACGAGATGTCCTGAAACGTGCCAGTGAGTGCGGAGGATGACTTGGCCCTGGTGATGTAGGGAGTGAGGCCGAAGAACGGAGTTTTGTAGCTGATGCTAAGCGAGTGGGACAGGCCGTGGTCGGTGTTGCTGATGCTGCGGTAGGGCAGGAAAGTGCCGGTGCGTGAACCCGCACCAAGGCGGTCGAAACGTTCGCCGTCGGTCGAAGTTACGTCGATCCAGTCCTGGCGCAGACCGGCAAGGATGCCGAGGTTCTTGAAGAGCGTGGCGTCGGCCATCGCCCCAACGCCCCATTCCCAGTAATCGGATGTGACATCCGCGCTGATGGGTTCGCCTGTCGCGAAGCTGGTGTCGCCCGTGCGCACGAAGGAGAGGAAGGTATCGGTCGGCGTGTATCCAGTTATTAAATCGCGGCGGTGATCGTAATCTCCGGAGGTGGATTTGCGGTAAGCGTCGGTGTAGCGGGCGTTGACTGATCCGAGGAGGTTGAGCTCGGCCCAGTCTGGGAGGTTTTTAAGGAAAGGGATCTCGGTGTGTTTGCGAGTGGCGGTGTACTTGGTCTCGAAAACGAAGATCTCCTGGACCTGGTTAAATGGAAGCTGCGACTCCTTTTGCTGGAATTGATAGTCGGTGAAAATCTGGAGCTTCTGGGTTTTGTTGGGATTAGTATCGTTAACAAAATCGAGGTAGCCGGTATAAGTATACCCGTCTGCCTTCTCCTCGATGGCGACGAGCGACCAGTCGCGGGCGTCGTAGCGCAACTCGGCGGGATTCAGAAAGAAGCCGGCCGGGGTGGCGTTGAGATTGGTGATGAGGGAATTGTCGGCCGAGCCGTCGGCGAAGCGGAGATTGCCGGCGTTGATGATGGCCTGGCCCTGCGGCGATGCAGCGACGGAGGCGTAGGTGGGATTGTTGAGCAGAAGTTCCCGCAAGGTGCGCGGAGCGCCGATGATGGAGTTGGGACCCTTGAGCTGCGTGACGTTGCCGAAATTGATGGAAAGCGGGCGGGCGACCGTGCTGCCGGTGAGGTTGCGGCTGTCCTGAATTTCTTTTTCAGATACGAGGCCGTTGTTGTCGGTGTCGAGGTTCACCAGAGCCGTGCCGCGCAAGTAGGTGCCGTTATCGTAGGTGCTCTGATCGACGCGGTTGGCCCCGGCTTGCCCGGCATTGATGGCGCGTTGGTAGATCGCTCCGCTCTCCATGCGCCATTCTTTGTTCAAGTTGAATGAAGCGGAGGCTTGGAGGACGCGGTCGCGCTGGAAGTTTAGTTTATAAAAGCTGTCGGAGTCGTTCATCAGCGCGAAGACCTGAAAGCCTCCGGTGATGTCGCCGAAGTTGAGCGGCTGAGCATAATTCACCTGCGACTCGAAGCGATCGTATGAGGCGATGATGCCGGTGATGGTAGTCTGCGGTTGGGTGAGATACTTGCCGGTGGTGCCACGGACGGACTTGGGCGTGTAGTTGGTGTAACCGCCGATGCGGCCGTTACCGAAAATGGGCGACGGGGGGCCGCGGACGATCTCCACGTTTTCCCACATGGTGATGACATTGCGGATATTGCCCTGCGCATCGATGCGCTTCATGCCGCGCAGGTAAGTGTCGGCTGGGAGGCCGCGCACTTGCGTGGCGCCGGCGATGCCCCAGCGATTGACGGTGAACGTGCCGGGCACGATGCGGGAGAGCTGGTCGCCGTCGCGCACGCCAATCTTGTCGATGAGATCGGAGCCGATCGTAGAAACCGAGCGAGGGGTTTCGACGATGCTCTTGGCAAAGCCGAGTGCGCCCTCAAGCGGCTGCGTGGGCATGAGCATGTTCGGGTCTTCGCCACCGTAACCGACGAACTCCTCGATCTCTCCCGAGACATCGGCGGGCGGCGGTGTCTTGGGCGCAGTTTGCGCATTGAGAGCTGCGGCGGAGGCGAGACAGCCGACAGCAGATCCCAAAAGTTTTAAGTGAAGGTTTCGATACGGACGATGGATTGGCATAGGTGCGGTTGGGTTGAATTTAACCATTCAGCGCATGCGGGCGGGATGCGGTGAGGTCAGCGTGCCAAGTGCCAAATCCACCGGCCGCTCTCGCGGTTTTAGAAGATTCATGGCCGCGCTTAGCTTGGTATAGTTTTTCTCAACACAGCTAATCCGTGGCATTCCAGCGATGCGGCCAGAACGATCCGGGTGAGCGCAAAAAGGCCCGCTCGAATCGAGCGGGCCGGGAAGGAGCAGCGAGTGCGTGTCAGCTTACCGCATGGAGGCGCGGGAGGCCGAGGTGACTTTTTCCAAGTATTGCGCGACGTGGGTCTGGGGTTTGATCAGCTGCGCTTTTTCCAGCAGCGGAATCGCTTTCTTAAACTCGCGAATGGAGACGAGCATGCGGGCGTGCTGGATCATTGCCGCGGTGGCGTCGGCCTCGATTTTCTCGGCGCGCTCAAAGTTGAGCTCGGCGCGCTCGATCTCGTTTTTCTTCCAATAGAAGTCGGCGAGCAGGAGGAGCGCTTTGCCATTGAGCGGGTCTTTTTGGACGACGATCGCGAGTTTCTCAGCTGCGGCGTCGGTGCGGTTTTGTGCGAGATCGCTTTGGGCCTTGAGATTGAGGAGGTCGAGCTGGTCCTTTTCGGAAAACGCGGCGGAAGCCTTGGCATCAATCGCAGCGATGTACTGGTCGAGTTGCGGCCAGGCGCTGATCGAGGCGAGACGTTTGGCGATGCGGAGCGTGCGGTCGGCACCGAGGTCCTGGCGGGAAGCGGATTCTTTGTAGAGATCGAGGGCGAGGTTGGGCTGGTTGAAATTCAGGTAGATATCGCCGAGCAGCATCAAGGCGTTGGTGCTGGCTCCGCCGGTGGAGCGGAGAATTTCGAGCGTGGCGGCCGCGCTCTTGGGGTCGCCCTTTGCGATGTAGGCGTTGGCTTGCAGCATGAGCAGGTCTTTTTGCTGCGGGAATTGCTCGACGAGGTGATCGATCATGCCGATCGCGTCGTCGTGGCGGTTGAGATTCATGAGGCATTGCACCTTGCCCATGCGCCAGTCGCGGCTGTTGGGCTGGAAGAACAGGGCCTGCTCGTAGGAGCGAAGCGCGGAGCTGGTGTCGCCGGTGTTGAGATATGAATACGCCAGCATGCCATAGACATCGGCGCCCTGGCCACCGAGCTCGATGGTTTTGAGCAGCATGGTGATGGCGTCGGCGTACTTGCCCTGTTGGACGTAGACGATGCCCAAGTTTTTGTAGGAGCGAAGGAAGTTGGGGAATTTTTTGATCGCCTCCTTGTAGGCAGCTTCGGCTTCGGTGAGCTGGTTGGATTGGAAGTGCAGGTTGGCCAGCGTGTAGATGAGGGCGGCGCTGGAAGTCGGAGTGATCGCCGCCTTGATGTCGGTGATGGCCTGCGTGGGATTAGAGCCGAGGATGGGGGCGATCTTTTCGAAGATCAGTTTTTCCTCGGTGGTGATCGAGGGAGTGACGGTGGTATCGAAACCGTAGCTACCGAGAAAGCGGCTGACGAATTCGGGATTGGTCCAGGTGTTTTCCGTGAGCGGATAGACCTGGGCGAATGATAGGGCGGGCGAGGCGAGGAGGGGGGCGAGAAGGAGGCGGGAAACGTTCATGGGTGGAAATGGTTATGGTTCAAAACGGATGGTCCAGGAGTAGCGGGCGCGTACGGCACGGCCGCCTTTCTTGGGTGGCTCGAAAGTGCTGGCCTCGGCGAAGCGGATGGCGTTGGCGTCGAAATCATTGATCGTCGATTCGATGACTTTATCGACTTTTACGTTACCGTTTTCGTCGATGATCACGAGCAAGGTGACGACGCCGGGGACGCGCGCCCGTTTTAGGTGAGGTGGGTAGACGAGAGCGGCGGTGCTACTGCGACTGCGGCGAGGAGCGGAGTCGAGATCCTTGATGTCGAAAATTTGGAGATCACCGGCGGTGTCCTCGGCTTTGACGCCGAACCCTTCGAAGCTGAATGCGCCGGAGATGGCATCACCCACGCCGAGGTTGAGGGCGACGTCCATCTGGCTCAGTGAGAGTTGTTGGGGAGGTGGAGCGACGTCGGGTGGAGGCGGAGCTTCCGGTGGAGGCTCGGGTGGCTCGAGTTCCATCGGCGGAGGTGGCGGTGGAGTTGCCACCTCGACGGTGAACAACTCGTTCGGCTTTTTCCCCAGTGTGGCGATCATCTGGGTGAACGGGAGGAGGAGAAAAATTCCCGCGCTGCAGAGGATGGTGCCGGTCCAGACGGCAACCGGGGAGGCCCTGCGATTTTGCAGGTACGTTTTTTGGCCGACGGGAGAAGCGGCTTCGGGTGCGGCTGCTGGCATGGTGGTGATTTGATTCGTGAGGCAGGCGGTTACTTGGGCGCGTCGGTGGAGAGGCTGACTTTTTTGGCTCCACCGAGTTTTGATTCATCGATGACCCGGACGAGCATGTCGGACGAGACGGCCTTATCGACCTGGATGATGACGGGAGAGTCGTCCGATTTGGTGAGCCGGCGCACGACGGAGCGCACACCGCTGAGGCCGATTTCCTGGCCGCCGTAGATGACCTTGTTGTCGGCGGTGATGGCGATCATGATACTCTGCTTCTCTAGCGAGAGCGAGGCGGAGGCTTGTGGTTTATCGACTTCGACCCCGGTTTCTTCGACGAAAGTCGTGGTGACGATAAAGAAGATCAGTAGGATGAAAACCATGTCGATGAGCGGAGACATGTTAATTTCATCGGTGGGCTGGATGGTGTTGGATAGAGTGCGGCGTGCCATGAGAGATGAGGTGGAGGGTTAGGCGTGGCGGAGGTTCTTTTTGATAAACGAATTTTCTAGCCTTAGGAAAAAGAGCTCGAGGCTGTCCTTCATAATCTTGATCTGGGAGATCATGATATATCCGGGGATCGCTATAACCAAGCCGACCATCGTCGTGATGAGAGCCTCGGCGATGCCGCCGGCGACGAGGGAAGCGGTGCTCGCTCCCGCGCTGGCGGCGAGGCCATCGAAGGTGGTCAGCATTCCCGTGACGGTTCCGAGGAGGCCGCCGAGCGGGGCGGTGGAAATCAGAACCATCGAGAAGCGAATGCGGGTGTTGTAGTTCGGGATGTAATCGCTGCGGATCATGGCGAAGCTCGAACGGAGCTTGGCGATGGAGTCTTGGTTTTTGCTCGCGAAACGGATGATTTCGCCGAGCTCGCCCGTGCCTTCATCGGGCCGGTCGATCCAGTGACGCCACATGTTTTCGTCGATCTTGGCGAAGCGCCGGGAGGAAAGATCCACGTAAAGACCGACGACGCAGTAGTAGATGATGACGGTGAGGATCGCGAGGGGGATCATGAGCCCGCCACCATCGACGAAGATCTTTGCGACTTCCTGAAGTAGGCTTGTGGGTTGCATCGTGAGGCGGCGGTTTAGGCGACGCGGGCAAGCGTGGTTTCTTTGATCTCCGCGATGCTGTTCGCGAAGGAGATCATGAGCCCTTCGAGGCGGGACATCTTCACCGAGATCATACGATTCACGATCGCGCCCAAGATACAGGCCGGGATGGCGACGATGAGGCCGTACTCGGTTGTGATAAGCGCCTCGGAAATACCGGAGGAAAGGCTCTTGGCATCACCGGTGCCGAAGAGGGTGAGGAGCTTAAAGGTTTCAATCATGCCCGTGACGGTGCCGAGCAGGCCGAGGAGGGGCGCGACCGAGGCCGCGAGGCCGATGTACGTGCTGCCGCGTTCGAGCTTCGGTTTCACGGTGAGGAGTGTTTCGAAGAGAAACTCCTCCATCAGCTCCTTGGAGAGATGAAGATTCTGAAGTCCGGTGACGACCATTGTCGCGTCGGGTGTATCGTACTTTTTCGCGAGGGTGATCGCCTCGGGGGTTTTGCCCTCCTTAACGAGAGCCATGATCTGGTCGTAAGTCGCGCGGGGCATGCTTTTCACTCCGAGAATTTCGACGAGCTTGAATAGAGCGACGACCAGCGCGAGCACGCCGAAGAAGGCGATCGGCCACATCCAAAGACCGCCCTTGAGGAAGTGCTCCGACAAAGTCTCATCGGCGGAGGCGAGTGCGAGGGCGCGGCCCATGGTGGGATCGATGGGCAAAGCGCCTTTACCATCGGATACAAAAGACTGGATCGCGGGCGCGGCTTTGGGATCAAAAACAATCAAGCTGGGCGTCTCGCTGGCTCCGCGCATGACGATGCCGGCGTTGGTAGAGTCGGCGGCGAAGTAGCTCACCGGCCCAAGTTGAGCGTAAGTGCCTTTGGCGACTTTTCCGCCGGGTAAAACCGCTTCGCCGGGGAAACGCACACCGCCCACGTTTTCGAGCGTGCGGTTGATGGCGAGCTCTACCCCTTGAAGTTGAAACGAGATTTTTTCGCGTAACGGCAGGCCAGTGACATCGGCTTTGTTCATCGCCCCGAGAATGGCCGGGCCGTATTGTTTTACTTCGCCGACGGTCAGCGACGCGTTGACCCGGTTGAGGTAGTCATTGAGCAAGTTTGCGGCGTAGCCGGCTTCGTCGTCGTAGGCCTTCACTTGGTTAGTGAGGCTGGAGAGATCGACCGATTGGTTATCGACGATACGCTGCATGCGCTCGCGCTCACGGCGGAGGCCGAGGACTTTGTTTTCGAGTTCGCGCAGTTCACTGGCGAGCGGGAGTTTTTCTTGGGAGATTTTTCCGCGAATGGTGGCGAGCTCCTGGACGGATGCTTCGAGCTTGGCCTTGGCGTCGGCTTGGTAGTCCTGTGCCAGAAGGGCCGGGCTGGTGAGGGCGCCGAACGCGAGGGAGGCGATTAAGAAGAGACGTGGGAAATGGGAGGCGGTCATGGAGATGAAGTGTTAGTCGACTTTGATGGGAACGGAGACGAAGGCGGGGGCTTTGCGGCTGAGATAGATGTCCACGGCAAGCGTGATGGAGAGGGCGTCGGGTCCGGTGACCGTTTCCCATTTCCATCCGTCGTTGGTTGGGTATCCGTAGCCAGTGTACTTGCCGGCCGCGTCGGTGAAGAGCGCTGCAGCGAGGCCGAGATAGATTGTTTGAACCTCAAAGCTCTCGGTGCCGACGGTCTTGACCTCGCTGATGTACTTGAGGTCGGAGTTAAACTTATCCGTCTGGGCCATGATGCCGATGAGGGTTTGCATGCGCTGCGAGTAGCTTAGACGGGTGGCGCTTGGATCGTCTGGCAGGCGCACGAGCAAGGGTTGCAGCTCCCGCTTGAGCATGTCGGGCATGCGGGCGGAGAGCGCTTTTACGCTGGCCTCGTATTTGGCGAGCTGTGGATCAAACGCGGTGCTGGTGGCGCGACCGGCTTCGAGTTTGGCTGCGAGCTCGGCGCGTTTTTGATCAGCGGTGGTGGAGGATTTTTTGAGTTCACTCATCGCCTCCTCGATCTGGGTGATTTCGGTTTTGAGCACAGAGATCATGTCTCCGAGGGAGACTTTTTGAGTTTCCCAATTGTTGGCCTCCTCGCCGATTAATTTTCGCACCTCGATGTACTCTTTATAGATGTCTCTTGCGCCTGAAACCGAGGAAGCCGGCGTGGAGGCAAAAGCCATGGATGAAACGGCGAGGGCGAGGATCGAAAGCAGACTCCCGTGGGGAAGCGCGCGAGGACGACGACGAGGGCAAGGGTTCATAGGAAGATTTCGAGTTATGTGCGGGTGGTGCGGCGCATTGGCGTGATAAGCACCTTTGGACGGCTGCGGTTTTAGCAGCCGACGTGCCTCAATTTTGTCCGAGCGTGCCAAAGCGGGCCGTTCAAATACTATTCAACCGACGAGATGAGACGGTTGCTTTTTTTTCACTCCCGCTCCGGGCCGACGTTGCGGCTTGGTGACTGCTGTGCAGCGCACGCCCATGGCTCGCACGCCCGAGAACTTTTTATTTTCCACCTATAACTGCCGATCACTGCGCGCGCTGCCCCTCGTGGTTGGCGCGGGCATCGGCCTGGTCTTTTCCGGCTGTGCGACGCACAACATCGACCCGAAGCCGAAGCCGACGCTGGATCATGGACGAGCGACTTCGTCGGCGCGGACGTCGACAAACATTTCGCCCGTGCTCGCGCCGTGGTGGACGGCGTTTCAATCGCGGGAACTCGACGGGCTGATCGCGAAGGCGCTGGCGCAGAACCTGGATTTGCAGGCTGCGGTGGAGCGCTATGAGCAAGCCTTGTCTCAAGCGCGGCGCAGCGGGGGAGCAGCGCGCCCGAAGCTGGAACTCACGGGCGAATTTTCACGCGACGTCTCGACCCGCGAACGAGCGCGGAGGGATGACGGCCTCGAAGGCGGAATCGGCCTCGATTGGGAAATCGATCTCTGGCGGAAACTCGGCAGCGCGCGCCTCGCGCTCGAGGCCGAGGCCGAAGGCCGGGCTTTCGCGGTTAACGCTTACCAACTGTCACTGACGGCCTCGGTGGCCGAGGTGTATTTTAATATCATCGAGCAACGGCAGCTGTTGTTGTTGCTCAGCGAGCAGCGAAAAACATCGGCGGCTCTGTTTAACATTATCTCCAATCGCTACGATGAGGGGCTGATCTCGAAACTCGATGTGCTGCAACAGCAGTCTCAGCTGGCGGAGATCGACAGCTTGATCCCGGCGGCGGAAGGCGTGTTGTTGGAATTGAATACGCGGCTCGGCGCGCTGCTGGGAGATTTGCCGGGAGGTACGCCGGGTTTGCCTGACGGAACAGGAGCGGTTGGCGGTGGCGGCGCGGGATTTCCTGTTTTCGACGCGGTGACATTGGTTTCGCAGTTGGAGACGCGTGTGTTGCAGCGTCCTGATCTGAGCGAGGCCCGGGCGAAACTTGTCGCGGCCGATGCGGAGACGGGGCGCGCGCTGGCTGAGCGGCTTCCGCGACTGAGGCTTTCTGCGGATGCGATCTGGACGGAAGGTGGGGCGCGCGTGATTTCGATCGGCGCGGATCTGCTGCAGCCGCTGCTTGATTGGGGTGGGCGACGCGAGGAGTGGGTTCGCACCAAGGCCGTTTATCGTGAGCGGCTGGCACTGTTTTCCCAGGCGTACATCCGCGCGTTGTGGGAAATCGATGGTTTGGTGAAAAGCGAAGCGAAGCAGCGTGAGTTGCTCGCGAGTCTCGAGGTGCGCAAAAACGTGCTCGTGCAAACCGTCACGCAGGCGCGCAACCGCTACGATGCCGGACTCACGGACTATTTGCCCGTGCTTTCCGTGACGCAGCAGCTCTACGCGGTTGAGCAACGCTTGATCCGGGAGCAACGCCGGCTGGCGACGCTGCGCATCAGCCTGCATCAAGCGCTGGGCGGCGCGCAGTCGTTTTGAGCCGCGCACGGGAGGCGGGCATCGCGGCTAGTCGCCGCTGAACGCGCGGCTGACTTCATCCTTAAAATTGATCGCGTGCTGATAAGGGCCGGCGGCGAGACGTAGCACAGAGATCAAAAAGTTTTCATCCTTTGCATCGATGAGGGATTTTCCGCGGACGCGGCTGGTGAAAGAAGTTGGGAAGGCTTGCGCAGTGGTTTCGGCCAGAGTGGTGATTTGCTCTTTGGTTAGCTCGTGTGTCGGGAGGAGGTGCGCGAGCAGCCGGGCGTTTCCAGCCGTGGCGTCCGGCGTCTGACAAAAGGATTTGGCGCGTTCGAGGCCGCAGGAAATTTTTCCCGGCAGGATTGAGTGATGCGTCCATAGCTCCTGCCGCAGCGCTACCACGCTGGTGAGGTGCTTGGGGAAGTAGGTTGCGCTTTCCGCAGCGACGCGTGCCCCCGAGCGCAGGTGGGCCACCGCGGCGAGGATTCGAGGGCCGCAAAAAACATCGATGATTCCTTCGTGTAGAAAATCGACCAGCTGGCTCGCGGGCAGCGGGAGCCAGGTCACCTCGGGCATGGCGGTTGGATAAAGTTTTTGCAGCCACGTCTGGGCGAGCAGACGCGTGGCCGGATCGTGGGCAGTTACGCCGATTTTAATCGCCGTCACTTTGGCACCCGGTGTCGGTGCGCTGAGTTTGGGCCCGAGGCATATCGCGAGTCCCTCGTAGGCGGTGACCACCACGACTTTCATGCCGACGCGCGGAAGCCCGAGGCCGACGGAGAGCAACACCGGCAGCGTCGCTGGCAGGCAGGCTCCATCGAGTTTGCCCTCGGCGAGCTTGCTGCAAATCGCGGCGAGCCCGAGCTCGTTGGAAATCTCGAGCGCGACCTTTTCCTCCGCAAAAAATCCCCGGCTCTCTGCGAGCAGCAAAGGCAGAGCATCGGGCAGGCCGATATGGCCGATTCGAAAAACATTCATGGGAACTCGGGTGCGGGTTGAGGCAAACTGGATGGCACCGTCCGTGCTAGCAGTGAACGTACCAGCCATGACCACCGACCCCATCGACAGTCGCCAGCTGCAGATTTTTCTGTGTCTGGCTCAAAATGGCAGCCTCAAGTCCGCTGCCAACGAGCTCTCTTTAACGAGCTCGGCCATCAGCCA
>JACCDR012311036.1_pt1 | contig 13185 bp, 18 predicted proteins | sample 7446431 | NCBI WGS metagenome assembly JACCDR01 (sample SAMN15323443, study PRJNA562643) | freshwater metagenome | isolation source: river surface water | place: USA:Blue River Watershed | collected 2017-08-17
AGCGGCCTGCCAGTCGTCAATCACATTGACGGGAATAAATCTAACAACCATCCGTCGAATCTTGAATGGTGCACTCAGCCTGATAACGTCAGGCACGGTTTTAGAACCGGGTTAACTCCAAGAAAAATACTACAAAAGGGTGACGGTTCAATCGCCGCAAAACTTACAGAGGAAAAGGTTTCTAGGATTAAACGCCGGCTGTTGGATGGCGAGCGAGCCATTGATTTGGCAAAAGAATATGGCGTCAATAAAAACACCATCGCCGAATTAAAGGCTGGCAGATCATGGGGGCATGTAAATGCAGATGATCGTAAATAGCCAAGAATCATTATCAAAGGCACTTGGAGAGATTCGTAGCTCTTGGAATAGGGCGAAATATCTGAAGCTAAAGATAACAGAGGGATCGTCTAGGAGTCTTTCTCAAAACGCAATAAGCCATGCGTGGTACGAGCAGGTTGCCCGCGAGTTACGGGAAGACGACGCGCTCGGCGTGAAGTGCTACTGCAAGTTGCATTTCGGGGTGCCGATTCTGAGGGCCGAGGACGACGAGTACCGGGAGGTCTATGACTCGTCAATCAAGCTGATGACCTATGAGCAAAAGCTCAAGGCAATGCACCACTGGCCAGTCACATCGCTGATGACCAAGCAGCAGCTTTCAAAGTACCTCGAAATGGTTCAGGCGGAGTTTCAGAAGAGAGCGGTTTTTCTGGAATTCCCCCCGGAAGAAGCGGTAGCCGAATGACCAAGGCCGAGCAAAGAAAGATGGCCCGCCTTGAGAAAGAGAACGAGGCGCTGCGCTACCTGCTGAACAGCCAGCAAGGGGTTTGTATTCCTTTGGTTCGCGAACTTACTGCCTACAAGGTGGCATTCGCCCGGATCACTGAGGAAATTGCAGCGGCGAAGGAATTAGCGCGATGACCGCTTATTACAACGAATTCGACACCTACGCGGCTCAGTGGTTAAGAAACCTGATTGCCGCCGACCTTATCGCGCCTGGCGATGTAGATGAACGGAGTATTACCGATGTTCGAGCAGATGAGCTTACTGGATATACCCAATGCCACTTCTTTGCAGGGATTGGCGTCTGGAGCCTCGCCTTGCGGCTCTCTGGATGGCCGGATGACCGACCAGTTTGGACAGGATCATGCCCATGCCAACCATTTAGTGTTGCCGGAAAAGGTGAAGGAACAGACGACGAGCGCCACTTGTGGCCAGCCTGGTTCGATCTCATCCGCCAGCGCAAGCCTTCAGTCATTTTTGGTGAGCAGGTTGAAGCGGCGATCCGTCACGGCTGGCTCGACCTTGTTCAAGCAGACCTGGAAGGAAGTGGTTACGCCTGCGGGGCGGTCTGTCTGCCTGTTGCGGGCATTGGGGGTCCGCACATCAGGAATCGGCTTTGGTTCGTGGCCGACGCCGAATGCGGGGCCGCAGAACGACACGGATACGAAGTGGGAGCAGCGCCGGGAGGAATGCAAAGCGAAACACGGGAACAACGGATTTGGACTGACGCTCGGGATGGCGGCATCGCTGGCCAGTTGGCCAACACCATCGGCACGGGATTACAAGGACTCTCCGGGAATGTCGACGGAGCGACCGGACGGCCGGAGTCGATTGGATCAGTTACCGAGGGTGGCGACATTGGCGGGTTGGGTAACTCCAACATCGACCGATGCGATACGGGGGGCGAAACCGCCGAGGCCGCACGACACTGGAATCCCTTTGAGCCAGCAAGTTGCAGAGATTCAGCCGGCCCGGTTAATGGCTTCTGGCGAGATTGTGACTGGATTCTCTGCCGTGATGAGAAGTGGCGACCTGTTGAACCCGGAACATTCCCGCTGGCTGCAAGGACTCCCGCCCGAATGGGGCAGTTGCGCGCCTACGGAAACGCGATCAGCCCGTTCCCTGCGAGCGAAGTAATTAAAGCGTTCATGGAGTACCGGCCATGAACGCAATCGCCGACTCCCTGATGAAAGCCCTTGGCTTTAAGCGCGTCAAGACAAAGCGCTGCCGCTTCTGCAAGACCCACTACACCCCGATTCGGCCCATGCAGGTGACGTGCCTCTCTCAAGAATGCCAGCACGCCTACGCAATGCGAACGATTGAGCGAAGAAACGCCAAGAGGGCGAAGGCCGAGCGCGCCGAAATCAAAGCAAAGAAGGAAAAGCTCAAGACCCGGAGCGACTGGATCAAAGAGGCTCAAGTGGCTTTCAACGCCTTCATCCGCCTGCGCGACCAGCTTGCCGGGTATCCCTGCATTTCCTCCGGCCGTCCTCTGGATTGGTCAGGAAACAACGTCGACGCGGGCCATTACCGCTCAAGGGGCAGCGCGCCGCACCTTCGATTTAACGAAGACAACTGCCACGCGCAATCGAAGCAGGAAAACCGCTACGCCAGCGGGAACGCAATCGACTACCGAATCAACCTCATCAAGAGGATTGGGTTGGCCCGCGTCGAAGCGCTGGAGTCCGACAACTCATCACCGAAATGGACGATTGCCGAGCTAAAGGCAATTCGCGATCACTACCGCGCTGCACTGCGCGAGCTACGGGAGAAAAACAAATGACATGGGCTGAATCAGCATTCAGAGCCATAGAGGTGATCGCCGACAAACGCATTCTGCGGGGGTCATTCACCGTCGAGGAATTGCGCGAAAACCTTCTGATCGATCCTCCCCACGATGGGCGTGCATGGGGCGCCGTAGCCTCCCGCGCAATCATGGCAAGGCTGATCGAGCCGACTGGTGAATACCGCCCCGCAAAGTCGTCTCACGGATCGCCGAAGCCCTGCTATCGGTTTGTTCCGAGGGGGTGGAGGAAATGAAGGTAAAAAATTGGACGGCTTTTCAGCACTACAAAGACCGATCTCCGCCGTGGATCAAGTTACACAAGAACCTGCTGGATGACTACGAATACCAGTGCTTGCCTGTTGCTAGCAGGGCGCTAGCGCCGATGCTCTGGTTGCTAGCGAGCGAATCCGAAGATGGTTCCATTCCAACCGATCCGAAAAAAATCGCTTTTCGCTTGCGAATGACAGAAAAAGAGGTTGTTGATGCTCTGAAACCATTGATTGAAGCGGGTTTCGTCATGGTTGATAGCGACGTGCTAGCAGAGTGCAAGCGCGATGCTATGCCAGAGAGAGAGACAGAGACATATAAAGAAGAGACAGAGAAGAGAGAGAGAGGCACGAATTCCGCTAATCGCGGAACTCGTCTCGCTGCTGAGTGGGAATGCCCCGATGAATGGTTGCAGGACGCGATTGAAATCAAACCGCAGTGGAACTACGGAAAAGCGCGGAGCGTAGCCGCTGCATTCCGTGATTACTGGATCGGCATTGCTGGTGCCAAGGGGAGAAAAACCGATTGGCGGGCGACTTGGCGGAATTGGGTGCGGAACGAACGGGATGGTCCACCAAGGACAAACGGGCATCACCCAACGATTCACGACCAACGCGCAGCAACCCTAGCCGCTCTTACCGGAAAGACCCAACAAAATGACCACATCGACATCACCGGCTCTGCCGTCCGCTTGGATTGATCGCATCTTCTCGCGGCTGTCCGGTATCTACGGCAGCAAGTTCGTCAGCCAGTGGGCCGGATGCGACATTGAGAACGTGCGTAACGTGTGGGCCGAAGAATTGGCTGGGTTTCGCGATCTTCCAGAAGCGATCGGGTACGCGCTGAAAAACCTCGATCCGGTGTTCCCGCCTTCCGCTCTTGAGTTCCGCGCTTTGTGCCGGAAGGCTCCGCGCAAGGATGCTCCGCTAGCCCTACCGCACAAACCGACTGCCGAAGAGCTTGAGCGCCAGCACGAAATGGCGAAGAAGGTTGCCGAGGCCACGCAGCACCGCCCCGGATTCGACCCGATGGATTGGGCCAAGCACCCCCGCTCCCGCCTTTCGATGGGCGTCGTCGCCACTGAAGCCAAGAAGGGCCGCGACTCACGCTTCCGCGAAATCTTCACCCAGCTTGTCGCCGAAGGTCGTGTAACCGAAGAGGGGCAGGCTCTTCAGCTTTGGGACGGAACGCAGTGGGTGCGGGCGTGAGCGAGCTAATCGCCCGCGTCGAGGCCATGCGCGCGATCTCCAACGCCAAAGCCGAGGCCCAGCGAACCGCAGTCCGCGAAGCGATGCCTGCCGACATGGCCGCCTTTTTGGACGAGTGGCGCGAGGGTGACCCAGACGTGAAGCTGACGTTCATCGAAACACCGACGTTTAAGGCGGGGAAAGAGGGTGAAAGAGGCATCAGGGTAGGGGAAATGATTTTGATCAGCAAAGAGACCCCGTGGAACGCCCGTGAAACCGCATTCAAAGAAGCAAGGAAGAGGTAGGAAACATGGTGACAAAGAAAAAACCGGCCAAGCGAGTCAAAGCAGGGACTTCCAAAAAGTCCGCCGAAGAGAAGCGAAAAGCGTTTGTTGAGGCGTATCTTAGCAATGGCCAAAACGCAACGCAGGCGGCGGTTTCGGCTGGGTTCAGTGCAAGGTCAGCAGGTGTTTCTGGTGCGAAATTGCTAAAAGACGTGCGAATCTCGTCTGTTTTGGCTAATAGACAGGCAGAAATTGCTAAGGTTACCGAGCTAAATACCGAGCGTTTGGTTACCGAAATCTCCCGGATTGCCTTCAGTGACGCGAGAAACATCTATCACCCGGATGGACGCATAAAAGCGCTGCATGAGCTGGACGATGCAACCGCTGCCGCGGTGGCGTCTTATGAGGTGGATGAGAAAGGCGCGATCAAGTACAAGTTTTGGGACAAGAACAGCGCCCAGGAACGCGCAGCGAAGATTATCGGGGCGTTTGATGAACACAATCGGCAGAAGGCGCCTGTTGTGAATGTGAGCCGCATCCAGTTGGTTCCATTGGGGCCCGCTGACGATGAGTGACGGAACGGTTCGCGTCAGGCTGCCGCCGAAGCTGATTCCGGTCTTTGACGGGCCGGCTGACGTTCGCGGGGCTTTTGGAGGCCGCGGGTCCGGAAAGACTCGAAGTTTCGCAAAGATGGCTGCTGTTCGCGGCTTTATTCACGGAAAAGCCGGCGATTCAGGGATTATTCTCTGCGCGCGCCAGTTCATGAACTCGCTTGAAGACTCTTCGCTGGAAGAGGTAAAACGCGCGATCGAAGACGAGCCTTTCCTGAAGGACTACTACGAGATTGGCGAGCGGTTCATTCGGTCCAAGGATGGCCGGATTGATTTTTCCTTCTCCGGTCTCGATCGGAACATTGCCAGCATCAAGTCGAAGGGCCGCTTGTTGATCTGTTGGGTGGATGAGGCCGAGCCCGTCACCGATGAGTCCTGGCTGACGCTGATTCCGACCTTGCGTGAGGAGGGCGATGACTGGAACGCGGAGCTTTGGGTAACGTGGAACCCGAAACGTAAAGCAGCCGCGGTGGAGTCGCGTTTCAGATTCTCGAATGATCCGCTGGTCAAAGTTGTTCAACTCAACTGGAAGGACAATCCGCGCTTCCCGGCCAAGCTGGAGCGCGAACGCCAGCGCGACCTGGCCGAGAGACCGGACCAGTACGGCCATATTTGGGAAGGCGAGTACGCAACGGCGATCGTTGGTGCCTACTTTGCGCGCCACCTAGCCGAAGCCAGGTTAAGCGGCCGCATCGGGAAGGTGCCCTACGATCCTCTGATGGCGTTTCGGTCATTTGTGGATATTGGTGGCACTGGTGCCCGTGCTGATGCGTTCGCGATGTGGATTGCTCAGTTCATCGGCCGTGAAATCCGCGTGGTGAATCATTACGAGGCTGTTGGTCAGCCGCTTGGCTCTCATCTTCAGTGGTTATCGATCAACGGATACAACCCGCAGAACACCAAAATCTGGCTGCCGCACGACGGCGCTACCCAAGATCGTGTGTTTGACGTGTCCTATGAGTCTGCCATGCAGCAAGCCGGCTATTCGGTGGAGGTGGTGCCGAATCAGGGTAAAGGTGCTGCGTCGACGCGCATCGAGGCACTGCGCCGGACTTTCCCGGCGATGTATTTCCATGAGGAAAAGGTGCAGGCCGGTCTGGAGGCGCTGGGCTGGTATCACGAAAAGCGGGACGAGATTCGCGGGATTGGTCTCGGACCTGAACATGATTGGGCGTCGCATTCATCGGACGCGGCCGGTTTGATGGCTTGCGTCTATGAGTCCGAGTGGCAAGAGCGCCAGCGCGTCGAAAAGCCGATTCAGCGCGCCAGACCGAATTGGAGGGCGTGATGAATAAACGGGAGGCGCAACGTCAAATACTCAGGGCCCGGTGTCTGGAGGTCGTTCGGTCAAGAAAGCTCTCCACGGTGGCTGATGTTGCGAAGGCATTGGGCCTGCCATTCTCTCCCGTGGGCCACATGCTCAGAAAGTTGCAGGTTGAAGGCGTGATCGAGGCGGAGATTGTGACCTTCAAAACACAATCACGCGGCGGTGGCGAGCAGCGGCGGGTTTATCGGGTATCCGGAACCATCACGGTCAAGTTGCCATCCTGGCTTGATCCGACACTTGAGCGTCCGGAGGGAACGCCCAAGACCGTGAAAGGGCGGGCGGGTTTTCTGCGGAGGATGTGAGTATCCCCCCATTGATTCGGTCCCCGTACATTCCGGCGAAAATCCTCGGCCAAGGATCATCGCATGGATGTAGCAACCGTTTCACCGCGCACCGATAGAACACCGGACAAGATCGAACTTGATTCGATCGAGTTTTCTCAGTTCTGTGAGGAAGTTCGCCTTCAGCCTGGCTGGAGAAAAGAAGCCGACAAGTGCGCCGACTACTACGACGGCAATCAACTCGATCAAGAGACCGCCTCCGACCTTGAAAAGAAGGGCATGGGGCCCTTGATCGTCAATCTGGTCAAGCCGACCATTGACGTAGTGCTTGGGATGGAAGCCAAAACACGATCCGATTGGCGCGTGATGGCCGATAACGATGATTGGCAGGAAACCGCGGAGGCGTTGAGCTCAAAACTCAACGAGGCCGAACGAGAATCAAGGGCAGACCGGGCGTGCTCCGATGCTTATGCTCAACAGGTCAAGTCGGGAATTGGCTGGGTGGAAGTCACCCGCGAATCCGACCCGTTCAAATGTCCTTACCGCGTTCGAGCCATTCACCGACGTGAGATATTTTGGGATTGGGCGTCCAAAGAGCCCGATCTATCCGATGCCCGCTATCTGATCCGCCAGAAGTGGTATCCGATCGCCGAGGCAAAAGCCTACATGCCAGAACACGCCGAGCTGATTCAGCAGGCCGGCATGGGCTGGCCGTTGGAGTGGTTGAAGCGCGCCGCCGAAGATACGTCGCTGACCCAGGCATACAACAGCGAGGCAAGGCTTTCGCTCTCCGATTGGGAGTGGCGGAATATCGAGCGGCACATGGTCAGTCTGTTCGAGTGCTGGTATCGACGCTTTCAGCGAGGGCTGATCCTTCGCCTTCCAGACGGTCGAGCGGTGGAGTTCGACAAGAACAATCCAATGCACGTTGCGGGTGTGGCTCGTGGCGTGATGAAGCCGGAGCCCGCGGTTTATTCCAAGATTCGGGTGTCGCTGTGGTTGGGCCCGCACAAGCTGCATGATGTTGATGCCGGAATGTCGCGCTTTCCGTACATCCCGTTCTTTGGGTATCGCGAAGACCTGACCGGTATTCCTTATGGCCTGGTGCGCGCGATGCTCAGTCCGCAAGACGAGATCAATGCACGTCGCCGTAAATTGCTCTGGATGCTCTCTTCCAAGGTGGTTCAGGTGGATTCCGACGCGCTCGACCAGCGCTACAACGATTTCCGCAACCTGATCGATGAAGTGGCCCGCCCGGACGCAGTGATCATCACCAATCCGGCGCGAAAGAATCCCAACGGATTCACCATCGGCTCGAACATGGAAGTGTCGGCACAGCAGTATCAGGTGATGCAGGAGGCCAAGCAGACGCTTCAAGAGGCGGCCGGTGTCTTCCAGCAGATGATGGGCAAAACGGATTCTGGCGTCACTGCCGGCCGTGCCATTGATTCGCTGATCGAGCAGGGCACGACCACCCTGGCCGAATTGACCGACAACTACCGCTATTCCCGCCGATTGGTTGGTGAAGCCTTGCTTGATTTGGTGTCTCAAGACCTGTCCGGTGTCGAGGTTCAGGTCTATGTTGGCGAGCCTGGGCGACGCAAGGCGGTGATGCTGAACCAATTGGCCGTTGATCCAACGACGGGCGTTCAGTACAAAAAGAACGACGTGAAGCGCGCGCCGGTCAAGGTAGCGCTCTCCGACATTCCATCAACGCCGGCCTACAAGCAGCAGATGCAAGTCATGCTCTCCGAGGTGATGAAGAGCCTGCCGCCGAATCTGCAGGCCATCATGGCGCCGTACTTCCTCGAATCGACCGACCTGCCGAAGCGTGCCGAAATGGCCGATGCGGTACGCCGCATGATGGGGATGCAAGGCCCGGACGGCGAGCAGATCGACCCGCAAGTGGCGCAGATGCAAGCTGCGATGGAAGAACTTCAGGCTGCCATGCAGCAAGGCGCTCAGGAATACGAAGGCCAGATCGCCGAACTTACGGCGAAATTGCAGGCGATCACCGCAAAGTCAGCGTCGAACGACGCCGCGGCCATCCAGAAGCAGCAAGAATCCGAGCGCAATGCAGAACTGGAACGGGAGCGCATTGCACGGGAGACCGAGCGGGCGAATCAGGACCGTGCCCTGAAGCTGATGGAGCAGCAGAAGAAAGAGCGCGAGCTTGAAATCAAAGAGGCCGATGCTGCCCGTGCCGAGCAGGCTCGCATTGATCAACTGAACGAGGCCGAGCGCCAGCGCAAGCACGAAGCGGAGATGGCCAGGATGCAGGCCGACGCCGCGCAAAAGGCTGCTGAATTGACCGCCAAGGCGGCAGAAAAGTCGAAAGCCGAAGAGCCCAAGCGCGATGAAGGCAAAGAGGTTGCCGCGATCGCCAAGGTAGTTGAACAGGCCGTCAAGCCCTTGATCCAGAAGATTGAAGCCATTGAAAAGGCTGAATCGAAGAAGGAATCCAGCGAAAAACCCGCCCAGGCGCTGCCGCCGATGACGTTCAACATCCAGGTCGATGCCAAGAGTGAAGGCAAGAAGACCATCACGCTCAAGAAGGACAAGGACGGCAACACGATTGGCGCTGATGTGAGCGAAGAATCCTCCAAGAAGAAAGCCGACAAATGACCGAGCGCGACCAAATCCAAGCACTCTATTCCGCAATGAACAACGACAAACCTTGCCCCCACGGTGAAGTAATGGACGCCATTCTCGAACGCCAAGACAAGCTCCAGTCTGCCCATGACCACTTCACGCACCGGATAGACCGGCACATGGAATACGAGGACGAGTTCAAAAAAGAAATGACCGACCGATTCAAAGCGGGCGACGACCGGATGGTGAAGATCGAAGGGGACATAAGCGCCCTGAGTCGTTTGGCCGACGCCTTCGAGGGGTTCAAAAAGGCGCTCAATATGATCGGTTGGATTTCTGGCGCTGTTCTGGCCCTGTTCATGTGGATTCTGTTGGAGAAAAACGCGGACATCAAGGCAACTCAAGAGACGCTGGTAAAGCACGCCATTACGCTGGAAAAAATGGTCGGGTCGCACCAAGAGCTTGAGCGAGACATGAGACGCGAGTTCGACCGACTTGAGAAAAACAGATGGGCGAGGTAACCCCCATCTGCGAAGAGTGCCGGTACTCGATCAAGTCGTACCACGCTCTTCTGTGCCGCGCCATGAACCTGCCCCGGCCAGTGGCGTTTATGAGGGACGACCGCAGCGAGTGCGGCGCCAAAGGTGCGCTGTTCGAGCCGAAAGTCAAATACTCGGAGTATGACGATGCCGGCTGAAATCTGGATGTTTATTGGGCTTGGTGTGGCGGCGATTGTGATCGCTACGTACATATTCTTCAGCGAGGATTGATTGGTGCTGCTATGAAGCTCAACGACGTATCACTCAAACGACTCACTCAGGCACACCCTGACCTCGCTCGGGTGATCGTCCGCGCCTCTGACATGCACCCGTTGGCCTTCGTAATCACGGAGTCAGCGCGCACGATGTCACGTCAGAAGGAACTGTTCGACTCTGGAGCCAGTAGCACGATGAACAGCCGGCACATCCCGAAGATGGTCCCGGCGCTCGGCGCAGCGTTTGCTCACGCGGTCGATCTCGCTGTTTTGGTTGGCAAGGAGGTACGCTGGGATGGTGCGCTCTACATTGACCTTGCAGAGACTGTCGCAGCGGCGGCAGCAGCAGAGAATGTCCCAGTCGTCTGGGGAGGTGCTTGGGTCACCATCAAGCCGACGATGGACTTGGGAGCCGAGCAAGCCAAGTACGCAGCAAGGAAGAAGCGGGAAGGAAAGCGTCCGCTGATTGACGGCCCACACTTTGAATTGAACTGGAAGGAATATCCATGAACTTCGGACAAGCACTGGAAGCACTCAAAGGCGGGATGAAGGTCTCGCGTTCTGGCTGGAACGGTAAAGGGATGTTCCTGTTCCTTGTGCCGGGATCGCGCTTTGAGGTCAATCGAGCGCCGCTGTTGGGCATCTATCCGGCTGGCACGGTGATCGATTATTGCCCACACATCGACATGAAGACGGCTGATGGAAAGATTGTGCCGTGGCTCGCCTCTCAGACAGATGTTCTGGCTGAAGATTGGGACGTTCTGGAATGACCAACTTCATCAAGTGGATCAACTCCCGGCACTTCATATCCGTCCGCGCCGCACTTCTGGCGATGGTCGTCTGGATGACTTGGGAAGTCACGAAATGGAGTTTCGATTTCGCCAGGACCTCTGATCTTCCGGGGATCGAACGGGCTGCGGTGATCGCTGCGGTGACTGCGCCGTTCTGTGCGTTGCAGGCCGCAGTGTTTGCAATCTATGGGTGGATGGGGAAGAAGGATGCCACCGGTTAGCTTCATTCTCAACGCCCTGTTCTTCGTCGCTGGTCTGGGGTTCGCCTCCGTAGGCTGGAAGGGCTATATCAACGCGGAAAAGCTGGATGCGAAGGAGAAGGTGGAACAAGCACGGGAAGCAGAAAGGAAACGCAATGGAGAGATCGCAACGAAACACGCCTCCGATCTATATCAGGTTCTTGATCACTATCGGCGCAACCCTGTCCGTGTCAGCGTGCTGTCACCGTGCCCCGACGCGGGAGGCACCACCGGGTCAGTTGATGTTGCCCCCGAAAGTGTCGTACTTGTGGTCGGCGGAACCAAGGCAGATCACGGTAAAGCAACTGATTGATGACGCGACCGAAGACGGCTTGCGATTGAGGGATTTGCAGGAATGGGCCAAGTGATTCAACTACGCAATCTCGGAATGATCCGCACCAGCCGAAGCTGGCGGCGGTTTTTCTACGGGGCCAGGTAAATGGCCATCACAATCACCGGCAGCAAGGAAAACGGCGCACTGAACGCAGTCGGTACTACGACTGTTACCGTTGGGACGACGCCATTTGTCGCTGGCACTTACGCATCGGCACGCCGGATTGACCTGTACAACTCGACCGGCACGACATTCAAGGGGATGGCGTTCGTTCGCCGGTATGTCAGCACCTCGCAGCTTGAACTAGAGACTGAGTTTTTCGATCCCAAGACCGGCGCGACGGTGACGCAGGTTTCAGGTGACACGGTGCTGGTGTCGAAGAACTGGGCGGATGTGGTGCAGACCGGGATTGCGATCAGCAATAACGTGGTGACGGTATCGGACACGATCACGTTTGGCACTTCGAACGATCTTGATTCGCTGGCGTTCCACGACGAAGGATTGTTCATTGTCGATACCGTCTCGACCAATAACGCCCGTCAAATGGATGTGGCTGGCGGATTCGTTACCTTCGGGCATCTTCAGAATTGGTCGGCCAAGGCATGGTACTCGCCATGTCATTTCTTCTTTGCCAATACCAATTTCTGCAACGGGATCGTCGGCACCTCCACGGCTGCGCGGTTTTGCCAGTTTGGTGGATCGGTTCGCGGTTCAGGTTCCAATCCGATCTTCTGGGCGTCTGGTGCGGCCAGTGGATCGCCTTACGGCACCGATTGGGCGTTTTTCTGGTCGCTGGATGTGCAATTCGATGCCGTTGATATTATCAGCTACAACGGTGGCGGCGATTGGACGACGGGTGCAAACCATATTCTAGAAAGCTGCTCGTTTGTGGCGACCGGGCTATACGCGATCTTGCTGCGATGGGGCAATGGTTCGATCCTCGGTGGTCAATTCAAAATCCCGCGCTACTCGTCGGACCCCATTTCCATTTTCGGATCAGACGCCAACGGCACGTATGCCATCGGCGCACCGGCGGGACAGCGTGCATTGGTGCTGGACCTCGGAAACAACAATACTTTGTGGCGCTCGGACGGTGCTGACACTCAAACAATCAACTGCACCAATCTAATCTCGACCGACTTCCGGGCTGGAACGGGTACAAGTCCAGAAGGCAGCGCAAACGCGAACGCGACGAAAAACGTCTATTTCCTTGAGAATTACACGAACCTCCAAGACGCGACGAAGTTAGCGGTTATTCGAGATTCCGATTGGACCACGGACGACACGGATACTTCGTCGGGTTCTGCATCAACTGTCGCCATGCAGGTTTTTCATTCAACCGGCACCGGCTTGACGATGAACAGTCAGCGCGGCCCTTGGACGTACCGCATCCGCAAATATGGGTACGACGAACAAGAAGGCGCGATTGCTGAATCGAACTACTCGCTCGGCACCGCAGGAACCGCAAAAAACGTCGCGTTCGGTGGTTCGATCCTCCAGATTCCACGCGCATCGCTGACTGATTCCGAGGCAACGGCACTAGCTTACGCTGGCATCACCGTAACGGATCACGGTGCATCGCCGGTCACATGGAACAGCAAAGCATTCTCGATCACGATCACCGTCGATCTGGCGACCTACCCGACCAGAACAGCCGCACAGGTATTCGCGCACGTCAAAGCTAAGATCGCGAGTCTATCGACTTGGGGCGGCAAGGCCGGGATTCTGTGGCACGTCCTGATGGAAGAGTCAAACGGCTACTACGTCTCGCAGCGTGGTAAGTCGGGCGGCGCAGGCGCAACGCTCAAAGGCGTGCGGATCATCGATCAGGCCGGCAATTCTCTGCCCGGTGTGACGGGTCACGTGGCTGACGATGGGACAACCTATGTGCCGCCGGCAGTCGAGACGCGAGGGCTGGAATTCACCGGGCTGGTTGCCGGGTCATTTGTCCG
>JACCDR010311035.1_pt1 | contig 13184 bp, 8 predicted proteins | sample 7446431 | NCBI WGS metagenome assembly JACCDR01 (sample SAMN15323443, study PRJNA562643) | freshwater metagenome | isolation source: river surface water | place: USA:Blue River Watershed | collected 2017-08-17
GAGTTTTTCAGGGAGCAGTGTAGTACCGGGCTCCGGATACATTTCGTATCCCTTGCCATATCCCTCTTCCTTCATAAGTGCTGTCGGCGCATTCCGGAGTACAAGCGGAATTGGCAAATTACCAAAATTTCGTACGTCACGCTCAGCGGCTCGCAACGCGTCATACGCACGCCGATCCTTCTTCGCCGTTGCGAGATACACCACCCCGTGCGCTAAGTTGATCGTACACTCAGGATAACCAATTGTTTCAACCGCTCGAAAGACTTCGTTTGCAATCACGAGTGCCGTTGGTTGTGCCATACCAATATCTTCACTTGCAAAAATAACCATGCGTCGGGCGATAAATTTTGGATCTTCGCCCGCAGCTGTCATTCGTGCCAAATAATAGAGGGCCGCGTTAGGATCGCTCGCGCGCATGCTTTTGATAAACGCACTCACCGTGTTGTAGTGCTCTTCACCGTGCTTGTCGTACCTGAGCAAGGAGTTCTGAAGCGCCTCAGTGAGCGTTGCCTTAGTTACCGTACCGTACAACGAGTGAGTCGCCTCAAGCAGCATCAGCGCTTGACGTGCATCACCATGTGCCATCGTCGCAAGCCACGTCCGAGCTTCTGTATCAGGAATCAGTCCTGTTCGTTCTAGAATCTCATCCATTTCTTCGGGGGCCAATTCCTTGAGCACAAAAACTCGACATCGTGAGAGTAGAGCGGCAATAACTTCAAAGCTTGGATTCTCGGTAGTAGCTCCAATGAGTGTCAACATGCCGTTCTCTACAAAGGGCAGCAGATAATCTTGCTGGGCTTTATTGAAACGATGAATCTCATCAAGAAACAGTACTTTCTTTAGCGTGCTCGGCTCATCAATTATTTTTTTAATATCCGCTTTACCGGCACTCACTGCCGAAAGTTCATAGTAATGAGCCTTAAGTGCGTGAGCGTAGATACGAGCCAGCGTCGTCTTCCCTACTCCGGGCGGACCCCAGAGAATAAAAGAAAAGAGGTGCTGCTTTTCAATTGCTTCACGAAGCGGTTTACCTACACCGACAAGATGAGCTTGTCCAACATACGTTTCAAGCGTAAGTGGCCGGGTGCGCGACGCAAGGGGTTCCATAGTGCTATGCTACCCTCTGGCTCAAGGCCCGGCAAGCACGTATACTATAGACACCGCCTTTATTGGAGACTGAATCATGAGGACCTTGGGCGTTATCGTACTTCTGTGCCTTGGATCTCCTGTTTTGGCACAGGAACACAGTTCTTTTCGCATGGATCTTTCACTCCAGCCGACCTCCCCCTGTCTGCGGGACAGAAATTTGTTCCCGCACCTGCGGCCTCACCCCATCTCAGACATGTTCGTGATCGAGCAGCCCTGCGTTTCCTATGAGCTGCCGACACTGCCCGAACAAGAACGGGACGTCTGGGAAGCTCGTGCCACAACCTGGCTCAAGCTCTCGAACTCGAAACAGCTGGGCATTGGCCTCGACTTCGCGACGGGGAACAAGAACGAAACCTTGAAGCTTCGTGGTCGACGGATCATGTTCGAATGGCGGTTCTACTGACGCCACAACGGGCGGCTGACATCATGTCAGCCGCCCGTTTCACCTTTATGAGTACAAGCTTAAGCAGTTACGGTTTCTTTTTTTGTTGCTGCTTTTGCCGTGGCTCGCTTTTTAATATCGAAGATAAGCTCACCTTTCTTAATTGATACAGCAACAGCTCCCCGTTGCAACATACCTTCGCCAACCATCATGTTCGCGACCGGGGTGAGAATTTTACTCTGAATGACCCGCTTCAAGGGACGAGCACCGAACTTAGGATCATAACCCTCCTTCGCTATAAACTCGAGCACTTCGTCACTGATCGTAAGGGCAATATCTTTCTTAGCGAGACGCTTAATAACATCCTCAACTTGAATACCAACGATACTTCGAATTGTCTCAGGTCCAAGAATATCGAAGATGATGATCTCATCGAGTCGATTAATAAATTCGGGTCGGAAGAAATGTTTCAAGCTCTCCATTACCTTATCCTTAGCCTGTACATACTGTGCAGCTTCACCCTTATCAGTCGCAAAGCCAAAGTTGGACATACGATCGATATGCTCGGCACCGATGTTGGACGTGAGAATAATAACCGTATTACGGAAATTCACCTTACGTCCTTTTGCATCGGTTAGGTGGCCCGAATCAAGTACCTGGAGGAGAATATTAAAGACTTCCGGATGTGCCTTCTCAATTTCATCGAGCAAGATAACTGAATACGGTCGATGACGAACGCGTTCAGTGATTGATCCACCTTCCTCATGTCCCACGTAGCCTGGTGGTGAACCAATAATTTTTGAGACCGAGTGTTTCTCCATGAACTCTGACATATCGATACGGAGCAATGCGTCTGGATCATTGAACATAAACTCCGCTAGTGCGCGTGAAAGTTCAGTCTTACCAACACCGGTAGGTCCAAGAAACAAGAATGAACCGATTGGACGATTCGGGTCAGCAATACCTGCGCGCGAACGCTTAATAGCATCAGCAACCAGCTTGATCGCATGGTTCTGACCAACGACTTTTTCGCGGAGCACCTCCTCCATTCGCGCAAGCTTCAACGCCTCAGCTTCAAGCATTCGAGAAACAGGAATACCGGTCCAGCGAGACACCACGAGTGCAATGTCTTCTTCGGTCACCTCTTCCTTAAGCAACCGTCGACTACGTTGGAGCTTAGAAAGGCGCTTAAGTTTTTCATCGAGCTCCTTTTGGGACTTAGGAATCGAATCGTAGCGGATTTCTGCAGCCCGCGTGAGATCAGCCATCGCCTCCGCATTCTCTGCTTCAATGCGCAACTCCTCAAGCTTTTTCTTTAGAACACTAATCTCTCCGAGTGCAGTCTTTTCGTTCTGCCACTTTGTCTCAAGCGCTGAGGTTTTTTCGCGGAGTTCACCAATCTCACGTTCGATCTCCTTGATGCGGTCCTTAATCTTCTTTTTATTTTCTGAAACTTCAACTTCTTTGCGAAGCGCCTCACGTTCAATTTCAAGTCGACGGACCTGTCGGTCAGCAACAACAAGCTCTTCAGGTTTATTTTCAAGAGAGATCCGAAGCGCCGAAGCAGCTTCATCAATGAGGTCAACCGCCTTATCAGGCAAGAACCGATCGCTAATGTAACGAGAAGAAAGATTTACGGCTGAGACGATCGCATCGTCGGTGATACGAACACCGTGAAAGAGCTCATACTTCTCCGAAAGACCGCGAAGAATCGCGATCGTATCTTCAGGTGAAGGTTCGTTAACGAAAACGGGCTGAAAGCGTCGAGTTAAGGCAGGGTCTCGCTCAATGTGCTTCTGATACTCCTTGAGGGTGGTCGCACCGATGACTCGAATTTCACCCCGCGCCAACGCTGGCTTCAGCATGTTTGACGCATCCATTGATCCCTCGGCTTGACCCGCACCCACGATCGTATGGAGCTCGTCGATGAAGAGAATAATGGTGCCAGCTGAACTTTCCACCTCCTTCATCACCGCTTTCAAGCGCTCCTCGAACTCGCCACGGAACTTTGTTCCCGCAACGAGTAAGCCGAGATCAAGCGAAAGGATTTCCTTATCACGAACTGATTCAGGAACCTGCCCGAGCACAATCTGCTGCGCAAGACCTTCAGCAATTGCCGTCTTTCCCACTCCGGCCTCACCAATGAGCACCGGATTGTTCTTGGTACGACGCGAGAGAATTTGAACGACACGCTGAATCTCAACATCACGACCAATAACTGGATCGAGCTTATTCTCTTGGGCAAGCTTCGTGAGATTACGAGTATACTTCGCGAGCGAGCGATACTTCTTAGGCGCCTGTACATCAGAGACGTTATTTTCACGCATCTCTTTAATTGAAGCCATCACGCGCTCACGCTCAATACCCGCACGCTGCAGTGCTTCTGCAGCAGGACCAGGATTATCAAGCGCCGCAATGAACAAGTGCTCAACGCCAACGTACGAGTCCCCCATTTGTTCGGCTAGCCGACCTGACTGTTCAAGCGCTTTTGCAAGCTCTGGAGTGAGATAGAGTTGATAAGAAGGCGAGATTGTAGTTTGCATCTCAACCAATTCAAGGGCTTCAAGGAGCAGATCCGTAAAAGCAATCACGTCGATATCCAATCGATCAAGAATCGCAATGACCGCACTCTCGTCTTGCATTGCAAGCGCCGTGAGCAAATGAACGGGATTTACGTGATTCTGACCTCGTTCGATTGCGAGCTCATGCGCTTTTCGGATAGCCTCCTTCGCTTTTGATGTGAAATTTTGAAAATTTGGCATGAGTAAATTTGATTAGAACGGTACAGGTAACTAAGCGTATCAGAGAAATTCAGCGTCACTGTTATGCACTCATACAGGATTGTGTGACCGTGACTCTATATTGCAATGAATATGCTAGTGAGTCAAACTGTTCATTTTTTGACAAAAGGCCCGAAGTACGTCAATTGCGTGTCGTACTGATTCAAGCGATACGTCAGGCGAGAGCGAAAACCGGATCGTTGACCGCGCCCGCGCGGTGTCTTTGGTACACGCATATACCACGTGACTCATACCACCACCTGCTCCGGCACACGCACTCTTCGTACTCGCGGCAATACCGTGAGCATCAAGCCATACCACGGCATACTCAGTATCAAAACCAGGGAGAGAAAAGTTTATATTATTTGGAAGCCGATCGACGTGTGACCCGTTGATCACTGCCTGCGGTAATTCAATCTCTAGGTAAGCACGTGCCCCGGCAGACACCTCATGCACCAACCGAGCTCGCTCCTCATATTCATGCTGTGCAAGAAAGAAGGCTTCAGCGGCACCAACGATACCAGCAACGTTTTCAGTTCCGGGTCGTAATCCCCCTTCTTGTCCACCTCCAAGCATGAGCGAGACCATCTCGGAACGATGTTTGGCAAAAAGAATTCCTACCCCTTTTGGCCCAAAACACTTACCAGCATCAAGGGCTAGTGAATCGACACCAAGTGGCGCACTCTGACACGGTAACCACAGTGGAGCCTGTGCTGCATCAAGATGAACTTTAATTGTAGTGTCATGCCTAGCAGCAAAAGCTCGAATAACTTTTACGAGCCGAGAAACTTTTTGTATGGTACCGATCTCACTATTAGCGTACGCAAAAGCCACGAGCACGGTCTCGGGTGTAAGTACGGATTCTAGTGCCGGGACAGTGATATGACCGTCCACAGTTACCGGAACCAGCGATACCTTAACCCCTAACTTAGTGAGGACCGGGACTAAATTAAGGAGCGACGGATGTTCTATCTCACTCATTACCACCGCCATACTCGCGTACGATCGACCGGTTGCTGCTAGACCATGCACGTACCCTAACACAGCTAGGTTGTTTGCCTCTGTACCACTCCCGGTAAAAATAATTTCTTCTCCCCGAACGCCGAGGGTTCGGGCAATTTTTTGACGCGCATCGTTGATAGCCTGCTTAGCCGCACGACCTTCAGCATGAACCGCACTCGCATTACCAAAAAAAGTATCAAGGTACGGCAACATTGCCGCTTTCACAGGTAAAGAAATTGGTGTTGCAGCGGCAACATCAAGGTAAATGCGACCTTTATTTTCAGCACTTTTCATTATGGGACAAATCATGACATAGGGTGTAAATTGTGTAAATATCTGCTATACTCGTCATACGTTATTTATAAGTCACGCCTCATACGGCGTTTTTACGTGTCCCCCGCCATATGAAAAAGAACAAAACGAATACCCCGACAGTCATGAAGCGGCCACCCGTCGTGGTCGTCATGGGTCATATTGACCATGGTAAATCAAGTCTTCTTGATTATATTCGCAAGAGTAACACCGTAGCTGGTGAAGCGGGCGGCATCACGCAACACCTCTCAGCGTACGTAGCTACCCACACCACCAAAGAAGGTCAGAGTGGGACGATTACGTTTCTTGACACTCCAGGACATGAAGCGTTTCAAAAAATGCGCCTCCGCGGAGCCGACGTTGCTGATATCGCAATCCTGGTTGTCTCGGCTGAGGACGGTGTAAAACCACAGACACTTGAGGCTCTTGAATCAATCAAACAAGCGGCTATCCCGTTCATTGTTGCCATCAACAAGATCGACAAACCAAGTGCTGACATTCCCCGGACACAGGCAAGTCTCATTGAGCACGAAATTTACATCGAAGGAATGGGTGGGGATATTCCCTGGGTCGGCATCTCCGCCAAGACCGGCGAAGGAGTGGCTGATCTCTTAGATCTCGTGGTCCTTACCGCTGATCTTGCCGAACTCACAAGCGACACCAGTAAAAGCGCCACCGGTCGTGTTATTGAAGGCAACCTTGACCCCAAGCGAGGCAATACTGCTACGCTGATTGTTGAGGAGGGCACCCTCGAGAGTGGCTCATTTATAGTCTCAGGCACAGCCTTTGCTCCCGTTCGAATCATGGAAGACTTCCTTGGTAAGCCTCTTCGGACCGCTACCCCCGCTACACCAGTCGGTATTGTTGGTTTCAATGAAATCCCCAAAGCCGGTGCACCATTTTACTCAGTTGCCACCAAGAAGGAGGCTGAAGCAGCCATTGCTCTAGTACTCGCGGGGAAAAAGGCTCCAGAACGAGTCGTCTCTTCCCTCCCAACCATCCCTGTTCTCATCAAGGCTGATGCGCTGGGGACTATTGAAGCGATAGAGCACGAACTTGCAAAACTCAAATCAGATCGCATCACCGTCCGCGTCATCGGAACTGGTGTTGGTGATATTACCGTCAACGACGTACAAAACGTGAGCGCCACCAAAGATTCAATCATCGTTGGTTTCAACGTTAAGGTCGATCGACAAGCTGCGGATATCGCTGAACGCCTTGGAGTAGAGATCGATACTTTTTCAATCATTTACGAACTCTCTGAATGGCTCAATACCGCCCTTAAGAATCGTACTCCGAAGCGCGAGGAGGTAGTGGTGACCGGCAAAGTAAAGCTCCTCAAGCATTTCAGCACCCAAAAATATACTCACGTTCTCGGTGGACGAGTTGAAGAGGGTCTCGTGAAGATGAATCAAAAAGTCAGAGTGCTTCGCCGTGATATCGAAATTGGAAAAGGACAGATCAAAAACCTACAACAGTACAAATCAGACGTCCAACAAATCACCGAGGGGGAATTTGGTATGCAACTTGAAACTCGTGCCGAAATTGCTCCTGGCGATTATCTCGAAACCTACGATATCGTTGTCAGCTAATCTTTACTATCATGTCTGACCGTCACGTTAGAGTTGAATCACTACTCCGCGAACTCGTTGCTGAGTTTATTCAGCATGAAGCGAACACCGACCCACTGATCACTGTCACTCGTACAAGCACTTCACCAGATTATCGAAAAGTAACCATTTTCTTTACGACGATCCCGGCCGGACGTGAGGAAGATGCGCTTATCTTTCTCAAACGTTCAGGGAGTGAAATGCGCGGATACATTAAACGAAAAAGTAATTTGAAGATTGTTCCCTTTATAGAGTTTATGGTTGATTACGGGGAACGACACCGCCAACATATTGATGAGATTGCGCGTGAGATTGATGCTCAAGACAAAAAGTAGCCCACCGTGGGTTATTTTTTGTCTTGATGACACAAAAATGCTAGAGTAAGCCGTACCAAAGTCACGTCCTGGTGGCGAAGAGGTAACGCTGGGGACTGCAAATCCTCCACGCGCGGGTTCGATTCCCGCCCAGGACTCACGGATCACCAATCACTCTTTCGTGGTAGGTGAATCCTGGGAGTACTACCGTCTCTGTGTAGTACATCGGGAATCAAACAGTATGAAACGGAGGACGTGATCATGCTGCACGCGTAACAACGTGATGATTCTCGCCTCGCCCATCCGTGTGCCCAGATGGTGTAATTGGTAGCCACGCAAGACTTAAAATTTTGTGGCCTCACGGCCGTGCGGGTTCGATTCCCGCTCTGGGCACCCATACAGGGAGACCTCAGCGACTAGCTGGGGTCTTGCTGTATGGGCCAAGAGAATCGAAGGCCGCAGCGAGGCGAGGTAGGGTCGACACAGACGTAAAACACCAGTCATCAAGACTGGTGTTTTACGTCTGTCCCCCTCAAGGGATCTCTCGCCCTACAGGCGCAGTACACCTTGTGGCTATAATTCTCCCGCTGGTCGAATCTAGCACACAAGGTTTTCTCGCCGCGCAACGCTTTTCTAAAAGAAAAGCTGCGCCTTGAGGGGGCACAGCTTTCGATTCTCTCAATCTGTGCCCCCTCAAGGGCTCGAACCTTGGACCGTCTCCTTAAGAGGGAGCTGCTCTACCAACTGAGCTAAGAGGGCATCTGACCTGATTTGTCGCTAGAGTGTACAAGAAAGAGTGTGAATTGGCAAGATATTTTTAGGCTTTTAACCTGATATGCTTTCTTCACGTTGGGCACGTGGTGAAATTGGTAGACACGTACGGTTCAGGTCCGTATGTCGCAAGACATGGAGGTTCAAGTCCTCTCGTGCCCACAAGCGAACAAAGTGAGCGAGGGCACGAAGAAAGTCACTCGTGTGACTTTCGTGAGGACTTGAAAACCGGAACGATGCCGGGGGCGAGTGAGGTGGGGTCGCAGAAAATTTCGGAGAAATTTATCTGTGACCAAGTCCTCTACTTGCACTTTCTCTCGTGCCCACAAATAAGAGTGAGGAACGAAGCTTGAACGCATATTTATTTGAGAAACGACAAAAATAAATTTTATGCTATACTCTCCGCACACAGAAAGTAGTTAGTGTGCCCAGGAGGTGAAATTGGTAGACACGCCTGCCTTAGGAGCAGGTGCCGCGAGGCATGGAGGTTCAAGTCCTCTCCTGGGCACACTGATTGTTTTTAGAGCGTATGAGTTAACTCACAAAGGCCTTCCGCTTGATTGGAAGGCCTTTGTGTCATCAGACCGTAAGCTGCTTTGGTCGAAGTTTTGTCTTTTTAAATTGTGCGCTTCTGAAATACTGATTGTAATATCGTGCGTAAAGCTTTTTTATCCGCACTGGTAAGCGATCAAAGATTTGGCAGTATCGTGAGCAGTACCCTTCGTACTTTTTCACACACGAATCACAACCAAGGAATAACACATGACAGACCTGATTTTTGCAGTGATGATGGACGTCACTTTTGTTTTCATGACAAAGGTGGCAGTGAGAAATAATCTCGTCACCGATTCGCTCTCCGAGTCGTTCATCAAAGACGAAATTCTTCCCTTTAAACAAGTTTGGCAACCCTTCGCGCGCGACTTGATGTTTATAGTCAATAACTCCTCCCTTGAGGTGCTTTACGTTTGTATACCCTTTATGCTTCAACCACGCACTTGCCTTCTCACACCGAATACCGCCTGTACAATAGAGTGCGATCTTCTTATCTTCATTCCCTTTGATGATCTCAGGTACGAGCTGTAATTCCTCTCGGAAAGTATCAACGTCTGGAGTAATCGCTTTCTCAAAGCGACCGATCTCACTCTCATACGCATTTCGCATATCAATCACCAGTGCATTGGGATCAGCGATGTATTCATTCATCTCTTTGGCGGTCAAATATTCGCCAGTATCACTTGGATCAAATGATGTGTCATCAAGTCCATCCGCAACGATTTTCTTTCGTACTTTGATGGTGAGCTTATAAAATGACGGTACTGCACCTTCCTCAACCGCAATCTTATACGGCACACCGGCGAGCTCTGGCTGGGCTTGAACCCAAGCATCAAATCTTTCCCAGTTTTCTGTTGGGACATTCATCTGAGCATTGATACCTTCATGCGCAACATAAATTCGCCCCAAGCAGTTGAGCTCTTCCCACTGCTCAATGAGTCGACGACGAAATGCCTCAGGATCAGCAAGGCGCACATACCGATAGAACGAAAGGGTTGTCCGCGGTCGAGCGTCTGCTGCGACCGCTAACCTTTTCTCCTCGCGCGAGCGAACATCTTTAGCAAAAGTTGCCATAGTGAAAAGATGGTACCAAACCACCCTTAAAGAAGCAACGAGCGAACTCGCAATACCTTGTCTTCCTGAGGTAGGGACCAAGAAGATGGATTATGGACATAAATACCCCAAATAGATTGAAAAATAAGGTTAGTTTAAGGTTAAAAAACTTGACTTTTATAGCTAAGTATGGTAATATAATAAATGGAAGGGCTACTCCCCTCACCAAGAGCGGAGTAGCCCCGAAAGGACTACTCGAGAACATTGACATCATCAACAATTTGGAGGCTCATAATGAGCACGTTCAAGAAGACTCTCACTACGATCATCAACAAGTACCTGACCGAGGACGGTCTGAAGGGCTGGTACATCACGACAATCACCTCGCAATTCGTGCGAGTGATCATCAGTGGATTGGCCGCCCTTCTCGTCTTCCCGTTAGCCTTCTTCGATCTCGTCTCCGGCGTCAACCTGTTCCCGTTCTGGCTCTGGACCCTCATCAGCATTACGCTCGGGGTGTACATTGGCTGGAACGAAGAGAAGTCGAACATTCCGGCGAACCATGTCGGGATCATCACCTTTCTCGGTCGCCGGTACCCATTCTACCTCAAAGAAGGTGACTATTACTGGATCGGTCGTCGGTTCTTCATCGACGTCACGAACCAACCCCTGCCCGGCGCTAAGAACGTCCAGGCAGGCGACGGAGAGGAGCAAGGTCGCATCTTCATCGGCAAGCGGGTCCTACAGATCTGGAACGATCGCAAAGAAAAGAACATCAAGGTCGCTCTACCGGCTCGAGCTGGGAGCACCGTGGTGGTCAACCTGACCATCGCTGTGCGCACCATCGATCCCATGCAGTGGGCGATTGCTGATGACCCGATCCTACAGATCGCTGAGCAAGCCCGGGCCGGCCTGCGCAAGGCAGTAACCTTCTTCCGTGACACGGACGTATCCGGTGCCAAAAGCGCCGTAACCGCCCTCGTTGCCGGAAAGCGAGTTATCACTGCCTTTACCGGAAAGACAAGTGGTTCCTATCTCTTCGGCAGCATGGTCCAGAACAAGAGCGGCATTCCGATGTACGCTGTGATCGACGCAAAGTCGGGCACCACAGAAGAAGCGGAGCGCCTCGATGCCGCCATGGTCGCGCTCCGGATGCAAGAATTCGGCCGTCAAGCGCTTGAGTCGGGCAAGCCCGAGATGGTGAAGGCAGCGTCCGAGGAAGGCAAAGGTCTCATTGTCGTCGTACTCAACATCCAAGAGAGCGTTGACTTTGTCCTCGGTCAAGTCGGCGCCACGCTCGACAACATCACCTTGAGCGATGCACAACTCTCACAAGTGGTGCGGGAAGCAAGTGAGCGAGCTGCGGCTGAAGGTGCACAACGTGAAGCACAACTCACGAGTGCAGCGACACAAGCCGAAGTCATCAAGCGACTTGCCGAAGCTCGACAAGGTGTACAGACCGACGAACTTGACCGCCTCATCGCCGCCACTCAAGACGGCAATGACGGCATCAAGATCATCCATGTCACCGGCAGCCCAAGCGAACTCGTGAAAGCAGCAGTCGCTGGGGGCCAACAGATTGGAGGAAACAAGTGAGAAAATACCTGAGATACCCAGTTATCGGCTTCTTGTTGCTGTACATCTTGTACACCATCGGACACTTCGTGTTCAAGGGTGACGAGAGAGCAACAAGCACCAGCCTGACAAGCGTGGAATCGACCACAGCAACCAGCCAGCCGGGACGGCTCGCTGGACGCGATATCGACCGCCTATGGTCGAGCTTCGACTGGAACAACACTGCGCCGGGGAAATACCTCGGCGAAGTGATCCCAGTCGATCTCGTAAACTGGGTGCTGTGGCCCATCGCCATCACCCTGTTTTTCCTCATCGTGCGGTACATCTATCGCACACTGAAGGGAGGCGGGACGACAACCGGCGGCTCGGGAAGTGGCGGTCTCGTCGTCGTTGCAGCCATCATCGGTCTCGTGGGAGCGGCGTGGACGGTCGGTTATAAATGGAGCGGCAACACCGCCCCCGTCGTCGCGAACCTCATCCACCGTGACAGCGTGGTGGTCGAGGTGCCGCTCGAGCCGAAGGCGCAAGAAGTGAAGGTGTCGCTTCCGGCACCGGTGCGGGAGATGTACAACACGCCCCGCAACTTCTACTTCTGCGCCAAAGCGCTTGCGCCGGCGCTCGAGGGGGCGCTCGGTCCCGTCAATGCGTTGCCGGAGAAGCCATTCGGCAATCCGCAGAGCTACGAGAAGCGGGTGGAACTCCACCCGCAACTCCGCTACCTCGCGGAGCAAAACAGCATGAAGGCCGTGAAGCTGCGGATCTGGCGCATCGAGCGCCAAGGCCAAGCCCGACCGAATTGTTCCTGAAGAGGAGTCCACGTTCTTTGATCCATTCCAGCTGGGAAGCCCGAATGGATCACACACCAACCAAGCCGCGATGCACACCAGTGCACCGCGGCTTTTTCTATATTATTTATACTCAATGGTCAGCTACTCAGGAATTTCAAATTTTGTCTCGCAACCAGTACCATCAGGATCAATTGCACAATCCACTTCGTCATTAAGACCAAATGTACCGGCAGCTAACCCTAAGATGACATATGCCGATGACATAATAACCAGACCAATGATGCCATAAATAAGACTGTTCTTACCTTGTTCACGAGCCTGCTCAGAGGCAGCGTTCATGATATACACCACCCCACCATACACAAACACAAGGAGCGCTATCCCACCGAGGAGAAAAATGAGCGGAAAGAGGACTGCTTCATTGAGACGAGCGACAAACGACGAGGCTTCTGCCATAGCTGATTCTTTTGGAGTCATATCAAAATTATAGCATGACCAGGTAGTTCGGTTGACTCTAAATCACACAAAAAGCCCCGGAGGGCTTTTTGTGTTTCTATCTTAAGAAACTCTTTACGGTATCTCGATACCTGGTACAGGAGTGTTGATAGTTTCGTTATCGAGACCTGTCGCACTCACGAAAAGGTTGACGACTCCCCAGAATACAATGATGAGGACGAAGCCGAGTGTAGCGTAAACCATCAAGCTCTTACCCTGCTCCTTAGCCTCATCGTTAGAACCTCCAACAATGAAGAACTTGAACATTCCCCATACAAAGACGAGGAAACCAATTCCAAAGATGAACGGGATAATCACGGTATTGATCACCGTGATGATGTTAGCCATCAGATCCTGAACCTCACCGAGATCAGCGTTAGTTGCGATCTGAGCAGAAACCA
>JACCDR010637363.1_pt1 | contig 13182 bp, 19 predicted proteins | sample 7446431 | NCBI WGS metagenome assembly JACCDR01 (sample SAMN15323443, study PRJNA562643) | freshwater metagenome | isolation source: river surface water | place: USA:Blue River Watershed | collected 2017-08-17
GTAACTACATCCCAAAATGATCGAGGAGCTTCTTCTTCAATTGTCTCATATTTAGACAATGGATAAACAGATTTTGGAGCTTTGATATGACCTAATTTGACGTATTCATCAATTAGACTTTTATCAGCCGGCTTACCTGTTCTAGTATCCATTCCATCTACAATTAAGTTAGGATGACCTTTTAGTTTATATTCACTCGGCCAATGCTTACTTGCATCTGGTTCAACACCAGCCTCAAAAGCTTTCCTGTAATCATAGAAATGAAGTGGGCTATCAGGGTCTGGATCTAAATCCCATTTAGTAGCTTGATCTCTATACCATCTTTGAAATGAAGGCTCATCGAATTTAGTCGTAGTTCTCCTAGTCGAATACCTTTCAAGAGGATCAACTGTTTCTTTAGTTCGATACCTATCCAAAGGATCTTGAGGCATTATTTCTCACCTGGGAGTCTAGCTCCATCTCGTCTAGCTGCCTCAACTTCACTCCGAGGAACATAAATAGTTTTATTAGTTCTAGGATTAATCATTTCTACTTCTTCGTTAGGATCTTCTTCTGTTTCAGTTTCAGAAGTAACATTGCTACCAGCATAAGTTTTATTTAATCTTGTATCAGCTAATGCTTTCCAATCAGTAACGAAATCATCCATCATCTTATTAATTCTAGCAGCTTCTCCTGGCATTGGACCAAACCAATTACCTGGATCTTCTGATAACTTATCACCAAATACAATATTTCCACCTTGATCATAGGAAATATATCCTTTATCAGCTAACTCTTTATATTTGCTACGTAGTAATTCAGCCGCTGCGTCATCTTCAGCAACTCTCTGTTGAGAAGGAGTAATATAGCGGGCCTGTGGTTTTGGCCTGCCTTTAATATCCATTTCTTTTAGTTTTTCTCTATTCTTCTGTCTAATATTTTCAATAGCTGTTTCTTCTTTAATTTTTAATTGAGATTTCTGTTCATCACTTAAATCACCAGACTTCAAATTAGTTCTAGTAGCAACACCAGTTCGAGGATTAATAACACTCCAGAATCCATCTTTACCAAGTTTGATTTCACCTTCAGGATTCTGTTCTTTCCATCGTTCTAATTCAACTCTAGCTCTCTCAACATCATTCCTGCTCATAGCGGCTCTATCAGCAGAACTAATTCTCTGACCTTCTAAATCAAGAGCACGATTCTTTTGCTCATCTTCAATTCTTGCACGTTCTTGAGCAAAATTAAATTTCTTATTTTCTAATGTCATTTGTTCCATACTAGGATCATATACAACATTCATAGGTTCTTCAGGAGCAATAGCCGGCATTCCTCTAAAGCTTTCTAATGTAGGCTTACCAGAATTCCTAGCAACTGGACGAAGATTAACACCAGGTTCTCTCTTAGGTTTCTTTTCTTTCTTGCTTTCTCTAAGAACTTCCTGCTGTGCTTGTCGTCGAGGAATTAATCCACCAAATAAAGGGTCAGGCCCATGATTGCCCATAAGCTGACCATTAAAGATGTTATTCAAACGGAGCTTCTCAACAAATCCGTTCATATATCACCTATCAGTAACCCGGAATCCCTGCGTATTCACTACTCATTGGATTCTTCTTAGTAGTAGCACCATAAACAACAGGACTCCAACCACCAGAACTAGAACTAGTAACAGGTGGGAATGAGTTAACTGTATTAGCCGCACTGAGAACTTGATTACCAAATGTATTCATTAATCCAGGAGTAGTTCCATAAACTGATTGCATTCCCTGAAGCCGTTGTAACTCATTATTAACATCATTAGCTTTCATTGTTGAATTATATTTAGCATATTCTAATGGCATTTGAGAATTATACATATTGGTTTGATTACGTCCAGCTTCTCGTGCTTGCTCAACACCGGCTAGAGTATTTAATGCTGAGAGACGATTACGATTCTTCATTTCAGCTAAGTTAGCATTAACAGCCGTTGTTCTCTCACCAATAGCACTTGACATATCTCTAGCCATGCGAGCACTAGCAGCACCAAAATTAGGTGAGTATCCACCCTGTAATACTTTCTGGCGCTGTAATCCACGCATACCAGTATCGAAAATACTACGAATTGGAGCAATGTCGCGGGCACGCATTGACTCCATTTCACTTGGGGAGAATCCACCAGTTACACCAAATTCTTGTAATCCACTAAAGTCACCAGAATTCTCATATGATAAAGGAGAAAAATTTAAACTTGGGCCTGCAACACTAGTCTTACCAGCAAGATTTTCATAACCACTCATTAGCTTATCGTAATCTTGAGCAGTTTGACTTAGTGCAGACTGATAGATACTTGGAAAGTAACCAACTCCTTGCTGGGTTCCGTCTCCTTTTGCCATCTTATCTCCTAGCCATTATACAGGATCACCGATATTCCAATTTGGTGGAACTGGAATAACAGGAACTCCTAAAGCACCACACCATTCGGGACGATGTTTATTCATTGCTGCTTCTTTACCAAGAGGCACTTTCTCTGGCCCCATAGTAGAACTATGAAATACTCTAGCAGCCCACACAGTTACATCAAAATCAGCACCTTGAGGTCTGCGAGCATAATCATATGCAAGAGTTCTTTTCAATTCTTGGAATCCATTCTCATCATAAGGAACCCAAGGAACTGTATTAGCTGGAGGCTGGGGATTAGGATTCGGAGGATTATCAGGAATAGCTGATACATCAGCAACAGTTGGAATTATGAAATTCTGACTAACATAGCCAAACGATAACCACTGTAATTTACCAGTAGTGCCTTGAACTAAATCAACTGCTTCAAAAGTCATAGGATAATAATCGGCTCCTGGAGTTCCATTGATAGGAAATTCAGTGATGCCGATAGTATCTTCACTAACAGGAGAATCAGCACTGGTAGATTTCTGACCTACTTGCCGACACTCTTTATAACATAGATAAGCAACTTTATGAGTCCATTCATGCCTATCACTGAAACGCAACCCAGGATAATATTTCTCAACTAATGCAACATTCTTCTCAACTAATGGTCTTAATGGATTGTCAGCCATGATGATGACCCCTATCTGTTCTGTCAGCATTTTCTACATCAAGCCTGCGATGAAATGCTTCTGTTGATGCAGTATTTCTAGCTATTACTGAAGTAACTTCACGAATGACTGACATTAACATATCAGTTCGTCCACGTTCGATTTCAAGCAATGACCTTAACTGATTTGAATAATTTTCAGATGCTTTTTGCAATTGAGCTGCATAGTCTTGTGAATTCTTATTATTTTGATAAAAGAACACAGCAGCTAATACACCGCCGACTCCTAAAGTTGAAAGCCATTGCGCGAACTGTTGATCCATGTTCTACTCGAAACTAACCGAACGTATCGTAGCTGTCACGTTTAATGCAGCTTCTACTTGTTGAATTGCTACTGATGTTACACTTACGCCATGAACTTCAATTACATAATTATTTACGCCTATTTCATCAATACGTGGCTTATAGCCTCTATCAAGAAGTTCAGATAAAAGTTGCTTGGCTTTATTTAAAGTCATTTATGGCTCCAGGAAATAACTGAAATGTCCTTTAGCTGCACCAGTTGTAGTTACTAGATTCAATGGACGATTAATTGCTGCTGTTTCAATAATATGATTATTTGGTTGAGCACACATATCAATCTTATCGTCTACTGCCATTGCACCACTTAGATTAGCAGTTCCATCAGTAAATTGAACAGTTCCAGCCGCATCCATGCAAATCTGGTAAGATACTAATTTAACTTTTCTTGTTGCATCAGCGGCTACTAATGCTGTAGTTCCAGCCGCACCTTGGGATAGTGAACCAAATAACATCTCTCTTTGACCCGGAGAAACCCCGGTAGTCCAAGCATTATTAAATCCAGCAAATCCAGGAAATGTGCTTAATCTAACTGTTACGCTTCCACTAGTATATGCAGTACATCTAACTCCACCAATAGTTGCTCCAGAAGTTGGAATAAAATACATTGTTCCAAGAGAATTCGGAACATCTAATACAGTTACTCTCTTACCATCAGCGGCTCTAAATGCTGGAATTGCTCCAGAACCTGATGAACCATCCTGTAAGAAGCATTCCAAAGTTCCACTAAATGAACCACCAGTAATAATAGTAATAAATAATGTTCCACCATTATATCTAAGTAATTGAGTTGAAACTGCTTGTGCTAATGCAGAAATAGATCCACTAGTAGTAAAAATAGGATTACATGGTCTAACTATAATACCAGGATCTACATCTGCTCTTTGAGGTTGGTCAACAGCAGAACGTAATGGTAATCTAGCTGCATTACCACTTTGATCTCCACCACCTATAGCTAAGAATCTAGTACTAGTTAATGCAACAGCTTGGGTTTCAGTAGTTCTAGATTCAACAACTAATGCTTCATCAGTAGCAAAATCAGCTTTACTACCACCTGCTCTAATGGTTGCAAAATTAACACCATCAGTAACTAATATAGGCCAAGCATCTAATATAGCAGCAGGTTCACCTTGGTCAACTGCACCACTCAGTGTTCCATCAATAGGTAAAGGTAACTGGTCACTCGCAATAGCTACGGAAACACTATCAGCCGCTAATTGAGAACCTAATGGAGAATTGATTTCGACTGGTGCTCCGCCTCCACCACCTATGTCATCGGTTAATAGTATTCCGTCTTGACGAGTTCCAGCCATTAGCTTGAAGTTCTAACGCGATCCTTCTGTGAAGCTGGAACTAAATAGTTAAGAAATTCTTCCATTTCGGCTCTCAAGGCACGAGCTTTATTTCGATTCATATCTAACTCACTTTGATACATATTAAGCTGTTTCCTAGCTTCATCAACTTTAACTTCAATTTCAGTAATAGTCTTAGCAACAGACTGCAAATCAGTAGTGATTTCCTGAACTGGACGAAGCTCTTTCGTTTCCATTTTTACCTCATTGCCACAAAGACTGAAACTGTTCCACTACCAATAGCTGTAGAGATTCTTGCCCTACAGACATGAGATACACCAGTAACTTTAACTGTTTTAACAGTACTAGCAGCAACAGTTATGGGAGAACCGTTGGGTGCCCAAGTTCCTGCATAACCTGCCACATGAGCTTCTTCAATTTGAACAGCACCGGAAGCAACACCAGCACTACCAACAATATACCAAGTTTGTTCATTTACATTTCCCGATTCAACTGGTCCTATTTCTTCAGAAACAGTTTCATCATCTGCTTCGTCTGTCATTACCTCTTTGAAAATCAGTGGCATATCAAACTCCCAGAACTAACGCTTGTCCTTTTGATTTCTTAAATCCAGCTTTCTCAAGATGTCTTAACCATTTCTCATCTTGAACGAAAGCATGTAATTGTTTATATTTATTAGCACTGCAAGTATAAGCAGCTATGTTCATTAATCTTAGTAATGCCTGTCTCCGAATTCCAATTTCAACATCTTTGTCGGTAACGGCTATGACTTCTGCAATCTGTCTAACTTGAGCACCGATAATAATTTTATCTTTATCATCAGTGATCACAAAAGAGGACAGAGCATTAGTAAGTAATTCATCGAAAGAATATTCACCTGAGAAGAATTTATCGTGAATTCTTCCCAGTTCTGGAATATCCCTATCGAATAAACCTCTAACCCGCAACTCCAATTTCGCCTTCACCCATGATTGTCAGTGAGGTATTAGCTGCTGCACCACCGACTAAGAAATCAGTTGAATCAAGCCGCAATCTACCATAGTAATCAACATATGAATTAGCGGCTACTGAAGTTCCAATTCCCATGAATTCAGTGCCAGCAGCATTAGCTCCAGTAGCACCAATCCACAGAGAGAAGGTAACTGCACCAGCAGTTTTATTTACAATCCTAATATGGGTTAAAACAATATAATTAGGACTGCTACCACCGTTAACGCCACCAGTTGCAGTTGGTGGATTTAACAAATTAGTGGTAAGCGTATTCGTTAAGGCAATCGGGCCGAAACGAAAGATTTTATTTGCTGCCAATCTTACCTCCCGAAAACATAAATGAAACCAGCATTCATTACACCTGTCTCAGTCGTATTGTAGAATCTAATTGCATCAAGAGCAACTACAGTTGGAATCCAAACAGCAGGACTATTACCAGTGACATTACCAGTCCAAGCCAATTTTGGAAGGCTTCCATCATTAAACATTGTTATTAAACACCAACCACTTCTATCAGTAGTTGCAGCAGTAGCATGTAATTGAATTGCAGTAACATCTGTAGAAGCTCCGCTTGCTAGAAGATTAACATAATCACCAGAAGTATCTAACCAAGTTGAGCCATTATCATCACTAACTCTAAGACTAGATGTAGAACTGACTGATTTGGTAATATCATCAAATACAACTAGAATTTCGTGATAATCTTCGAGGTCTGTGAAGATATATTCTAGCTGTGTTCCATCAGCCGTTACTGTATCAATTAATGTCCAAAGATTTCCTGGTCCAGCAGGTCCAGTCGGACCAGTTGCGCCAGTTGCTCCCGTTGCTCCTGTTGCACCAGTAGCTCCTGTGGCTCCAGTTGCTCCAGTATTTCCTTGCGGTCCTTGAACTCCAGGTATTGGAACAGGATCTTCTCCATCAATACCATCTTGACCAACATAAACTAAATCACCTGTATTGAAATTAGTATTATTGACATTATTAATTACTTGTTGAATAGTAGTTTCTTCAATTAATGTTTCATCAACATACATTGGCCCCATTGTTTCTGGGCCTGCTGGGCCTGTAGTTCCCGGATTACCTTGTGGTCCCTGAACTCCCGGAACTGGAATTGGTTCTTCAGGAGGATCTGATTCTAAATATATAAATGATGGAAATGGTGGGCCTTGAGCACCAGTAGCACCAGTTTCTCCTTGAATTCCCTGAATACCTGGAGGGCCAACATCTCCATCAGATCCTTCACCAGCTTCAATTAGAATAGTCTCTTTTGGAAATACATTAGTAACAACACTGCCTCCACCACCGCCACCTTCAACAACAATATTAGCCGTTTCGCGTAATCGCTTAAGCAATGCAGCAATGACTTCGTATAGAGGAGGATTCTGCTGCTGAATCCCACTCTTATTGAGTTTGATTAAGAGTCTATCTAAATCTTCGTTAGCCATTAGGATAGCTTGCCCAAATGGGCTTGATGAATGCGATGATATGTTGGAACTTCATGTATTCATCAATTGCTTCAGTTTTAATTTCAATCTGAATTCTTTGACGGCTGAAGTTACCTTTAGACGTTAAAATTTTGTCACTTGTTTCACTCATGACAATATCAGAGAATGCTTTAGTCAGAAAGTCGTTATAAGAGATTGCATTGACTTTCAGGTTTCCATCACCAAGGACTTTAATTCTAATTTGTCCAAGATGATTGACTCCGGCTCCAGTGGTAACGGCTGTTTTAGCAGGCATTAGAGATATCCTGTTCTAGCAGTTGGATCTGGAATTTTAATGTCAATAGTTGTAGCAGGAGTTTCGCTTCTATCATAATAAGTATCATTCCTTTTTCCAGGAACTAACTGATAGAGTCCTGCTCCATTGACTAAACGAACAACTCCTAATTGAACTTGTCCAGTGAACTCAGTTCCATCACCCTCACCAAAAATAGCAAGCTCTGTTTCTGCAGTATCAGGAATTGTGAAGGTAATCTGAGTTGGAGTTTGAGTTAAAATAGTAAGAAGAATTGGACTACCTAAAGTTCCATCATCATTGACTGGATAAGCATTCAATTCTTCAAGCTGTTCTAAATCATCATCAGCCGTTAAAGTAAAAATAGTATCTGGTAATGCACGTCTAGTTGTGACTTCTGGAGTGAGTGCTATATTTGCTGACCATGTAATATAACTCATGGTCAAGCGAAGATTTCTTACTAATAAATTACAAAAAGCAACATCAATATTTCCACAACCAGTAGCAATTACTGAATTATTAACAACATCAACATCAAACCCAAAGAAAGTTAAAGCAGTAAGAAGTCCTTGATGTGTATCAGCCGGAATAATAGCATCAGAATCAGAACTCTGACTTCCACCAATATTGGGAGTAGCATCAGACCATACTACAGTATTACCCCAATATAAATTGAAATTTTCAATATCTGGTCCGGGCTGACCAATACCTGGATTTGCGCTTCCAACAAATTGAACTCTTAATGCAGTAATAAGAATTCCCATTGGAAAAGTAGAACTAAGAATATCAAGAACTTCTTGACTTCCTCCGGGATTGAAAATGATTTCGTCCGTAGCCGGACTCATTATCATTCCATATGGGCCGGCTGGTGGATAAACTCCAAAGCAATCTGGTGCGCAGAAAGCTTCATTTGTTTGGCGTGCTAAAGGAGCATCAGCAGATACACCACCATCTTCATTTAAATATGCTGCAATATCAGGATCACTCATTGCAGGTAATTCATTGCCACAAGCAGGAAATGCAGTAATTGGCCCTTCAGACCAAGAACCAGTAACAGTCATTACCTGCTTTGGAACGATTCTAATTGTGCCTGTAGAGGGAGGCATTAGACATCTGCTCCAAGAATGATTTCGTCGATGTTAACAATTCCAACACAAGTAATGTTGGCTGAGAATGTCCAAGGCATCCATCTAATTGATTTTAAGTCAACTCCATTAGCATAATTACCAACCAACATATTGCCATCCGTCTTGACAACATAGAACTGTTTCTTTGGAGGACAATTAACAATCTGAATTAGACGATAATCGTTCCTTTCCATTTCGTTCCAGATAGTTTCAATATTACGTGTGATTGGAATTGAATCAAATTTACCATTAAAGTAATAAATACCAGCATAATTACAAACAACAAAATAATCTACTGATGATTTACCTGAATCTAATACTGTCGAAATTCCATGAACACAAGTTCCTAGAGCATTGTCCACTTCTGAGAACGGCCACGAGGATGGAACATCGCCATTATCTACGAATGCTCCAGTTCGAGATCGTTTGAATACATACATTGTATCTCGTAATTCACCACCATTGGTAATTGGGTTACCATCTAACGGGAAGATACATAATCCTTCAAGTTCACTGATTGCTTCGGGTTCTCCCGGTGCAGATACCAGAATTAAACTGATATCATCAAATGTCGTCGCTAAGCAAAGTCTATCATGATAAAGCCAAAGAGCCGCACCGGCTGGAATTTCCTGGTAATTATCAGAGAGATGACTAGCATCTTCTAATAATTCTTCGTCAAAGAAAGAGACACTATTTAATGTCGTTGTGACGTTATCATTGATAGTAGCTTCAGGGATAAAAAATAACTGATAACCATTGATATTACCATCGTAATTTGTAATTGTTATACTTGCTACAAGATGTCTCTTAGTCCACTGAGAACCTGTAAAAATAGGAATATTAGAGAAGTTGAGTGCGTTATTAGGGAGAGTAGTAAAAGTATTTAGTGCAATTGGAGCAGATAAATATCCGCTATCAGTTTCTCCAACTACACCAAAGATATGAAATCCCGGAGAAGTATGACCTGCTCCACCATTAGCAATTGTTAATGTTCCAGCAGCATGAGTTCCAGCCGCTTTCCTAGCAACAACTCCATCACCAAGATAAGTATAAAGAAATTCGTTTTCTAAACCTTTCTGCTGGTTAATATCTCCCGTGTCAACTGTGGCAAATGGAGAAATGTAAGCTCTACCAGCATAAGGAATGTAAGCGAAATCTTCCATTCCAGCAATAACAAGAATCTCAAAAATAGTAGAAGCGTCAACTACATGATACAATCTACCAGTCGTCCCATCATAAGTGAGAACTAATAAAGTATTAGCAGTTTGAGTAGGATAGTTATATATTCTAACAACATCTTCAAGTGGAACAGCCACATCTTGACTGATTCCTAGACCATCTCTAGTTTCCCAGTCATCACCAATAGCTTGAAGATTTTGTCCATCCTGAAAATAATCTAATGGAGTATTCTCAGGATCTCCTCTACTCCAAACTCCCTTAAATGGGCCAAGAGTTACTGGCTGATGATCTCTGCTTAACATTACATCAACCTCGCTCTAGTTTTGTAGCTAGCTCTGAATGGCCTACGTCTAATAACAATAGCCTGTTTACCTTTTGTACTAATCTGTAAAGCTCTATCCAGTGCATTCGACGCATTAGCATTGAGTGAAGCAGAGCGAGAAGGATTCTCTCCAATAAACTCAGATGCTAATGCAGCCGTTCTGTACTGCAAAGGAGACACTGAATTGATAACTTCTACATCATCGTCTAAGTCTCCTTCTACTAATTCAACGTAAGTAGAACCAATATAATCAAGCTTCAAATCCAAATCAGTATTAGCAGCAATCAATCTAATTTCTTGCTCCATCCAAGCCCAGGTATAAAAGAAAGAAGCTTCAGTTGCACCAGGTATAATTTCACTAGTTAGATATTCAAGTTTATCCATTGGAACCCAGTTATCCTGACCAGATTGACTGCACCACAATTGCCTAATTTCAATCAAATCAGCCGGAAGTGGTGGAGTTGTAGCAAATCCAATAGCATCAGTTCCAGAAGGAACTTCTAAAGTTGTAGATGTTTTATTACTAACAGGAATATTATTGAGTTGGAACATCTCCTGTAATTCTCGCCTCGCTGTATTTAAATGAGGGAGAAGCACAGCATTCGTAAACTCATTATTATCTGTATCGTTTAATAAACTCCTAGCCGCAGTAAGCAATTCAGCGTAAGTCACGATTAGCCTCTAGCGAATGTGAGGTCTTTAGCTGCCGGATGATTCTGGTCGATATGTTTACACGTTGGACAAATCGGATATGCAGGATTCTTAAGCGTTCCGCAAGCGGCGCAGTTTTCAAGCTTGGCTTGCCTGAAATCCAGCAACCAAGGTTTATTGTTCTCATTTAGCTCCTTAGCTGCAATCCTCATTTCGTCAGAGATTGTCAGTGGGTTTCCATTGCTACGTGCCCACAGAGAATCAGCAATTCTAACGAGAATCTTAAACCAATTATCCTGCTTAACTTTAGCAGATTCTAACGCGCCTTTAAATTTTACTTTCACATCAAAAACAGTAATTCTTTCAGGAACAAAAAATAATCCAGGCATTGCAGTTGACATATCACAACCCAGCATACCATTGCTGTAGTCGTTGATTACTGAGTTAGCAATTGAAACTGAGCTAACTGGAATCTCAAGTGTTGGCCTTCCATCTCCTGCCATCCACCAAGATGAACTACCGATTTCTAAAATTGCCGGGTTATTAAATGATCCCGGTGCGATGTAAAATTTCCCAGGCTGAATTGTGTGCTTAAATTCATCAATTGCCTTAGGATAAATGCTAACAATCGTAGCAATATCGTAAGGATTCCTAGAAGCTTTAATAATAGGCTTCCTAGGAGCAGAAAATTCACCTAACTGACGATGGCCTACGTTACTCATCTTATCCTCTTTTCACTAGTTAGTGAAGTGTTCTTTCCCAGCAGGATTAACTACTCCAAATCCATAGCTGAGAGCATCAACAACGGCTGTCTCATTTCCGAACAAAGTATTCATCATATCATCAAGCATCTTAGATCTATATTCAGGAGAAAGTTCTGGATCTTTATATTTAACATGAGTGCCAGCTTTGCTAGCCTGTGCATAAATAGATTCAATAATGAATACACAAACGTCAAATCGAGGTGGAAGATACTCACCTTTTGCAGACCTAAATACCCAAGCTGGCTCATAGCTAACTTTGGTAACTAAATCTGTAGTTCCATCTTCAACTCTACCAGAGACAGGAACTAGTCGCTCAAGAATATAAAATCCATTAAATTCAGCACTGTTATATTTCTTAACTTCTCTGACTTCAGGGTGAATCAATTCAAATCCTTCGTCAGTATGAGTCATTACTCTCTTTTCAATTTGTTCATTAGCAAATACTACTCGCCAAGTTGGCAAACTTCCAGCTAGTAGCTCACTTCCAAAAGCGGCTACTAGCTGATTGTTAATGTGCTCAATGCTTTCAGCTAACTCTCTCACTTCATTCTCCAGTAAGGAGAGTTAATTGGAACATTGGACTCTAAGCCGCCGTGCTTCTTCAGAATATCCATCTTAGTAAGAGACTTAGGTTCTTCAGGCTCAGACTTTAGATATTCTAATTTAACTTCAGCGTCTTTAATTTCTTCTTCACTTTTCTCTTTAGGTAATTCAACATTTTCTTTTCCACTGAATGGATTTTCCATCTTAGTCTCTCTTTAAAAAGTGGGGACAGAATTAATCCATCCCCACGTGAAACCTGGACTTTATGACCCGCTAAATTGTGTATTAGTTTAGCGCATACATCACCTCCAGATTAAACGCCTGAACTAATAATCCAAGTCTGAAGTTCTTTAGACCAAACTAAATAAACAGCTCGATTGATGACAGCAGTAATGCCGACAGCAATATTTCCAGTAGTTCCAAGAATGACTGATCCATCAGTAGGAACAAGAATACAAAGCTGAGCAACTTCCTCTCCAAATGCTGGAAGGATAGTATTGACCTGAGTTGTTCCTGTAAGATAGACAACATCGCTTCTTGCTTGAATGCTTGCAGCAGATGCTACAGTGGTTTCACTGAGCTTGCTTACTGAGCCTGGAATCATCCTCCACCCCCACAGATTCCTTTGTTAACTGATATACGCTTGCACTTCCCTTTCCATGAGTATCATAAGTCGTCATCCATTTACCTTCTACATAAGATGGCCAAACAGTAACTTGAGCCATATGGCCAACTTTAATATCTAAGTCACAATAAAGCTTAATCCCAGCCGCTCTTACTCGTCGAAAGAAACCAATATCATCGCACCAGTGATCTTTCTCAAGTTCACCTAAACGAATCCAAGGTTCCTCAATTTGCTTGAAAACTTCAGTCTTGATTAAACAAGCACCAAGACCCATTGCCACAACTTCAATCAATCCAGTCTCTCCATCAGAGAGATAATGGGTGCGGCATCTTCCTTGCTCATCTGCATAATCAAAGCAAATAGGAGTATGAGGATAAGAACGCATGTAATATAATCCGCCAACAATATCTTTATCATGTGCTAATAACTTCATTAGTATATCTTTCTCAAATGCAACATCATCATCGAGAAAGAATACGTGTGAACAATTCTGATCTAATGCAGCTTTTATCATCAAATTTCTATTACGCGCTGGAGACTGTCCATGAGCGAACGTAATAA
>JACCDR010879067.1_pt1 | contig 13182 bp, 22 predicted proteins | sample 7446431 | NCBI WGS metagenome assembly JACCDR01 (sample SAMN15323443, study PRJNA562643) | freshwater metagenome | isolation source: river surface water | place: USA:Blue River Watershed | collected 2017-08-17
ACGTATCGCAAAGTCGATTGCGGTTCGCAAAACGCCATATCGCGCCGAGCTGCCAAAGGTCTTTGTTAGCCGATGCGACTGACAAACCGCTATTGACGACTCGTTGCATGTGTTCTTCAACGTTGTCATCCGTTAAATCGTCGGTCGTTGCTTTACGGCCTAACGTCTTTTCAAAAGCGGCGATCGAGTGTTGATAAAGTTTAACGGTGTTAGGTGATCGCATCCGCAAACGTTTGCGGGTGTAAAGTGAAAAAAGTTCGTCGAGTAACATTTCGGGTTGTTCCTTTCGTAGCAGGAACATCGTCAATCAAATCTTTGTTTTTCCTACTAAAACCTCCGTTTTTCCTCCATTCGGAAAGCCGATTTCCGTAGAAAACTCCTTTGTTACCCATAACAGGTATCCCAATTGGAATATTTGGATTTTGATTCCTTTGATTAGGAAATCTCAAACGCTTATCCGTTTTGGTTGGACAAGTGCCAATCCTGTCTCCTCCGTTTGAATCCACGCTGATTCGCTAACGATCGCAATGGTTGTAGCGATTAACGGGATTCTAAAGAGATCCGTTGCGTTTGGCCTTCGCTAGTTGGTCATGTTCTACCGCAGCGGTTTCTCTTGCTTTTGTTTATACGTTAAAGCATAATTGGGGGATGATCGCAATGCTAGATAACAAATGGATGACAGCAGCCGAAGCGGCAACTCTTATTGGGTGCAGTGCCGCTCACGTTCGCCTTTTGGCTAAGGATAAAGTCATTATTAGCTACAAAGCTGGACCGCGCGCACTGCTTTTGGAAAAAAAATCTGTCGAGAAAATCGCGAAAAATCCAGCTAAAACAGGAAGACCTAGAGGAAGTTTGCAAAAATAGATTAAGCCTCTTGCATTGGTTTATGCGATAAGCTATAAACTACTCCATCGAAGCAAGCAGTAGAACGCGAGCCTCGATTGGAACTAACTAGCGACTTCTTGGATCTGCTGATCCACCAAGTCGTATTCACGACTTAAAAGTGCATGGCGAGTATCGCCAACGGATGCACGGAAAATGGAACCAGTTATGGATAAGCCAAATCTGACACCTGAACAGATTCGAGAGCAACTCTCAATGGACATCGTTTTGAAGCTAGGCCAAATGGGCTACAAGCTCGACGATGACGGACTGCTGGCAGTATGCACCGCTGCATACGACATCACAAATCAAGTCACCAAAAAGTCTTAATCGAACTGCCTGTTCCTCATGGCTGAGGGACTACACGTTTTCGGGCGTGGCGTGTAGTTGCGAAGTTCGATCCTTCGACAGGCTCTAAGTCTCTGTGGCGGGGGCTGCTCCTCCCTATTAGCGACGGTCGTTAGTAGGGAGGGTTTTAACATTTAGGATTCTCGAAGCAAGGAACAACACGATGTTGGTGCTCAGTCGTAAGGCTATGGAACGAGTCTGTATTGGTAATGACGTATTCATCACGATCATTGGTATCAAAGGTGACAAGGTAAGGCTAGGCGTTACTGCACCTAAGCACGTTCCTGTCGATCGTGAAGAAGTGCTTAAAGCCAAACTTGCAGAGTCGGAAACAAAAAAGGATTAACTACATACGGCTCGTGTCTACGGAGGGACTCCTGACATGAGGTCTAGATGAAGCGTATTAGCTTCGACGAGCCGCCATTTTCTTCAAGGAGTTTGAAACCATGATGCTCTATTTGCGGATCGACGTTACGCGAATCTTTGGCAAAGTGCCAACTGGAAAGACTGGAAGATTTTTTTCTTCATTAGCGTCGGACGCGATTTCGACAGGTCGTTTCGATGAAACGTACACAGAGTTTGTGGCGATTAATTGTTGCGACGAGCGGGACGCGAACGATGAGTTTCGCAGACGCGACAACGAACTTTATGACAAGTTTCCAAACTCTCGCGTTTCAATTCGAGCAATCACTGCCAATGAGTACGACTACTACGCGTTGCAGGATGAAAAGTTCGATGATTTCATGCATCGCATTCTCAACGGGAAAGTGGTGGCATGAGCGACCAAATTCCTGTAGCAGTCGTCTACAACGACGAGAACAATGACCAGGCCTTATACGTTGGCGGTGTTTTGAAGGAATCAAACTGGGTAGTTTTTCCTGCTCACATCATTTCCGCAATTGGAGATGTTCCATTTCGTTTAGTTCAGGTGGAAATCGATTGGTCTGGTGAGTTCTGGCCAGACAAAGAAGAAGAACTAAAGGAGTTTTTGGCTAATACAAAACAAGTGGTGAATCGCAGGAAATTGAAAACAGATGAGCCAGCTTGAACGAGTCATCGAAGCAATCGAAAAGCACATGCGGGTATTGGATCGACAAGCTCGCAAGTGCACTAAGGACGGCAACCATATGTTGGCTGCTGTTTATACCGGACGTGTTATGGGTTTGTTAGACGCTAGAAATCTGTGTAAGGAAGAGGTGAGGAAGAGTGAGAATAATCAAGGGAATAGTAGCAGCTCCTAGAAGGATTCTGCTGTACGGCCAACACGGAGTTGGCAAGTCGTCTTGGGCAGCAAAAGCACCTAACCCGATTTTCGTCAACGTCGAAGATGGACTATGTGATTTGGATTGCGACAAGACGCCAGTCTTGCGATCAATCACTGAAGTCTACGAAGCGTTGATTTGGCTAGGTGGCGAGGAAGATCACGGCTACAAGACCATCGTTATCGACACGCTCGATTGGATGGAAAGGCTAATTCATCAAGCTGAAGTCGAGGTTATTAACGATCGCAAAATTAAGACGCTTGCGGACGTTGGTTTCGGAAAAGGCTATCCGCGTGCAATTCCTCATTGGGACATGACGCTGAAGTATCTAGATCATCTGCGACGTGCAAAAGGAATGACGATCATCTTGCTAGCTCATGCGAAGGTCGAACGGTTTGAATCACCGGAGTCTGATTCTTACGATCGCTATTCCATCGACTTGCATAAGACCGCAAGCGGCATGATTCAAGAATGGTGTGATGAAGTGCTTTTCGCTTCGTTTCGAGTCAACACGCGGACAGAAGAGGCAGGCTTCGGCAAAGAACGCAAGCTGGCAGTCGGTGGCAAGGATCGCTACATCCGTACAAACGAAAGTGCGTCTTGCATTGCAAAAAACAGACTGGGCTTGCCATCAGAGTTACCAATGGACTGGGACGCTTACGCGGCTTACGTCAAAAAGCCTGCACTACCAAGCAAGGATCAAGAGCCAGTCGTTCAACGACAGGCATCAAGCGAAAACGTTGAAGGACTCGTCGTGAACGGTTCTTCAAAATCGAACGGTAGTAGTGTTGAAGTTGTGGAGATAGACACCCCTTTTTAGGAATTTAGGATTATGGCTGATTTAACAGGATTTGATGCAAATTCACCAGAAAACCAAAGCAGTCGTTGCTTGCCGAAAGGTGAGTATCGATGTGTGATGGTGAACAGCGAACGCAAAGCAACTAATGATGGTACTGGTCATTACCTCAATTGCGAGTTTGCGATTCTTGACGGCGAGTTTCAAAACCAGCGAATTTTTTGCAAGCTAAACGTATGGCTTCATCCGTCGAAAGCGACCGCAATCAAGATTGCCAAAGGACAGCTTTCTGAATTGTGTCGCGCGGTTGGTGTGCTGACACCAAAGGACACAAGCGAACTGCATGGAAAGCCGGTCATTGTCAAGGTGACCATTCGAACGTCAGACGACTACGGCGACCAAAACAACGTTGTCGGATTCAAGGCCGCTCAATTGCATCAAGTGGCCGCACCTACATCGCGAGCAGCTCAGACGGAGAGCACGCAAACGGCTGGAGGTGTTTGGTAAACGCGATGGCGTCGCGGCGTCTTTTTAATTGGGCGAAACGGGCAAGACGCGAAACGCTGGTGAGCACTTAGAGCCGCGACATTGCACAGGGTCGCAATCGGTGCAGGCAGGGAGACTACCGCTTAGAGGAGTAGTTGTCCCTGCCATTTTTCTACACGCGAAAGGAACGTCATGACGGAAAAAGAAAAACGCAAAGGCAACTACAAGCAGACGAAAAATCCTCGGCTGATCGAAGCGCGACGACTTAGAAAGCTAGGTGCGACAGACGACGATTTATCAGCAGCAGGCTTTACCGCAATTGAGATTTCACGAGCCATCGTTCCCTACTCGTCAACAAGCTACCAACGATGCAAGGAGTGCGGTTGCAAGGCAATCACTAATTTTCAGAGAGTCTGCATGGGTTGCCAGATGACGGCGCGAATGAAACGCGAGTCTGAAGAAAACAAGAAAGCGACCGAGAAAGTTTTTTCGCAGTGGCAAGAGCCACACAAAGATGACGGCTACAAGCACTTCGATCATCCGGCAATCATTCCACCAAAGAACTAAACACGACGACAATCAAGGAAGAGACGAATGGAATTAAGGTGGTATCAAGCAGAAGCATGCGAAGCGGTTTGGAATTGCTTCCGCAACAATCAAGGCAACCCGCTAATCGAGTTGCCTACAGGCGCTGGCAAGTCGCTTTGTATTGCGGAACTATGCAGGGCTGCTGTCGAAGATCACGCAGGGCAAGTGATTGTCTTAGCACATCGCAAGGAACTGCTAGAGCAGAACTATTCGAAGATCGTTTCGCTATTGCCTCCAAGCGTGAAGGCTGGATTGTTCTCGGCTGGTTTGCGTCGGTACTCGCAAGAGGAACCGATCATCGTTGCTGGCATCCAGTCTTGCTATGAAAAAGCTACTTGGTTCGGTCGTCGCCATATGGTTATTATTGACGAGGCGCATTTATGCCCCAACGACGGAAACGGAATGTACCAAACGTTTCTTACCGATCTCCAACGGTATAACGACCGACTGAGAATCGTCGGACTGACCGCAACGCCATTTCGAACGGGTGAAGGAGCATTATGGGGAGACGATTGTCTATTCACGCATGTCTGCTATTCAGCTGGATTGCGCCGATTGATAGACGAAGGATTCCTTTGCCCAATCACTTCCAAGCCTACAAAAAACGAATACGACACTTCTGGACTAAAGGTAAAGCGTGGCGAGTTTGTCGAACGCGATTTAGTTTCGCTCTTTGGTGACGAACAGAAAGTCTTGTCATCGACTCGTGAGATTGTCGAAAAGACTGCTGGACGAAGATCGATTCTAGTTTTTACGACTGGCGTAGCGCATGCCGAACTGGTGCAAAAGTCCATTGAAGAACTGACTGGCGAGCGTGTCGGAGTCGTGACAGGCGAGACGATGGCATTGGAGCGTGCAACGTTAATTGAAGAGTTCAGGACGCAAAAGTTGCGATGGTTGGTCAACATCGATGTACTTTCGGTTGGATTTGATGCCCCTTGTATCGATGCCTTAGCAGTCTTGAGGGCAACCGCGAGTCCAGGTCTTTGGGCTCAGATTTGCGGTCGCGGCCTCCGAAAGCACCATTCAAAATCTGACGTTATGGTTCTTGACTTTGGAGAGAACATCAAACGACATGGACCGCTGGACGATATCGAATTTGGTCGCAAGAAGAAACGCGGGGCGTCTGAGTTCGAAGGCGAAACGCCAATGAAAGAGTGCCCGAATTGCAAGTCTGCTGTTCCGGTCAGTCGCAAGGAGTGTGAATGCGGCTGGATGTTCCCAGGCCGAGAGATCAACCACAACGAGATCGCAGACACCGAGAGCAAGATTTTATCGGAGCCGGAAGCGTTCGAAGTCGTGCAAGTCGCTTGGGGTCGCCATTCGAAACGAGAAGGAACGGACTCTCTCCGAGTCGATTACCAATGCCAGCGAGACGAGGGCAATATCGAAGAGCGAATCAGCGAATGGATTTGCATTGAGCACGAAGGCTTTGCACGACGCAAGGCCGAACAATGGTGGAAGGCTCATTGCTTGGCACCATGTCCGGACACGATTGACGAAGCAATCGAATACTTCGATAGAAGTGCAGTCGCTTTGCCGTCTGCGATCGTCGCACGCAAGGAAGGCAAGTTCTGGCGCGTGACCCATCAGACGTTAGGCACGCTGCCACCGGAACAGGATTGGATTGAATTGGAAGCAATTAAGGAATTGGAATAAGAGGAGATGCCATTTTGAAAGATGGAATTGATTATTCGGTTAGATGCGAATGCACAAATCGGGTGAAAGTGGTCCGCTACTTTAAAAACGGAACGCAGCACTTTGGAGAGCAATGCACTACGTGTGGCGGATTCCGCCACCTGAAGAAAAGCGAATGCAATCCTAGAGAATTGATTGCATACGATGAATCGATTGCGGAAAAGTACTCGAAGGCTTGCGTTGAGTTTTACAGAAACAAAAGACAGCAAGGCGACACGGAATGGAGAAGGAAATACGACGAGTACATGGAGTCGGAGGACTGGAAACGCAGAAGGGCAATCATCTTGAATCGAGATGGCCATACTTGCCAAGGGTGCTTGCAAAGACCCGCGGTGCATGTTCATCACTTGACTTACGCGAGACTAGGAAACGAACTTGCGTTTGATTTGATTTCTATCTGCATCGAATGCCACGACAAAGTACATGGAAAGCAGGAAGTTAATCTTTCTAGCCTGAACCTTCCAGTAACTGAGGAAATACCATTTTGAACGACCTAGAACAAGCGGCAAAGCTCTACGCATCGCTCGGCTGGCACGTTTTGCCAGTCAAGGGCAAGATGCCATGCGGCGGAGAAGGATGGCAATACAAAACCAGCAACAGCGAAGATGCGGCTGAAGTCCTTGCGACTATCGGAGACGGTATCGGCGTGCAGCTCGGGCCTAAGTCTGGAATAGTCGATGTCGAATGCGACAGCGAGGAAGCAACTAAGCAATTGCAAGAATTGCTTGGCAAGATACCAAATACGCCGACGTTTCAATCAACGCGAGGCTGTCACTACCTTTTCAAGTGGCATGATCGATGGCCTGCACCAAACAAAGCGGTCTTCAAAATAGGGGCTATCGAGTTTCGGACAGGAAACTCAAAGGCTGCTCAGTCTGTTTTTCCACCAAGCGGCGAGCGTGTTTGGATTGTCGATCCATCGACGCCGGTTGCCGACTTTCCGGCTATGGATGAAATCCACAGGCTTTACGACGCAAACCACAAGCGAAAGGAGTTCAGTCCACTTTCTTTTTCGTCACCATCGTACAGCGATGGTGAAACGCTGGACGTTCCGAAGTGGCTTGGCAAGCATAGCATTCCGATCATCGGACGTGACGAAATCGAAGGGGTAACACGCTGGTACATCGATTGCCCTGGCAAGCACCTTCACACGTCGAAGGATGCGGTCAAGGATTGCTGCGTGACGCAGGAACCGAACGGCAAGCTAGGCGGACATTGCTTTCATCAGTCGTGCGGCATGGAATCTTGGGAGAATCTTCGGGATGCGATCGGGCCGTTGGAGCATTCGGACTATGCAAACGAGGATGACTTCAGCGATATCGACATCACTGGGATTCTGAATCAGCTTTGGGGAACGAAGGAACAGGAAAACGCAGACTTTGAAAACGACTCGGACGAGGATTTCTGCCGAGCTATGGTGCCGGCCGACGGGATTCTAAGAATGGTTTTTGATTTCTATTGCTCTTCTGCCTATCGGGAATCGAGCGTGATGGGATTGGCGGTTGCTTTGTCGCTTTGCGAGACGATCTTCGGCCGGCGCGTCAGAAGTCAAACAGACATGCGAACGAACGACTACAACCTCGTTTTGGCATCGACTGGAAGCGGCAAAGAGAATTGCGAAACAACAATCACCAAAATTCTAAACGCTGCAGATGCGACAGGGTCGCACATGCTGCCACCGGATATCCAAAGCGGAAATGGTTTGATGCACGCCATTGCAAACAATCCTTGCGGGATTTGGGTTTGTGACGAGTTCGGCAAAATTCTGCAGGCTGTTCTCGACAAGAAGGGAAACCAACACATAAAGAACATTGGCAATCACTTGCTGAAGCTCTACGGCAAGTCGGCCGGCTGCTACGGCGGCGCGGCACATTCTCAGGAAGTTCGAAACAAGGTCGATCAACCGCACCTGGTGGTTTTGGGGCTTTCGACACCATCGACGGTTTTCGATTGCGTGACTTCTGAAAACGTGTCAGACGGTTTGCTCGGCCGGATAGCTTTTTGGCCGGTGCAGGATCGGCCGGAACCGAAAGCTGATCTCGAGATCGCCGTACCAAGTGAAGCTCTGATTGCGAAGGTTCAAAGCTGGATTCAGTTTTCTCCCGGGTCGGGAAATCTCTCGAGCGTCAATCCGGTTGCTGAAGTTGTAAAAATGAGTGCCGACGCAAAAGCAAGATGGCAACAACACTCGGCCGCGATTGATGAGCGAATGAGATCGGAACCAGAGTCTCGAGCTGCAGTATGGGCTCGAGTCGCAGCAAGATCAATGAAGCTCGCTTTGGTCCATCGGTGTGCTCGAGTGGAAGTACAGCCGGCAAGCGTTTGCTGGGACTTTGTGCAGATAGAAATCCAAGATATCAATTGGGCAATCAAGTTAGCGAACTGGCTTGCCAAGATTGCTTGCGGGTTAGTTAAAGAAAACACAGTTGACAAATCACTTGCCAAAGCTAAAGCTATTCTATTGAAGGCAATAGAAAACGGGCCGGCAAGTAAGCGAGACATATTGAGAATGTTTCGCGGAATAAGCGCAGGTGATTTGGAATCTGCAGCTTCTGAACTCGGACTAACCATCCGACGGGACAAAACTAAAGGCCGGCCAAAAGTTTTCTTCGAAAAGCCAACAAATACATTGCTCTCTATAGCTTTTGTCCTTTTGTCCTTTTGTCCCTGTGTAGCCGTAGGTGTCTCTTCGTTTTCTCTCTCTTATATGTATAAGGATATTATGGGACAAAAGGTATTTAATATAAAGAACACCAATAAAAACATTGACGAACCTCAAAAACTTCTGTCCTGGACAAAAACAGATTTGTCCAGGACAGAAGGACGAAAGGAGTCTTTGTTATGATCGAACTGACGATCCCAGGCTTACCAGTAAGCCAACCACGACAAAGGCACGCAATTATCGCCGGAATCGTTCGGAACTTCACACCGGCAAATCATCCAGTCCAGTCCTTTAAGTCGCTCTGTCGACTTGTGGCAAGCCAGAAAGTACCAAGACCGTTGGCAGGTCCAATCGAAGTTGAAATTGCTTTCTACTTTCCTCGGCCTGCAAGCAAAGTCTGGAAGACGAAGCCCATGCCGTTGGAAGTAAAGACTTCGAAGCCGGACCTGGACAATCTCGCCAAAGCGGTCATGGACTCGCTGAATGGCGTTTGTTGGATTGATGACGCGCAGGTCTGCCGTATCGTTTTATCGAAATGGATTGTCGCTGGTGGTGATCCTGTTTGCTCTGTAATAAAAATCAAGGAGGTCAGCAATGCTTGAAAACATATTTGACGAACTGAAGTTCAAAAAACACGACGAGGACTTTTCTCCCAGAAAGGAAGGAGCGCCAACCGGTGCGAAAGCAGGCTCGCTTGAAAAGCTATTCGTGATCGCAGACCGCGTGGAGAAAGGCGAACAGCTTTTTCATCCTGGTGACAATCCGATTCTTGCGACCATTAGCGAGGAGTTCGAAAAGGCAACGTACATCAACAAGATTTTTAAGCAAAAGTTGCTAGAGCGTCAGCAAGTTAGGAAGGCAAAGCATGGATGACTTTAAGTTACTGACTACGAAAGAAGTTGCCAAGATACTTGGCAAACATGTACAGACCGTTCAAAAGTGGAGGCGTGAAGGAAGACTGCCAGTTCCGCTTATCAACTCTCGAAATCCAGCTTGGAGCTGGAAGCAAATACGACGTTGGATAGAGTTAGACGATACTCATTGTCCTACGTCAAATAACAACTAGCTAGCGACGCAAAAGCGTGCATGATGCAATGCGGATGATTCTTTTTCAAATCCGCTGGAGCCAAGTATGTACGCGTTTGAGCCACGGTTGCCAGTCAACCACGTTCTTCAGTTGGTCAAAAATCTGCGTTCTGCGGATTACGATCGCGGCGACAATCTTTTGCTTGTCGGTGCTATTTCGGGTGAGATTGGTGCACTTTTAAAAAGTGGTTTTGTGATTTCACTAAGCGAAGACTTTGAAGTGCCAAGCACAATCACTGGTTGCATTCATGCACTGGACGCAATTACCACGGAAGATCCGCAGGCAACCGCAATCGATCCTTCGTTGTTAATTCCGATTGTGCTAAAGCTGATCGAGCTTTGGTTAGCTAGACGAGGTAGCTAGTGGATTACTTCATTCCACCGGATACCGTCTACTCCGACGAACTGTTTGCAATGGCTCCAAGGCTATGGCATTGGCCAACGGAGCTAGCCGAAAAGGTTGGCAAGATTGCGACCGGCAAAGGAATAAAAGTCGCAGTTGGCGATACGGGATACACCAAGCACGTAGACGGACCTGAACCGATTGCGGCTAGGTCGTTTATCTCAGGTCAATCTGCACTGCGAGACGGCAACGGACACGGCACGCACTGTGCTGGAACTGTGCTTGGTCGTAATGGTATCGGAGTTGCTCCTGATGCTGATTTGATTGTCTTCAAATGTTTGTCGGACCAAGGTTCTGGATCTTCCACCGGAATTGCAAACGGTATTCGATGGGCTGCTGATGAAGGTGCTGACATTATCAGTCTTTCGCTAGGTGGTGGTGGATCTGACGCAGCGACAAATCAAGCGATCGATTACGCATTTGCAAAAGGTTGCATCGTAAACGCAGCAGCAGGCAACAGCGGCTACAACGGTGCAAATACGATTGGCTGGCCAGCTCGTTATTCTGGATGCTTGTGCTGTGGTGCTTATCGAGCGGACGGACAGATCGCAAACTTTTCTTCGGGTGGCAAGGAACTTGATTGGGCTTGTCCAGGTCAGGATATTATCTCTTTTAGCCGCAATGGAAGCGGCTACGTGTCAATGAGTGGCACGTCGATGGCAACTCCGTTTGGTAGCGGTCTGCTTGCTTGTATCGTTGAAGTGATGCGACGAACTGGCAAAGCACAATGGACAGCAGCACAAGCCGTTAGAGAGTTCTTCAAGGCAAATCTAAAAGACGCTGGTGCACCTGGATTTGATCCGCGTTTTGGTCACGGCATACCTGTAGCTGACTCTCTTTTGCAATCACTTATCCGCACTGAATTGGTGATGTCATGATTCGAACAGCAATGCTTTGGTTGTTTCTTTGCGGTTCCGTTTTTGGTCAAGCGTCTGCTGTTATCGAAGGGCCAAGCAAAGCATTGCCAGGCGAGTTAGTAGTTCTCAACTCGTCCAAGTCGGTCGGAGATAATCACAAGTGGATCACGCCAGAAGGAATCTCGACAGCTCAGGCCGGATGCAATGCAATCGACTCGCAAATCTTTTTTGCGACTCCACGGCCTGGTAGCTACACGTTCGTCTTGATTGTCGCGGACAAGTCAGCAGCGATTGAGTACGCGCGGCACACCGTTGTCATTGATGGTTCTTTACCTGTAGATCCTCCTGTTAAACCAGTCGATCCACCAACACAGCCACCTGCTAGCGACTTTGCAAAACTTACCGAACTTAGCAAAGACAACGCAAACCGACTTAACGACGCAGTTACAAAAGCAGCTTTAGCCAAGTCGCTTCGGCAAGTCGTCAATGCAATGAAAACTGAATGTGCCAACATGCGTTGTCCTACGTTGCAGGCTGCACAATCTCGATTTGTCAAAGCAATCGAAGACACGTTATTGCAACGTCAAGGATCTTCGCGAAACGTCAACTGGGAAGACGGATGGAGGATTCCAAACGCAAAGTTTTTAGCAACGCAAACGTTTTCTTCGTCTGCGAAATACCTCGAAGCGTGTGAAGCGATCACGAAAGGTTTGGAATAATGCTGCGAATAGTGAATACAGTTATTGCGTTGCTGATTATTGGCACGCTCGCACAGGCAGAAGAAATTGAATGCCAAAACGGACGCTGCGACGTAATCAAAGCAGTTGCAAAAGCACCTGTTGTAGTTGCCGAAAAAGCGATCGAAGCAGTTAAGTCGATTGAAGTGCGACAAAGCGTAGTTGCTTGCAAAGTTGGCTTTTTCTCGAAGTTGCGAAAGCGATGCAGATAATGAGTAACGAGCAATCTGTCTTGTCTAGTTGGGTGACAGCAGGCATTGCAACAATTCTAGCAACGCTATCTTCGGCGGTAGCATTTCTTTTTAAGTTGCGCGAAAACGAAAACGCAAAGCGTCTAGAAGAATTGAAGTCAGACGTGGAAACGATCAACGCAAAAGCCGACAAGTGCGAGACTGAACGCGAAGAGCTCAAAGTCGAATGTGCAGTCATGCGAAGCAAGATCGAAACGCTTGAGATAAAACTCGAACGCATCAATGTGAACGGTACGCAATACTCTCACGAGAAGATGCCATGAGCGACAGAACTATCACTTGGTCGCTTGCGACTTTATTTCGCAACGGTTCATACAACAGCACATTCGACTTTGGCGTGATTCAACCTGCGTTTGATTTAGTCTGCCAGTATTTTCAGTTGTCTATGCCACGAGTTCGTTCCGGTGGAAGTTGTCGCATAATTCAAGCAAACACCAATAAAAACAATTGGGCAGCGTGGACGACCGGCAACACGATCTATATTTCGCCAACTTTTAATTTTGGCCGTAGTCGTCGACGCTGTGCCAAAGTAATCGTTCACGAGTTTGGCCATTTTACAAGCCATGCACATTCCAACGATCCAGAAGCGTTGATGAGTGCAGACGGTGGAACATCGCAAGGTTGGGTGCAAGACGACATGCGATGGTTTGCACGCCATCGACTTCGCGGTGCAATGCCACCTAGAGGAATTTTTGCAACGACGTTTGGAACGATGGCACTGAGCGAAAGTCAAGACGAAAAGATGCCACTAGGTGTTGCAAATGGCGTTTGGGACAGGTTTCTTGATTTGGTGCGTCCGACATACGAAATTAAGGACTTGCCATGACGTACACAGCAACGTCACTTGTAAACGCAGACGGTTCAATTAACGGACCAATCATTATTGGTGATGACTACTTGCACGCCAACGGTAGGTCGTTTCAATGGACGATTCCGGCAATTAGTGGCTTTACGTTAGGTGCCTGCACATGTTTTTTCGGCGGTCAATTTAAGACTAATACTTTTCTTGTGCAAGGTTCTGTAGTCGATGCTGGAAGTGGCAATTGGCATTTGCGGTTTGACGTTGAACAGTCTGACACAGCAGAGCTTGAACCAGGAATGTATCGATACAGCGTCGAGGTGCGTC
>JACCDR012350511.1_pt1 | contig 13182 bp, 19 predicted proteins | sample 7446431 | NCBI WGS metagenome assembly JACCDR01 (sample SAMN15323443, study PRJNA562643) | freshwater metagenome | isolation source: river surface water | place: USA:Blue River Watershed | collected 2017-08-17
CCAGCGGGATCAGGCGCTCGCCATCAGCATGGTGTGCCACCACATCAGCAAGCTGGAAGCCAACGGTGCGAAAAGCATCAGGGCCGCGTGTCAGATGTATCTGGCGCAAGCGCGTGCCAACCTCTTGCCCCCCGCCATGCGGGGCTTGTTTGGCAGGGCCAAAGACAAACGTGGGCGCAAAAATGACCATGCAGAAGACTTGCCCAGCTTGTCCACCCTCGAAAAGTGGATGCACAAATACCAACTCGGGCAAAGCCTCATCCCCAAACTGCCTAAAAAGGCGCTGCTGGTAGAGGGCTGGATGCCCGCAGCCGTGGCGCTGTATGCCCGCCCACAAAAGCCCACTGTGCGCGATGCGCACACCAAGCTGGTCGAAGGCTGGAACCGCGCATGGGGCTGGCCCCCCATCAGCTACGACCGATTGGCCCGCTTTTTCCGCAACGAATACAGCAAGAACGAGATTTTGAAAGGCCAACACCAAGGCTCTGCCTTGGCTGCCAAGGTGGCCTACCGAAAACGCTCTGCGGCTGGCCTTGACCCGTTCGTTGAGTGCCACGCCGACGGCTGGACGACCCACTTCACCGCCCCACACCCCATCACTGGGGAGTTTGTCAGCTACGAAGTCTGGCACTTTCACGAACTGAGCACTCGGTATGTGACCAAGCCCAGCATTGGCTTCACAGAGAACACGCAAGTCATCCTATCCGGTTTGAAAAACTACATAGAAGAGCTGGGTGTGCCAGCGGTGTGGCAAACCGACCACACGCGCAGCGTGAAAAACAAAGCCGTCAAAGACGACCCCACCACCAGCGTGACCGAGCGGCTGGGCGTAACCGTGGTGCATCCCGCCACACCCGGCAACAGCCAAGCCAACGGCATTGCAGAAAACTTCAACACTTATTTGGATAGGTGTTCGCGTGAGCTGGCAACTTACCAGCACCCAGATCGCATGGACAGCCTGACGCACCGCAACGTCAAACGCCTCACCAGCAAGATGATGAAGGCTGCGATGGCGGGAGAAACGCCAGAGGCGCAGCGCCTGCAACTCGTGGCGCAAAACACAGGCAAGGGGCGGGTCTTCACGAGCCACGCCGAGGCGGTGGCGTGGATCAACGCCGCCATCGACAAATTCAACGACACCCCCCATAGCGCCTTGGAGTGGGTCACTGACCCTGTGACAGGCCAGCGCCGCCGCCAAACCCCCCGCGAAGCCAAGGACGTGGCGATCAAAACAGGCTTTGAGCGCGTCATGCTCACGCAAGAGGAAATGCTGGATGCCTTCGCCATCCATGCCACACGCAAAGTGGTACGCGGCATGGTGCAAGCCTACAGCACCGCCGCAGGCCCGCAGCTCTACCGACACGCTGACCTTGACCACATTGAAGGCAGCAGCGTCATCGTGGCGTGGGACATGATGGATGGCTCCAAAGTATGGGTCAAAGACAGCAGCGGGCAAGTCGTTTGCATCGCCACGCTGGTCGAAACCACGGGCTACCGCGCCCTCAGCTTCTACGAAGCCAGTCAAGAGAAACGGGCCGATCAGCAGCTCAAACGGCTTGACAAAAAGGCCACCGCTATCGCCAACCGCATGGCCCCGATTTTTGACGCATCCACCGTGCTGCCTGCGCCGACCAGTGCAGACGTGATCGACATGCCCCTGTTCATGCCCGAGCAAAGAGCCACCGCCCAAGCGGTGGGCGTGCCCAAGGGCGTGGATTTAGCCACCTATTTGTACGGAGAGGCCGCGCCAGAAGCGGCCCCCTCCAGCGAATCATTCATCAACCCACTTTTGAAAGGACTGGAAGAAGAACCAGAAGCCGAAGAAGACCCCACCACCAAAGAAGACCCAGCTCTTATTTTTAGTCGTCTTTTGGGATTTGGAGACGAAAAAAAGGGCTTGGACGATGCAGACGACCAAGCCCAGATTGCTTGATTTGCACAAGCTGTGCAGAACCAATTAGCTAACCAAAGAAGCGGAGAAATTGTACATGAAACGATCTTTTGTGAAGACAGAAAATGCGAAGCGGTTTGAAGCCGCTGTGCGCATGATTGAAACGCGCGGTGCGCTGGAGGCGGGCATGATGCTCGTGATCGGCAGACCCGGTGAAGGCAAAACCACCACGCTGCACAACTACGCCGCCCGCACGAACGCGGTGATGCTCACGGCACAAGAGGGCTGGACACCCAGCCGCATGATGACCGAGCTGGCTGAAAAGCTGTGCATCGAAACCACGCGCGGGTTCGAGGCCAAGATTGGCGAGGTTATCGCCCGCGACGAAGTGCCCATTTTGCTAGACGAATCGGCCTTTGCCCTTGCGAACAATGCAGCGTGTTTAGAGCGCCTGCGCGGCATCACTGACAAATCAATGACCCCATTGATTATGGCGGCGATGGAGTCTGACCGCCCCAAATTTGCGCGTCGTATGCAGATTGCCAGTCGCATTTCTTACGTGTGCGAGTTTGCGAAAAGCACTGCCGCCGATGTCGCGTTGGCTTGCCAGCAACTCGCCGAAGTGCCCATCCATGAGGGGGTGGTGCATCGCATCCACCAGCTCACCGATGGGCGTATGCGCTTAGTCATGACTGCCATCAACCGCATTGAAGCCGTCGCCAAAATGCGCCAAGACCCGAGCGCCCCTGTGGTGCTGGCCGACTTGAAAAACGTGCCACTTGTTGAAGATTTCAACTCGGGCATGCGCCGTCAGCGTGAGCGTGGGTTTGTGAGTGTGGGGGTTTGAAGCGTGATCGGAATACAAGAAAAGCAAACGGGGCGTGGTCGTCCGTTGCCGAAAAAAGCAAAAGGCTTGCGCGAGCAGGCGTGGTGGCTCATGCGCGAAAAGCGCCGTTTCACGTTGCACGTATTGCTAGACACACTCGCAACGGGCGATGAAGCGGATGCCTCGGGCAACTTGCTCAAATACATCCACCAGCTCGAAAAAGCGGGGGTTTTGCAGCGCAGCAAACACCGCCTGCCCGCTCAACCTGGGGTCGTCGGATCAACTGGCTACACGGTTTGGCGCTTAGAAAAAGATTTGGGCCGCAGTGCCCCTGTGTGGCGCAAGCGAGATCGTGCGCTCTACGACCCGAACGCGAGCAAGTTGATTGCCGTTGAAAGCGTTACTGACACGCACGAGGCGCACGATGAGTAAACAAGAACAAGTTGAAAAATTCAAGGATGCCCGCTGGTGGCAACTGATCGACAAAGCAGTCGAAGAAGGTCAGCCGCTGGCAGAGGTTGCGCGAAAAATGGGTGTGAGCCGTGTCTATGTGACCCGCGTGCGTTCAGGCTCTATCGCAAAGCCGCCCGAGAAGTTCGTCGCCCGCGTGCTTGCAGCATTTGATGTCGTGAACTGCCCACATCTGAAAGAGCCACTTGCACCGAACGTGTGCGCCAAACACGCCACCGCCAGCTATGCCTCTTTGAGTTCGCCGCAACAGGTGATGCACTGGAGCGCCTGCCAGAAGTGCGCCCACCACCCCAAAACCGGCAGCGACAACCTGATGCACGGCCCGCAAGCCGTGCGCCCCGTAGTCGTCACCAAGTTAGACCGTGTGCTGCACGCACGCGCACAACAAAAGGCAGCCGCATGACCACCAAGCGCAAACCCAAAAGAGCCACTCGTTACACGATTGACGCACGGGCTTTGATCCCGATGCAGAAATACGTCATCGAAATTTTCATGTCTGATGGCTCGAAAGGCCGCCACGAAGCCCCTTACGCCGATGCCTTTGCTGCGCTGCGCGTTGCAAAGCTCTCCTTCCCTGAAGCCTCGCGCATCACTGTACAGAAAGCCGACCATGCCTAAGCTCAAGCAAAAACCCTTGCCTACTGTGCCCAACCGCTACTTGACCATCGACGGCCCTTACAGCCGCCGCCGCGTCAGTGACCCCAAAGTGTGGCCCGTGGCTATTGTTGCAGTGCTGGTCTCTGTGCTCATCGCCGTGCATGCCTTTGCGTCGTGGGGCTGAACATGAGCACCGCCACTCCCCAGCAAGACCGCCAAAAAGCAGCGGCCACACGGCTAGAGCAACGGCGCAAAGCCGCCATCAAAGCCTTGAAAGCCTGCCAGCGCCAATTAGCAATGGAAGACAGCGTGTACCGCGCCATGCTCCAAGCCCGCACGGGCAAGACCAGTGCCGCAGACCTCACCGTGACCGAATTGGGCGTAGTGCTTGACCACCTGCGCCGCGCCGGAGCCAACCACGGTGTCCATGCCGATGGTCGCAAACGCAGCACACCCGCCCAAGACCGTGAAAGCCTGTACCGCAAGGTCATCGCCCTGCTGCAAGAGCTGGCGAAGGTGGACGGCAAGCCCTACACGATGGCCTACGCCGATGCCATTTGCTCCCGCAATGGCTGGTGTACGCGGGTGGACTTTGCCAACCCCCAAGTCCTGACGAACTTGGTCGGCGCACTCAACCGCAACCTGCGATCCAAACTCGCCGCCGCCCGCAAGAAAGCCTGAACATGACACCGTTTCACCCCGCCCACTTGTACAGCCCGTTGCGGCTGGAGGACATCACCCAACTGTCCGACTTTTTACCGCTCAGTGCTCAAGAGTTGGTGCAGTCCATCGGTGCTGAAGAAGCCTTGGCGCTCATCAGCCGCTGGGGCGGGGTGCAAATCATCAACATCCCCAAAACCCCCAGCAACAACCCCCACGGGGCGCGGCGCTGGGCGCTGCTGGCAGAAGTCATCGGCGAACACGGCATGGAAAAGCTGGCGAAGTCCCACGGCGGCAAACACCTGAACGTGCCGCTGTGCCATGACCTGCGGCTTGTCAGGCGCAACCGCGCCATCGTCGCCGAGTTTGATGTTTTGACCAAAGGCGGGCAGATGAAAAAGAACAAAGCCGTTGAGCTGCTGGTTCTGAAGTTCGCGCCCATCACGTACAGACAAGTCGAAAAAGTGCTGGACGCACCCGACGACTTGGCTCCTGAACAACCCTATTTATTTGATGACCATCATGAGTGATATTCATTGCCCGTGTTGCGGGACGGCTCTCGATTTAGCCGTCATTTTCCGCACCGAAGCCGATCACCAAGCCCTAAGCCGACTCATCAATGTTGGCATCCCAATGGGCGGCAAAGTGATTGAGTATTTGACGCTGCACACCCCCACTCACCAGCGCCTAACCGCTGCTAAAAAAATCAAACTCATCACCCAACTGCTGCCCGATTTGGAGCGCCAAGCCATCACCTCAAAAGGGCGGGATTGGTCGGCCCCCCATGCCAATTGGGCGCAGGCCATCGACCAGATGGTGTCAAGCCGAGACAAACTGACCCTCCCCCTGAAAGGCCACGGCTATCTATATAGCGTGCTGGCAGGCATGGCCGACAAAGTGGAGGCTGCTGCCGAAGCCAAAACCGAGCATGACCGACGCATCACGCCAGAGCGTCCAACTGTGACGGTGCGCGGTGGCGGTGCTGTTGGCATTGCAAGTGCCCTTGATCCCGTTTTACGTGAAATCAACGAGCACAACAAAAAAGCCGTGCCGATGCCTGATGCAGTACGTCAACAACTGAATAAGTTCAGACGCGGTGAAGCTAGCACATCACACATGGGAGCAACGAAATGAGCGAGAAAAAACTATCAAGCAAACAAATCCAAGTGCTTCGCGTTTTGTCGAAGAATAGTGTCATCACAACGGGAGAGTTGATGAAACTCTGTAACAGGGAAAACACATACTTTTATTCAAGTTTGAGTCTGCTTGAAAGAAAAGAATACGTGCAGAGTGAGATTTTGCGGCGTGTCACCGCAAATGGGCTGCCCGCCCATCAGTTGCACTGGAGACTCACGCAAAAGGGGAACGACTATCTGCTGGCGCTGCCATATGATGCGCTTATGGATGAGCTGCCAGATGATCGGCCTGCCGAGGAGTCCGTATCAGACGCTCCCTCCGTGGAGATGTGGCGTGGGCCAGTCGCCGAGAAACGCATCGTCGATGTGATGCATGGCCCTGTGTATGCGCCCCCGAAATGGGAGCCACCACGGCCTGAATCAGCGCAATGTCGGCAATACAGCAGCCGTGGCGTGCGGTGCTGAGGAGGACGACATGACCACACCACATGACGATGAAATCAACGTCGATGACGTGCCACCCGCACACTCACACCTGACAGGGTATTTGTTGGCGCAAATGAGCGATGGTGTCGCCGTGAGCGACTTGATTGATGCGCTTGAAGACAATCTTGCCGCGATGCGCCACATCTACACCCGTGTGACTGGGGTTGAGCAATGACCCGCAGCTACCGTCTTTTTTGCGGCGCTCTCGCCGTTGGCGTGTCTGGTGTGTGCGCGGTGATGGCAGCCGCTGCTGCTGCGGATCGTGCATCCACCGACGCAGACCGCTGGATCATGACCGCCGTCGCTATTGCGTTGGCACTGGGTTCACACCTGTTGCCTGCCTTGGCCCGCACCAGTTGGCTTGCAAAAGTGCTGTTTGCGGGGTGCATCGTCACGACGATGTATCACCATGCGCACTATTTTGCAGGGGCGCAACACCGAGCAGGTGCAGAGCGTGCCGCAACGGTGGCGACCACCAACAAAGCGCAGGCGCTGGCCGACGAATTGGCTGCCAACGCCGACACTCGACCCCTTGCTGCCGTCACCAAAGACCTAGCACAAGCCACTGCCAAAGCCGCCCAAGCCGCCTTGGTGCTGTCTCGGTGCAAAGCAGATGCGAGCAAATGCGGTACGGCAGAGGCGGCTGTGACGGCTGCCGATGCACGGGTGCAGGCGCTGACCGATGAGCGCACCGTCGCGCTGCGCGTGTCCGAGTTGCGTCAACAAGTCGCAGCAGAAGCTGCGGCCCACGACAGCAAGCAAGCCGCCCAAGCCGCTGATCCGGTGGATGCCCAACTTGCGGCGCTGACGGGTTTGTCTGACAAATCCATCGCCCTGCTGCTGGCGCTGGCGCAAAGTCTCATGTTGGAGGTCATGGCTGCGCTGTTGTGGATGCTGGCGCTGCCCGCACTTACCGCCCAAACTGCCACAGCCCCTGCCGTGCTGGACGAGGCGCAAACAGTCGTCACGCCAACTGTTGCCACCGTCGCCACCGTTACTGCCCCACACGGCAACGCCACCCCAGTAACGCCCACGCCCACGCCCACACGTTGGTGGGCACGCTGGCGGCACTTGTGGCCTTGGCCTGCCGCCCATGCCATCCCTCACCAGTCCATCACCCACATCCCTCAACCCAAAGGAGTTACAGCATGAACACCCCAACTACCAAAAAAACCCGCGCAAAAGCGCCCGCGATGAGAGCGACCGTCCCTCAGACAAAAGAGGACGCGACACGGCAAATCTACGAACTGGGGATTGTGCTGCGAGCACATCAGCGTATGACAGCAGACTTGAACGACAAAATCGCGGCGCTGACCAAAGATGCACAGCCCGGCCTAGATCGTCTCAAAGCGCAGGCAGAAAGTCTGCAAGCTGGCCTACAAACATTCTGTGAAGCCAACAGGGATAGCTTGCTGAAAGGCGGTGGCAAGACCGCGAAATTTATTACAGGAGATGCAGGGTGGCGAATCAGGCCGCCCAGCGTCACGGTGCGCGGTGTAGACGACGTACTGCAACAGCTACGAGACCAACAGCTCTACCGCTTCATACGCGAAAAATTTGAAGTCAACAAAGAAGCCGTCCTGAACGACCCCGAAGCCGTCGCCAACGTCAAAGGGCTGACCGTCGTCACCGACGTGGAAGACTTCTTCGTTGTGCCATTTGAAGCGACGACATGATGATGGTGCTCAAATGACTCTTGTTAACTGCTATCACTGCATGAAAGACATCAGTGAAAAAGCACGCAAGTGTCCGCATTGCGGCGGTGACCAGTACCTCAACACCAAAACCGCTGACTTATTTCCTGAGACGAAGCCGCAGAGAAAAAAGCCAAGGGTGTTGATGCACGTTTCTGAATCTGGGGATTGCTGCAATGACGACGGTGGAATCAGTTGTCGCATGCAATGCCCCCGCTGTGGGGATGAAACGGATTGGCTTGAGTTCAGGACGTTGACAGACGCGAAGCGGGGTATCCCTTGCCCCAAGTGCAACGCATCATGAGCGGAGTACTATCCATAAAAAATGAGCACCTCACGCTTATAAAATAAGCGGCAGACTGCTATTTAACGACAAACCCCCGCCACGGCTGTGCTGTGAGCGGGGGTTTTGCATACCGAAGCGCAACAGGCTGGCGCAACGGGGTACACGCGGGCAACATCCCCCGCATGCACACACCCACACCCATCCAACTCCCCCTCTCTAAACGCCTACCTCGTCTATCGGGCTGGGCCGTCATCACTATTGCGCTTTTGGTGGCCGTTTGGCTACTAGCCCCGCATCAACTGCCCGTTAGCCTTTACAAACTCAGTCTTGTAACGCTGGCGGCTGTCATTGGCTACTGGCTAGACCGCAGTCTGTTTCCGTATGCACGGCCTGATTGGTTTGGGCCGCAGTTAGAAGATGCAATCACAAAAAACGCGGGGTGTGAAAACATACTCGTGTCGGTCAGCAGCACCACCGATATGCTGTTTGCAGCGGCGATGATCCGGCGTGCCGTCATCGTTGGTTGCGCCATGCTGGCGCTGGGTCTGGGGGCGTAAGCCATGCGCCAGCACGACGATGCTCTAAAGGAGCTAGAAGAAGGCATCAAGTCTTCACTGCGCTGGCAAGCGCACACGCTGGCGCTGCTGGCGTGCTGGCTGGCGCTGACAATTCTGGTCTGCTTTTTGTGGATTGCACCTGCAAACGCACAAATCCCTCCAAACGCCACCCGTTACCGTGCCGAGCTGACCCGTGCAGCGCATACGCAATGGGGGCTAGACGCACCCATCGCTGCATTCGCAGCCCAAATCCACCAAGAGAGCGGCTGGAACCCGCAAGTGGTGAGCCGCGTGGGAGCCAAAGGCATGGCGCAATTCATGCCCGCCACAGCCCAATGGTGGTGCGACATCAACAAGATGAGCGCCGATGAGTGCCAGCCGTCTAACCCGACGTGGGCCATGCGTGCCTTAGTTGGGTACGACAAACACCTGTTTGACCGCACGCCCCCACGCCTGAGCGACTTTGATCGCCTGTGGGTGGCGCTGCGGGCCTACAACGGCGGTCTCGGGCATTGGTTTGCCGAGGCCAAAGCCACAGGGCTACCCGCACCGACACGCGAGCAAGTCGATGCCGCTTGTGGCAAGGCACGCCGACACATCAGCCACTGCCCCGAAAACTTGGGATACCCTGCCCGCATTTTGGGGATGCTCCAGCAGCGGTATGCAAGCTGGGGGGGCACGATCAATGGGGCGACAGGAGTGACCCACCCATGAGCCTTGCAGCAAAAACACTTTTACTCGTCCTCGCCGCCTGCCTTGGGGCGGCGGGGGGCTACCGAATGGGCCAAGCGCCCTTGCAAGTCGAGCTTGCCAACTTCCACACCCAACACGCCGAGACCGAGCGCCTGCGCAGCAATGCCGTGGCTCGTGAGTTGCAAACCGCTCAAGAGCGAGGCCATGCTCTCAGCACCCAACTGGCACAGCGCCAGCAAACCATCACCGCCTTGGAGCGCAAACGCCATGCCGCATTACAGCCGTATTTATCCGGTCGCCCTTGTTTTGACGCTGGTGCTGTCGGGGTGCTCAACGATGACACCGACAGCGCCACAAGTGATCTGCCCAAAGCCTCCGGCGCACCTGCTGCAACGGATGGACGCTTTGCCACCGATACCGATGTCGGGAGCTGGATCACCCACACCAAGGCCGCCTACAGCGACTGCACCGCCCGACTTGACGCATTGATCGACTGGGCAATGGAGCAGATGGGAGAGAAATTGAAATGAAAATCGAAGTCGAATTTTGGCAACTGGTGGGGCTGTTGGTCTCGTTTTTTACGTTTGTGTTTGCAGTCAGCAAGCTGATGTATGCGCAGTTGCAGAACAAACACACCGCAATCACAGACGATTTAGAGCGTGTTGAAAACCAAACCAAAGATCGCATGGGGCAGCACGCCGAGCGGCTGACCAAGCTGGAAGCCTCTGTCGAACGCATGCCCAGCCACAACGACCTAGCCAAGCTCTACGAACAGGTCAACGCACAAGGGCGGCAACTCAGTCGCATTGATGGGCAACTGGAGCAAATCAACGCCAACGTGCGGCTCGTGCTCAATCGACTGGACAAGGAAAAAACAACATGAATACTGCACTTGCACATACACGCCGTCAAAGCCTCTTAGCCACCCTCTACTTTGAGCCAGCCAGCACCGCCCGCGTGGGCACGCTCATGCGGCAAATGGAAACGGTGCATGGCATCGTCGTCAGCGCCGACAAAGTGCGGGCTGATCTGTCATGGCTGGCTGAGATGGAGCTGGTGCAAGTGCGCGACGACACCGCCACACTGACCGAGCGTGGGCGTGACGTGGCGACAGGCCGTGCCGATTTCCCAGTGGGCGGCTGATATGGCGCACCCACAAGAAACGCGGGTAGCGTTGCGGGCAGCCTATTTGGGCGGGCTGGGGTTAGAGTTGGCGGCGGTCAAAGCGGGCATCTCCATTGCCACCGCCCGACGCTGGAAAGACGAAGCGCAAGAGGCGGGCGACGACTGGGACAAGTTCAAAGCCGCATCCCTCATGGTAGCGGGTGGTGGGCTAGAGCAAGCCATGCGCCGCGTGGCAGCAGGCGTGGTGCTGCGTGCCGAAGCCACGTTGGAGCACATCCAGCACGACCCAGACATCGACCCGATTGAAGCGGCTAAAGCACTGGGGGGACTGGCAGACAGCCTGTCCAAGGCGCAAGCCGCCATGAAGCGCCTGATGCCCGAGGCCGATGCCCTGGCCATTGAAACGGGGGCCATCAAAGCCTTTGCCGATTTGATCCTGAAAAAATACCCTGCCACGGGTGAGGCCGTGCTGTCGGCGCTGGACGCATGGGCCAACGGCGAGCGTTAGCACGTTAAAGAAAGCGTTACTACATGGCGACTCTTGCACCCAAATTAACGGCAAAAGCAGCCGCTGCTGAGTTAGCGGCCTATGCCGCCCAGTTGCGCCAACGCATTGAAGCCGAAGTGTCGGGGTTTGACCCTGACCCACGACAGCGGGTGCTGCGCCGCAAACAGACGCTAGAAGACTTTGGCGCGTTCACGCAAACCTACTTCCCGCACTACATCCGCAGCCCCCACCGCAGCCAGTTGCACCACTACCTGTTTGAGCGACTGCCGCAGATCGTCGCCGATCAAAAAAGCTGCACCGATGCGGTTGCAGCACCGCGTGGCGAGGCCAAATCGACGCTGGTGAGTCAGTTGTTTGTCTTGTGGTGCTTGGTGACGGGGCGCAAGAAATACCCCGTCATCGTGATGGACAGCATCGACCAAGCCTACCCCATGCTCGAAGCCATCAAAGCAGAACTGGCCTACAACCCGCGCCTAGCGATGGACTGGCCGGAAGCGACAGGGCAAGGGCGGGTGTGGCAAGCGGCGACCATCGTCACCGCCAACGATGCCAAAGTGCAAGTGGCGGGGTCTGGCAAAAAGCTGCGCGGCTTGCGGCATGGCCCGTGGCGGCCTGACCTGTGCGTGCTGGACGACATCGAAAACGATGAGCAAGTCCGCAACCCCGAGCAGCGAGACAAACTGCAACGCTGGCTGTCTAAAACCGTGCTGCCCCTAGGCGGTGCGGGGGCCAAATACGACGTGGTGTACATCGGCACGATCCTGCACCACGACTCGGTGCTCAGTCGCACCCTGAACAACAAACTCTGGCGCACAGCCAGATTCAAGGCGCTGCTGACGTGGCCCGACCGCATGGACATGTGGGACGTGTGGGAAGAGCTGCTGCGCAACGTCGGCGAACCCGCTGCCGATGCGTTTTACGAGCGCCATCAGACAGACATGGACGCGGGCGCGGTGGTGAGCTGGGCCGCGCGTCCGCTGGTGGCGCTGATGAAACTGCGTGCCCGCGATGGGCACAGCACCTTTGATTCGGAGTACCAAAACGACCCCGTGGCGGGGGATGGAGCGCCCTTTGCGGGCGATGGAGTCATCCAGTATTGGGTGCAAACGCCTCCGCTGCACGAATGCGTGTTCGTCGGCGCGTGTGACCCCAGCTTAGGCAAAGCGGGGGCCAGTCGTGACCCGTCGGCCCTACTGGTGGGACGCTACCACCGCCCCACGGGGGTGCTGGATGTCGTAGTGGCGCAAATCAAAAAGCGATTGCCCGACAAGATCATTGAAGACGTGATTGCCCTGCAACAGCAATGGGCGTGCTCGCTGTGGGTCGTCGAAACCGTGCAGTTTCAAGAATTTTTGAAGACCGAACTGGTCAAGCGCAGCGCCGCCCGTGGCACACCTGTGCCTGCGCGTGGGGTCACGCCACACGCCGATAAAACCCTGCGGATCGAAAGCCTCCAGCCCCACATGGCAAACGGGCTGATACGCCTGCACGCCAGCCAAGGCACATTGATAGAGCAATTGCGCCACTTTCCGAAGGCGGATCACGACGACGGGCCTGACGCTTTGCACATGCTCTGGATGGCGGCGACCACAGGCGTGGGGGTCTATGCCTACGAAGCGGTGAGCAGCACCAAAGCGGGGGGCACATGGCGCAAGCACCGCCATCACGACCCACAGGACAGCGACCTACAACAACAAGGCGGCTTTTGATGAACACCAAAACACTGGGCGAGGAAATCGCCCGCCCCAGCATCAGCGGCATTCGCAGCGCGTGGACGTGGCGACCGATGGCGAGTTGGTCACCAGGCAGCGTGGCCGATGTGCTGCGCCGTGCCAGTGTGGGCGATGGGCACGACTTTGTGCTGGCAGCAGCAGACATCCGCGAAAAAGACCTGCACTACGGCAGCGTGCTGCAAACACGGCAATTGGCCGTCAACGGCTTGCCCATCGAAGTGACCCCTGCCGACAACAGCCGTGCCGCCAAAAACGCCGCCAAACTCGCCGAGGCCACGCTGGCGGACTTGGAGCTGCCAGACCTGTGCATCACCCTGCTGGACGGCCTGAGCACAGGCTACGGTGTCGCGGAAATGATGTGGGACACCAAAGGCGACCAGTGGCGGGTGGTGGATGTGTTGCACCGCGAGCCGCACTGGTCTTGCTGCGCCCGCGACACGGGCAAACAGCTGCGCTTGAGCGACGGCTCGGCCGGCGGGCTGGCATTGGCCCCGTACAAATACAGCACTCACACGCCCA
>JACCDR010294601.1_pt1 | contig 13175 bp, 18 predicted proteins | sample 7446431 | NCBI WGS metagenome assembly JACCDR01 (sample SAMN15323443, study PRJNA562643) | freshwater metagenome | isolation source: river surface water | place: USA:Blue River Watershed | collected 2017-08-17
ATGGTGCGCGCCACGCTGGATGCGCTGAAGCATTCCACCACGCCGTCCGAGATCGCTGCTAAGCGCGGCAAGTCGGTTGAAGACCTCTTCAACTGACCAGCAGCCCAGACGGCCCGGTATGCGGGCCTCGGAGAAACCACATGTCTGAAAAGAAAACCCTGACCGTCAAGCTGGTGCGCAGCACTGCCGGCACGCGCCAGTCGCACCGCGACACCGTGCGTGGCCTGGGCCTGCGCAAGCTCAACAGCACGAAGGTGCTGGAAGACACGCCGTCGGTGCGCGGCATGATCAACAAAGTCGACTACCTGGTGCTGGTGCTCTGATGGAACTGAACACGATCAAACCCGCAAGCGGCTCCAAGCACGCCAAGCGCCGTGTCGGCCGTGGTATCGGCTCGGGCTTGGGCAAGACGGCTGGCCGTGGCCACAAGGGCCAAAAAAGCCGTGCCGGTGGTTACCACAAGGTGGGCTTTGAAGGCGGCCAGATGCCGCTGCAACGCCGCCTGCCCAAACGCGGCTTCAAGTCGGCGCAACTGAAGCTGAACGGCGAAATCACGCTCGGCGATCTGCAGACTTTGGAAGCGGCTGAGATCGACTTGCTGCTGCTGAAGTCGGTGGGCTTGGTGGGGCAGCACGTCAAGTACGTGAAGGTCATCAAGACGGGCGAACTCAAGCGCACGGTGTCGCTCAAGGGCATCTCTGCAACGGCCGGCGCCAAAGCGGTGATCGAAGCCGCTGGTGGCCAATTGGCCGTTTGAGCTGACTGCAACACGACACTGACCGACCGTGGCTACTTCAGCGACTCAACTGGCAAAAAGTGGAAAATTCGGCGACCTGCGTCGCCGGATCATCTTCCTTTTGCTGGCGCTGGTGGTGTACCGCATCGGCGGTCATATTCCGGTTCCAGGCATCGATTCCGGTGCCTTTGCCGAATACTTCAAGACACAGAGCAGCGGCATCCTGGGCATGCTCAGCATGCTGGGTGGCGGCGCACTCAGCCGCTTCAGCGTGTTTGCACTGGGCATCATGCCCTACATCAGCGCGTCCATCATTGCGCAGCTCATGACCTACGTGGTGCCTTCGCTGGAAGCTTTGAAGAAAGAAGGCGAAGCCGGGCGCCGCAAGATCACGCAGTACACCCGCTACGGCACCTTGGTGCTGGCCATCTTCCAAAGCCTGGGCATCGCACTGGCGCTGGAAGGATCTGCCGGCCTGGTGGTGTCGCCCGGTTTGGGTTTCCGCATGACCACCGTGGTCAGTCTGGTGGCGGGCACCATGTTCCTGATGTGGCTGGGTGAGCAGATCACCGAGCGCGGCCTGGGCAACGGCATCTCCATCCTCATCTTTGCCGGCATCGTGGCAGGTTTGCCCGGTGGCATGGGCGGCTTGTTCGAGCTGGTGCGCACTGGCGCGATGAGCATCCCGGCGATGTTGCTGATCGGCTTCCTGGTGGTGTTCGTCACCTTCGCCGTGGTGTTTGTCGAGCGGGGCCAGCGCAAGATATTGGTCAACTACGCTAAACGCCAGGTGGGCAACAAGGTTTACGGCGGGCAGAGCTCGCACTTGCCGCTGAAGCTGAACATGTCGGGCGTGATCCCGCCCATCTTCGCCAGCTCCATCATTTTGCTGCCGGCCACCGTGCTGAGCATGTTTGCCACCGGCGAGGGCATGCGCTGGCTGAAAGACGCAGCCAGCGCCCTGGCACCGGGCCAGCCCATTTACGTGTTGCTGTACGCAGCGATGATTGTGTTTTTCTGTTTCTTCTACACCGCGCTGGTGTTCAACAGCCGAGAAACAGCAGACAACCTGAAAAAGAGTGGCGCCTTCATCCCTGGTATCCGACCGGGCGACCAGACGGCCAAGCACATCGACCGTATTCTCGGACGGCTGACGTTGGCCGGCGCGGTGTACATCACGGCGGTGTGTTTGCTGCCCGAGTTCCTGGTGTTGAAGTACAGCGTTCCCTTCTACTTTGGTGGCACGTCGTTGCTGATCATTGTGGTAGTGACGATGGACTTCTGGGCTCAGGTTCAAAGTTATGTGATGAGCCAGCAGTATGAGTCGCTCCTCAAGAAAGCCAATTTCAAGGCCAGCTGATGAGCAAGGACGACGTCATTCAAATGCAGGGGGAGATTCTTGAAAATCTTCCCAACGCCACCTTCCGCGTGAAGCTGGAAAACGGGCATGTGGTGCTGGGCCACATCTCGGGCAAGATGCGCATGCACTACATCCGCATCCTGCCGGGCGACAAAGTCACTGTCGAACTCACACCGTACGATCTGAGCCGGGCACGGATCGTGTTCCGCGCGAAGTAAGTTTTTTAGAGTTTTGGGGTCAAGGAGGTACCATGAAAGTCGCCGCTTCCGTCAAGAAGATGTGCCGCAATTGCAAGATCATCCGCCGCAAGGGCGTGGTCCGTGTCATCTGCACCGACCCGCGTCACAAGCAGCGTCAAGGCTAATCAAAGAGCCCTTAGAGGAACACCATGGCACGCATCGCCGGAATCAATATTCCTCCGCACAAACATGCGGAAATTGGCCTGACTTCGATCTACGGCATAGGCCGGCCAACCGCGCAGAAAATCTGCGACGCGGTGGGCATCGCCTACTCCAAGAAGATCAAGGACTTGAACGACACCGATCTGGAAAAGATCCGTGACGAAATCGGCCGCATGACGATTGAAGGCGACCTGCGCCGCGAGCTGTCCATCAACATCAAGCGCTTGATGGACCTGGGCTGCTACCGGGGTTTTCGTCACCGCCGTGGCCTGCCCGTGCGCGGCCAACGCACCCGCACCAATGCCCGCACCCGCAAGGGCCCGCGCAAAGGCGCGGCCATGCTGAAGAAGTGATGGGTGCTGCGGGCCAGCCTGACCAGGCGGCCTGACCACCGCGCACCATCACACCGGACTACTGAAAGAACCAAGACATGGCCAAGGCACCCGTCAATACCGCCGCCCGACGCGTCAGCAAAAAAATCCGCAAGAACGTTGCGGACGGTGTTGCACACGTTCATGCGTCGTTCAACAACACCATCATCACCATCACCGACCGCCAAGGTGGCGCGTTGGCATGGGCGTCCAGCGGTGGCCAGGGTTTCAAGGGCTCGCGCAAGAGCACGCCTTTTGCAGCCCAGGTGGCCGCCGAAGTGGCCGGCCGTGCGGCGCAAGAACAAGGCATCAAAAACCTGGACGTGCGCATCAAGGGACCCGGCCCTGGCCGTGAAAGCAGTGTGCGCGCGCTGGCTTCGCTGGGCATACGCATCAACTCCATCAGTGATGTGACACCCGTTCCACACAACGGCTGCCGCCCGCAAAAGCGCCGCCGGATCTGAACCCCCGAATGGCCTTCGGCGCCCTCGCTCACTGCGGGCGCGCTGTTGGCGCAACGGTGGAGCCGGCACCGCCGCTGCTGTCGGCGTCGCACGGTGGTGCAACACAAGACCGGGCGCGCACCTCAGCTAGAATCAAGAGTTTTCCCGAAACCAGCATCCCCGCAAGGCCTGCTGGTTGTTTCATTAAGGCCCACCGTCTGCGCAGCTCTCCGGTCCAACGGTAGCACGCCAGACTCGCGCGGTACTCGGCCCCCCTGCCGACGCTGGCCGCGTCAGATTCACAAGGACACCAAAAGTGGCAAGACTCCTCGGCCCGAAGGCCAAACTTTCCCGCCGCGAAGGCACCGACCTGTACCTGAAGAGCGCCCGGCGCTCCATCACCGACAAGTCCAAGTTCGACAGCAAGCCCGGGCAGCATGGCCGCACCAGCGGTTCGCGCACTTCCGACTTCGGCATGCAGTTGCGTGAGAAGCAGAAGGTCAAGCGCATGTACGGCGTGCTCGAGCGCCAGTTCCGCCGATACTTTGCCGAGGCCGAGCGCCGCAAGGGCAACACCGGCGCCAACCTGTTGACACTGCTGGAGTGCCGGCTGGACAACGTTGTCTACCGCATGGGCTTTGGCTCCACCCGCGCTGAAGCACGTCAGCTGGTGTCGCACAAGGCGCTGACCGTCAACGGCCAGGTGGTGAACATTCCGTCCTACCAGGTGAAGGCCGGTGACACCATCGCTTTGCGCGAGAAGTCCAAAACCCAGTTGCGTGTGGTTGACGCGCTCAAGCTGGCCCAGGGCATCGGCCTGGCCGACTGGGTGCAGGTCGACGGCACCAAGATGGAAGGCGTGTTCAAGAAGGCGCCCGACCGCGACCAATATGGCGCCGAGATCAAAGAAGCGCTGATCGTCGAGTTGTACTCGCGTTAATTAAAACAGGATGGAGAACGCGACGGCCTGAAACCACGTTTCAAGCCCGTCGCGTTTTTCGGTTGTGCTTCGCGTGCCGGGTGCGAAGCGGCCACAGTCAGCCCCGGCATGGTCCATCAGCCTTATCGGTGTAACGAACCGAGGGTATTGACAGGAACTCAAGACATTCATGCAAACCACACTACTGAAGCCTAAGGCCATCCAGATCGAGCCGCTTGGCGGCCACCGTGCAAAAGCCACGCTCGAACCCTTTGAGCGCGGTTACGGGCACACATTGGGCAATGCGCTTCGCCGCGTGCTGTTGTCGTCGATGGTGGGTTATGCACCCACCGAAGTGACGATCGCGGGTGTCTTGCACGAGTACTCCGCCATCGACGGTGTGCAAGAAGACGTGGTTCACATTATGTTGAACTTGAAGGGCGTGGTTTTCCGCCTGCACAACCGGGACGAAGTCACGCTCGTGCTGCGCAAAGAAGGCGAAGGCGCGGTGACAGCGGCCGACATCCAGACGCCGCACGACGTGGAAATCATCAACCCCGAGCACGTCATTGCCCACCTGTCGCAAGGTGGCAAGCTGGACATGCAGATCAAGGTTGAAAAGGGCCGTGGTTATGTGCCGGGCAACCTGCGCCGTTATGGTGACGAGCCGACCAAGAGCATCGGCCGTATCGTGCTGGATGCCTCGTTTTCGCCCGTGCGCCGTGTCAGCTACGCGGTTGAAAATGCACGTGTCGAGCAGCGCACCGACCTGGACAAGCTGGTGATGGAGATCGAGACCAACGGCTCGATTGCCCCTGAAGAGGCCATCCGCCAGAGCGCCCGCATCCTGGTCGAACAGCTGGCGTTTTTTGCGCAGATCGACCCCAGCCCCATCAACGGCCTGGACAACACGGTCACCACCCGCCCGACCCAGCACGACCCCATTTTGCTGCGCCCGGTCGACGAGCTGGAACTGACCGTGCGTTCGGCCAATTGCCTGAAGGCCGAAAACATCTACTACATCGGCGACCTGATCCAGCGCACCGAAACCGAGCTGCTGAAGACGCCGAACTTGGGCCGCAAGAGCCTGAACGAAATCAAGGAAGTGCTCGCCGCGCGTGGTTTGACGCTGGGCGCGCGCCTGGAGAACTGGCCCCCACAAGGGCTGGAAAAGCGCTGACCACAAGCGCCGTTTTTGCAAGCAGGCCCGGGCCGCACTTGTGGGCGGCCTCGAGGCCCCGCCCCGGTACCTGACACGGCTGGGGTTCGATAAACACATCAAGGAAACACCCCATGCGCCACCGCAACGGCCCCCGCAAACTGAACCGCACCACCTCACACCGCCTGGCGATGTTGAGGAACATGTGCAACTCGCTGATCACCCACGAAGCCATCAAGACCACGCTGCCCAAGGCCAAGGAATTGCGCAGCGTCGTCGAGCCGCTGATCACGCTGGGCAAGACGCCCACCCTGGCCAACCGTCGTCTGGCTTTCAACCGCACCCGCGACCGCGATGTCGTGGCCAAGCTGTTCAATGTTCTGGGCCCGCGTTACAACGCCCGCCCGGGCGGCTACACCCGCATCCTGAAAATGGGTTTCCGTGTAGGCGACAACGCGCCGATGGCCTTTGTCGAACTGGTGGACCGGCCCGAGCCCGTGGCCGAAGCCGAGGTGGCTGAAAAGGCCGAGTAAGCCCCCAGGGCACCACGCCCGGCGCGCGCGCCGGGGTTGCCAGTACTGCGCAGGCCAGACCCTGCGGCCCAAAACACCGAAGGCCCGCACTCGCGGGCCTTTTTGCATGATGGGCCTACCGCAGAGGTTGGCCCTGCGCGCGGCCGCCGCGCAGCACCTGGTGGTCGCTAAAGTAGGCCTTGATGGCCGCCGTGAAGCGGTCGCGGCTGTGCTGCCGCCGCTCCAGCAGGCCCACATGGCGCTGCACTGTCACGCGCGGTAGCGGCACCACGCGCAGCGCTTTGTCGCGCTGCCAGTGCAGGTTGGCCAGTTGCGGCACGATGGACACCCCAAAGCCCTGGCGCACCAGCGCCACGATGGCCTCGACTGAATTCAGCTCCATGCCCTCGGTCACCTGCGCGCGGCATTGCGCCAGGGCCTCGTTGACCAGGTGGCCGGTCCAGGTGCTGCGGTCAAAGCGCAAAAAAGGGCCCTGCTTCAGCATCTGCAGCGGTTGCGCCGCCAACTTGAAATGCGGCTTCGCAGGCACGATCAGCACCATGGGCTCGCTGTAGAGCGGCGCCCAGGTCAGCGCGGCCGGCAGCCGTGTCGGCGGTTGCGTAACGACGGCAGCATCGAGTTCGCCGCGCTCCACCCGGCCGGCAAAGTCGGCCGACAGGCCTGCAAACAAGGTTACCTCCAACCCGGGGTGCTGGTGCTTCAACGACCACAACGCGTCTGCAAAGGCGCCCATCAACGCCGACACCAGCGCACCCATCACCAGCGTGCCGCTGAGCGCGCCGCCGCCGTCGCGCTGGGCCTGCAGCGCCTGGTAGCGTTCGACGATGTCCTTGATGGCGTCCACGCGGCTGCGGCCGTCGCTGTTCAGCACCACGGCGCGGGCGCTGCGGTCAAACAGGGTACAGCCCAACTCGGCTTCCAGCGCGCGCACCTGCAGGCCCACGGCTGCAGCGGTCAGCCCCACCTCGTGCCCGGCAGCGGCAAAGCTGCCCAGGCGGGCTGCGCTCAGAAAAGTCTGCAGGGTTCGTATCGATGCCATGGTGCGGTTTCAAGGTGCATTATTCCTTGTGCTCAGACCGACAAAGATTCGCTGTTGCTTGTGCTCGGCGCCCCCTATAGTGAGCCACGCAACCCGCTGACCCCCCCATGCAGACCCTGAAGGTGAAGATCTGGCGCGGCCGCAGCGAAGGCCGTTTTGTCAGCTACGACGTGCCGCGCCAGGACAGCCAGACCGTGCTGGACGTGGTGACCCACGTGCAGCGCCATCTGGAACCCACGCTGTCGTACCGCTACGCCTGCCGGGTGGGCATGTGCGGTTCTTGCGCGATGACGGTAAACGGCCGCGCGCGCTGGACCTGCCGCACGCATGTGGCGCAGGTGGTTGACACGCAAGGCGGCCTGGAACTGGCGCCGCTGTCCAACCTGCCGGTGATCAAAGACCTGGCCACCGACATGAGCGGCTTCTTCGACAAGTGGGCGCGCGCAAAGGGCCAGTTCAGCGGCGCGCAGACGCGCCATGAACCCTTTGCCGTGGTGCAGCCCCAGTCGGCTGAACGAAAACAAGCCGACGCTGGCATCGAATGCATAGGCTGCGCGGTCTGTTACGCCTCTTGTGACGTGGTGGAATGGCGGCCCAGCTTCCTGGGCCCGGCGGCGCTGAACCGCGCCTGGACGCTGGTGAACGATGTGCGCGATCAGCGCCAGCCCGAGCGCCTGCGCGCCGTGGCCGGCGACGCCGGCTGCCACAGTTGCCACACGCAGGGCTCGTGCACCGAACGCTGCCCCAAGCAGATTGCACCCACGCTGGCCATCGCCGGGCTGAAGCGCACCGTGGCGCGCGCTGCCGTGAAAGGCCGCTTGTGACGCCCCCATCCACCCCAGGCGCCACCGACCACACGCCGCTGCACGCGGCCGCTGCGCAGGCCCGGCGCTGGTACTGGCAGCGCATCAGCGCCATGGTGCTGGCGGTGTGTGTGCTGCTGCACCTGGCGGGCATGGTGTGGGCCGTGCGCGCCGGGCTGAGCGCGGCCGAGATCCTGTCGCGCACGCAGGGCAATGAACTCTTTGCCGCTTTCTACGCGCTGTTTGTGCTGGCCTGCGCGGTGCACGTGCCCATCGGGCTGGCCACCATCGCGCAGGAATGGTGGCGGCTGTCGGCGCCGGCCGCCACCTGGCTGGCGCGCGCCGTGACGGCGCTGACGGTGGTGCTGGGCCTGCGCGCCGTGTGGGCCGTGTACAGCGGGGGCGCCTGAAACCATGCGCCGCAACGACCACCGCGCCCGTGGCCACCCTGCGTGGTGGGCTTTCTGGCTGCACCGTGTCTCGGGCCTGTTGCTGGCCTTGTTTTTGCCGCTGCACTTTCTGGCGCTGGGCCAAGCGCTGCACGGTGCCGCTGCGCTCGACGGCTTCTTGCGCCTGGCCGACCAGCCGCTGTTCAAAGCTGCCGAGTGGGGCCTGGTGCTGCTGCTGGCCCTGCACCTGACCGGCGGTGTGCGCTTGCTGCTGATCGAATTTGGCCCGCCCGCAGGCCTGCGTAAGAACTGGATAGCCGGCGGCATTGGACTGGCATTTGCCACCAGTTTGGCATTTGCTCTGGCGCTGATAGCCTGATGGCGCGGGCGTGCGCTTCTGCTACGCCCCCGGCCCAACACCACCCACCAAAAACGGAGACGACATTCCATGACACCCACCAACCCCCGCCGCCGCCACGTGCTGGCCGCTGCCGCCGCTGCCGCCGCTGCCGCCGCTGCCGCCGCTGCCGCCATGTGGGCTTTTGCCAGCCCCGCACTGGCACAAGACAACTGGCCCAATAAACCCGTGCGCCTGGTGGTGCCGTTTGCACCCGGCGGCTCTACCGACGTGGTGGCGCGCATGGTGGGACAGCGCTTGTCGGTGCTGTGGGGTCAACCGGTCGTGGTGGAAAACCGCGCTGGCGCGGGCGGCAACGTGGGCGCCGACGTGGTGGCCAAGTCGGCGGCCGACGGCTACACGCTGCTGCTGGCATCGGGCTCCATCACCATCAACCCCAGCCTGTACAAGCGCATGCCTTTCGACACCAAGAAGGACTTCGCGCCCATCACCAACGTGGCGCAAGGGCCGATGCTGGTGGTGGTGCCCGACAACTCGCCACACAAAACGCTGCGCGACCTGATGGCAGCGGCCAAGGCCAAACCCGGCAGCATCAATTTTGGCTCTGCCGGCGTGGGCAGCCAGGTGCACCTGGCGGGCGAAAACTTTGCCAATGCCGCTGGCCTGGACCTGACCCACGTGCCCTACAAAGGCGAAGCGCTGGCCTTCACCGACCTGATCTCGGGCCAGGTGCAACTGGTGGTGGGCAACTTTGCGGCGGCGTCGGCGCTGCTGGGCCCGAACCGCCTGCGTGCGCTGGCCGTCACCAGCCGGCAGCGCGTGCCACAACTGCCCGAGGTGCCCACCGCCGACGAAGCCGGGCTGCCCGGCTTTGAAAATATCGGCTGGTTCGGCCTGCTGGCACCGGCCGGCACACCAGCGGCCGTGGTGCAAAAGGTGCAACGCGACACCGCGCAGGTGATGGCCGAAACCGAAATCAAGGCGCGCCTGTTTGTGCAGGGCATGCAGCCGGTGGTGAACAGCACCGCCGACTTCACCAAGCAGATGGACGAAGAGCTGGAGCGCTGGGCCAAGGTGGTGGCCGCGCGCAAACTGCAGGCCAACTGAGCAGGCCCATGAACATCGACCTGCAGGCCGTGGAAGAGGCCGCCAAAGAGCTGTACATCCGTGCGCTGAAGGTGCTGCCGCCCGACATCAAGCAGGGTTTTGCGCGGCTGCAGCAAGGCGAGACGGGTGCCACGGCGCGGTCGGTGTTGCAGACCATGGTGCAAAACATCACGGTAGCCGAGCACACCGACAACCTGCTGTGCCAGGACACCGGTGTGCCCATCTACAACGTGCACATCGGCCGTGGCGTGCAGCTTGACGGTTATGCGCTGAAACAGGCGCTGCGCCGCGGCTGCGAACGCGCCACGCGCGAATACCCGCTGCGCAGCTCGGTGGTGCACCCGCTGACGCGCAAAAACGAACACAGCTCGTGCGGCATTGAAGTGCCGGTGATCCACATCGACTACAGCGACCAAGCCGACACGCTGGAGATCGAGATGATCCCCAAGGGCAGCGGTTCAGAAAACGGCTCTTTCCTGAAGATGGCCATACCCGCCGAGGGTGTAGACGCGATCAAGACCTTTGTCATTGACTGCGTGCTGGCCGCCGGCGGCAAGACCTGCCCGCCCACCATCGTGGGCGTGGGGCTGGGCGGCACGTCAGACCTGGTGGTGGCACTGGCCAAGCGCGCTGCCACGCGGCCGCTGGGCAGCGTGTGCGCCGACGCCGAAGGCGCAGTGCTGGAGCGGCAGCTGTCAGCCGCCGTCAACCAGCTGGGCGTGGGCCCGCAGGGGCTGGGGGGTGATTCCACCGCTTTTGCCGTGCACATCGAACTGGCGGCCACGCACATCACCATGAACCCGATTGCTGTGAACATGCAGTGCCATTCAGCACGCCGCGCCCGCGCCCGCTTCACGCCCGGTGGCGTGAGCTACGGGTTTTGAACGGCACTTTGAACGGATGCAAAAGCCATGACCCACCACGTGCTGGACATGCCCGCCACCGAAGCGCAGGTGCGCACGCTGCGCGTCAACGACACCGTGACGCTGCAGCGCACGCTGTTCGGTATCCGTGACGCCACGCAGATCCACCTGTTCGACCGCGGCCGCAGCACGCGCCTGGACCTGCGCGGCCACGCCGTCATCCACACCGCGCCCAACGTGCGCAAGGTGCCGGCCAGTGCCCAGCACCCGGCCGGTTATGCGCCGGTGTGCATCGGCACCACCACGTCTGACCGCATGGAGCGTTTCACGCGGCCGCTGATGCAGCGCGAAGGCGTGCGGCTCATCGTCGGCAAGGGCGGTCTGCGCGAGGCATCGGCCGCGGCTTTTGCCGAACTGGGCGGCGCCTACCTGGCCATCATCGGCGGCACCGCAGCGCTGGAAACCACCTGGATCGAGCAGATCGAAGACGTGGACCTGGACGACCTGAACCCCGAATCGCTGTGGCGCTTTCGTGTGCGCAACTTCGGCCCGCTGCTGGTGGCCATGGACAGCCACGGTGGCAGCCTGTACACGGTGGTGCGTGACCAAGCGCAGGCGCGCCGCCAGCAGGTGCTGGCCTCATTGGGTGTGAAGACGGCATGAATGCAAAACACCCATCACCACCACCACCACCGGCGCCGGCCTTGCGCCGCATCCAGACCGACATTTTGATCCTGGGCAGCGGCGGCGCGGGCCTGTTTGCCGCGCTGCACGCGCACCAGGCCGACCCGGCGCTGCACATCACCATCGCCGTCAAGGGCCTGCTGGGCAAGTGCGGCTGCACGCGCATGGTGCAAGGCGGCTACAACGTGGCGTTGGCGCCGGGCGATTCGGTGGAGCGCCACTTCATGGACACCATCGACGGCAGCAAATGGCTGGCCGACCAGGACCTGGCCTGGACGCTGGTCAGCACCGCCGTCGAACGGGTGCGCGAGCTGGAAAACGAACTCGGCTGCTTCTTCGACCGCAACCCCGACGGCAGCATCCACCAGAAGGCCTTTGCCGGCCAGACCTTCGACCGCACCGTGCACAAGGGCGACCTCACCGGCATCGAAATCATCAACCGCCTGGCCGAACAAGTGTGGGCACGCGGCATCCACCGGCTGGAAGAACACCGCGCCATCGAGCTGGTGCGCACGGCCGACGGCAGCACGCTGGCCGGCGTGCTGATGATTGATATGCGCGAAGGCGGCTACGTCTTCGTGCAGGCCAAGGCCGTGCTGCTGGCCACCGGTGGCGGGCCCACCATGTACAAGTACCACACGCCCTCGGGCGACAAAAGCTGCGACGGCTTGGCCATGGCGCTGCGCGCCGGCCTGCCGCTGCGCGACATGGAGATGGTGCAGTTCCACCCCACCGGCCTGCTGGCCGGCACCGGCACGCGCATGACCGGCACCGTGCTGGAAGAGGGCCTGCGCGGTGCCGGCGGCTGGCTGCTGGACGGCGATGGCAACCGCTTCATGGCGCGCTACGACGAGCGCGGCGAACGCGCCACGCGCGACATCGTCTCGCGCGCCATCTTCAGCGAAATGCGCGCCGGCCGCACCACCCCCAATGGCGGCGTGTACCTGCAGATGCACCACCTGGGCGTGGACAACGTGCGCCGGCAGTTCAAGGGCATGGTGGAGCGCTGTGCCGACTGCGGCTTCGACCTGGCTGGCGGCCGCGTGGAGGTGGTGCCTACCGCACACTACATGATGGGCGGCGTGGTGTTTGCCGCCGACTGCAGCACACCGCTGCTGGCGCTGTTTGCAGCCGGCGAAGACACCGGCGGCGTGCACGGCGCCAACCGCCTGGGCGGCAACGGCGTGGCCAATTCCACCGTGTTTGGCGGCATTGCGGGCGACACCATGGCCGCATGGGTGGGCCGCGAGGGCGACTGGCACCGCCCCGACGACGCGGCCATTGCCGCGGCCATCCACCGGCACGAAGCGCCCTTTGCGCTGCCAGCAGGCAACCTGGAAGCCGTGCGCGAAGGGCTGTTCGACTGCATGTGGAACGACGTCGGTATCTTGCGCACGGCAGCATCGCTGCAGCGGGGTGTGCAGCGCCTGGCGGAGCTTGACGCGCAGTTGTCCAGCATCGGAGTGGCCGGCGGTGACGACAGGGCCTTTCACCTGGCCTGGCACGACTGGATCAACCTCAAGAACCTGATTGCGGTCAGCCGCGTCATCGCCCTGTCGGCGCAAGCGCGCGAAGACTCGCGCGGCGCACACTACCGCGAAGACTACCCTGACACCGGCAGCCTGCCGGGCTCGCGCTACATCGTTGTGCAGCAGCGCGGCGACACGCTGGACCTGCGGCGCGAGCCCGTGCGCTTCACCCGCGTGGCGCCGGGGCAAACGCTGCTGCAAGAGCCCGCTGCGGCACCCGCCTGAGCGGCGCCTTGGCTGCGGCGCAACCCGGCAGCAGGCCGGCGCCTGCGGTGTGTGCTATAGTTGCAGGCTCAGTCGCGGGGTGGAGCAGCCTGGTAGCTCGTTGGGCTCATAACCCAAAGGTCGCAAGTTCAAATCTTGCCCCCGCAACCAAGAAATTCAAGTGCCACCAAGCACTCACGAAGCCCGCCAGCCGTCACAAGCTCGCGGGCTTCGACGTTTCTCGGCCTCTCTGACGAGGTATTTGCCGTCAAAAAGA
>JACCDR010758398.1_pt1 | contig 13168 bp, 8 predicted proteins | sample 7446431 | NCBI WGS metagenome assembly JACCDR01 (sample SAMN15323443, study PRJNA562643) | freshwater metagenome | isolation source: river surface water | place: USA:Blue River Watershed | collected 2017-08-17
ATCTTCATGGGCGCGCAGGCGTTCGCCGTGCTGCAAGGCCGCAACACGTCGAGCGGCATGACCGCATCGTTCAAGGAGCGGGTCTACGACTACGACTCCAAGCACGAGGCGATGGGCGAGTGGATGGGCGGAGAAACCAAGCTGCGCTTCTCGTTCCGCGACGCCCAGGGCACCCTGGAGCCGACCGACCACGGCGTGATCGCCATCGACTCGGTGATCCGCCGCGTCGGCCTGTGATCGCCACCAGCAACTGAACCAAGGAGAGCATCAACATGCCTACCTACACCAGCAACCAAAGCGGTCGCGCGCCGACCAACTCGACCCTGGCCGTTGGCCCGTGGATGGACAGTGGCAAGGTCACGCCCAGCGCGGCCCTGGCCCTGGCCGATGTCGTCGTTCTGCTCGACGTGCCGGCCGGCGTTCGGCTGGAGACGCTGCGCTTCTACAACGGCGACATGGACACCGGCACCACGCTGCAAATCAGCCTGGGCTACCGGACCAAGCTGCCGGGTGGCTCGGCCACGGCGCTGACCGCGTTCGGCTCGGCGCTCACCACGCTGCAAGCGGCCACGACCTCCTGGCAAGAACGGGTGTTCGAGCCGGTCAAGTTCGATGAGCCGGTGCAGATCGTCGCCACCGTGACCGCCGCGGCCACGGGCGTGAGCGGCACGCCGGCCATCAACGTGCAAGCCACGGGCGTGATGCTGGGCATCAGCTGACCACCTTCGCAGGTGTCTCCTAGCGCAGCAATGCGCTTTCGGCCGGCCTCATCCGTGGGGCCGGCCCTTTTTCACAGGTGTGTGTATGCCCCTGATCGAATACATCGGCAGCAAGCCCCGCAAGACGGACAACGTGGCCGGCACTGGCGCGGTGTGGCTTGGCGCTGGCGATGCGCAAGAGGTGCCGGAAAGCGCCGTGGCTGCGCTGCTGCTGCACAAGACCGTGTGGCGCCTGGCCGATGCCGCGCCGAGTGCGCCCGCTGCGTCTGCCGCAGACGAGAGCCAACCGCCTGCGCCTGCCACCGATCCCGCTTCCAAGCCTGAATACCGCTTCGTGCTGATGGACGACAGCGCTGAAGGCGGCCCGAAGGCCATCGTGCTGGACACGATGGACTCCGACCAGCTTGCCGCGTTCGCCGAAGGCGCCGGCATCAAGGTGGACGGCCGGATCAAGGATCTGGACAAGCGCCGCGCTGCGATCTACGAAGCGGCCACGAAAGGCTAAGCCATGGCAGTCACCGGGACCGAGATTGCCACCGAGGCACGCAACCGCCTGAGTGCGCCGGCTGGCGTGCGCTGGACGGATGCCGAGGTGCTGGCCGCGATCAACGAGGGGCAAACCCAAGCCGTCGCGCTTCAGCCCCAGGCCAACCCGGTGACGACCAAAGCCGTGATGGCGACATCCGACACGCGGCAGACATTCGCCTCCCTGAGCATCACGAACGGCATCCAGTTCATCCGGGCTCTGCGCAACTGGAGCGCAGACGGCACAACCGTTGGGCGTGCGGTGACCAAGGCGCCGTTCGCCACGCTGGAGACGCACAACCCGACCTTGCACAGCGAGACAGGCACGGAAGTCGAGCACTACGACACCAGCCCGTTTGAACCGGGCGTGCTCTACATCTACCCGAGGGTGGCCGCGAACAAGCGCCTTGAGGTGGTGTACTCGGCCGTGCCGACAGCGCTTGGCTCGCTGGCGTCCAACATCGGCATCGCGGACCACTACAAGCCCGCGCTTGTGCTGTACGTCATGTACTACCTGCTATCCAAGCGGATTCAGGGCTCGCAGGCATCGAACGCCCAAGCCGCAGCGTACTACCAGCAGTTCGCGCAACTGCTGGGCGCCCAAGGCCAGGCCAACGCGACCACTGACCAGGCCATGACAGCCAAGGGTGCCGAGGGCTGATGGCCAACATCTACTCCAAGATGGGCGGCCCCGTGGGGGCAAACCTCATCGTCAACCCGCGCCGGTTGTCTGATGGCCTTGGAGTCAACGCGGTGGACATGCGCCGAGGCTCAGGCGACTTCCGCCCGCTGCGCCTGCCCGTGCCGGTGGTGGCCGATGCGCCGGCCATCTCGTCGCTGCTGGTGGGCAGCACCGTGGTGGAGGGCAACCCGCTTACCTTCACAGCAACGCTGGCCCGGCCGACCATCCTCGCTGCAATCTACAGCATCAGTTGGGGCGGCGGCACGGCATCGGTTGCGGACTACGTTGCGCCGCCGACGTTCACCAACGGCGTGACGCTCATCAGCGGCAACACGCAGATCGTGGTGCCGGCTGGGGTCAGTTCGTTCGTCATCACGTTTGCCACGGTGGATGACTCGGACATCGAATCGACCGAAGACCTGCCGCTGACGATTGGCGGGGTGTCGGCCACTGGTTCAATCCTGGACAACGATGTTTCGGCCTACAGTTGCCCGCTCAACAGCTTCCGCGAGCTAACAATACCGACATCGCCGGAAGTTACGTATGGCGGCGAATATCTGAACCAAGCTCCGCCGACAGACTATTCTGCGCTGTTCAATTACACCAGCGTTGGGCCGACTCTGCACGGGCTTTGCTGGGTACTAATGGGCGACAGGACGCCGCCGCAAACCGATTCAAACGAACTACACATTGAGGTGGTGGGCCCACTGACCACAAAGGCCAATACACTGTACTTTGAGTCTTATGGGGCTGTTGACATTGAGGTTGATGTACTTCTTCCCGATGGCACGACGGTCAACAACTATTACACGGCACGGATTGATCTTGTGTTTGACTGGACGCGCAGCAAGATCGGAGGCGTTCACAGTGTCTACATAAAGCGCATGCGTTTTAAGGGAGGCCCAACATCAATTGGTCGGTCGTTCGTGATGAACGTGAAGACCTATTGCGCTCAGCCGCCCGACTTTGCGCCGATGAATCAACTGCCGCTGCGGGTGATTCCTTACGACATCCCTGCGACAGTGACGGTTTCCGCGCCCGCAACGCTTTCGACAACGAACAGCTACTACGATTATCTCGGTGTCGAGCAGCCCGCCGCGTACTACCCGGAAGACAACGACGGCGCCAGCGAGTATGGGGATGTGTTTGTGCTTGGCAACGCCGCCGATGCGGTCAAGACGCTGACGATCACCGTCAACAACACTAGCGTCACCAAGTACGACGGGCTTTCATTCGAGAGCAACGGTGCCGTCCGAATTGAGGTGTGGGACGAGTACGACAGCTTGGCCGGCGCCCCAACATACACCTACAACAGAACAACACCAATCATCGCCAGTCTGATGGGGCAGTGGAAGCACTACCGCAGTTGGCCGCTGGTCCATCCTCCAGTGGGAACACATGGCAACATCAAGCGGGTCAGGCTTACGGCCATTGATGGGACGACAGGCAGCACGACGCTTACCAACAATCATCCGCTTCCATCTATTTGGGCGTTTGAGCTGTTCCCTGTAAACAGCGTTAGCCCGAGAACAGACGTTGGATCGCTGACGTACTACTGAGGCACCAATGGCCGCAATCGCCTCCGTCAGCAACTTCCTCGGCGCGAACCAGATCCTGCACCCGCGCCTGTTGCCCGAGGGGCTGGGCGTGGCGGCGACCAACATGCGCCGCGGCTCGGTTGACTTCAGGCCGATCAAGGCGCCCACAACCGTAGTGTCTGGACCGATGACCGACTTCATTTCAGCATGGCGGTTTGGCCGCCAGGTGGCCAGCGACACAAGCGGCTGGGTGCGGTGGACTACCGATGTTGACGTGGTGCGCTCGCTCATCGCTACGGACCTGAACGAAGAAATCCACTTCACGGGCGATGGCGTGCCGAAGACCACGGACACGCTGCTTGCCTTTCCGACCAGCGCCGGGCCGGCTGACTGGCAAACGCTGGGCGTTCCAGCCCCAACGGCCATCATGGGCGTGCCGACCGTGCTGGTTGCGGGCAGCGGGCCGCCCGAGGATCGGGTCTACATCGACACCTACGTGAACAGCCGCGGGCGTGAATCGGCGCCCGGCCTGCCGCGCTCGGTGAGCGGCGTTGCTGGCGGCACGACGATGACGTTTCCGACGTTCTCGGCCGTGCCTTCTGGTCAGCACGGGATCACGCTGCGCCGGGTGTACGTCAGCACGGATGGCGGTGACTTCGTGCTGTGCCTTGAGCAGACAGCCACATCCCTGAGCGGCGTTGACAACGGCACCCGCAACACGGCCGTGATCCTGCAATCTGGTGGCGACGAGAGCAAGCCCGCATGGCTTCCGCCGCTGGACCAGATGACGGGCATCATCAGCTTGTGGAACGGCATGCTGGGCGGCTTTGTCGGCAAGAGCTACATGGTGTGCGAGCCCTACAAGGCGTGGGCCTGGCCGGTGGAGTACCGCGAAATCTTGCCGGACGACATCATCGGAACGGCGCGGTGGCTCCAGAATTGGGTGATCCTCACCACCGAGCAGCCGTACATCGTGACCGGCAGCGGCCCGCTGAACATGGGCCACCAGCCGGTGGAGTTTGCCCAGGCATGCGTGAGCAAGCGCAGTGTCGTGAGCGTTGGGCACGGCGTGGTGTGGGCCAGCCCGAACGGGCTGTGCTACATCGGCCAGGGCGGGGCGCAGGTTCTCACAGAGGGCATCTTCACGCCCGAGCAGTGGCAGGCACTCGGCCCAACAACGATGCACTGCGCCAAGTGGGAGCGGTACGTCATCGTCTTCTACACCTCGGCCGGCACCGAGCATGGGCTGATGATCGACCCGCTGAACGTGCGTGATGGGGTCATCTTCGTGACGCCCGAGGCCATCGGCACCTTCTACGACCCGATCAGCGACCGGCTGTATCTGCTGCAAGAGGATGGCGTGATTGCCAAGTGGAACGCGGGCGCAGTGCTCACGGCCAAGTGGAAATCGCCCATCCTTCGCGCGCCAGTCGGCACCAATGCGGCTGTCGCGCGGATCATCGGGGACCATCCAGTCTCGGCGGTGTTCACGCTGTGGGGCAACAACCTACAGGCAAACGGCACCCGCGCATGGACCCAGGTCTACAGCGCGACGATCACGCACAGCGAGCCGTTTGAACTGCCCAGCGGGTACGAGGCGCAGGAGTACCAATTCCAGATCGAATCATCCGCCCCGATCCAGGGCGTGATGATCGGCGAAGACGTGACCGAGATTCCCTGATGGCCCGCGTACCTGACCTGGCCCCGGTTCAGGACACCGGCACGCTGCGGTGGCTGCGCTCATGGCTGGACGATCTGCGCACACTTCTGCGCATGCGTGATCCGCAGGCGACGACCGTAGGCAACCCGCTGGAGAAGTACGTCACCCGGCGCGAGCTGACAGAGCGCGGCATCTACCCGGCCCGCGAGGGCTTGCCGACCGTGACCAGGCGCCACACCGAGGTGATCGGCGACGGCAGCACGACCGTGTTCGCCATCAAGCACGGGCTGGGAACGCGCGAGATTGCCGTGAGCTTGCGCAACACGACGACGGGCGCGATCACTGCGCCGACCAATGCTGTTGCCAGCACGGCCGACACCCTGACCCTGACGTTTGGCGCTGCCCCAGCAGCCGGCTCAGTCAGCGTGAGCGTAATCGGCTGACGCATACCGGCCCGCAAGGTAAGCGGGTACTTCCACACCACACCTAGAGCCGCCTCGCCTATAAGCGGCGAGGCGTTCGCGCGCACAGGAAAACGCATGGCCACCAAACCCCGAAACGTCTCAGGGCGGTACAAAGACCTGACGCAAATCCCCATCGGGCAGGATGTGCGCAACCAGCTGTTCGGCACCATCTCGCCGCTTGCCAACAACGGGCAAGGCGGCCAGTGGTGGATGGAGCAGATGACGGGCGAGAGTGGCCAGCAACTCGCCACCGAACGGGCAACGCCCGAAGCGCTCCAGAAGCTGGATGGCTACACCTACGATTGGGCGCCGAGCGGCACGCGCAACGAGGGATGGCTGACAGCCTACAAGCCTGACGGCACGCAGGCCGGGCGCTACTGGCAAACGGATACTTCGACCACGCAATCGGCGTTGGAGGCTGCGGCCCTGGCGGCGGCCGGCTTTGGTGGCCTCGGCGCCCTGACTGGCCTTGGCCCGCTGGGCGGACTTGGCGCGGCGGGCGGCGCTGGTGGCGCGAGCGGCGGGGCTGGCGGTGGCGCTGTCGGCGCTGGTGGCGGCGGCTTGGCGTCAAGCGTTGGGGCAGGTGAACTGACGGCTGGCCTTGCGGAGTACGCGGCTAGCGGGTTGCCCGCGTCGATCATGAACCCAGCCATTCCCGGCCTGTCTGCCGCTGGGGCTGGCGCAGCGGCGGCGAGCCCGTTCAGCTACGCCATGCCTGGCGCCGAAAACAGCTTCAGCTTCATGAACGCTGGGGCGCCTCAGACGGGCGGTTTCTCCGGCGGCTTGGCTTCCAGCGTGACGCCGGCCGAACTGACCGCAGGGCTTGGCGAGTACGCCGCAAGCGGCCTGCCGGCATCGGTGATGAACCCGACGATCCCCGGGCTTGGTGCGGTTGGCAGCGCTGCGCCGGCCGTGTTCAACGCGGCGGCAGACAGCCAGGCTGCAAACGCCGCGCTTGGCCTTGGCCCGAACGCTGGCAGCGTACCGTCAGCCGTGAACCTCGGCAGCGCTGGCGGCCTGCAATCCACGGGTGGCGGCTGGGGCATCTTCGACCCCATCGCGGGCGCAGTGAGTGGCGCCAAGGATGCGGTTGCGGGCGTGGTTGGCGACAAGGGCGCCGATCTGCTGTGGAACCTGGGCAAAGGCGCGATTGGCTCGGCGCTGGCCGGTGGCGCTGCAAACGCGCTGGCTCCGAAGGTGGACACGTCCGGTCTTGAGGCCAACGCCGCATCGGCGCGCGACATCGCCAATCGGCAAATGAGCCTGGCCGAGAAGCAGTACGCCGACCAACAGGCGCTGTTGTCTCAGTACAGCCCGATGATCCAAGAACTCATCAAGGGGCAACTGACCGACCAGGGCTTGAGCCGCGACCGCTCAACTGCGCAGTGGAACGACGACACCAGCGTGTGGCGGCCGACCGAGCTTGCATTCAACAAGCAGTCGATGGACTTCGCCAACCCGGCACGGTATCAGCAGGAAGCCGACCGGGCAGGGGTGGACGCGGCAACGCAGTTCGACCGCGCGAAGCAGCAGCAGGTCCGGCAACTCCAGATGGCCGGCGCCAGCCCCGAGAAGATCGCTGCGCTGACCGCGGCCGGCGACATCTTGGCGGCCAGGGGCACGGCTGGCGCACGCTCGCAAGCCTACCGCGACTCCGAGATGAAGGGCCTGAACGTGCTCCAGGGTGCGGCCAGCTTCGGCCGAAACATGCCCAGCACCGGCATTCAGACGGCGGCGCTTGCCGGGCAGCAGGGCCAGCAAGGAATGGCGGGCGTGCAGGGTCTGTCCAGCATGACGGCCACGCCCGCGACCATCGCAAGCAACCTGATGGGCCAATCGCTCAACGCCAACAACACCGCGACGCAAAGCCTGCTGCAAGCGCAGAACCAGGGCCTGCAAGCGGCGAACCAGCGCAACGCAATCTTCGGCGACATCCTGGGCGCTGGGCTTGGTGCCATCGGCATGAATGGTGGCTTCGGTAGCCTGTTTGGAGGGAAGCCGTAATGGCCGGACTCGGACTGACCAACGCGCTGGGCATGTACCAGCAGGGGCTTGGCGTCTACAACGCCCAGCAAGACCGCCAACGCCAGCAGCAGCAGATTGCCAAGCAAGAGGCCCGTCAGGCGCAACTTGAGGCGGCAAACAAGGCTGCGGCCGGGTTCATCGAGCAGACGCGCGCCAAGGCACCGAACCCCGAGCAGTGGCAGCCGGACGACGACACGATGTTCCAGGCCGGCGCAGTGCGCTCGCGTGAGCTGGCGCGGGCAGGGCTGTTTGAAGACCTGGCACAGAACGAGGTGGCGCTTGAGAAGCAGCGCATGCGCGCCCGCGGCTCGGCCTTGCAGAACTGGCGCCTGAAGCGCGACCCCAAGCAGTTGATCGCACAGGCGTACAGCACGATCCCGGATGGTGGCACGGTGCAAGACGTGCAGCCGCTGGACGGTGGCAAGCGCGTCAAGGTCAAGTTTTCGACCGGGACCGAGCAAGAGATTGACCCCGAGCAACTGGCCGGGGCGCTTGAGGCGTCGTTGGTGGAGCCTCAGAAGTACGCCGAGATGTCGATTCGGCGGAACATGGAAACGGCACTGGTCGAAGCCAGGAACAAGGCCCGGCTTGGCGAGATTGACGCGCAGCACCAGGCGAACATGGCGCGCGATGAGGTCAACAACAAGGCCCGCGCCGACCGCACCGAAGCCACAAACGACAGCCGCGAGACGCAAACGGAGATGCGCGTCAAGGGCGGATTGCAGGCGGCAGAAATTCGTGCGGCCAACCGGGGCGGTGGTGGCGCTCGGGCAAGTGGCGGCGGTGGGGCATCAGGCTTTCAGCGCACGTTTGCCGGCGATGACGGCTTCATGTACGGCATCCCGCGCCAAGGCGGCGAGGCCATCCGCATCACGGCCAACGGCCAGCCAATTCGTGCGGTGGACTACGGCAAGCGGGTTGACAAGCTGGCCGGCGAGCTTGACAAGACCCGCGAGGGCATGGGCAAGCCCCTGGCCGAGCGCCGCAAGATGGCCGAGCAGATCCTGACCACCAGCAGCCCCGCCGCCCGCCCGCCGCTCACGCAGTTCGGCGGCCAGCCGCAACAGCAGCCCCAGCAGCGCCCGCCGCTCACCAACTTCATCCGCTGACGCATGGCATTCGACATCCAGGGCGCCCGAGCCGCAGGCTACTCCGACGACGAGATTGCCGACCACTTGGCAACGCTCAAGGGCATTGACGTTGCCACGGCCCGCAAGTCGGGGTGGGACACGCCGAGCCTCATGGCCGAGCTGTCCAGCGAATGGGCGCAGAAGTCGTTGCCGGCTGGCGTGAAGGACTCCGGGCTGGGCGGTGGCCGCGGCACGGTGAACCCCCCCATGGATGGCGCCACGCGCGAGGTGGTGCGCCCGCAGCCCGTTGGCGGCCTGGCGGCAGCACAGATCGGCGGCCGGCGCGGCACCATGCGAACCGGCGCAACGCCATACGTTGCCCCCGATCCGATCATCTCGGACGATCCGCTGTCAAATCCGGCTCCGGTCGAGATGCGTCAGCCGCTCATCAAGCAGCGCGGCGCTCCTGTGCGCCCCGAAGTGGCCGAGGCCGCACGCGCCCAGCTTGCGGCGATGCCGCGTGACCAGCGCCTTGCCCAAGGCCAGCGCACCGACATCCCGGCATGGATGCGCAGCACGGCCCAAGCCGCGAACCGCGACATCAGCGCAGGCGATGCGCTCAACCCGGCGCTTGGCGTGCAGGGCCGGTCCCTCGAAGCCAGGACGGCCCGCGCGCTGACGCAAGGCGCCGACATGCCCACGGCCCGCGCTGCGGCGCTTGGCTCGGCGCTGGCTGACCGCCCGCTCAACCTGCCCGGTGCGCGCTCGCTCACGGCAGACGAAATTGCCGTTGCGGATGCGCGCAAGCAAGGTGAGGCGGCGGCAGGAGACAACCCGATCCGCGCTGGCCTCTACAGCGCTGGCCAGGGCGTGCAGCAGGCCGGCTCAGGCGTGGCGGCGATGGTGCTGCAAGCCTTTGGCGACGACAAGGGTGCCAAGGAGTTCGAGCAAGCCGGCAAGGTGGCGAAGGCCCGTGCCGATGGTGCGGCCGAGCTTCAGCAGATGCGGCGCCGTGCGGCCGAGATTGGCCTGATCCCGCAAGGTCTGACCGATGCGATGGGCGCCGATGGTGCTGCCGTGCTCGGCGCGGCCAACTCATTCGGCCAGATGCTGCCCGCGATGGCGGCAGGCTTTGGCACGACGCTTGTCACCAAGAACCCGGCCGCTGGTCTGGACGTGGCGACAAGCATCATGGGCACCCAGGTTGCCGGGCAAGAGTACATCGCCGGCCGCGAGAAGGGTCTGAACCCGGGCCATGCCGCTTTGCGTGCGGCCACGATGGGCGCGACGGAAATCCTGTTTGAGCGCTTTGGCCTGACGCCCAAGATCATCGGCGCGTTCCGCACTGCCTCGGCAGACGTTCCGACCGCCGAACTGCCGCAGAAGGCCGCCGCGTTCCTGCAAGCCCTGTCGCGCCGGGGCGTGGCCACGATGGCGAAGGAAGTCGCCAGCGAAGAAGCCACGACAGTGACGCAGTACCTTGTGGACGGCAGCCCGCTTGGCCTGAACCAGCCCATCAGCGTTGGTGAACTGCTGGGCCAGATGCGCGACACGGCTGTTCAGACGATGATGCTGACCGGCATGATGATGGCGCCAGGTGCCGTCATGAACGCCGGGCGTCGAGGCGACACGCGCGGAGCCACCGCGCAGCCGATGCCGCAGCAGGGCGCCGCGCCGCAGCCGATCATCCCGCCACAGCAGCCGGGCCAGCCGCTGGCAGCACAGGCCGTTGACAACATCGTCGGCACGCTGCGCCAAGCTGGCGCCATCGACGGCCAAGACTTCACCGGGCTGGACACGCCCGCTCCGGAAAGCCAGCCTGCGCAGGAAGCCATCCCCGTTGGCGACGCAACCGAGGTGATCCCGGCTGGCGATTCGACGGAGATTGACCCGATCCCTGTCGGCCAGGCCACCGAGATGCTGCCGACCGCAGACGCGGCGGAGCTGGAGCCGATCCCGGTAGGCGACGCGACCGAGATTGCGCCCGAGGTCATCCAGGCCGATGACATCATGGCCGCCGATGGCGAGCCATTCACCAGCCGCACCAGCGCAGCAGCCAAGGCGTACAGCGCGGGCGGTGGCGAGGTGGTTCGCATTCCCAATCACTTCGGCAGCGGAAAGCCGGGCTTTGTGGTTCGCCCCATCGTTGAAGCCCGCCCCGCTGGCACGCGCGGCACGGATGCGCGAGACTTGCCAGTTCAACCCGCGCCCGCCGTTTCCCCGGCGGCGCAGCCCCAACCAGTGCAAGGAGGTGCCGATGAAGTAGCCGCATCCCAAAGCAACGTCCAACCGATGGCAGCGGGGCAACCCGTTGCCACCGAGCAACCCCAGCGCAAGACCAAGGTCTACAAGAACCGCGGCGTGGCCGATGCTGCGCGCAAGGCCGCTGGCAACACGCTGAAGTTGCAGAAGGTGAAAGGCGGGTTCGTTCTCAGGCCCAAGACGGACGCCGAGATTGACGCCGAGGCGAAGAACGCGCGGCGCCTGACAGCCCGCAAAGCAGTGGACGTGGACCGTGACCCGCTGCTGGTGGCAATCGCCAAGATGGGCGGGCTGTCCCCGGCAGAGAAGGCCGACACCATTGGGCAGGGCAACAAGCTGACCCGCGGCGGGCATGTGTTCCGCGCGAGTGGCCTGCCGATTGACACGATGGCCGAGTACCTGGCCGAATCGAACTACATCCCGCCGCAGGAGATGGAGCGCGATGGCGGCACGACGTGGCTGCGCGACGCCATCAAGGCCGAGTACATGGGCAGCCGCGAGCACTTCAGCCAGCGCGGTGACGGCTGGATGCAGGACCGCATGGCCGAGGCCGAGCGCCAGGCGCAGATGGACGCCGAGGGCGATCCGTTCGGCCCGCTGTCAGAACTGACCCCGGACGATCTGGAATCGTCGGGCTACACTCAAGCCAGCCCGGAAGTTCAGCAGGCAACCGAAGAACTCTTGGCCGCAGCCGAGGCGCTTGGCGTTGACCGCGAGCAGTTGATCGACGACGCGGCCCGCCTGACGGAGAACCAAGATGAATCCGCCTACCAAGAAGCCATCCAGCGACTCGCGCGAGAAGCGATTGAAGCAACTCGGAGCAACGCTCAACGCGATGGATCCCGAGCAACGGGCGCAGGCGATCAAGATCGCGGCGAAGCTGATGGCAGCCAAGAACAAGGCGCCGGCCAAGGGCTGACACTCGAAGCGCAGACCACCGAGGATCTGCGCGCCAAGGCCGAGCGCGAGCAAGCCGCAGCCGAAGCCGAGCAGGCGGAACAGCGCCGGCTTGCAGCTCAAGCAGCAGCCGATACGCGCCGCAAGAACAAGGCCGAGGAAGACGCCCGCGCTGCACAGGTGCGCAAGGAGCGCGCCGACGCTGCCGTTGACACCTTTGAGCTTGGCCAAGATGCGCCGAGTTCTGTTGTCACCACAGCCCAGGCAGCCGGGCAACAAGACGTGTTCGCGGATGCGCCGCAAATCGACGCGACGGCGAAACGTGTCGATGCAAAGCCGTTGTACGTCAGCCGTAGCTTGACGCAAGCCAGCGCCGATGCCATTCGCAATTGGGCAGCATCGCAGGGGTTCGAGACGACACTTCCGGCCAATGACTTGCACGTCACGGTGGCCTATAGCCGCGATCCCGTGCAATGGGATAAAGCCGGGACAGCGCCGGAGTCTCTGACTGTTCGCGGCGGCAAGCGATCTGTTGAGCCGCTTGGCGATCAAGGCGCGGTAGTGCTCAAGTTTGACAGCCGGGAGCTACAGGCTCGATGGCGGCAATACCGAGAAGCTGGCGCATCGTGGGACTACGAGACGTACACCCCGCATGTCACCATCACCTACGATGGCGGCGGCGTTGATCTGGCAAACGTCCAGCCATACGACGGACCTATTGAGCTTGAGCGCGAGCAGCAAGAGCCTCTGAACGTAGACAAGGCTGACGACTACAAGGCGGCTGGAGAGGCCGCTGTACCTTCAACACAGGCCGCCGACGAGCCCGCCAGGATCACTGAAGCCGAGGTCCGCGCCCGCTTCGAGTGGCGCAGCCTGGGCCAGCGCGACAACACGACGACGCACGGCCTGTACTTCGACGGCATGCAGTACGGCCGGGTGACGCTGTTCAAGGGTGACAGCCGTTTCCAGATCGACGACGGCGAGCCGCAACTGACGCTGAAGAAGGCCAAGGCCGAGGCCGAGCGGGTTGCTGTTGGCAAACTGGTGCTCGATGGGTACGTTTCCAGCCCCACCGAAGCGCAAACCGAACAACCAGCGCCCCGCAGTGCAAGTACAGATGCACAAGCCGCGCCAGATCAACCGCAGGACCAGCCCGGTACTACGGGTGTAGGGGCTGGGGCATCCCGGCCGGCGCCTGTGGCCCCAACCCGCCAGCGCCGCGCCAAGCGTGCCGACCCAACGGCGGTGCAAGCGGCAGACTCGGAAGAAGTGCGCAAGGCCAAAGCCGACCTGATGGCGGGCCTTGGCGACTTGGCCGCGCTGCTG
>JACCDR010291007.1_pt1 | contig 13165 bp, 17 predicted proteins | sample 7446431 | NCBI WGS metagenome assembly JACCDR01 (sample SAMN15323443, study PRJNA562643) | freshwater metagenome | isolation source: river surface water | place: USA:Blue River Watershed | collected 2017-08-17
CATAGCAAGCCCCACCTCAAAACCTTTCTCTTTAAAAAGATCGTTAGCGAGCGCGCCTCCTACAAACGTATTGTCAGAAAGTTCGAGAAACTTCTCAATCAAGGGAAGCTTTGTATCAAACTTTGCGCCACCGAGAATAAATAGAAACGGTCTCGGCGGATTAAAGGCTTTTGAAAGCTCTTCAATTTCCTGAGTAAGAAGCGGCCCAGCATATGCAGGTATAAGTCGAGGCACACCAACAATCGAAGCGTGTTCTCGATGAGACACTGAAAAAGCATCGTTTACATATATATCAGCCAAACTCGCCAGCCTACCCGCAAGACCTGGACCATTTTCCTTTTCTCCTGCATCGGTGCGGAGATTTTCGAGAATGATTATCTCCCCTTCTTTAAGAGCACTCGCAACAATCGGAGCATCAGCGAACCTTGCCACGAAAGCCTTTATTTCAATAAGTTTTGAAACGTATGCAGCAACACGTCCCAAAGATTCAGTGTGCTCATTTTCTATATGAGCAATGACAATTGTTTTCGCCCCGGCATTTTTCAAAAATTGAAGTGTTGGAAGAGCGCGCTGAATCCTAAAATCATCACGAACTTCTTCGCCAACTATCGGCACGTTAAGGTCGAGACGTAAAAGAACTCGTTTACCACGAAGATCCTTGTGATCGGTAATCCTTTTAAATTGAATCGGCATAAGAAAGTATTGTTCCAAACGCTTCCGCTTCAAGTGACTGTCGCCCAATGAGAAGTCCATCTACTGATCCTTCAGTAAGAATACCGTGAGCATTTTCATGCGTAACTGACCCTCCATAAAGAACTGGTGTTTTAAGGCCAGCTTTATTACCAAGGGCCTCTCCCACCACCTTTTTTATATATATGGACATCTCGTGAACTTCGGAAGGAATCATTGCGCTCTGCGCCCCTATTTTCCACACAGGTTCGTACGCAATCGCAATTGTAGAAAGTTTTTTCTTGTCTTTCACCGAAGAAAAAACGGTGAGAATTTGATCACGAATAATCCTCAAGTATTTTGCCTGCTCATCTCGTTCCTTTTCACCAACACACAAGATAACTTCGATTCCTACGTCGATAGCCTGAACGACTTTCTTTGCAACAATCTCATCAGTATCGCCTTCTGCCCTCTTTTCACTGTGTCCGATAATGGCAAATTTTGCACCAACACTTTTCGCCGCTTTCGCAGAGACAGAACCAGTAAATGCGCCCTTTGATTCTCGAGCCACATCCTGAGCACCGACAATGATCGTCGATTTCTTGGCTGCAAGTGTTGATATAAAAGGAGCCGATGGAGCAATCAAAATCATTGCCCTCTTTGACTTTGCCGCCTTTTTTGTAAGTGCCGCAAAAAGTTCTTTTGCCTCTTCGAGAGTCTCCGGATTCATCTTCCAGTTACCGACTATCATGAATTTCTTGTTTGCTGTTGTCATATGCCCATTATACCACCAGAGGAAATTTGGGTAAGGGCAAGAAAAAGCAGCCCCTCGGCCGCTTCTCATTTATATTACTGAGTTTCCTTCCAAGATTTGAGCTGGAATTCGCCACCTGAAGACCCTGACTCTAGATCAAATTGTGATACATCAGGATCGTATTCAATTTGAGCAGATCCTGTAAGGCTAATATGATCTGCCGCGGCCACATTTACTTTACCGCTTCCTTCCACAAGAAGTCCTCCGTTAGGCGCTGAGACCACAGTGTCATCGGCAGAACCTGAGATAGTAACTGCCGGATCTGCTGAACTCAAAGAGACCAAAAGGATATGGCTTTCTGAACTACCCAATATTTGGGCACTTCCTCCCAAGCTAATGGTACCGTCTACAACGATTGCATAGTTGTCCGTAGAGTTTGGAAGCATCGTCGCCGATCCATCAATAACCAAATTTCCCTCAACCCAGATAGTACCTGAAACTCTCAAGGTGGCACTTCCCCCAATACTCATGTTGCCTGTTATTTTCTTTGGCCCAAGAGTGGCCGTCGAGGAATCATTCATAACATAATTTCCTGTATGCACACTGTTATCCGCCTCATCCTTCCAGGCAGAAACCGCCGAGCTATTTACAGGATTAGATTCAATCACAGGATCCGCACGTGATGTGTCACACGCTTTATTGTTAAGGGTTCCAACCTGACAATATAAGGCGCCCGTAGAATTCACAAAGCTCGCCTTATACGCATACGCACTCCCCACTGTAAGTCTGTTCCATTCACTTTCACCAGAAACGCCTTCTTCGTTTGATCCGATGTAAATCCTCACATAGGCATCTAGACCTGAAGGAGTTGTGTTATTCCATGTATTGCTGTGCCTTCCGATTTTTGCCTGACCGTTTGCATAGGTGTTGTTTGCACCAATCGTGTAATAGTTTGAAGAACTCGTATTCGCATCAATAACAATCCAATATGTTGTACCCGCAGTAAGAACCGGGTTAGCTGTAAATGTTATCTCCTCCCAATCGTAGGATGTTGAAACAAGGGATGATGAGAGAGTTCCTGAAGCGAGAACCGAAGACGACGGTGACCCTGAATTATTAGTAACAACTCGTATCGTTGCATTCGCAGGATTTCCATTTTTTCGAATATATATTTGAGCCTTAATTAGAGAAAGAGTTTCTGAAACAGTAAAGCTCTGTGCAATATCTTGTGTTGAATTGTTATTCCCAAAAATAATAGAGTTCGTTGGGGTTGTAGGTGAACTATTATCTACATCAAGATCTTCTGTCGACTTACCTGCAGCTACCGCCATTCCACTTACGCTACACGAACTACATCCGCGGATAGACCCCGTTGTATAAATGTCTCCAATTATCTGTGAACTACCATCCATATCAATACCCCCTACTCCCGCCTGAAGCGCATAGGGAAATGAAATTCCACCAGACTGAGTAAGAGTGATTACTGTCGTTCTCTTGGTACCGCTCGCATCTGCCTCTGCTACGATTTGAGTCACTCCCGAGCCGTCAGTGGTTATATTTGCAACGGCACTTGATGAAGCAATAGAAAGCGCGACTGAAGAACCGATCGCTTTACCAGTTTTTAATCTATAGGCAGCATCCTCAACCGCAGATTCAGACGTGTAATAACTTTGCTTTGAAAGAGATTCGTTTTTCACTGTTCTCGTCTCACGAAAAACCGCATCTGAAACTCCGGCGATAACTGCAGTTGTTGCAGCGAGAAAAAATACAAGCGCAATTACAAGTGTATATCCCCCTTCTTTTTTATTTGTATGTGTAAGTCTCATAATTATTGAGCGTAAGAACCACGCAGCACGTACGTACCGTAAAAGTTAAGTGCACCGATGGTTGATGATGCAGCCTCTGGAACAATTGTCATCTCTACTCTCACCGCGGTAGTTGTCGCTACCTGGAAAAGCCTAAACGTAAGATTCGAGACATTAATGTCTGCCTGCGTCAGATCACCAACAAGATTTCCATTGAAGAGTTCGCGGACACGATTTTCTGAAAGAATAAATGTTGTCGAGTCGTATGTGCCGTCATCTTTTCGCATGCGCAATACGAGCTTGCCGTCACTTGCTCCGAGCGTACTGTTGACGGTATCAACGGAAGTCGCACGACGTATGTCTCGAGAAAATCTACTAAACGCACCAAACGCTGTTGAATTCATGTCGAGATACGTCCTCGAACGTTCATGAGACTTGGCGAGCATGAGCGCCGTCTCTACTATGATGAGAAGAAAGACGGTTGCAAGCGTCACTGAAATGACGAGCTCGACTGCCGTAAACCCCTTCTTGTTTTTGAAAAGGTTCATCATAGATTTGTCATATATGTCTTGTAATTGGCTGTTGTTGTCGCTCCCCTCCAAGGCCAATGCACCGATACTTCAAAAAGGAGTGTTCCCGGATCAATTGCTCCTCCACTTGTGACGATATCGTCGGAAGCATCCCGATATACATCATACGAACGAAACGATCGATAAAATTCACCGTCAATCACTTCTGGAGTTGACGTCACGCTCCACGAAGATGTGGCAAGATGGAAATAATAGGTACTTCCTGAAGTAAGAGCAGAAAGTCCCACCCAATCATTTGCCTTTATAAGGCGCAGCGCCTCGAGACCTTCTTCAGCAATGAGCTCGGCTTTAATAGCGAGCATATTTTTTTCATGGAAACGCGAGACAGTAACAAACGTACCTATAAATGAGAGACAGATCGCAGAAAGAATACCTGCGACAACAAGGACTTCGAGAAGCGTTGAACCTTTGTGTGCTCTCTGCATATTATTCAATGTCTATGATACCTGTGGCTTCGACACGAATAGTTTTTTTAATCGTGGGATCCGAAGCCATATACACATCAATTGTACCAGATGCAGCGGCGTTTCCTGTTATCCTCTGAAAGACAAAAGAAGATTGAGTTGAAGATGCTCTTATATATGACGAAAACTTAAATACTGAAGTTGAAGTCGCAGCCGGGTTATATGTTGGACCCTTAAAAAATGAAAAGCTCGTTGTAGCGACATTTATTCCATACTGACTCCCTCCCACCGAAGCCAAGGTCTGCGCTCGTGCGTCTCGAAGGCCGGCGATAAGAGCAGCCGCACCGGCATCGAGCGCTTCTTTTTTTGAAAAGTTGGCAAACCCTGCCATAGAAAGCCCTGCAAGAGTGGCAAGCACTGCCATAACGACCAAAAGTTCCATGACCGTATACCCCCTCTTTCCTTTTCGTGACGTGATCATAGATTATTTGAGAGAGAGTAAATTGGCGAGATCATAGCGAGTGCAAAAAAACCTACACCAACTCCGATAAAGACCATGAGGAACGGTTCGATAACCGTCGACATGTCTTTTGTTTTCTGATCAACCTCTTCCTCATAAAAAAGAGCAACTTCGAGAAGCACCTTTGATAGAGTTCCTGTTTCTTCACCGACACCAATCATCTCGGCGACAAACGACGGATAAATATCTCCTCGTGGCAAGAAAAGCGACTGCAATGTCGACCCCTTCTGGATATCTTCGGCTGTACGAGCGAGCATGTTTTTGTAATGAACGTTTTGTACGACATTCGACGTAATCTTAATCGCTGAAACAACTTCAACGCCCGATGAAAGAAGTGATGATAGAGTTCGTGCTGTACGAGCAGAATTCACCTCTTTGGCGATTTTTCCAATAATCGGAAGTTTAAGTACAGTGAGGTCGATTGCACTGCGTCCACGAACTGTTTTAGAGATCGCATAAAACCCTCCAGCTAGCACAACAACTATTCCCAACACAATAAAGTAATGGTTCGCAAAGAAATCACTCACACCCATAACCATCCTCGTGACAAAAGGAAGCTCAGCATTGAACTCTTTAAACGTCGCTGTGAGTTTAGGAACGACGAATATAAACATGAGAATCGCAATAATGATCATCACACAGAAAATAATTGCCGGATACATCATCGCCCCCTTAACCTTCTTTGAGAGCTGGTGCGATTTTTCGAGCTGATCTCCTACGGTAAAAAGAGCCTGAGAGAGGCTTCCGGACTCTTCACCTGCTGCGACCATCGACACAAAAAGCGGCGAAAATGTTTTTGGATACGCCGCCAAAGATGTAGAGAGTGGCACACCTTTGGCAAGATTATCATTAAGCGTGACAAATATTGGTTTCCAAACCTTTGATGTCATCTGTCGCTCGAGAACTGAAAGAGCTTTAGCCAGAGGTAGTCCCGCACGAAGCATCGCTCCGAGGTTTTTTGCAAACATAATACGATCGACAGTCTTTGCTCCTCCAAAAGAAATGTTCATTATTTCTTTAAATGTGCTTTTGGTTCCCTTGGCAGAGACCTTTAACACCACATCTCCTCGATCGTGAAGTTCCTTATACAAGGCAAACTTATCGGCAGTATCGAGTGTGCCTTCATAATGCGTTCCGTCTTTTTTGACAGCTTTATAAGAAAAAAGCATAAGCGTATGCACAATATTGTATCATCTTATGCTCTATTTGATTGCCGAAAGAAGTGAATATGTATACAGTTACTACATGCTTTCATATATTGAACCCACATTTCTTATAGAAACTCTTGGAACGATCGGTGTTATCGCTATCGTATTTGCCGAATCAGGACTCTTCTTTGGATTCTTTCTTCCTGGCGATTCTCTCCTTTTCACCGCCGGATTATTCGCATCACAAGGTCACCTCCCCATCGTCCCTCTCGTGATCGGATGTGTTATCGCAGCTATCGCCGGTGACAGCGTAGGCTATGCATTCGGCCGTCGTGTTGGACCAGCAATATTTTCACGAGAAGATTCTTTCTTTTTCCATAAAAAGCACATAGTAAAGGCGGAAAATTTTTATAAAAAGTATGGAACCAAGACTATTCTTTTGGCCCGTTTTGTACCAATCGTGCGAACATTTGCACCAATTCTTGCTGGCGTAGGATCAATGCCTTATAGAACATTCCTTGCGTGGAACATTATCGGCGGAATCGTTTGGGGTGCAGGAGTTACTCTCTTGGGATACTTCCTCGGAACTGCTTTTCCTCAGATAAGCGAATACCTCCACTGGATTATCATTGCAATCATATTCCTCTCTTTCGTACCTGTACTCGTAGAGATATACAAAGCATATAAAGACCGACAAAAAGAGGATGTAGTATAATAATGGTCAATGAATCCTCATTCTTTTGACACAAAGAGCGTTGCTTTAAAAAAAGACTGGGTCGACAAGGCATTCCCTGTACCAGGAATTCTTATACCGACCCTTACATCAATCGACATTTCTGATGGAACCTTACGCTTTTTTGAATTTTCACGAAAGCGAGGAATATTTGCACCAAAAGACTACGGTTCGATTCCCTTTCCACGAACCCACCTTGGTGAAAATAACGAAAAGAGTCGATCTGAAACCATTTCCGCCCTCAAGACATGGGCAACAGCACACGCATGTTCATCTGCACGAGCGATAATTCACGAAGATGAAGTGTATGTATTTAAAGTAACCGTACCAACTACTGATAAAAATGAAATCCGTCCCGCAATCGAAGCTCTCTTGGAAGAAAATGTGCCCATCCCCCCGAGCGATTGTATTTTTGAATATGAAGCTCTCGCAGTAGATTACACTCTCAAAGAAACAACGCTCGCCGTATCAGCTGTCTCAAAAAAGTCTGTTACCGAATATCTTGATATTTTCTCTTCAGCAGGCATAACCATTGCAGGATTCGAGACAGAAGCTCGCGCGATGGCACGCGCCCTCTTTACACCACAAGACCTTCTCGTACATGCGGTACTCTATATTGCAGAACATCACTCGGTAGTCTTTATTGTTGAAAAAGGCACTGTTGTATGGAGCTCTTCTTTGGAAGTTGGATCAGCCGACCTCGACAAAGCAATTGCTAAAACACTCGGCACCACACCTGAAGCAGCTCGAGCTCTTAAACTCGAAAAAGCATTTACAGAAACTGATGGTGACGCATCTCTTTTTGAGGCAATGCTCCCTGTTTTTTCAACTATTCGCGACGAATTGGGCAAAGTTGTCTCGTACTGGAAAAGCCAGAGCAAGAAAGAAAGAGACGCCAAAGAGATTGTGGATGTGGTCCTTATAGGAAGGGACACCATGGTTGCAGGGTTTCCTCGATACATCTCCCTTATTTCAAAACTTCCAGCAAAGACAGGGTCAGTGTGGACCAATGTGCTTTCAGTCGAAGAAAAAATTCCTGAACTTTCTCGTCGAGACTCGCTTGATTATGGCACCGTAATAGGAAGCCTCTTATAATTAAAAACATGTTTACTTTTTTACCAGAAGAGCATAAAGACAGAGCTGTGAAGCACTATCGCCTCAAGCTTCTTGTTGTATACATCGGGCTTTCATGTGTGCTTTTGGCAACTGGTTTTGTACTCGCCATACCTTCATACGCTATTCTTTTCGCCAAAAAACAATCCGCACTTCTCGAAAAACAAGCTGCCACTGCTCGCAACACAGACGCCTCGATAGCAGATGAAGTTAAAATCCTTAAAGAAGAAATCGCAATCGCCAAAACCGCTTCGGAACAAATACCTGTTGCAACACTTTTAGACAAAGTTCTTTCTCGAAAGAGTTCAAGTATTCGCATCTCGTCTATAACTCTTAAAAGGGGTGGTGAGAGCGGTACAATTTCTGTAGAAGGAAGAGCTACTTCGCGCGACTCTCTTGTATCGTTTTCAAAATCGCTCCAAGGTGAGCCTGCATTTACGAGCGTAAACCTCCCTGTCGGAAGCCTCGCAAAATCAAAAGACATTCCATGGATGATAACCATAAGCTCTAAATTCTAATGAAACGTAAAACACTCACCGTTGCAGCGTCGATTGTGTGCGGCACAGCACTCATACTTCTTGGTGCATGGATATTTATTATTTTTAAAAGCTATTCATATAAAGGTCAGATAGCCACGATAAGCCAAGAACTGAAAACAAAATCTTCCGAAAACGTATATCTCACATCACTTAAAACCACGTTGCGCGAAGCAAAGAGTGAGGCAGAATCAATCGACAAAAGGTTTGTATCAGAAGAAGAGGTTCCTTCTTTCATAACCATGCTCGAAGATAAGGCAAGTGATTTAGGCGTAAAAGTCGACTTTGGTTCGATTAATCTCGAAGAGGGTGAAATTCTTGACGGAAAACTTAAACTTCAAATATCAGGATCTGGAACGTGGGAAAACGTGATGAATTTTATTGTACTACTCGACTCTCTCCCCTACGCATCAACCATCGAAGAGATGCGATTGCACAATCCATCTGCAATGTCAGAAACAGGTGACGTTACCGGTGAATGGAAATTTAATGTAAACCTTACACAAGGTCTCGGCAAAAAAATATGATACCTATAAAGCACTCATTTCATAAAAGTAATTTTGCAAAATTTGGAGAGACACCTCAGAAGGATTGGCGTCTTGCGCTTCTTTGCTTTGCAGGAGGGCTCGTGGCGGTTGTACTTATCGATGGATTGTTATTTATAAGTCTTTCAAAAGAACCAAATGCCGAATCAACTGGCGGCACCACAGTCACACTTGAGAAAAGCGAGCTTCTTGAGGCTGTTAAAACAGTAAAGAAAGCAGATACAGACTCTGCTGTTATACCGGCAAGTGTGAGGATTGATCCGGCGAGATAGTGTTTATTGGAAATTTATCTGGTAGGTGCCATGCTCTCTTTCATGACATACCTCCACAAAAAAGATTTATATGCCGCCCAATTGAGGCACAGAGTGAAGATTCGATCATTGCTGCTAGCCTTCCTTTCGGATAAGCATTGTCTGGATTGCGGAGAGAATGATCCTATTGTTCTTGACTTCGATCACATGAATCCCGATACTAAGTTCAAGAAGGTATCTAAAATGCTTTCGGGACACTATGGATGGGATACAATTCTTAAGGAGATAGAAAAATGTCAGATTAGGTGTGCAAACTGCCATCGTAGAAAAACTTACAGACAGTTTAATTTTGCAGGAAAAACAAGCCCTCGTAGTTTAATGGATAAAACTTCGGACTTCTAAGCCGGCTATCGTGGTTCGATTCCACGCGAGGGCACAATTTGAAAGCGGCGCCGTAAGGCGCCGCTTTCATGTTCATGGGATGGAGATCATCAAAACCATCCAATCATTCTTTACTGCAAATAACCGTCTTGAGGTTTCAATTTTGGCGGTAGTTCCTTAACACCTATCATCTCGAGGAGATCACGTTCGATGGTATTCGTCACATAATCCATCGGAACATCTGTAATTCTATTTTCAAACGGATCCTCGTTCACCTCCCCCACTTTAGCAATGATTGAAAATACAAGAGCGATCACAATTGAAATTGGAACGATCATATATTCATATCCATTCTTTGCGAAGTCTAGCATCAAAGCAAATGGCAATAAGACGATGAAGACAAAAAGAAATACTCTTGTGAAGTAATGATACTGTCGCAAAAGAGGTGTTGATTTGATTCTCTCGAGCGTTCCCTGGCTATTCTGTAAAGCTAGGAGCTGATTTTCAATTTGGAAACCATCGAAACCTGCCAACACACCATTGTTCATTGCCTCATGCACCTTTGTGCCAATCACGAACATTATGTAATTGAGCTTGTTGTGTGCCTGAGTAAATTTCTCAAACACATCATTACTCATATGACCTCTTATTGCTTCCCAATTAGAGGACCCACGAAGATTCATTTTCAGAACAATTGACCACGCAATTACAAGCATAACGAGCTCCCTTTTAAAGCCCTCGCTCTTCTCCTTTGAGGATTCTTTGTTGTTTTTGTGACTATCCGTAAATGTAATGACAATCCTCGCCAAAATTCTGCTTGAATTTAATATAGAACTCCATTGCGAGCGAGCCTCCCACCATCGGCTATAGGCAGCGTTGTTTCTAAAGGCGATAAAAATCGCAAGAGCACTTCCTAATATTGTTGCAATTGAGAATGGCAAAAATAAGTTTTTAATACCGAAATAGTAAAAACTCAGTGCGCAAGAAGCGCTCACCAAAACTGTAAATAGTTCTAACCTTACGTAAGAAAGTACTTTTACTGGTGAAAAATTTTTCTTGATAATCATGATATGCGACTCTTTATTCTTTTGTCTGTCTTGTCTCTAGCAGCTCCACAACAAATTCTGCCGCCGCCCTACCACTGTTTTGCTGCTGACCCGTTACCAAATTTCCATCAAGAATGGCATACGAACTAAAAGGAGCTGCAACCTTAAATTCTGTACCGGGCATTTTTCGTGCCTCATCCTCGATACGATAGGGCTGTATTTTCATTCCAATGGCCTTGTCCGCAAAATCTTCTTCACTATTTGCAAAACCCGTCCACGACTTCCCCTTTACTACATAATCACCATTTGAAAGCTTTGCCTCGAGCAAGAGACAAGTTGAATGACACACCGCGGCACTAGGCTTTCCCGATTCATAAAAACCAACAAATAGTTTTTCTAATTCCTTGTTACCTCGAAACGTATACATAGGACCCTGTCCACCGACAAGAAATACTGCATCATACCTATTTGAATCGACTTCAGAAATTTTTCTCGTATTCTCAAGAATTTTATTAAATGAAGGGAGCTGCATATATCCACGCGAAATAACATCGCCGATCGAGTAGCCACTCGCATCGAGAGGATTGGAATAAGCATCAATCTCTAATTTACCGCCCTGAGTGGAAATAACCTCAACCTCATATCCCGCTTCCTCAAACACATGCATTGGATGAGTGAGCTCCGCAGCCCAGAATCCAATAGGCCAACCTGTCTGCTTTGAAACAGCGGGGGAACTGACAACCATCAAGATTTTGCCTTTATGTGGCGCACCATGAAAGTGTATGTATGCATTCTTTTCTTTTTTCATATATCGTGTTGATATTAAAGCACTATAGTTTAATTGTGAGTCTTACATCTTATTTGAGCAATATGCACATTAAAGTATTAAACTATCTTTATAGTAAGTATAGACATGCCGATATTACACTTGGAAGGAAAAAAGTATCATAACCCTGTTGCCGTCGCCCTCCATTTTATTGGTGGTAAATGGAAAATGCCTATTCTTTGGAGATTGTGCCAGAAGTCGCCATGGCGATATGGGGAGTTAAAAAACGATATTGAAGGTATTACCCACAAGATGCTTGCACAGCAACTTAGGGAATTGGAAAAGGATGGATTTATCACAAGAAAGGTCTACCCTGTTGTTCCTCCCAAAGTAGAATACTCGGCCACAAAACGAGGACGATCATCCCTTAAAGTAATTGAAGAGCTACGAACATATGGAAAATGGTTACTTGGTGATATGAAGTGTGAGTAAATAGAGGGATTTGGTCACGGATAATTTTCTTCTGAAAACTTCCGTGATTACATGAAACATACTTGTGGTCACAGATATTTGCTCGCCGTCGCTTAATTGTTGAGGGGCTTGGTCACGGATAATTTTCTGCTGAAAATTTCCGCGACCCCGCCTCGGCCCCGTCGGCCTCCGGCTTTCAAGTCCCTCAGGGCGCCGCCCGAACAAATAAAAAGAACCGCCATAGCGGTTCTTTTCATTTGTGCGCCCTGAGGGACTTGAACCCCCGACCTTCTCAGTGTAAATGAGCTGCTCTACCAACTGAGCTAAGGGCGCATGTGAAGAGAACAATACATAATTTTTCGGAAAAACTCAAATTATTGACGAACAAGTTCCTTAGAAGTAGCATAATTGACGACAAGATCGGTGGCAGAAAGTCGTCTGAAAAGGCGATTTTCTTTTTTATTAATTCACAAAATTGACTTAAAAAGGCCTTGGGTTTAACATATAGATATTGACGAGGTTGGGGTTCGAAAGCCGCCCATGAGGGCGGCTTTTCCTTTATGAAAAATTGATGAGTGTTTATATATGATATCTGCGGACATGGACGACGCCCATGTCAGTGGGCCTGCTCATGGTGAGAAGCTCAACCTCGTCAATTGAGATTACGGGTTCGATTCCCGCCAGGTCCACGCAAAAGAGCCGTTTCATCGGCTCTTTTGCATTTTTCTTGCTCATTTCAAGCCCTTGTGATAGATTAACGTCCACGTTTAAACACAATTTCATGGAAAGCAAAGTAATCACTTCACCTATAGACATGGCCTCACGAAAGGCCCTTGGACTCCGATCAGGAGACACTGTTCGCGTATGGCAGAAAATCAAAGAAGGCGACAAGACTCGACTTCAGGCATTTGAAGGTCTTATCCTCTCTCGAAAGCACGGCGATGAGCCAGGAGCAACATTTACCGTTCGAAAAGTAATCGACGGCGTAGGAGTCGAGCGAATCTTCCCTCTTTACTCACCAATGATCGACGAGATTGAAATCGTCCGACGATCTAAGGTAAGGCGATCAAAGCTTTACTTCGTTCGAGAGAAGGCCGCAAAAGAAATCCGACGACAAATGCGAAATCTCCGAGCAGTTAAAGGAGAAAACACCGACGTCGTTAAGTCTCCAAAGAAAGCAAAAGAGGAAACAAAAGTCGAAGAAGTTAAGGCATAAAGAAAAAACCATCGCGCTCGCGGTGGTTTTTTGTTGTCTAATTTAGCCCACCTAGAAAAATTGATGAGAATTTTATCCTAATTTTCATAAACTATTCGAGACGGAGGAAAGGTAATCCAACGTCTTGGGCATGCTAGTGGTCTAGATCTCCAGTCTTACCACCTGGAGAATACGGGTTCGATTCCCGCCAGGTCCACGCAAAAGAGCCGTTTCATCG
>JACCDR010371939.1_pt1 | contig 13162 bp, 15 predicted proteins | sample 7446431 | NCBI WGS metagenome assembly JACCDR01 (sample SAMN15323443, study PRJNA562643) | freshwater metagenome | isolation source: river surface water | place: USA:Blue River Watershed | collected 2017-08-17
CAGATCTGTGTTTTCGAAAGTGTTTATCTTTAGATAAACACTTTTGAAGGAAACACAAACACTTGGTTTGCAACGGTTCCACCGTTTTCCAAAGCTTTGCTTTGGAAAACGGTGGAACCGTTGCAAACCAAGTGTTTCTCTTTAGAGAAACACAGGTTTACAAGGCCTTTAGGCCTTGCAAACCCAGTGTTTGTGTTTCCTTCAAAAGTGTTTATCTAAAGATAAACACTTTCGAAAACACAGATCTGCAAAGGTGTCCACCTTTGCAGATACAACGTGGAACTAAGGAGTTTACACAAACACAGGTCTGCAAATGCTATTTTATAATTTTACAGTCTTCAAAATTATTTATTTAAAGATAAACACTTTTGAAAAAACTTTACCAGACCAAATTTTTATTTTCCGTAAATGTTTAGAAGCACATAATAACAGTATGAATTTCTTAAATTAAAAATTAATTTTTAGAAATCTAGAAAAAATAACTTAACAACTTTTTTTTAAATCTATTAACATTAATTATATGGTATATTGAAAAAAAAAAAATTTCAAGATATAAACTAGATTAGAGTTCAAGAGGAAAGCCTCATTTAAGACTTTCCTCTTAAACTTTATTTATATGTTACAAAAGAAATTTTGCGTTTTAGCTTTTGAGCTAAGCGAATATAAGTTAACATTTGACCTAAAATATACTCCATTGATGTACCTGAGTCATCATTAGCAGGAATAATATGATCTGAAAATTGAGGATTACAGTTTGTATCAACAACAGTAAACATTTTAATTCCTAATTTTTGGCATTCACGAACAGCATTCATTTCTTCTTGTTGTCCAATAATAATAGCAACATTATTAGAAATTTGTTTTGTATTCATTTTTGACATTTGAGTAACTCCTCCAAAATATTTTTCTAAGCGTTGCCATTTTTGTTTTCTGGCTGCAGCCATTTTTTTGGATGTAGATTTTAATTTTTGATCATAAATTTGGTCAATAACATAACTCATTTTTGGGTCTACAAATTTTTTCATTAATAATTCAACTCTTTGATACATTTTAGCTTTTGTAGTTGGTACATAACGTAATTTTGGTAAAAATTTTAATAATCTTTGCTCTGAAGACATAGCTTTAAGCTTTAATTTAAGATTTCTTAAAACTTTTTGGTGTACTAACAATTTACTAGATATAGTTTGTAAAGCTGATTTATAAATAAAAGCTTTAGATTGGAAAGCTTTATAATTTTGAATTAAAAAATTAATTGAATTGTTTAATTGGCGTAAATTTTTTTCTTTTTTATTTAAACGAGTATAGCTTAAAATTAAATATTTTTTCATAAATGGTAAATAAGCTAAAAATTTATCTAACAATTTACTAAGCAGAACAGGCTGAGTTGATGTAGATTTAGATTCATTTGTATTAAAAACATTGTTGAAATTTAATTTTTTATAATAAATATTAATAATTTGGTTTAAAATTTCAACGGATGGATTTGGTACTAACTTATTAGTTGAATTATTAAATTGACTAAATTTCTCGTAAGAAACTGACCAAATAGCTTTACCTGAATCCAAAACTGAATTTTTTAATTTAGCTAATTCTTGTCCAATTAAGAATAATTGTTTAAATTCCGAAAGCTCTTTTTTAGCATTTAAAATTTGATTTTTTAAATATTTTTTTTGTAATTGTAAATCGTTTAAACTTAACTTTAAAGAATTCATAATTAATAAAATTTTTTGTTCTTTCATAGAAATTAAAGAATATTTTGCAATATAATTTTTATTTTGAAGTAAAATAAGATTTTTTTGTTTTAAAATTAGCTGATTTGTTTCAATAAAGTTATTAGGGTTTTGTTGAAGTTGAAAAATAAGTTTTTTTCCTTTTATCATTAATTTTCTACTTTTTTTTCTTAAATTATTTACTTTACCTAATAAACGATCTTTAATTCTTTGTCTAGAAAATAAAAGGTTTTGAATTACTTTTTGTTTTTCTTTTAAAATAGGTTTAATTTGAGAAATAGATTTTAGAATTGTTTTCCAATTTGTAAGCATTCCCCCTAACCATCTACTGTTTACAAAAAAAGACGTTTGACTTAATACAGCTGTTCGAGCAATTAAAGATGACGCTGATTTTTTTGTACCTACAAACAGGAAAGTTTGCCCATTAGCTGCATATTTTGAAAGCTGTAACAAAGATTTTTTTAAACTTTTATATGTTTTAAACAAATTAATAATATGACGTCCACGTTTTAATAATGGTCTATTTTTATTTTTTCCTTTTTTTCTTAACCAAATATAAGAGCGCATGTTAGCATTACATCGAATTGCTCTTTCTCCATAATGCATGCTTGAATGAATCATTTTTTTTAAAATTGTTTTTACTTTTTTTTGTTGTTGGCTTTTAGTTTTAGCAATTTTTTGATATTTTTCTTGTTTTCTAAAGATAGAAAAACTTAAATTTTTTTTATTAAAAACTAAAAGTTTTTTATCTGCTCCTTCAAAAGTCTTTGTGTTTACACAAAGACTTTTGAAAAAATTTTTATCAGATGGTTGCATTGAATTCAACCAAACAGGTGAAGACTTCGTTTTTTGTAAAATTTTTACTACTTGAGCAATAGAAAATTTTTCTCTAATACGTAAAAATTTAATAAGAATATGGTCTCCTAATTCAACACCTAAACTTTTTTTTACGAATAATAAATTTCCATTTAGTTTAAAAGTAAAAAAGCTATTATAGTTAGAAGCAGCTAATGGTAATACTACATGATAAAGTTTTTTCTTTTTATCCGAAGTTTCTAAGGAAGTTAAAAAAGCTTTTGTTTTTTGAAAATTTTCTAGTACAAGTGAGCTTTTTTCTAAACTTGCGTCAGTGTTTGTATTTTGCACAAATACAGGTAAACCAAAAGCATAATTTAATTTTATTTTTGTAATTTTAACTTGAACTGTTTCAACTGCCTTTACGTTAGGTACAATAATTGGAAAATCATTAGGATCATTTACAATATTACCTAAACCTGAATTTTTAGGTCCTTTTTTTTTTATTGTTACAGTAACAATTTGCCCAACTTCTAAATTCTGAGCAGACTTAGAACTTTTTTGAATTAATTGCACAAGTGTTCCTAAAATCATAATCTTTGGTGTTTGATTATTTTTAGTAGCAAGAATTTTTTCTAGTTTTACTTTTACTAAGTCTCCTAATTTTGTGTTTGGAACTAAAACAGTTAAACCATTATTTAATTCTACTAATCCCATTTTTTTTGGACCTAAAGCATTGATTTTTAGTGTAAAAGTTTGGCCTAGCTTTACTTTTGGAGATCCAGTGTTAACAATTTTTTTCACAATGAATTGATTAGGGATCTGCTGAGTTTTCATTGAAAGTTTGTTAACTTTACGTTTTTGATTGATTTGCATTAAATATTTGTTCTAAAAATAGTTCATTTTTTTCTAAAAATTTTATCTATAGTTTACAAATAAAATTAATTAAAATCTATTAGTCATAATCAAGTTTGATTTTTTTCTAAATTAAATAAAATTATATCATAAAAAATACAACTTTTAAATGAATTGGCTAATATTTATAGTTATTAATTATTAAATAAAGATTTTAGGTTAAAAGAAACTAGTTTCTTTTAACCTAAAAAAAAAATTAAGCGTTGATAGAAGGAGCTTCAACTGAAGCTAAATCTAGAGGGAAGTTGTGTGCGTTACGTTCGTGCATTACTTCCATACCTAAGTTAGCACGGTTAATGATATCAGCCCAAGTGTTTAATACACGACCTTGAGAATCTACAACTGATTGGTTAAAGTTAAACCCATTTAAGTTGAATGCCATAGTTGAAATACCTAAAGCAGTGAACCAAATACCTACAACTGGCCAAGCAGCTAAGAAGAAGTGTAATGAACGAGAGTTGTTAAAAGAAGCGTATTGGAAGATTAAACGTCCAAAGTAACCCAATTACCTTTTAAACTTAATTGTTTAAAAATGGACTATGTCTTTATGCTATATATTAGCATATTAAGCTCTTAGTCTCTGAACCTTTAGAAAATCTAATAGGCTGCAAGTTATTCTATAATTTCGATTGTCCAACCTTTATAGTTTGAACGGCGTGATTTTGGATTAGAATCAGGAATAAAATTATTTAAGACTTTATTTATAGAAGTACTAAAATCTTTATCTTCTTGAATTTTTTGGAAAATTCGCTGATCCGGCCATAATAAATTCAATAAATAAGGTTTAATATTTCCTGTACGTGAAAAGGTATTTGGAGGTGCTATGCTTTGAATTTCACCATAAGAAAATTTTAGTGACTTTTCAAACAAAGCTGCATATTTAGGTGAAACTTTTTCCAAATAGTGGTTTTCTCGTTTTTCAGTATGTCGACGAGGTCTTTTTGCTAAGTCTTGTTGAAGTTTAGGATCATAAAAACCTTTTTTTTGTTGTTTCATTCTTTCATGATGAGCTTTCATCTGTTCAGCTTGAGCAGCAATTAATTCTGGCGTAATTTTTTTACGAAATCGAAGAGCTAATAAATCTTCAGGTTTTTGATAAGACTGATAACGTAAAAAGTGTAAATCCATATGTTCCTCATGACTCAAAGAAACCAAATTCCAAGAATCATCAGGACCACCTTCAAAAAGCGGAATTACATGATGCCATTCCACATTACCTTCCGGAGGCTTTGATTGACGTTCCAAATAAAAAAGACAAGCTTTTGCATATTCAGTTTCTTCTTCTCTTAATTTTTCAATTAAAGAATTACGATTATTAACTCCTGCATATGGCCCTTGACTTAAAATTATTTGTCGTTCTTCTTTTGAAAGTCTTTTTCTCATTTTTTCTTTTATTCTCCAATCACTTATATTATATCAAAAAAATTTATTAAATAAAAGAAAATTCTAGAATTTTCTTGCAATTCACTTAAATAGAAAAGCGTCGTTTTAACTTTTCGATATGCAATTTTGTTTTGAAAGTCTCTAGGTCTTAGCTTGGTCTGCAACTTAAGTTGCAGACTTGTTTGAACTTCGTTCAAGTTTACTAAAATCAAGTCTAGTTGTCTTCCGGAGCTTCGCTCCGGAAAACCTGTAATTGCAAAGCAATTACAGACTTTCGGCCTGTGATTTCATAGAAATCACAGACCCTAAGCCTGAGCTTCTACGAAGCTCAGAGCTACGCCCATAACAAAGTTATGGCTAAGTCTGCAAGCTAAGCTTTTCCGGAGCAAAGCTCCGGAAGACCTTCGGGGCCTTCGGTTGCAGACCTAATCTAAATTTTAATGAAATTAAAGCTGACTGTGCAATCAAAGATTGCAGGCTTAACTTCGTTAAGACTTGGTCTGCAAGCTAAAGCTTGCAGACTTACAGACCTAGCTAAAACGAAGTTTTAGCTAGGTCTGCAACCGAAGGTTGCACACTTAGCTTTAGCTTGCAGGCTTAGCTTTGCTAAGGCTTAGCAAATTAGTTTGCAGACCTAAAAAGGAGTCGCCAAAAAAGTTTCAGTTAAGTATTTTCCACATTGTACTTTTTTAAAATTCTCATTATAAGCTCACAGTTCTTTTATGAGCAGCTACACGTAATATTTAAATAATAATTTAAAACGGACTATGTCATTATCTAAAAAAATTTAGATATTCGGCACTATAAGTCTCTGAACCTTTCTAATTTTAGATTAGGCTGCAAATAATTTAAGAGTAATAATTTAAAGAGAACCCATAAACACTAGATTGGCTTAAATTGGGTTGATCTCCAAAAACATTGTTTATAACTTTGCGAATATAATTAACTGAAGTTTTATTTTTTAAAATTCTTTCTCGAGACCCATGATCTTCAGGTAATGAGTCAATTAATAACTGTTTAATTTGTTCAATAGTTTCAATTGTATTAGGTGGAATTCTAACCTCAAAGCCTTCTTTATGTCTCCAAATCATTCCTTGTTCAATTGCTTTTAAAGTCTCAGGAGTTCTTCTATAAAAATACTTTGGTTTTACTAAATTATTTTCAACTTGAATTTCTTCAGTATCTGAAGAATTTTCTGTTGATGAATCCATAACATTGCTAGAAATCATTTCATCTTCAGTATCTGAAATATCTTCAGTTGATAATGCCATTTTAGCATCATTTGTAGTACCATAAATAGCTCGTCTATCGCCATCTTGTTGATAAACTTCGTATCTTAATGTATGAATTCTTTTATGTTCCTCTTTTGAAACTTCTAAAATATTCCATTTTTCAGGTGAACCCCCGTCATGAATAGGAATAATATGGTGCTTTGACGATTGTCCTTTCGAAAAAGAACGTGGTCCAAGGTTAATTAAACTTAACACATAGTCATTATGTACATTTGGATTTAATTGTAAAAATTGAATTAAATCCTCTAAATTTTGAATAGAACTATGTGGTCCATTTAAATGATTTTCTATTAAAATTTGTTTACCTTGACGTCTAAAGGGTTGATTCGAAGAAGGATTTTTTTGGCACAAGGACTATTAGGATAAATATCTGGATTTTGAATCAATCGATCATAACATTTTCGACAACCACCAGCAGGCCCAGTTCGAGACATATATACCATTAGTTTTGTCTGCCAAGTATTGCCACAATTATTACATTTAAAAGTACAATAAGATTGTTTACCAATAGTGTTTGGATTTCGACCAGTCTTATAATGAATTAATTCATGATTTCTACTTAAAGCAATTGATTGAACTTCTCCAATCGTAGTTTTAACTTGTTTTTCACCTCGTTTAAGTGACATAATTTATTCTTTTTTTTTCTTTTATTCTCCAATCATAAATATTGTATCATAAAAGAAAAAATAAGCAAAGTTATAAGTTTCTAAATTTTTTTGCAATTCACCGAATGTTTTGTTTTTTATCTTTAGATAAAAATACACTGTTTTTTACTCAATGTTGTAAGTTTCTTCTTCTTGACCGAATTTGTATCCTTCGTTAGCAGATTCATTTTCAGTAGTTTCACGGATTAAAGATGAAGTTACTAATGAACCCAGAAACCCTTTTTCTCCGGCATCAGGCTTTTCGTGCATCCGTCCATCTATCCGTTCGTCCGAGTTTTCCGGCTTTTCCGGCTTCATCCGTTCGTCTGGCTTTTCCGGCTTTGCCGGAAAAGCCAGACGAACAGATAGATGGAACGGACGAACAGATGAAGCCGGATCCCACTTGTCGTAGAGCCGCAGAAAAAGGATGGACTATATCTTCAACTGCTTTAAAGTTGCAAAGCGCATAGTCTCTGAACCTTTCTAAATGTTAGATTAGGCTGCTGATTATTCTAATTTTTTTAAATTTTCTTCACAATGCGGAGGTGCATCTTCTAATTTTTCACAAGTCCAACCATAAAGCGAGCGTCTACTTCCATTTAATAGTTGAGTCGCGCGCTTTAAATTAGTTAGGTAAAGCTTATTTAAAATTTCCAAAACTTCATTTCCAGTACGACAATTAATAATACAAATTACTTCTTGCCCTTTATAACTAAAAATATATTTTTGTTCAGCTTTAATTGCTATATCCAACTTTGTTTTTCTTCCTCCAATTTTTCCACCTTGACTTCTAGTTTTTAAAGCGTCAGATTTAACCATTGATTTTTCGGTATTTTTTTTTTGAGTTTCTGAATTCCAAAACCCTTTATTATTGTTTCTTTGCGTGTCATGTGATGCTTGTGCACCTAATACTCTCCAAATTACCATTGCTTCAATGGTATTGCCACTAAGCATATTTTTTGCCGCTTGATCTTCTTGATTTCCATAGATTTCAAAAAGCAATTCGTGAGCTTTCCAATGATCTTTAATACTTAAACGAATTTTATTTTCAGCACTTTCCAAAAAAATAAAATCTTCGGATCGTTCTGCTTTTTTAAAAACATAGACAGGGATAATATGGTGAATATGTGTAAGTTCATTTTTACCATATTTCTTCTTCCTGCAATGCTCAATAAATCGAAAATACTTATTTGTTCGATTTAGAGTTTTATAGGTTTCTAGGGATAATTTTGCATTCATAAAAATTTTTTAATTATATAAACTTTAATAAATTGATAACATAGCTTCTTTATTTGAAATAATTCAAATGAACTATGTTTATTATGATAAATTTATTTAATTTAGTCAACAGAAGTTTTCAGCAATTCACTTTGTTTCTTTACAATGTAACCATTGTAAGGCACAGCTCATATGCATAGCAGAGAATAAAGAACCTCCAAATACACCAGCTACACCTAACATGTGGAAAGGATGCATTAAAATATTCATTTAGTTTTATGTAGAGTTTATCTACAATCTCTATAATCTAGAGTATCGGACTATATCATTAAACTAAAATAATTTTTTAGTTTTATTAAGCGCTCTTGGAGCTTTATGAGAAAAGCTCTAGTCTCTGAACCTTGTGAAGAATTTTCACCTTGGTTGCTGATTAGCTTAAATTCTAAAAAGTCTAAAAACTGATCCAATGTATTATTGGTATAACCGTACTTTAAATGAAATTCCTCATGAATTTCTTTATGTAAAACAATACCATTTTCAATTGAATAGACTAAATTTGGAAAATTTTTAGCACCATACAAATGATGGGCAACTAAATCTCCACTTGTTTTTTTTGTTTGTAAATAATTTACCTCCTTTTTTAATTAGTTTGTTATATTGAGATTTCTAAAAACCAAAATATTGCAAATTAGTTTTTTTAATAAAATTTCAGAATTTTCAGCTTTCCAGCAATTCACTTAATTTAAAGAACACAATTAAAATATTATGTTCAGCCTGGAATACGATCCAATTTGTTTTATAAGACCATTTATATCTTACTCTATATCATAGTATCGGACTATCTCATAAATAACTTTTTGTTATTTTCGGGCACTCTTGGTAACAATGTTACTAGTCTCTGAACCTATCTATTGATTTAGATTTGGCTAATGATTTTATAAAATAGTAAAGGAAATAAGTAAATAATATTAGCTAAAAGAAATTTTAGCTAATATTATTTACTATTGAAAAGTTCTTCTTTTCTAGAAAACCAATCAATATTGTAAAAAAAACGACAAAATTCAGCAAACTGCTGTTCTGTATTATTTCCATAATCATAAGTATCATGAAACTTTTTATGAATTTCACGTTTTAAAAAAACTCCATTTTCTGGTAAATAACGTTGATCAATATTCACATCATAACTATTTAAATGATGGCAAACAAATCTTTCACCGACTTTCCATTTTTCTTTTGTAATAACACACATTTGTTGACAACGTTTACGTACACTATTTTTCCAATCATAATCTAATTTGCTAGGATTTTTTAAATCTCTTCCAGAGCCATTTTTAAATCTTGGATGTTGGTTTCCAAAACGAATTGTTAATGAACCAATTCGTTGACTTGCTTTTAAACCGATTTTATGTCCAGTTTGATTACTAACTACTTTATTTTTGTGTGTTTTTGAAGTAGCAGCTTTTTTACACTCAAGACAGCCTGTTTGTTTAGCATTTTTATATGAATCAACACTTGTTTCAAACGTTGAATTACAAGTATTACAGCCTACTGTTATGAAACTATGTACATTTTTGTAGTTATCAAAAGAAATAATTGAATGATTACTAGATTCAGCAAGCTTTGTTAAATCTTCTCTTGTTAATTTTTTACTCATAAGTTTCTCCTTTTTAATCTATTTTAATAATTCCATTAATTCACCCGATTTTCTTAAAGTTTTTTAAACTTTAAGTCACGATATTGTTTCATGAAGTTAAAAGTACCAGAAATCATTTGTGTTCCACAAAGTTCGCTATACTTTGCGCGACTTAAAATTCATTTTTTGAAATGAATCAAATCAGCCTTCTATTACTAGAAGGATCAGACCATATCATATTCTAGTTTGCTAGAATCTCGCTATTTCGAGTGCGCTTGCACCCTACTCCTTTTAGGATGGTCGTTAAATCTTTTCCCAAATTTTGTTTCTATTAAATAGTTCAGCAAATTAATTCACAGGATTTATCATTTGGATCTTCCAAACGTTTTCGAATAGTTTTTCGGGCCATTCCTGTTTGACGTGAGGCTTCCGCAATACTTGGATAATTTACTTTATTAAGACAAATACCTTTTCCTAAAGCATCGTTTGGTTTACTATTAGCAATTGAAATAAGTTTTTTGGATTCTTCCGTATGTCTTTTGCTATAAAAAGGATTTTTATCTCCGGAACGATCAAAATATTCAATATAATTATAACAGAAATCAGGATTTTGAAGTACTAAAAAAAGTTCCTTTTGTAAACGGACCTTTCTGTCTGACCATTTATTTCCTAAAAATAAAGGAATAAATTGAAAATTTTCGTGTTTATAAATATTCCAATCATGTTGAAGTTCACGATTGGTGTGAATATTTTTCCTTAAAGTAGATCTATGAGAGGCTAGTCTGGCACTCACATTTCATTTTTTGTTTCTCCATAGTAGCGTCGATCATTTGCAAGGCAATGTATCATATATATTCCTGGTTTTTTACAGGGTAGCAAAATTTGGTTTGATAAGGAATTGTCCGTCTGTTCCATATTTTCTTCGAATTCCTTGAAATTTTCATCAAAAATTGAAAAAAATATATTAAATGGATGTCCTCCTTTTAAACGAGTTACTTTCAGATTATTACCAATACTATTTAAAAAACTAGACTGAAATAAAAAGAAAGGGCAAATATTTTACCTAAAGGCATTCCGTCTGAGAAAGCATAAATTCCTATAAAAAATTTTATAGGATGGACTATATCATCAATGTGTTTGTGTAAAAAGAATTTACTTAAACCACATCGCAAGGCACTATGTATTTACTTATAAATAATACTAGTCTCTGAACGTTAAAATGAAAAAGCAGATTCAAAATCTGCCTTTTCATTTTCTACGTTGCTAATTTTTAAAAATTTAGTTCTTTTAAAATTTTCCAACCATAACGTTTTTTTGAAATTTGACGCAGAAGTTCACTTAAGCCTGAACAATGTTTAACACTGTTTGGTACAGCAAGATTTAAATATTCCTTTAGTTGTGTTACACTTTCCAATGGTGGGCTAATAACAAAAATTCCAGAATCATGTTCCCATTCTAGATGTAAACTCAAACGTCTTTTTGTTTCATGATTTTGATGTTTTAATCCACCTAATTTACCAAAGTTTGTTCCAACATAAAAGCCATTTTGCTGTAAAACAATTCGTTTTTTATCAGTCATAACCTTTCCTCCAATTTGACCACCTTTTCTAGCAATTTCTTTGGCAAAATCTGGGTTTTCTTGCAAATAATAAGATGATTTTGGTCGATTAGCCATTTCTCTTTGCCAGTCATTATTAAACATACAATTTCCTCTTTCTCTGTTTGTTTGAATAATTTTTAGTTGAATCAAAGCTTCCATTTCATTTGTTCGACCTACTAAACCACAGTATGCACAATAATCGTAAAATTGATTATAAACTTTGTAACGAATATAATGTGCTCTGGCATGATATCTAGGCGTACATAAGACAATTTCTCCATTCGGATCACCTCCACTATGTTTAGGCTCAATATGATGTTTATGGACTGAACTATTAGGTTGAAAACCTTTTAGTTCTTTTTGTTTTAAAATTTCAATAAATTCATAATATAAATTTGTCATTTTTCTCCTTATTTTTTTTTTAGCAATTCACCTTGTTTTTTGAAAAGTTTTTCAACTTTTGTGGACCTTCTGTTGATCCTTGTCCGATAGGGTAGATGATAAATACAGCAGTAGCAGCTGCAACAGGTGCAGAGTAAGCTACAGCGATCCAAGGACGCATCATATATGTTATTTTAAGGCTGTTTAAACCTTAATTCTTTAAATTTCTCTAAAGATCAGACTATGTCATATAAAATTCATTTTCAAAATTTTACTCAGGCTCTCATGGGCACCTAAAATGCCTAGTCGTTGAACGATCTATAAAATAGATTCGCTGCAAGTTAAAAGTCATTTCAATTTTTGGTTTTAGCATTTCGGTAATTTGTTCTTTTTCCGGGCGGTCTATTTTTAATATGGTTCCAATAGAAATCTTCAGATAAATGAACACGATGTTCAGAATATTCAAAAGTTTCATCTGGATAAACAATTGAGTAAGGGGATAAAACAATTTTTCCATCAATAGAAAGACCTTTTCCGTTAATAATATGATGTCTTTGGGATACTGGATCATAAATGTTAATACTCAGTTGATGTTGAGTTTTTAATCCTTGTTGTAAATTGTTTAACATTTTTTGTCGAAAAACGGTATTTTGTTGAAATTTATCTTGCCAAGCAGATACAGCATCTAATAAATTTTGAGGATCAAAAGCTCCTACACCTTTCTTTTTTGCAGATGCTGCACCTTTTTTACCTAATTCTCTTTGTACATCGGAATTATACCAACCACGATTTTGATTACGTAAATTTTGTTGCTGTTGTTTACCGTCAATTGTTCCAGCATAACTTGCCATTTCTCGTCTATTTTCAACAGTATTTTGACCTAACATTTGATTTACAGCTAAACGGTCTTCATACTTTTTATATTGTAAATAACGAAAATAGTGTGCCATTACATGTTGTGGAAATGTTAATAATACAACATTTTGATCAATATATGTTCCACTTTGAAATCCAGGTAAAATACGATGTTTTTCTAAATAAAGTAGAATGCCAGTTTTTTTATCAATAAAATCAGAATCCGTTGCATTAAGTAGAATATTTTTAGCAGGAATATAGTCTTGGTTTTTCTGTTTCATTTTTCTCATATATTCCATATAGATGTCCTTTCCACTTTGTTTTCGCCTCTCAATGATTGTTAAAAAAATATCGGAAATTGGAAGTGCAAAACCTTTTATTTGACGTCGACATCTTTCTTGCAATTCACCCGATTCTAGAGGAAGCTGTTCAGATTCCTCCGGGCAAGCGCTCATACGAAATAATTGAAAACAATTATTTTTACGCATACCTAAACGGTAAGATAATTCCCATTCACGACCCATGTAACAGCAGATTCCTAAGAAGAAGTGGCAAACGATTAATTGGTAAGGACCACCGTTGTATAACCATTCATCTAAAGAAGCAGCTTCCCAGATTGGGTAGAACACTAAATCGAAAACAAATATTTTCGAAGCGGACTATATCATCAAATCTAAAAAGATTTGTTGGGCACTAAATTTACGATTATTGTTGAG
>JACCDR011908370.1_pt1 | contig 13160 bp, 9 predicted proteins | sample 7446431 | NCBI WGS metagenome assembly JACCDR01 (sample SAMN15323443, study PRJNA562643) | freshwater metagenome | isolation source: river surface water | place: USA:Blue River Watershed | collected 2017-08-17
AAGAGCAGAAACTAGCCACACATATTTCATGTTACACTCCTTATCGGAACAGTTTCGTTTTTAGTATACATTAGATATCTGTAATGTCAATATTTAACCAGAAATTGGTGAATCAGGTATACTGTGGCTACTTTTATTCTTATGGCCTCGGGTGACTCAGTACAACAAATCAAAGACCGTCTCAATATCCTCGATATCGTGGGACAGTATGTCGAACTCCATCGGGCCGGCAAACACTTCAAAGGACGCTGCCCTTTTCATGGTGAGAAGACTCCGTCATTTCATGTGTCGCCAGAGCGCGGTACGTACCATTGTTTTGGTGGTGGGGTAGGGGGAGATATTTTTTCTTTTATCGAAGCGATTGATGGGGTTGATTTTAAGGAGGCACTCAAGACCCTGGCTCAAAAAGCTGGTGTTGAGCTCATACCCGAAGCACCAGAGAAGCGTACCGAACGTGAGCAGTTGGTCGCGAGTATAGAGGCCGCAACTAAGTTCTATGAGGAACAGCTCGGACAAAACAGTGAGGCTCGTGCGTACCTCGAGAAGCGTGGCGTGACGAAAGAAACCATCGCGAAATGGCGTATCGGCTATGCTCCCGGTCCACCAACGGGTGGCTGGCGTGAATTAAAATCTCACCTTAATGCCGCAGGCTTCAAAGACGACATTCTCCTCAAGGCGGGTCTCATCAAAACGACTGACGGTGGCAAGGAGCCATTTGATGTGTTTCGTGATCGGGTAATGTTCCCGATGCGGGACCAGGGTGGTCGGGTAGTAGCATTCTCGGGTCGTATTCTTCATCCAGATGAGAAGTCACCGAAGTACGTAAACTCACCAGAGACCCCACTCTATCATAAATCTGAATTGCTCTATGGCTACGATATGGCCAAACACCAGCTCAGACAGCTGCCGTTCTGGCTTATTGTTGAGGGTCAGTTTGATGTGGTGATGAGTCACCAGGCTGGGTATATGACCACGGTCGCAGTGTCTGGCACAGCTCTCACTGACCATCATGTGGGTCTTCTCGAGCGTTTATCAAAAAATGTCGTCCTCGCCCTAGATGCAGACAAAGCTGGTATCGCCGCTATGAAAAAGGGCGCCGACCTGATGCTTCGTCGTGGTATGGATGTGAAGGTGGCGAAGTTTCCTGACGGAGCTGATCCGGCCGATATGGCACAGAGCGATGTCAAAGCCTTTAAACATATCATTGGGCAATCGCTCCATGTTATAGAGTTTCTCCTCGAACATCTCAGACACTCTGGCGGTGACGATCGCGCCTACAAGCTGCGTGTACGTGAGGAAGTCATACCACTTATCGCTTTGCTCCCCAATCGTATTGACCAGGATCACTTTGAGGGTGTGACAGCCGCGGCACTAGAGACGAGTAAAGACGCTATACACTTTGAAGTTGATCGACTACGAACGGCGCGTTCTACCAGAGAACCTGAGGAGGCTGCCAAGACAGTGCCTGTAAATCCAGTCGTCAGTGAAGGTCGCAGTGAAAAGATTCAAGCGTATCTGATAGCAGCTGCTGCGGTACTGCCACCCGACCTAGGGAAGGTCGTGCGTGATGAGCTTGTTACTACCATCGGGAGCACCTGGGAAGAGATAACGACACGTATCGGGATAGATCAGGTGCGCGATCTCACGTTTCGACTAGAGACACAGTACGAGACTATTTCTGACAAGGTTCGTGCTGAAGAGGTGGTACACAAGCTCAATGAGCTTCGAGCCGCTGTCTACAAGGAGCGTCTACAAGCTGAACGAGCCCGCCTCGGTGAGTCTGGGGTCGACACAGACGCTGTATTAGCCACCATCACGAAGCTGACCCACGAACTACGAAAACCACCCCTGACTGAAGCTATTTTTAGTCATTCTGGAAGGGTATAGCTGGACATTTTTCTATTTTTGTGTATAGTATGGTCTACCTATGGCAACCGCCAAAAAAGTCGCGAAAAAGGCCAATACAAAATCAACTAAAGCGGTGAAAAAAACCGTTACCTCAAAAACCAAAACTGGCAAGACTGCCAAGAAGCCCCTCGCCAAAAAGGCAACTGCTAAAAAAGTCACCAAGGCCACCGTCAAGAAAAAAGTTACTAAACCAGCTGCCAAAAAAGCAGTGAAGAAAGTCGTGTCAAAAAAACCAGTGGCTAAGAAAACTGCCGCTAAAAAAGTCACCACAAAAAAACCAGTAGCGAAGCCAAAAGCAACAACGAAGGTCGCTGCACCAAAAGTAAAAGTCCTTCCACCAAAGGTTCTCACCAAGAACGAAAAAATGCTCGAGCTCAAAGCGGCTGAGCTGATGAAACTTGGTCGTGAGCGTGGTTATGTGACATACGATGGACTCCTCCGGTCATTTCCAGAAATTGAAAAAGACATCATGTTCCTTGACGAACTCTACGAGCGTTTTTCAATTGCTGGGGTAGATGTACTAAAGAGCGGGGGAATGCTCGGTGCCGATCCTGCTGAAGAACTACTTGCTCAGAAGAATGCTTTTCGTCGCAATGACAGTAGTTATGACTCAATCCAGATGTACCTGCGTGAAATCGGCCAGTACCCGCTGCTTTCTGCACACGAAGAGCGTGTACTCGCAAAGCGCATTGTTGATGGAGACGAAGAAGCGCGCAATCTCCTCGCACGCGCGAACCTCCGTCTGGTGGTTTCGATTGCCAAGAAATACGTTGGCCGCAGTCCAGATCTCACGCTGCTCGACTTGATTCAAGAAGGTAACCTTGGTCTGTTTAAGGCGGTTGATAAATTCGACTTCACGAAAGGTTTTAAGTTCTCGACGTACGCTACTTGGTGGATACGTCAGGCTATTACTCGTGCGCTCGCTGACCAATCTCGTACTATTCGTATTCCTGTGCACATGGTAGAAACCATGGCCAAGTACAAGCAGGTAGCTCGCCGCCTCTCACAGGACCTCGGACGAGATCCGATGCCAGAAGAAATTGCTACCGAAATGGGTGTCGAGGTAGAGAAGATCTACCAGATAGAAAAGATCAGCCAAGATACTATTTCACTCGAGCTCCCAATTGGTGACGAAGACGACCACTCACGTCTCTCAGACTTCATTGCAGACGATAAGATTATTTCCCCAGACCAGGAAGTATCACACAGTATCTTGACTGACCAGATCACAGAGATTCTCGATACGCTCTCAGAGAAGGAGCGCAAGATCCTCGAGATGCGTCATGGACTGCTTGATGGTACCTACCATACACTGGAGGAAGTAGGGAAGGAGTTTGGGGTTACACGAGAACGTATCCGTCAAATTGAAGCGAAAGCTCTCGAAAAGATCCGCAGTCATGAGAAGGCTCGACGCCTGAAATCTTACTAACATGAGTACCAAGCAAGCGACCCTTTTAGGGTCGCTTGCTTGGTACAATACAGGAGTATTCGTATGAATGTTCCTTCCTCGGCTTGGCATATTGTCACCATCACACTCTACAGTGTGGGGATGGTTAGTATGGCGGTACAGCAAGGGTGGCCGTTGCCTATTACGCTTTTTATGTTGATCGGCGTGCCGCTTATGTGGCTACTTTACACGACTAGATTGGCCGTAGGACGGCTTTTGTCAGCGGTGGGGGTAGGAGCTGCCTTATTTGTCATTATAGATGCCATTGGCCACACCAGTGGCAGCTGGTACACCATAGTTGGCTCTGACTGGCGGCTCTGGGGTATTAGTTTTGAGACTGTACTCTTTGCGGTCCTCCATCTACTATTCTTCTTGGCATTGTATGAATATGCCTTTGACGATGCTCGGGTTGGTCGACGTCTACCGACTCATCTGGTGCCGATTGTCAGTCTACTGGCAACGCTTGTGGTAGCCGCCTTTTATCTCTTTTCAGTCTGGCTCGTGACCTTCCCGTTTTTGTGGCTCATAGCACTGTTGACCGGGTTTATTCTCCTGATACTCCTGCTCGGTCGTCAGCAATCAGTCAGCGGACTGCTCACCAAGGTTGGTATTTTTTCACTGATGGTGTGGCCGCTGTCACTCCTCTATGAGTATGTTGCTTTGGCGGCTGGTGTACGAGTGTTCGCATTTTCCTCTGAGTACCTTGCCATGGTCCCGCTTGGGGCGTACCAGATACCAGTTGAGGAACTACTCCTTTTGTTTTTGTGGCCGGTACTTCTCGTAATTTTTTACGAAGGTTTTATTGATGACGGTCGGTGATAGAGCTCGGTCTTTAACTCTTCGCCGAGAGTGAGGTAAAGTTTTGGTGTAATAAGCTGACGCTCAAGAAGATCGTGCAATACACTGGCTTCGATTTTTTCTACGCCACGTAGTGCTAGTGTATGCGCGAGTGCTTCGTATCTCACTTTGTGCCCGATGGCAATATCGGCCATTTTTTGTTCAGACTGCTCCTTGAAGGTGCTGTAGAGAGCAATGACTCGCGCCAGTGCATCGGCAGTGAAGATATGTGTTGCGCTGGTCGTATCTAATGCATTGAGCTCTTTGAGAACTTTGCGAGAAATAATCGTTTGTGCACGATAGTACATGAACAAGTGGTCGACATCAGCCTCACGACTACGAGGGAAGAATTGAGTGAAGAGACTCACAAGTCGGTCAAAGATATCCTTACCGTCGGTATGCATAGACATATCGGGCTCTAGATTACCGGCCTCGATTGATTCGAGCTGCAGTTCGAGTTTACCATTGAGGTGACGGAATACCGCTTCATCTACTTCACCGTGATGATACAGTTCCTTCAGATGTCGTTTCTCGATGCCGATGGCATACATACGCAGTACCCGTTCAGCGAGGGAGGCGGTATCTCGGCCGCGCAGGGCCTGACATGTCGCCTCATAGGCTTCGGTATGGCGAAGAACAAGATTGTCAGCAATCACGCCGTCGATATATCCCCGTTCTGCATATCGTTTGAGTTTCTCTTCAACTTCGTGGTAGATCAGAGCTCGGGCTTCGAGCGCCTCGACCGTTTCGATTGGAGTCAAAGCATCGAGTTTGAGGCGACGCATGAGCCACTGTATGGTCGGCGCTTTAATAAACAGTGTTGCTACAATACAGCCAATAGTAAGTGAGAGCAGAAAATCTCGCGGGCTCATGTCGAGCGTCCAGCCGGCAAAGGTAAAATCAGCCGGGATAAGGAGTACCATCGTGACCGCGAGTGCTCCACGCAGCGATCCCCAGGCCAAAAGATGCTGCCAGCTGAGTTTTAATTGATTGGATTTTGCCACAGCAGCGTTAAAGGCTGATACAACCGGATAAATAGAGATTGCCCGTGCAACTGCCACTATACCGATAGTAACCAGTACTATGAGGAGCATTTGGGGAGTCAGGGCCGGCATGGTGGCGACGAGTACACCAATCAAAATAAAGATAAGTGAGTTAGCCATAAACGCCAGCTGACCCCAGAGTTTCTCGACGAATTCTTCAGCGCGTGGATGAATCTTGCTGCGCCCATAATTACCCATCAGCAGAGCGGCGACTGTCGTTGCGATGATCGGTGAGAGTGGGAAGTGCCAGTCACCAAAATGCAGATGGTGTGAGGCGATTTCTGCTCCAATGAAGGTGATGTGAGCCAGAGCGATAGTAAGGGTAATACTAGCGATTTCGTTTTCGCGCGCTATGCCAACAAGAGTTGCAAAGATACCTCCGACAATAACTCCAAATATCGCCCCGCCGAGCATCATAGAAGAAAAGGCAATTGTACCGCTAAGGAGTGTGTCATAGCCGTGGTATCCAAACCGTGCTACCTCGAGTAGTACCAAAAAGAGGGCGACCGCAGTAGCGTCATTAAAGAGACTCTCTCCTTCAAAAATGAGTGAGAGCCGACGTGGCGCTCCGTATTCTTTGAATAACGCCAATACTGCTACCGGGTCAGTCGCTGAGATCAGTGCCCCAAACAAGAGTGTCACCATAAACGGTACAGCAATACCTAGCCACAGGAGCACATAGTAGAGCGCTGCCCCGATAACAATAGTCGAGACGAGGAGTCCGATGACTGAGAGTATAAGAATGATAACTGAATCCTCGACCATACGCCGTACATTGATGTTGTAGGCCGACTCGAAAATAAGAGTCGGGAGGAGCAAATAAAACAGCAGTTCCGGAGTGAGATGAAACTCACTAAAAAAGCCAAAAGCTGGTATGGTCGACAGTATGCCGAGCACCAACCCAATAACAACCAAAAATACAGTATGGGGGAGGCCGACCCGGCGAGCCCAAAAGATGGCCAGGCTCGAAATGGCCAACATCGTAAATATGGCGAGGGTAGCAGAGGCGGTAAGCATGGTTATCGATACTTAAGTAAATAAATAGGTTGACACTATACTCCTCGGTTCTCGCATCGGCAAGGGTGGGGCGTAAATGGTATACTGTCCGTATTATGGCAACACGAGAAGAACAGGCTTATGTGGCTGCCTATGAACGCCTGACTCCAAAACAACGTGAGGCGGTTGATACTATCGAGGGTCCTGTCATGGTGGTAGCTGGCCCCGGTACCGGCAAGACCCAGATTTTGACGCTACGGATTGCGAATATCCTTAGACAAACTCAGATGCAACCTGAGAACATCCTGGCGCTTACCTTTACCAAATCGGGTGCCCGGGCTATGCGTGAGCGCCTTGAGCGTTTTGTTGGTGCGACAGCTCATCGAGTGCCGATTTTTACCTTCCATGGTTTGTGTGAAAAGTTGATCCGTGAATATGGCGAGCAATACACAAAAATTGTCGGGGGCAAGGCGGCGACCGATATCGAAGTGATAGAAATAATAGAAGGCATTTTGGAAACCCCTGAGTTGCGGCTGTTGCGACCTAGTGGAGCGCCGCAACTCTACGTAAAGCCAATACGCGACATCATCAGTGATATGAAGCAAGAGAACGTATTGCCTGATGACCTGGCTCGACTGATCGGAGAACAAGAAGTCACATTAAACGAGCTGCCTCGTTACCATGAGAAAGGCGCCCATAAAGGTAAAGAGCGAAGCGAATACACGAAGTTGGCAGCGTCGCTCGAAAAGCAGCGGTCACTTTTGGTCGCGTATCGGCTCTATGAGGCGACGATGCGTGATCGTGGTCGCTACGATTATAACGACATGATTGTCGAGACCGTGCGGGTACTAAAAGAGAATGAATCGGTGCGACTCGATCTCCAAGAAACGTATCAATACATCCTGGCTGATGAACACCAGGATGTGAATGGTGCCCAAAACGAAATATTGAGTTTACTCACGTCGTATCATGATGAACCAAATCTGTTTGTTGTCGGGGATGAGAAACAGGCCATTTATCGTTTCCAGGGAGCTTCTTTGGAGAACTTTTTATATTTCGAAAAGCAGTATCCAAGTACCAAAGTTATTGTACTGACTGATAACTTTCGTTCAACCCAACCAATTCTTGACGCTAGTCACGGATTGATTGCTGTAGCGGAAGGTCCGTTGGCTGATTATCGTTTACCCCTCCACGCTCATCGTGAAGCTGCGACAACCCTTATTCTACAAAGCTACTCGCACGAACACTATGAAAACGAGGCGGTGGTAGCGGCGGTACAGCAGGTGTTGGCGGAGGGTATTCCACCAAACGAAGTGGCTATTATTGTACGATCTAATCGTGAGGTGGAACGGTTCGCAACTCTACTGAGCGCCTCTGGGATTCAGGCTGAAGCGAGTGCTGATCGTGATGTGTTGGAACACCCACTATTTTTTGCCGTTATTGACCTACTTGAAGTAATTGTGTCACCCACAAATGAGTTGGCCTTGACCCGACTTCTCACGGCACCGTATTTTGGTATCCCGCTATCTGAGGCGCTCAACTTGTTGTCTCTTCGTTCGTATGCTGAACCGTTATCGTCACTGTTAGAAAAAGCAGTACATGAGAATGCCGGTGATGAAAAGAATGAGGTCGTGAATTTCTGGCAATGTATTCATGACGCCCGTGCAAAACAATTATTACTCCCACCGCATCGCTTACTGGCGAGCGTTCTTACCGAATCAGGTTTGATGGCTATGGCTGTTAAGCAAGATGAGCTTTTAGCATCAAGACTCATCCGTCGCCTTTATGACGAGGTCGAAGCTCTCGTGATTAACGGCGAGGCCAAGACACTCCATGATGTTGTTACCGTGTTTCGACGACGAATGGAGTTTGGTTTACCGCTTGTCGTACCCTTTGTAAAAGATACCACCGAAGCGGTACAGGTACTTACGGCACATAAATCCAAAGGACTCGAATTTAACACCGTATTTGTTCCGCACGTCACCGATACTGCATGGAGTGGCAAGGCACGTCCGCAGCTTTTTAAGGTGCCACTGACGCGCACCGCAGAACTCAAACTAGAGACAAATGAAGACGAACGACGGTTACTCTATGTAGCGATGACACGCGCCAAAGAGCGATTGCTTCTCTCGTTTGCCACTACTACTACCGACGGGGGAGGCGCGGCTGCTTCGCCGTTGTTATCAGCCCCGAGCGAGCTTATCGGCCTCGTCGTGCCAGAGGCGACACAGCTAAAAGATATGGTCATTGCGACTCCATCAACAGCCAGTCTGGCGACCCTCCGCCCGCTTCTTCTCCGAACACTCCGTGATCGTGGGCTATCTGCTACTGCACTGAATAACTGTCTTCGAAATCCTTGGGATTACTTCTATCGTAACGTTATTCGTCTTCCAGAAGTACAATCATTATCAATGCAATTTGGTACCGCGATGCACGGAGTTCTTGAGTTTGCGACCAAGGAAAAAACCCGTAGTGGTACAATGCCATCGTTTACGCTACTTCGTACCCGGCTCGAGCAAGAGCTCGGACGCCTGCCACTGAGTACTACCGAGTTTAGTGATTTGTTCGCCAAAGGGCAAGAGGTTTTGGTGGCATATATACCAATACTCGAAACAAATACTATCAATATCAGCACCAAAGAGGAGCTATCAATACGTGTATCACTTCCGACCCAGCATCCTGATCTCCCACTCCTGACTCTCACGGGCAAGCTCGATCGTATCGATCTTGATACTCATGGACAGGCTCAAGCAGTGGTAGATTATAAGACCGGCAAACCAAAGTCTCGTAACGAAATAGAAGGGAAGACAGCCACTAGTGACGGTGGGTACCGACGGCAATTGGCGTTCTACTCGCTCTTACTCGAACATTATGATGATGATCGATATCGGACTACGAAGGGCGTATTATCGTTTATTGAGCCTGACTCTAAAGGCCGTATCCATGAGGAGTCTTTTGATAGTGGACCAGATGAACGGGCAACCTTACGACAGGAGATTGAAACAGCGGTGCATACCATTATCTCTGGAGAGTTTCTCCTCGATGAGCAGTTACTGGCTGAAAGTGAGTATGCACACTTTGGTCGCTCACTGATCGCACAGCTCAAGCAGTCAACCTAAATTCCCAACATAACAAAACACCGGCGCTTTAGCGCCGGTGTTTTGTATATGTATGAGTGATTATGATCCAGCTTCTGGAGTCGCTGTACTACCCTCGAGTTGAGAGATAAGGCGATCAATAATCTGCTTCACTACTGGATATGGCTGCGCGCCGTTAATCACAGCCTGCTGGTCGCCAACCAAGATGATTGAGTGTGGGGTGCCCTGAGCTCCAGCCGTAACACCTTCACGCAGTGCTGCCTCGACAGTTTCTTTGTGCTTACCACTATTGAGACAGGTATTGAAGTCAGCTCGTTTTACTCCCGCTGATTCAGCAAATTCTGGAAGTCGAGTCATGTTGGTTGGTTCGTTCACGTCACGCTCTCCAAACACGAGATCTGAGAACTTCCAGAAAGCTTCGTCTCCACCGAGTTCACCAACACAGAATGCTGCTTCGGAAATACGAGGAGCATTTGGATGGAGTTGAGCGATTGGGAACTGGCGGTATACCCAGCCTACTTTACCAGTCACACCGTATTCATCCATGATGAGTTGCATTGTCTCATGGAAATTCTTACAAAATGGGCAGTCATAGTCAGAGTACTCCACCACCATGATTGGTGCATTTGGGTTGCCGCGAATAAAGTCAGCTTCTGTTACTGGTGCAACTTCTGCTTTTGCTTCTTCACCACCAGCTGCAGGTGTAGGCGCTGGAGCTGCGGTTTTGTCTCCACTGAAGAAAATGGCTGCAGCAATAAGGGCAAAGCCAATGACGATTGCTACAGGAATTCCAATAGAGCTTTTGGTTGGGGCCGCTTGTACCGGCGTAGTATCTTCGGGCATGTCTAAAACTTATACTAATTAATACGCTTTGTAGTATACCATAACCAAGTAAGCCAAAACGGCTGTGATATACTGTTGGGGACTATGACGATATTTGAAGCAATTGCGCTCGGCATCATTCAGGGCCTTACCGAATTTTTACCAGTTTCGTCTTCCGGACACCTTGTCCTCGCCAATGACTTCCTTGGGGTGCTAGGCGGTGGCTCACTGGCTTTTGATGCCATACTGCACTTAGCGACCGCTTCAGCCGTCCTTATATACTTCCGTCGGGATTTTTGGCTGCTTATTCAGGCGCTCCTTCGGCGTCTTGGTCGTCTGCCGGTTGATACTCGCGATATCACCATGGCCTATGCCCTGATGGTTGGTACAGTACCAGCTGTTATTATTGGTCTTTTCCTTGAAGACATCATGGCGACACTGTTTCGCAATCCGCTGCTCGTGGCCGGTTCACTGATTGCTGGTTCGCTTTTGTTTATCTATGCGGAGTGGTGTTACTACAATTCCACCCCACATAATGATGTCACCCTGAAGCTTGGTATTAAAGTCGGACTCTTTCAGTGTTTGGCGTTTGTGCCGGGATTTTCACGTTCCGGTGCCACAATCGCTGGTGGTATGCTCCTCGGTTTATCACGAAGTGAGGCCGCCCGTTTTGGTTTCTTGCTCGCGGTACCGCTACTCCTCGGAGCTGGCGCCAAAAAACTCCTTGATCTCATCTCAGAAGGCGGATCAATCGAATGGGGAACTATCATTGCCGGCGCAGTTGTAGCTTTCCTTGTTGGCTTGGCGGCCATTCATTTTATGCTCTCATTTGTTCGACGGTATTCACTCTGGCCGTTTGTTTGGTATCGACTTTTTCTCGCTCTTCTTGTCATTTACATCTTCGCACTGAGTTAAAAGCCATAAAATATCCAAATACTTTGTTGCGTCTCGCGTGATATTCGTCAACGTACAAAAAGTACGCCTCCTCATATCACGTTCACGCGCCTCGTCTTTGAAAATCTTCTGGCTTTTAATGTATCAGGCGGAATTTATATAAATCAAAACCGCTCACGGTTTCGTGGCGGTGGATAAGGATCGATGACCAAAAGATTTCTCTTTTGGATTTACGACATGATGATGTTGATATAATACCATATATATATTCAACATCGATCCTTCTGCTTTGTACGTTACTGATGTTTCTAAGGTACTGGTAGTCTTACGAACGCAGTCTAGTTTTATGAAGACGTCGTTTAGTCTTCATACTGGGCGTGAATGAGCTTGAGGAGCGAAACCATACCGTCGAGTCGTTCCAGCACTGCCGCTTCAAAACCTCGCTCTTCTTCAGTCACTTGTCCGAGGACTTTCGTGACTTGATACTGTTCTGCGCCGTGTCTGTTGGTACGGAGCTCAGCTTCGTAGCCGACCTCTGCATCCTCGACATGCGCCTGTTTCAGGATAGAGAAGGCCTCTGTCCCAATCAGCGAGAAGGCGAAGAAAGCATTGCCATCCACACCACTCAGAAAACCAAATCCCTTGTCGGGATTCAGGGTCGTTACCTTACCTTTGTACATCTGACACCTCCTTGTCATGGGGCGGGAATGCCCGTCAGATAGTAATATTAAAACATCATTTACTAAAAAAGTAAAGAGTGGGTCATCATCGAGTCTTCCTTGATCATCCAGGTAGAGATATCGATAGGGATTTCGCGCTTGCGGCTGCCGTCCTTGAACTTCACATGGCCATGTGCCATAGCGTAGTCAAAAACTTTTTTGGTGACTTTTACGTCTTGCTCGCAGTATTTTTTGATTTCATCGATTTTGCCTTCTTTCCACCAGCGGACAGCCTGGAGTCCGTGTCCAGATTTTTTGGCGCCTACGGTTGCTTCGGCGACGCTGTCGAGGCGGAGACGTCGGCCGAGTGACGCACGAATGCTTTCAAGGAGGTCGATACTCTTGATACTCGTGAGGTCACCTGGGTAGTATTTGTTGAGCAGCGGGATATCAAAGTGGTTACTGTTGTAGCCGACGAGCGCATCAGCTTGTTCAAGGAGCCCCCAGACTTGTGGAAGCTCATCGACAGTCACTGTCGTGTAGGTATTGGTAGCGCTGTCATAAAAGCATCCGACTGAGATATCGAGAGCGGCTGGATCGCTCGAGCCAGCCTCCTCAAAGATGTTTTGGGTTTCGAGGTCAAAGACGATATACCGCATGTGGGGGACAGTATAACACAAATGGCCGGCCACCAAAGCGGTCGGCCATTTGTACAAAAGATTGTTAGGCCTCGTCAGTGATATGGTTAATGAGTTCTTCGATTGTACCTTTGGTTTCGGTTTCTTCAATGAGGTTTTTGAGAGTGAAGGTGTTTGAAGCGAGTTCATCTTCACCAACAACGATGATGTATTCAACCAGTCGTTCAGCAGCGTCACTTATCTTCTTGCCAAGTTTGCGGGTACCGATGTCAGTCGCAACAGAAATTTCTTTTTGGCGTATTGTTTGAGCAATTTTCTGAGCAGGAAGGTTCTGGCTCGTCTCCATCGGAATGACCATCACGGTTGGTGCGGTGATACTTGAGGTCAAAAGGTCGTGAGTTTCGAGGAAGTCTCGCATGGTGACGTCTCCCATCCCAAACCCAATACCAGATATAGCTTCTCCGCCAAACATCTCAGTGAGGTTGTCATAACGTCCACCGCCAAGCATCGAACGATTATTTTCGCCAGATACATCAAAGATTTCGAAGATAGTACCAGTGTAATAGTTAAAGCCGCGTGCGATAGAGCGATCGATTTTGACGTTGGTTATACCGAGTTCGAGTAATCCAGATACGACTTGGTTGGTGTCGGTAGTATCTTGTCCTGATACAAGTGTATATATCGCATCAACAATAGTTGTATCTTTGACAATTTCGCTGAGTGCGGTTTTGTATTCAGCAGCACTGATCTTGTGAAAACGGTCATTGAGTCGCGTGATGGCGTCTTGGGTAGCTGTATCACTGACACCAAGGTCGCTA
>JACCDR011997481.1_pt1 | contig 13156 bp, 10 predicted proteins | sample 7446431 | NCBI WGS metagenome assembly JACCDR01 (sample SAMN15323443, study PRJNA562643) | freshwater metagenome | isolation source: river surface water | place: USA:Blue River Watershed | collected 2017-08-17
CTCGCCATGCCCCACCCCGCCTCATTCCCGCCCCATTCCCGCATCATTTTCGGAGTCATTCTCACCATGCCGCAACTACCCATTTCCCACGTTGTGATCCTCCCCAACCGCCAGCGTCAAGAGTTCGACCCCGACGCCCTGCAGGAACTGAAAAACTCCATCGAAGATGGTCAGCTTCTCCATCCCCCGGTTCTCCGCCGGGAAGGTAATAAGTGGATTCTCGTGGCCGGCGAACGCCGCCTCCGCGCCATGCAGGAGATTTTCGACCTTGGCGGCAGCTTCCGCCATAACAACCAAGTGTTCGCTGACGGCAACATCCCCTTCACCGACATTGGCACTCTCACGGAACTCCAAGCCGAGGAAGTCGAACTCGACGAAAATCTCAAGCGCAAGGACTTGACGTGGCAGGAACACGCGGCAGCCGTTTCCCGCCTCCACCTTTTGCGACAGGCGCAGAAAAAGGCCGCTGCCGAATCCCTCCCACCCGGCACCCCGGTCGCTCTTCGCGATGTTGTCCAAACAGTCGCCGACACTGCCAAGGAACTCACCGGAAAATCCGACGGCTCGAATCAAGACACTGTCCGTAAGGAACTCATTGTCGCCGGCCACCTTTCCAACCCCTTGATTGCCAAGGCAAAGTCCGCTGACGAGGCGTTCAAAATCCTCAAGCGCGAGGAACAGAAAACTCGTGACATGGACCTTGCTCGGCAGATCGGCGGCTCCCTTTCCTCCTCCTCCCACCAAGCCCTGAACCTCAACTGCCTCCACTTCATGCGCGACCCAGCTAACGCCGGGCAGTTCGACGTCATCTGCACTGACCCGCCATATGGTATGGGGGCGGATACCTTCGGCGACGCTGGCGGGAAGCTCACTGCCATCGACCATCGCTATGACGACTCGTACGAATCCTGGAAAACCCTCATGACCGAGTGGTCCCAGCTCTCCTTCACCGTCACCAAACCCGCTGCCCACGCTTACGTGTTCTGCGACTTTGACCGGTTCCACGAGCTGAAAGCCATGATGCAATCCGCCGGGTGGTATGTCTTCCGCACCCCGCTCATTTGCCACAAGCTCAACTCCGGCCGCGTCCCTCTCCCTGACCGCGGCCCCCGCCGCCAGTATGAAACCATCCTCTACGCCATCAAGGGTAACAAACCCGTCACCCACATCTACCCTGACGTGATCAGCGTGGATGGTGACGAGAACTTTGGCCACGGCGCGCAGAAGCCCGTTGCACTAATCCAAAACCTCCTCCAGCGCTCCGTCCACCCCGGCGACAAAGTCCTAGACACTTTCGCTGGTTCTGGCTCGATCTTCCCGGCATGTCACACTCTCAAGGTCTACGCCACCGGCATCGAGCAAGTTCCGGAGTACTTTGGCCTCTGCGTCAAGCGCCTTAAATCCCTCGATGATCTTTCCAACTCCATGCTGGAGGGTATCTGATGATCCGCCCATCCGGCCCTTGCCCGGCCAAAATCATGATCGTTGGGGAAGCCCCCGGTGAAATGGAAGTCACCCGTGGAGAGGTCTTTGTCGGTTCCGGTGGCCAGGAACTCTCCAAGATGCTCTCCGAAGCGGGGATTTTCCGTTCGGCCTGCTTCCTCACGAACCTTGTCCGCATCCGGCCCCCAGCCAATGACATGGGGCACTTCATCGCCGAGCGGAAATCCGACATCACGGCTGACCACGTCATCCTCCGGGACAAGTTCGTCCTCCCCTGCGTCCATGAAGGTCTTGCCCTTCTCCAGCGGGAAATCGAACTCTGCCGCCCCAACGTCATCATCGCACTTGGCAACGCAGCCCTCTGGGCGCTCACCGGGGAATGGGGGATTACTTCTTGGCGTGGTTCAATGCTGTCCTGTGACCTCCCGCTGGCCCTTGACTACAAACCCCAGGTTCTCCCGACCTACTCCCCGGCGATGGTGCTTCGGCAGTGGTCGTGGAGGTCCATCGTGGTACAGGACTTGCGTAGGGCGAAGAAGATGATGGGGCAGGGGAGGGAGGTTATTCCGCCGGATTACAATTTCATAATCCGCCCGGATTACTCCACCACCTTATCAGTTCTCCACCAGCTCTACACCCAGGTGCAATCCCGCAAGGGCAAGCTCGCTGTCGACATCGAAACACGCGCCGGGCACATTTCCTGCGTCGGCCTCGCATGGTCCAAGCTCGACGCCATTTGCATCCCTTTAATGTGCGTCGAACGTCCAGAGGGTTACTGGTCCGAAGCCGAAGAACCTGTCATCGCCTACGCCCTCTACCAGCTCCTCACCCACCCGAACGTGGAAGTCGTTGGGCAGAACTTCTCCTACGACGCCCAGTACTTCCACCGCCACCTCCATTTCCTACCCCGCTTGGCCCGCGACACCATGCTGGCCCAGCACACCCTTTTCTCCAACATGCAGAAGGGGCTTGACTTCCTCTCCTCCATCCACTGCGAATACCATCGCTACTGGAAAGGGGAAGGTAAGGAATGGAACCCAAACATCCCCGAGGAACAGCACTGGACCTACAACTGCAAAGACTGCGTTATCACCTTTGAAGTCGATGACTCCCAGCAAGCCGCCATTGACGCCATGCGACTCCGCGAGGTCCACGACTTCCAGCAATCCCTCTACCACCCAGTCCTCAAAACAATGATCCGGGGACTTCGCGTGGACACTTCCCGTCGAGCAGAGTTCGCCCTCTCTTTGCAGGAAGAAATCCTCTCCCGCCAAGCCTGGCTCGACAACGTCGTCGGCCGGCCCTTGAACATCAAATCCCCGAAGCAAATGAAGGAATTCTTCTATGACGAACTGGCTCAGAAAACTAACCTCAAGCGTCGTGAAGGCACTGTCACCTGCGACGACGAAGCCCTCCGCAAGATCGCCGAGCGCGAGCCACTGCTCCTCCCCCTCGTGCGAAAGGTGCAAGAACTCCGGAGTCTCGGAGTGTTCCTTTCCACGTTTGTTAACGCACCACTTGATTCCGACAACCGCATGCGATGCAGCTTCAACATCGCCGGGACGGAAACTTACAGGTTCTCAAGCCGGGAAAACGCCTTCGGATCAGGGATGAATTTGCAAAACATCCCCAAGGGTGGTGGGAATGATGACCTTGAACTCCCGAACGTCCGCTCCCTGTTCATCCCCGACCCCGGTATGACTTTCTTCGACATTGACCTTTCCTCAGCCGACCTCCGAATTGTCGTGTGGGAAGCCGATGAACCAGAAATGAAAGCCATGCTCAAGGAAGGCCTGGACCCATACACTGAAATTGCCAAGGAATTCTACCATGACCCCTCCATCACGAAAAAGGACCCTCGGCGACAGACTTTCAAGTCTTTTGCTCATGGGACTAATTACTTGGGCACCGCCAAGGGTTTGGCCGAGCGATTGGGCTTATCTGTTCACGAGTCGGAAAAAACGCAGAAGTGGTACTTCGGGCGGTTCAAAAAGATCAAGCAGTGGCAGGACGACCTCTGCGACCAAGTAACCAAACGTCGCATGGTTCAGAATGTTTTCGGCTACCGCTGTCACTTCTTCGACCGAATTGAAGGTACCATCTTCAACCAAGCTGCCGCGTGGATACCACAATCCACTGTTGGCTGTCTCATTAACCGGGGGTATGTCAAAATCCACGAAACCCTGCCGGAAGTCGAGATTCTTCTCCAAGTTCACGACTCCCTGGCCGGGCAGTATCCGACTCATCTGGGCGATTGGATGGCGAACAAGATCGTGGAAGCGGCGGAAATCCCCCTCCCTTACCCCGGCGACCCGCTAGTCATCCCGGTCGGGGTTAAAACTTCAACCAAATCATGGGGGGATTGTGGCTAGGCACTTTTCCGATTGGCTGTCTGCATTCATGGACTACGCTTCCTACGGCGAAGCTCCCAGACACATGTATTTCTGGTCCGGGGTATCGGCAATCGCCGGCGCACTTCGCCGCAGGGTGTGGATCGACCAAGCCTATTTCCGGTGGCACAGCAACATGTATATTGTACTCGTTGCCCCGCCGGGGGTAGTCTCCAAGTCCACAACCGCCGGCATCGCCATGAATCTGCTCAAGCGTGTCCCCGGCGTCAACTTCGGCCCGGATGTTGTGACATGGCCGGCCCTTGTCTCAGCATTCGCCGAACGGCAGGAAGGCTTCGAGCACGAAGGCAACATCCACACGATGGCGGCACTCACCTTGGAATCCTCCGAGTTCGGGAATCTCCTAAACCCGCAGGACAAAGACATGGTGGACTTGCTCGTGGCGTTGTGGGACGGGAAGCAAGGGAAATTCGAGAAATCCACCAAGCATTCGGGGAATGATTCTGTCGAAAATCCTTGGATCAATCTCATTGCCTGTACCACTCCGTCGTGGATCGCCGGCAACTTCCCCGAATACATGATCGGGGGTGGGTTCACTTCCCGCTGCATCTTCGTCTACGCCGACAAGAAGGCCCGGCACGTCGCCTACCCCGGACTTGTCGTCCCCAAAAACCTCGAAGTCATCGCAGACAAACTCGTGGAGGACCTTACCCACATTTCAACTTTAATCGGAGAGTATAAGCTCACACCGAAGGCAATTGCATGGGGCGAAGCCTGGTACCAACAGCACTATTCAGTCCGGAGTGTGAATCTCGACGACGACCGCTTCGGCGGCTACGTCGCCCGCAAGCAAACACACATCCACAAACTCGCCATGATCCTTGCGGCCAGTTCCTCCGACTCCATGCTGGTCACCGATGAGCACCTTGCCATCGCCGCGCAAATGGTCACGGATTTGGAACCTGACATGCAGTTTGTCTTTTCCAAAATCGGCAAGGCCAATGCAGCACTCCACGCAGAGCGCTTGATCCAATTCGTACATTCCCGAGGCAAGGTCGATTACCACGAAGCCTACCGTCAAGTTCACTCCTACTTCCCGTCCATGCGGGACTTCGAAGACGTCCTCTCCGGGTGCCTGCGAACCGGGTACCTGAAGCTGGAACAAACCGGAACCAAAATGACCCTCATTGCTGGGGAACCTCTCCCCGGTGCCACTGACCATTCAAAAGGAAACTCAAATGTTAGACCATTCGCAGCGCCGCATAATCGGCAAGCAGTTTAACCTGACCATGCTGCAATACAGCTCCGGGCGAAAGCCTGATCCAGAGGATAAGGACCTTCTCCACCCCAAGGCACTGCCAAAGGGGAAGAAGAATCCAGTGGAAATTGTCATCACAGAAAAAAAGCGGAAGGGGAAAGAAAAGCGCAGCCACCAGAACTGGAAAGCTGCGCAAGCTTACTTCATGGAAAAGCGAAAAGCAGAAGTCCTAGCCGCCTTTGCTAACGGCCCGATCACCATCCACCAGTTTTCCGAACACACTGGCATGCAGTACCAGCACGCTGCGATGAAACTCGTTCATTGGAAGAATCTCGGACTTTGTCAGGTTGTCGGCAAAACCCAACCCGAGCGGGGTGCAAAGAAACTCGGGTTGGGTCAAGGTCACCATTGGCGACCGCGGAACCTCTGGGATATGATCAGGCCTTACCCCGAAGCCGTTCCCACGTCCGCAATCCCCCAAGACCAAGCAACCCAAACAGCAGAGTCATGAGGGCGTCTGCGTCCATCGCCGGGGGAGGGGGGAGAACCCTCCCCATTAAGGTGGCTACCCACAGCGTCAGCGGGAACACAACAAAGTGCAGCGCAAACCCCGCCACGCAAATCCAGCCAGCCCCGGACCGCCACCGACGCTGGAACCAGTCCTGACTCCCCGCGTCAATTTTGTTAATGTCCGCTTGATTCTGCAGCATCTTCGCCGTGGCTTCAAGCTCCGCCAGTTCCCCCTTCCCCGCCAGCTCGGCCAATTTCACCTTGGCCTCCGCCGCGCTCGTGGAATCCGGCACCACCTTATCAATCACCTGCCCGATCAAGGGCACAAGCATTTGCCACATCATTCCACCTCCAGAGTCAAATCCTCATCCCTTGCCGTTGCATCCTCCAGCAAGATCATCAGTCTCTCATAGGCTGTTTTCGAGTTAAGCACGCTATTCCCAGCGCGCACCACCCCGACCAAAATACACCCGTCAGTGTCAGCAATTGTATTCCCTGGGTGAATGCGGATACCGGAAAAGCCCGGCACCCCAAGCACATGGGGCATGATCCGCTTGAATCGCTGGGAGTAGTCGAGCACGACTTTGTACTTGCCGCGAGGAATAGCAGTTTCCCCATAGATTTTCCCCTTTCCAGCTTCCTCAAGTTTCCGGTCAACATCTTCGAGGGTGTAGCAAGCAAACACCCCGTTCACATACAGCGAACCTTGCGTACAGGTCGGTCCGCAGGAATCCCGGACAAGTCGGAGGTCCATAGTCAGCCTCCGCAATCGTTGGTATGGCAGCGGCTTTCCACCACCGCCACGCGTTTGTCGAGGTCGGAATGCCCCTCAAACAGCTTCCCAATCAACTGTTTGACTTCGTGAATCTCCCGCTTGATCCCGTTGAGGGTATACACAGCGAAAAACCCAACCAGGGCGATAAGGATTTGCGTGAATTCTGCTTGGCTCACGTTACAGGCTCCTGGCGAGGGCGAACAGTGCGGAGACTTGCTCCGGGGTTTGGTTGAGGGCAGCGGCCATTTCCTGCACCTTGGGATGAGCTTCCTCGAGTACAGTGGAAAACTCCCACCAATCCTTGAGGCCCTGGTCACCAGCCGCAACGGCAGTTTCCACAGCATCCCGCAGGCCGAGAGCGGTTAACGCTTGGCGGATTTGCCGGGGGGAGCAAGTGGACGGCGGGGTGGGGACAGGCACCTCCACCGGTGGGGAATACACCTGCCCATCAAACGTCCACCCCGATTGCACTTCATCCGACACTTCGACAAACTGCGCCGCGTACTCGGGCTGGAACAGTACAAACGGATTTGTCTCCGTACATTCCTGCACAATCCCATCAACAATTCTTGCGTGTTTCATCTTCCCCTCCCCTTTAGTAGTAGATCACAATGGCAGCGCCGCCGCCCGTTCCAGCGGTGATTGTTCCGCCGCCCGCATTCGTTGCCCCGCCGCCGCCTCCACCATACCCCCCGTTGCCGCCGATAGCAGTTGAACCTGTGGACGTTGAGGACGCACTTCCACCCCCGCCTCCGAAACCGCCGAAACCTGCGCGCAATTGGTGACCATCTGCGCCACCTAACGCTCCGTTGATTCCCCCGCCACCGCCACCCATTCCCCCGTTACCCGCACGCGATGCATATCCCCCAACAGCTCCAACGAAGCCTAAAGCGCCACCCCCGCCAGCAGTTGCATTAGCGCCTGACCCGACGTTAGCCCCATTGACGAATATGAAATACGAACTGCCAGAGCCGTTCAGTCCTTGGAGCAAAGGATCGGTGAAGCGAGTAACAGGGTCGTCACGCCCAACACCGGGTACATTGTTAGTAGCGGCACCACCAGCCCCACCGCCAAACGCACTTGAACCGGCACCTCCCGCACCGCCGCCGCCACCACCAGTGCTGCCCGCTCCGCCCCATCCACCGCCCGCGCCTGCGGCAAATGCGCCCCCGCCCCCGCCTACACCGCCAGTCCCAATCGGACTGCCAGAAGCTCCACCGCCACCGCACCCAGAACCGCCTGAGCCAGTCCCACCAGCCCCGCCAGAGCACGCCCCGCCATTCAGAACCGCAGCATCCTTGCTCGCAGTCCCGCCGCTTCCACCAGTCGCGCCAGCAGCATTCGCCCCGTTGTTCGCAGTGAGGTAAGTTGTCGCACCAATTGCGACCGTGGCAACGCCCGCGCTGATCGTGCAGGTTACAGACTGGCCGGGAGTGACGGGAATCGTCCCGTAGGCACACCCACCGCCGCCACCGCCGCCGGCAGGGGACCCTGCAACCGCTGCACCATTCCCACCCGCTCCGAATGCGTACGCCCGGATGGCGAACACGTCCGCAGGCACCGTGAAAGTATTCGTGCTGGTGTAGGCCGTCCAACGGGAGAAGTCTTGCCGGTCAGTGCGCGTTGTGATGAATCCCGTGCCGGTGCAGACAATAAGCCGCGACTCGCCTGTGTCCATCGCCAGCGTGGTTGCGCCGTCGATTGTCTCCGATCCGTTCGGGTCAAGCGTCACCACGCCCGTCCCGCGATTGCGGATATAGCACCACCAGCCATCACCCAAGGTTGCCGCTGCGTCAAACGTCTGAGAGAACGTTCCACTGCTCACGTCGATGAATTTCGCCCGGTCAGCCGTCCCGAGGATGGTGTTGCTGGTGCGAACGCTGACCGGCGAGGATTCCTGTGTGACAGCCCAGCTCGCATTCACCCCGTCAGTCTGCAGAAATTTCCCGGCATTCCCGGTTTGGTTCGGCAAGGCCGCATTCATCGCCGTGTTCTGCACGAACGCAGTCGTGGCGATTTTGGTGCTGTTGTCCCCGGTCGTCGGGGTGGGGGCAGTCGGTGTGCCGGTAAAGGTCGGGCTGGCGATGTTTGCCTTCGCAGTGTCCAGCGCCGCGCGAATAGCTTCGGCAAATGCTGTGGTGGCCAGTTTCGTGGAATTGTCCCCCGGCGCCTGCGTCACACCAACAGCCCCGCTCGGCAGGGTCACAGTCGTCGAACCGCTGAAATCAGCATGCGTTACTGAAATGGTAACTTTCGTCCCTGTGACCTGCAGTCCCGTTGCCCCGGTCGTCGTGAATGCTGGGTTGGTGAAAACCTGCAAGAATGTCGTCGCATCCTGCGGGTTTACGCCGTTAGCAAGGTTCGTGATCTTCCACCCGCCGAGACTTTGATCAGCGGTGAAGTCAGCTTGCCCATCCCGGAAAATCGCAGCCGACAACGCCGCCGCAATGTCCAGAATAATTTCGTTAAAGTCGTCGGCGACGATGACCTGCCCAGGAATTGCCGGGTAGGCCGGTGTGGGTGGGGTATAAGCCCCATTTCCGTCAAGTGGCATTTAGTTTCTCCGGTGGATTACGGATTTGTAATGCCGGGGGATTTCTCTTCGTCCCGCGCCATTACACTTGCGATAACACCCCGCATTACAGCAGCTTTCGCCGAGTAATCCGGAGCACGTGCGATTGCTTCGAGTAGCTTCGGTCCATCAGGCGACGTTACCATGTCCGCGAGCTTTTGGTAGGTGTTAGCTGCGGTGCGTTCGCGAACTGTGCGACCGAGCTGGGAAACGGCAGCTGCGAGGAAACCGCCAACACTCTGCGAAGCAGCAAAGTCCGTCGCCGCTGTGCTTGTGGAAGGTGTAATCCGCACATCCTTGTAGGTGTAAAGGGCATGCATGAACTCCTTCAACCCCTTGGACACGGCAGCAGGATTTTGCCCGTGGAACTTCGCAATTTCCCGATAAGCCGCGTCGATGTTCTGCCACTGCGGACTGCTCGTATCCATCGACCCGACGAAGTTTTTCACAAATTCCGCAGGGGTTTGGGTGGTGTTGCTGCCGCGGGCTGCGTTCTCAAAGGCCGTTGTGGCGTGTTCGCGGAGGACTTGGCCAAGAGCTTCCGGTCCAAGATCTTTGGAGAACTTCCGCACCTGTGAGGGCTGTGCTCGGTTGATCGGGAAGAGCATTCCGGCGATGTCACGGGTTGCGGTGAACTTGTTCTCGTTCGGCCCGCCGCCCATTTGGGAGATTTGCCCGGCCACACTCTGCCGGAAAGGTGACACATCCCCTTCCATGACCGCGCGCTTTGCTGCCCGGGCAGCATCGAATTCCGGCGTAGCCCCTTTCAAAATCCCCAGCAAATCCTTCTTCGGCAAATTCCCCCATTCCGCAGGCTTCCCGCCAACCAACGCCCCAAGCGTCTTGGCAAGGTTATTCACCTCGTGCTGCGCCATGTCTTGGGTAACCCCAGGAGACATGATCGGATTCCCGCGAGAGTCCAGAACACCAGTCGCCGTCGGTTTACCCTTGGCCGGTAGGAACGTCTCAGCATAGCGGATAAGCTCCTTCCCTTCTGGGGTATTAGCCCCATACCGCGGGCTGTTGGCGAGGTCGAGAATCTGCTGGCGAATATCATCAACGTGCTGACCGGAATATCTGGCGGATACCGGCGGCATCGCAGCTTCAAAGGCGGCGTTAGAGGATTTGACAAGATCAATATCCTTTCCTTTCGCAATCCCTTGAATATCCGAATACACTTCCCGCCGCTCCCCCGGTATCTGCGGCAACTCCCGACTCCAGCGCTGCTTCAGCGCCTCCCGCGTCTGCGCCGGGACGTTCTGCAAATGCGCTTCCAGTGTCGGACGTGCCCAGGGGTTTTGCGAAGCCTTCTCTACCGTGTGTGCGAGGGTGCTGGCCGGGCCGAGGTGCTGGGAAGCTAGTTGCGCTATCCCCGCATCCCGAAGAATTTTGTGCGACTGCTTTGCCTGTTCCCAATGCTGTGGGGTCATCATCCGGGTATCCCGCTTGATCAGGGAATTCACGTTCGGGGCGAGGCCGACGGCAAGTCCCGCTGCCCCGCCACCGGCCAGTCCGCCGGCCAGTCGCACCAAAGCATTATCCTCGCCCATGACACCAGCGGCAGTCTCCGCCCCGGCCCCCGCTGCTGCGCCAATTCCGGCGGAAGCCAGCGGGCGGATCATCCCACCCGGAAACGCCACACCGCCCACCGCAGCTTCCCCGATGTTCGCAATCACCTTTCCCGCTTTCGTCTCGGGCTTCAGCTTCTCCCGAATGGCAGTATCCGCCCCACCAATGGCGTTGCGAAGGCTTTCCCGCCAAGTCCCCTGATCAGTCTGCTTCCCGCCCGCCCAGCTCATGACGTCGGCCGCCAGTCGCGGGAGTGAGGTCAGTCCGCCATAGATGGCGCTACCCGCCACACGCGCGAGTTCCTCTCCGCCTTGCGGCTTTGCCTTTGGCTGGTTCGCTGCAATTGCCTTCGCAATCTCATGATCTGGCATGCCGTCAGGAAACTCAACAATCCCCATTCCGGGGACTTCAATTTGCTGTGCCATTATTCAATCCTTCCGGTTTGAGGGTTCCAGCGGCGGACGCGGGGGGCAGCTCCTTGTCCAGGAACTTCCGGGTTTTGCGGCATTACCTGCGGCAGACCGGCTTCGCGCAATGCGCGGAAATACACGCCGGGATCGTCGGCCCGCCCGGCAGCTTCCATCGCCTTTTGCTTGGCCGCTGCCTGGGACATGGAATTCCTCGCACGCGCTTCGATCATCCCCAGCAACTCCGCACGGCCCTGCGGCGATTGCACGAGGTTCGGCAAACTCGCAGCCAGTTTCTCGGATTCCTCCTTGACCAATCCACGCGCCCCGCCAGCTTGGTTCATCAGGTCCAGCCACATGCGCGTGGATTCCGAGGAGAAGGTTTCGCTGTTCGAGAGCTTTGCTTTGTCCACAGGGATGCCTGCCGTATCGGCGATCTGTGCCACCCACAATGCCGCCGGCGCCAAGGGGCCTTGGTGAGTGTTCTGCAGCGACTTCATCTTCGCCACACCAACCAAAGCATTTTGCGCGGATTGTGCCGACTTCTGCGCCTCGCCAAGATCGGCCACAGCCATCTTCGCCCATTCCTCGGAAAGTTTGCTCTGCCCTTTGTTCAGCACAGTCGGACTGGCGTTGACATTCACCTTCGTGGCGTTGTCCAGCTTCCTCCACTGCCCTGTGGAAGGATTCTGTTCGTACAGATCGCCATTCACAGTAGCTTGCGTCGGCTTCGGTCCGCCCAAGGGGACCACTTCCCGCTTGGTTGGATCATATACAACCCCACCGACTTCTGCCAGCTTTTCCTGCGCCGGCTTGAACCCAGCTGCCCCCATCCGCACCATGTCTGCACGAGCTTCCGGTGTGGCGTATTGCAGCAAGTCCTTCGCCGAAAGCGTCTCAGGCTTCTTCCGCAGTTCCTGCATCGCCATTTCACGCAGCACGGGATGATTGCTGGACAAGGCATCGAGCACAGCCTTCCGTGGATTCGGGGCTTGCTGCTGAATCATCGGCGGGTTCCTCGGGTCCACACCAACCCGAGGGGCCAGGTCCGGTACCCGCACACCTTCCGAGGTGGTTTGAAACTGCTCCATCCCCTTCACCAAGTCATCGCGGTACCGCTGAGTCAGCGCTTGCTGCTGTTCATCCGCTTGCCCGGTTTTCCGCTTCCCGGCCAGCACCTGCACAATATCCGCAATCCCTTCCAGCGGGGTGAAGGCAATCGCCCGGCCACCGGCGGCTGTCCGGTCAATCTGCCGGCTCGGGGACAACCCACCTTGCATCAGGGCATCCGCAAGCTGCCGCTGCCGGGCAATCCGCTGCTGTTCGCTTTCGTAATCATAAGTTCCGCTTGCCATGTCAATCTCCTTAAGCGATCATCGCGGCGATAAGCTTCGCAATGGCGGCGTTGTTTGCGTTGGCGGTGCCGACCTGCTGGTTGTACCCGGCCATTGCCTGGTCCTGGGAGTTCTGCAGTGCCTGGGCAATTGGAGCAGCCCCGGTAACGGTCCCACCGCCTTGCGCTTGGAACTGCGGCATCGGGATTTGCCCCTGAGCATTGACCGCAGCCAAGTCCTGCAACGGCATCCGGCGGAGCTGAATGGCTTCGGCCAAGGCATTTTGCCGTGCGGCATCGGCGTACTGGCCAGCGGCGATTTGCTGGTTGAAGTTCTGATCATTGATTCCCAAACGAGCATTCAAGGCTGCCAAGTCCTGACCGAAATTCTGCGCATTCGCCCCGAGGCTCTGAGCGTAGTTTTGCTGGTTCGCCGCCATCTGCCCTTGGTTGTTGGCAAGCTGCGTGTTGTACGCAAGGTCGGTGTTGTACCGGGAAGCTTCCATCGCATTGGCAATGTTCTCCCGCTGACGATCAAACTCCAGCTGCCTGTTGAACTTCCCAGCCTCCAGGGAGTTATCCGCCCCGGCCAGTGCCAGAGCCTGATCAATCGCCGCTTGCTGCGCGATCAAACTGTTCTGGGACTGCATGTTGGCCAGGTTGATAGCCGACGCCCGGTTGAGGTTGCTAGTTTGGACATTCGCTTGCCCCATGCGTTCAGTGAATTGCTGCTGACGCGGTTGCATGGCCAGTTCGAACAATCGGGACTGCTCGGCCCCGCCGGTAGCGATGGCGTTGGCCAAGGCCGCTTGGTAGGCATCAGTGCGCTCATTGGCGAGAGCTTGCTGCTCGCGGCCGTAGGCTTCGCTGCCCTGGGTGATACCCTGCGCGGCCAAACTGGCGTTGAGGTCGCCTTGCTGCTGCTGGAACCTCGGGTC